>Ga0233383_1000002_pt1 | contig 201803 bp, 180 predicted proteins | sample ElkDunMinimDraft_14_FD_191542 | JGI IMG/M metagenome (GOLD analysis project Ga0233383, IMG submission 191542) | Fecal eukaryotic communites from dung pellets of Tule Elk in California, USA - Elk Dung G16 | ecosystem: Host-associated > Mammals > Digestive system > Large intestine > Fecal...
GTCAGCTGGACCGACGCCGAGGCCCGCCTCCAGCGCGCCAAGACCCAGACCGCCGGGCTCATCGTCCCCTGACGAGCACCACCCGACCCGAGCGCACCAGCACCGGACCCCGGGCCGCGCGCCGGCCGGTCGCGCACGAGCTTGCTCTCCCCGCAGAGACGACCTGGGTGCCGTTGTCCACGGACAGCGGCACCCAGGTCGTTCTCGGTTCCCCCCGCTCCCCGGCCGGGACGGCCGACGAGTCGCTCAGCGGTCACGACGACGTGCCGAACGGGCTCGCCGCGGTGCGGCGCGCCGACGCTCTCGGCGCCGAGGGGCTCGACCGTGTCGGTGCCCGGTGGTGCACTGGAGCCATGACGAGCTCAGGGACGAGGCGTCGCGTCGCCGTCGACGCACCGACGACGCGGCGGCTCCTCGACGACGAGACGGGGATCGACGCCCGGTACGCCCTCGTGGGCCCCTCGGTGCTCAGGAGCCACGTGCTCGCGCTGCTCTACGGGGAGCACCGTCAGGGTGCTCTCGACGCGCGGGAGGCACGCGTGCGGCTGGACGCGCTGGCCGCCCTGAAGATCCGCCTCCTCGGCGACCGCGTCTCCCGCGCGACGGCCTGGCGGATCGCGCTCGGGCAGGGCTGGGAGGACCCGGTCCCCGCCGAGTACCTCGCGGTCGCGACGCTCCAGGCCGACGTCCTCGTGACCGACGACCCTCGCCTCGTGACCGCCGCGGAAGGTCTCGTGCCGCTCGTCCCGTACGCCGACCTCGCCGGGTGACCATCCCGGCCGGACCAGATCCGTCCCGGCACGACGACGGCCCGGCACCCTGGGGTGCCGGGCCGTGCGTGACCTGAGGAACGTCGACCGGAGGTCAGTGCGCGTGCTGACCGCGGGAGAACTCGAAGACCCAGCCGACGAGCGAGATCGCGCCCAGCGCGACGCCGACGTAGACGAGCCACCATCCGGCGGCCAGACCGAGGAAGACGACGGCGGCCGAGCCCGCGATGGCCAGCGGCCACCAGCTCCACGGCGAGTACACGCCCTGGTCGCCGGCGCCCTGCTCGATGAGGCCCTCGGGGTCGTCCTCGGGACGGGCGTCGATCCGCTTCGCGGTGAGCGCCAGGTACGCGCCGATCATGCCGGCGAGGCCCGCGGTCAGCAGCAGCGCAGCACTGCCGACGGGCTCCCAGTGGCTCCAGAAGCCGTAGACCAGGCCGACGACGGCGAAGAAGGGCGTCAGCAGGATGAACAGCTTGTACTCGACCTTCACTTGCCGGCCTCCTCGTCCGTCGTGCCCGTGCGGGGTTCGTCGATGATCGTCGTGGTCGTGGACTCGCTCGCGCGGCTCGCCCCTTCGTCCAGGCGGTCGAGCGCGACGCTCTTCTCACCGCGTCGGTCCGCCTCGCCGTACACCTTCTCGAGGACGTCCGGGTTCGGCTCCGCGTGGTCCATGGCCGCGACCTCCGGGTGGTGGAGATCGAACGCCGGCGACTCGGAGCGGATACGCGGCAGCGACGTGAAGTTGTGGCGCGGCGGCGGGCACGAGGTGGCCCACTCGAGCGAGCGGCCGTAGCCCCACGGGTCGTCGACCTCGACCTTGGGCGCGTTGCGCCAGGTCGTGTAGACGTTCCAGAGGAACGGCAGGGTCGAGGCGGCGAGGATGAACGCTCCGACCGTCGAGACCTGGTTCTCCCACGTGAAGCCGTCCGACGGTGCGTAGTCCGCGTAGCGGCGCGGCATGCCCTCGACGCCCAGCCAGTGCTGGATGAGGAACGTCATGTGGAACCCGATGAACAGGAGCCAGAAGTGCAGCTTGCCGAGGCGCTCGTTGAGCATGCGGCCGGTGAACTTGGGCCACCAGAAGTAGAAGCCCGCGAACATCGCGAAGACCACGGTGCCGAACACCACGTAGTGGAAGTGCGCCACGACGAAGTAGGAGTCGGACAGGTGGAAGTCGAGCGCCGGGCTGGACAGGATGACGCCGGTGAGCCCACCGAAGAGGAAGGTCACGAGGAAGCCGATCGACCAGAGCATCGGTGTCTCGAACGTGAGCTTGCCTCGCCAGAGCGTGCCGATCCAGTTGAAGAACTTCACGCCCGTCGGGACGGCGATGAGCATCGTCATGAAGGCGAAGAAGGGCAGCAGCACGGCCCCGGTCACGTACATGTGGTGGGCCCACACGGTGACGGAGAGGGCGGCGATGGCGATGGTCGCGTAGACGAGGCCCTTGTAGCCGAAGATCGGCTTGCGGGCGAACACCGGGAAGATCTCGGACACGATGCCGAAGAACGGCAGCGCGATGATGTAGACCTCGGGGTGGCCGAAGAACCAGAACAGGTGCTGCCAGAGGATCGCTCCCCCGTTCTCGGGGTTGAAGATCTGGGCACCGAACCGCCGGTCGGCGCCGAGCGCGAAGAGCGCGGCGGCCAGGGGCGGGAACGCCATGAGCACGAGGATGCTCGTGATGAGCGTGTTCCACGTGAAGATCGGCATGCGGAACATGGTCATGCCAGGCGCACGCATGGTGATGATCGTCGTGATGAAGTTGACGGCACCGAGGATCGTCCCGAAGCCCGCCAGCGCGAGCCCGAACACCCACAGGTCTCCTCCGAGCCCTGGACTGAACGTGGTGTTCGACAACGGCGCGTAGGCGAACCACCCGAACGAGGCGGCGCCCTGAGGAGTGAAGAACCCGGCCGAGGCGATGAGCCCGCCGAAGAGGTAGAGCCAGTACGCGAACATGTTGAGCCGCGGGAACGCGACGTCCGGCGCACCGATCTGCAGCGGCATCACGAAGTTGGCGAAGCCCGCGAACAGCGGGGTCGCGAAGAGCAGCAGCATGATCGTGCCGTGCATCGTGAAGAGCTGGTTGTACTGCTCCTTGCTCTGCACGATCTGGATCCCGGGCTCGAAGAGCTCCGCACGGATCACGAGGGCCATGAGGCCGCCGATGCAGAAGAAGATGAACGACGAGATCAGGTACAGGTACCCGATCGTCTTGTGGTCGGTGGACGTGACCCACTTGATCACTGTCCGCCCGAGGGTCTGACGCCGAGGCGCGAGACCGGGGATGACTTCGGCCTGCGCGACCATCAGTGCTCACCCTCCGTGGTAGCGGTGACGGGGTTCGGGTCCTGGAGGCGGCTGAGGCCCTCCACCGGGATCTGGCCCTCCTGGCCCTTCTCGCGGAGGGCCTCCATCTGCGCGTCGTACTCCGCGCGGTCGACGACCTCGACGTTGAACAGCATCCCGGAGTGGTGCTCGCCGCAGAGCTCGGCGCACTTGCCGGCGTACACGCCCTCGCGCTCCGTGCTCACGACGAACGTGTTCGTGCGGTGCGGGATCATGTCCTGCTTGTAGAGGAACGCGGGGATCCAGAACGAGTGGATGACGTCGCGCGACTGCAGCTCGAACTTCACCGTCTCACCGACGGGCAGGTAGAGCGTCGGCAGCAGGTCCGACGTACCGGGCGCGCCGTCGATCGTCGCGTCCTCGGTCATGGAGTCGACGTTCGCGATGTGCTGACCCGACTCGTAGACGTCCTCGTCCACGTAGTTGAAGTCCCAGCTCCACTGCTTGCCGATGACCTGGATGGTGACGTCGGGCTCGACGTCCGTGTCCTGGATCGCGCTCATGTCCCGGTCCGTGTAGAAGAACAGGACGAGGACCATGATGATCGGCACGGCCGTGTACATGATCTCGAGCGGCAGGTGGTAGCGCGTCTGGACCGGGAGCCGGTGGTCGTCCTTGCGCTTGCGGTAGGCGGCCACGCACCACAGCATGAGGCCCCACGTGATGACGCCGACGAGGAGCGCGGCGGTCCAGGAGCCGGTCCACAGCGAGGTGATCCGGGCGGTCTGGTTGGTCACCTCCCCGTCCTCGTATCCGGGCAGGAACCCGCGCTGGACCGTGTCGGTGGCGCAGCCGGACGCCACCGCCGCGACGGCGACGGCGAGAGCCGTCGCCCGCAGGATGGTGCGCCGTGTGCGGCTAGGGGATTGCGAGTGCAAGGGGGGCCTTTCACGTCACGTCCTGACCGTGCCCGCCTTTACGAACCCAGCACAGGACCTTCGTCCTCGACACACGAAGCCTAGCGCGGGATTCCGCCCTTCGTGGCCCGGGACGCGCTCCGGCGGAGCGAGATGCGGCACATGTCGTGCCCGGTCAGCCCGGGTTCGCCACACCCTCGCCGCGTCTGTCAGATCCCGGCTGCCGGCTCTCCCCGGCCCTGGAGGCGGTAGCGTGCCGGTGGGACGCCCGAGCGGGGCCCGACGGCCCGACCGGGGCCGCGCGGCGGCAACGATCCGGCGCCCCGCCGGCCGGGTCGCCCGTCCGCACGACGGCACGTCCCGGCCCGGCGAGCCCCGGCGTCGCGCCCGGCCCCGCCGCCGCACCACCCAGGAGGGCATGTGACACACACCACCCCCGCGCCCCGCGTCCGTCTCGACAACGGGGGCCGCGCGCCCTGGCACCCCCTCGCGCGCGAGGCGTTCGAGCGTGCGCTCGACGACGGCTGGGCCGACCCCCGACGCCTGCACGCGGAGGGCCGCCGTGCCGCGGCGCTGCTCGACGGCGCGCGCGAGGCGGTCGCCGCGGCGCTGGGCGCCCGCACGGAGGAGATCCACTTCACGACCGGCCACACCGCGTCGCTGCACACGGCCGTCGCCGCACTCGCGAGCGCCCGCTCGCGCGTCGGGCGACGCGTCGTCGTCGGCGCCGTGGAGCGCGCCGCCGTGCTCCACGCGGCGGAGCACGGGGGGCTCGAGCGCGAGGTCGTCGCGGTCGACGCGGTCGGGCGCGTGGACGGCGCCGCGATGTCCGACGCCGTGGCTCGCCCCGGCGTCGCGCTCGCGGCGCTGCAGCTCGCGAACGGCGAGGTGGGCACCCGTCAGCCGGTCGCCCGGGTGCACGACGCGGCACGTGCCGCCGGGGTGCCCCTGCTGGTCGACGCCGGTGCGAGCATCGGGCACGACGAGGTGCCCGACGCGTGGGACGTCCTCGCCGCGGACCCTGCCGACTGGGGCGGCGGGCCCGGGGCAGGCATTCTCGCGATCCGCTCCCGGGTCCGGCGTCGCAGCCCCTTCCCCGAGGACGCGGACCCTCTCTCCCCCGGCGGCGTCCTCGTCCCCGCGGCGTTCGCGGCCGCCGTCGGGCTGCAGGCCGTGCTGGCCGATCGTGCGGCGCAGGACGCGCGGCGACGCGCGCTCGTCGACCGGATCCGCGCGCGCGTCACCGCGCTGCCCGACGTCGAGGTCGTCGGCGACCCGGTGGACCGGCTCCCGCACGTCGCGACGTTCTCGTTCCTGTACGTCGACGGTGAGGCGCTCCTGACGGACCTCGACCGCGAGGGCGTCGCCGTCGGCTCGGGCTCGGCCTGCACGTCCAGCTCGCTCGAGCCGTCGCACGTCCTCGCCGCGATGGGCGTGCTGACGCACGGCAACGTGCGCGTGGCGCTCGACCGCTCGACGAGCGAGGCGGACGTCGACCGCTTCCTCGACGCGCTGCCCGCCGCCGTCGCCCGCGTGCGTGCCGCGCTCGGGGTCGAAGGGCTGTGAGGGCGACGCACGGCGGCAGCCCGCCGGACGACGGCGGCCTTCCCGGGCGCGGACCCGGCCCGGACGGCGCCGCCCCCGGACCGGACGTCGTCGACGCCCGCGGGCTGCGCTGCCCGCTCCCGGTCATCCGGCTCGCCGCCGCTGCGCGCGACCGCGCCGCGGGCACCCGGCTGACCGTCTGGTCCACGGACCCGGCCGCCCGGCTCGACGTGCCGGCATGGGCCCGCATGCGCGGCCACGGCGTCGTGGCCGCGGCTCCGCTGACGCCCGCCGCCGACGGTGCCGGCCCGGGCGAGAGCGCCTGGGCGATCACCGTCGAGCTCGGCGGCGCCTAGTCCGGGACCCGGCCCGAGACGCCACGAGCCCGGTCACCCTCGGGGTGACCGGGCTCGATGGGGCGGGGCGGCGTCGGCCGCTCCGGCCGCGTCAGCTGAAGGAGCCGCCGCAGGCGCAGGCGCTGCCCGCGTTGGGGTTGTCGATCGTGAAACCCTGCTTCTCGATGGTGTCGGCGAAGTCGATGGTGGCGCCCTCGAGGTAGGGGACGCTCATCTTGTCGACCACGACCTCGACGCCGTCGTAGTCGCGCAGCGCGTCGCCCTCGAGCACGCGCTCGTCGAAGTAGAGCTGGTAGATCAGGCCGGAGCAGCCGCCGGGCTGCACCGCGACACGCAGGCGAAGGTCGTCGCGACCCTCCTGCTCGAGGAGGGTGCGGATCTTGTCCGCGGCCCCGTCGGTCAGGTTCACGCCGTGCGTGGCAATCTCGGTGGTCTCGCTCATCTCGTCTCCGCGCTGTCGGGGGCACGTGCTGCCCCGGTGGTGGCCGGCTTTCCGGATCTCGCGAGAGATCCCGTCAGGTCCCCAACACCACACGTGCCGGTCGTGTTCCCGAGTCTACGACGCGAGCGCGGGTTACGTTCGACCCGGGCGCGACGCGCGCCGGACCCGGCGAGACCCACGGGAGGACCACCATGGACCAGGCGGTGCACTTCGTCACGGTCGCGACGCGCGACCTCGACGCCGCACGGCGCTTCTACGGCGCCCTCGGCTGGGAGGCACAGCTCGACGTGCCGGACGAGATCGTCTTCTACCGGTCCGCGGCGGGCCAGCTGCTCGGGTTCTTCGAGGCCACGAAGTTCGCGCGCGACCAGGGCACCGCGGACGCCCCCGGGCCTGCCGGCCTCACGCTCTCCCACAACGCGCGGTCCCGCGACGAGGTCACCGCGGTCGTCGAGCGGATGGTCGCCGCCGACGGGACGGTGCGCAAGGCTCCGCAGGAGGCCGAGTTCGGGGGCGTCTTCCACGCGCACGTCGCGGACCCGAACGGGCTGGTCTGGGAGATCGCCCACAACCCGGCGTGGTCGGTCCGCCCGGACGGGTCCGTCGCCCTCGGCTGAGCGGCGCGCGGCCCAGGGCCCACGGCGCCGGGTGTCCGGGCGCCCGGCTGCGACGACGGGGGCTCAGGCGCGACCACGGGGGTCAGGCGCGCGCCCACGTGCGCGCGACACGTTCGACGAGCGCGCGGGGGTCCCCGTCACCCCACGCGTAGGCGCTGCTCACGCCCGCGGCGGCCTGCTCCCGGCGCCCTGCCACGACGGCCCGCGCCACCACGACCACGGGGAGCGCGTGGCGTGCCGCCTGCGCGGCGACCAGGCGGACCGTGCCGTCCCCGAGCTCGTGCGCGCCCAGCTCGTCCGCGAGGACCACGACGAGGTCCGCCGCCGCGAGGCGCTCGTCGAGTGCCGTGTCGTCCGCGACGACGCGCAGCGCGGGCACGATCCGGCCGCCCAGCGCCGCGACGGCGAACCCGAGCCCGCCGCCGCTCCCCGCGCCGGGCAGCGCCGCGAGGCGTCGGCCGGCCGCCGCCGTGGCCAGCAGGTCCCGCCCGACGAGCGACGGCGCTCCCCCGGCCCCCACCCGTCTGGCCGTGCCGGTGCGCTCGACGGCTGCCGTGACGTCGTGCGCGACCGCGCCGAGCCTGCCCTCGAGGTGCTGCGCGACGACGGACGGCACGCCGCGCTCCTCGACCGCCGCGCTCGCGCCGTGCAGGCCGAGCAGGGGAACGCCGGACGCGACCGCCGCGACGAGGTCGGTGCCGCCCAGGGCTGCCCGCGCGGCACGCACGACGTCGTCGGTCGAGCCGCCTGCAGCGGCACCGGCGAGCGCGCCGAGCAGCCCGAGCCCGGCGTCGTGCGTCACGGACCCGCCCGTGGCGAGGACGACCCGGCCGGGCAGGCCGTCCGGGTCGCGTGCCGCGTCCGCAGCGAGCGCCACGAGGTGCCCGACGGCGGCCGACGACCGGGCGGGCACCGGTACCGGGTGCCCGTCCACCTCGAACGAGGCGTCCCCGTCCCCGGGTGCCGCCGCCCGGCCGGCCGCGGGTCTCGGGGAGGGCGTGCGGGTCGCGGGCGCCTGGGACGCGTCGACGTACACGGTCCGGGACCCGGTATCGGCGCCCGCGGTGCGGCGCACGGCGACGGGGACCTCCGCGCCGTCCGGACCGGGGACCACGCCGGCGAGGACCTCCGTCCCGACGGCCCCGAGCGCGTCGAGGAACCCCGGCCCGGAGGCGGCCAGCGCTGCCACGTCGATCTCGTCCGCGTGCGGGGCCCACCAGTCGGCGACGTCGCGCAACGCCGGACGGATGGCGCCCTCGTCGGGAGCGGCCTCGGGACCGGAGGGTGCCGGGCCGGCCGGCCACGCGCCGTCGGGCACGGGCGGGGCGGCGGACCCGGTGAGCAGGACGCGCATGCCGGGATTGTGCCAGGGCACGCGGGCGGGCGGGGCGCGGCGGAGCCCCGCACCGCCGGCCGGCGCTGTGCGACGATGGTCCCGTGAGCACTGGTAGCACCTTGCTGGCGTCCGTGACCGGATCGAGCACCGCCCCCGAGGGTGGGTTCGTCGAACCGGCTCCCTCCGCGCTGCTCCTGCTGGGGCAGGGCCGCGACCTCGCGTCCGAACGGGGCGTCGAGTGCGTGGGCGAGCTGCCCGCGCCGAGCGACCCCGACCTCGTGGAACGCGCCCGCGCGGCGCGCGCCGCGCTGGGCGAGCGCGCGTTCCTCCTGGGCCACCACTACCAGCGCGACGAGGTCATCGACTTCGCGGACGTGACGGGTGACTCGTTCAAGCTCGCGCGCGAGGCGGCGGCGCGCCCCGAGGCGGAGTTCATCCTCTTCTGCGGCGTGCACTTCATGGCCGAGAGCGCGGACATCCTGACGTCGGACGCGCAGCAGGTCGTGCTGCCGGACCTCGCCGCGGGCTGCTCGATGGCCGACATGGCGGCGATCGACCAGGTCGAGGACGCGTGGGACGTGCTCGAGGAGGTCGGCATCGCCGACTCGACGATCCCCGTGACGTACATGAACTCCTCGGCGGCGATCAAGGCGTTCACGGGACGCCACGGCGGCACGGTGTGCACGTCGTCGAACGCGGAGGTGGCGCTGCGCTGGGCGTTCGACCAGGTGGGCGGCGTGGACGGCACGGGCAAGGTCCTGTTCCTCCCGGACCAGCACCTCGGCCGCAACACCGCCGTGCTGAAGCTCGCGATGTCGCTCGACGAGTGCGTCGTGTTCGACCCGCGCAAGCCGAACGGCGGCCTCACCGACGCCGAGCTGCGCGACGCCCGCATGATCCTGTGGCGCGGCCACTGCTCGGTGCACGGGCGGTTCTCCGCGAAGAACGTGAGCGACATCCGCGCCGCCGTGCCCGACGTCAACGTCCTCGTGCACCCGGAGTGCAAGAACGAGGTCGTCACTGCCGCGGACTTCGTGGGCTCGACGGAGTACATCATCAAGATGCTCGACGCCGCGGAGCCGGGCTCGTCGTGGGCGATCGGCACCGAGCTCAACCTCGTGCGCCGCGTCGCGCGGGCCCACCCGGACAAGCAGGTCCACTACCTCGACTCGACGGTGTGCTTCTGCTCGACGATGAACCGGATCGATCTGCCGCACCTCGTGTGGGCGATGGAGTCGCTCGCCGCGGGCCGGGTGGTCAACCGGATCGTCGTGGACGCGGACGACGCGCACTGGGCGCGCGTCGCGCTCGACCAGATGCTCGCCCTGCCGGGGATCTAGGCAGCTCTGCCGGCACGCGCGCGGAGGTAGGCATGACGACCGGGAACGGGTTGAACGTCGGCCTCTTCGTGTTCGACGCGGCGGAGGAGCTCGACGTCGCCGGCCCGTTCGAGGTGCTGTCGGCCTGGGCCGAGCACTCCGCGCTCAAGCCGCACGTGTCGACGTTCTCCCGGGACGGCCGGGGCGTGCGACTCGCGAAGGGTCTGCGGCTCCTGCCGGACCGCTCGGCGGACGACGTCGGGCCGCTGCACCTGCTCGTCTACCCAGGCGGCTGGGGCACGCGCTCGCTGCTCGCCGACCGGGTGCACCTGGAGTGGCTGCGCGCGATGCGCGCGCAGACGCCCGTGATCGCCAGCGTGTGCACGGGGTCCCTCGTGCTCGCGGCGGCCGGGCTGCTCTCGGGCCGCCCCGCGACGACGCACTGGGCACACTACGACGAGCTCGCCGAGATCGACCCGAGCGTCGTGCTCGACACGGAGGCGCGGTACGTCGACGACGGCGACGTCGTCACCTCCGCGGGCGTGTCCGCGGGGATCGACATGGCGTTGCACCTGGTCGCGCGGCTGGAGAGCGACGACGTCGCGCGCGCCGTGCGGCGCACGATCCAGTACGACCCCGACCCGCCGGTCTGAGACGCGGGCGCAGCCGCGGTGCCCGCGGGAGTCATGTCCCGGGAGACACCCGACGGACGTACGTCTCCCAGGAGATCCCCGTCCGCTGCTCGACGGCGAGAGGATGGTCCGTCGGCTCGAGCTCGAGCCATGGGCGCAGGCCGACGGCCCTCGCGTGCACCATCGTCTTGAGGTTCACGGTCGACCGCGCGTATCCCGGCTCGCTCGAGTCGTCGGACGACATCTCCGGCGTCCAGGCCGCGGGTGCCGGGACGTGCATCGCCGTCGGGAGCTCCGGGTGCTCGGACCCGCACCGCACGCAGGGGACCCGCCGTCCGACGCCCGGTCCTCCGGTCATCGCCGCACGTCGCTCGTGCTGCGCCGACCGGTGTAGCGGCCGGTGCGGTGCGCCCGGACGTCGAAGAGGACGGTGCAGAACGGCGGGACGGTCGCGGCGAGCGCGAGGAAGGTCGTCCAGAGCGACCAGCGGACGCGGACGGCCACGAGCACGGCGAGCGCGACGTACACGAGCACGAGCGCGCCGTGGATCGGCCCGAAGATCTCCACGCCGCGCTCGGTCGTCCCCGCGACCCACTTGAGGTACATGCCGACGAGCAGGCCGGCCCAGGAGAACGCCTCGGCGACGGCGACCGCGCGGAACGCGCGGACCTGCCACGGGTGCGTCGCGGTGGGCGTCCGCGTGTCGGCGGTGGCCGGAGGGAGAGGGGCGGGGCTCGTCGTCGTCACGGCGCGCATCCTCGCACACGGGCCCGGGTGGCCGGTGCCCCGCCGGCGGTGGCGACTACCTGATACCGCCCGTGCGCGGTAGTAGCCTGCCACGGTGACCCGCCAGATCCAGCTCCTCGTCGCCAGCACGAAGCCTCGCCGGGCCGTTCCCGGCCGGGGTCTGCTCGAGCCCTCGATCACGCGGATGCGCGTGCGCCCCGGCGACCTCGACTTCTACCTGCACGTCAACAACGGCGTGTACCTGCAGATGATGGACATCGCGCGCAGCAACTTCATCGCCGACCTCGGCGGCTTCGCGCTGCTCAAGGGCAAGGGCTGGTACCCCGTCGTCGCGGCGTCGACCATGAAGTACCGGCGCTCGCTCCAGCTCGGGGACCGCTTCGAGATCGCCACGCGCGTCGTCGGGTGGGACGAGCGGGTCGTCTACCTCGAGCAGGTCTTCACGCGGGGCGGCGACCTCTGCGCGCGCGGCCTGGTCGCGGGCCGGTTCCTCGCGCGGGGGTCGGGCGAACGTGTCGCGGCGCCCGACGTCGTCGGCCTCCTGGGCGGCGACGTCACGTCGCCGGAGCTGCCGGACGACGTCGTGGGCTGGGCCCGGGCGGTCGACGTCGCCCACCGCGGCTGACCGGCCGCTCGACCGCAGCGGTCCTGTCGGGAGGACGCGCCGCGGTGGTTCGATGGAGCATGACCGCCGCACCGCTCGAGCCGGCCCCCGTCCCCGATCCCTTCGACGCGACCATGGTCCCGGCGCTCCCGTGCCGGGACGTCGACGAGCTGCGCGACTTCTGGACCGCGCTCGGGTTCGACGTCACGTACCGCCAGCTCCGGCCGAACCCCTACGTCGCGCTGCGGCGCGGCGGCGTCGACCTGCACTACTTCGGTCTCGAGGGCCTCGCCCCCGAGGACAGCTACAGCACGTGCATCGTCGTGGTCGACGACACCGCGCCCGTCTTCGACGCGCTCGCCGACGGCCTGCGCGCGCGCTACGGCCGTCTGCCGCTGACGGGGTTCCCCCGCATCACCCGGCCGCGGCGCCGGGCGAACGCGGGCGGCGCGACGGGCTTCAGCCTCGTGGACCCGGCGGGCAACTGGGTCCGGTTCATGCGCCGCCCGGCGGCGCGCGGCACCTCACCGGACGGGTGGCCCTCGGAGGCCCCCGCCGTCGAGCACGGTGACGACGGGGGCGGCCTCGACGACGACTCGGGGCGCGCCGCGTACGCAGCGCGCCCGCAGGGCCGTCTCGCGCGGGCGCTCGACGACGCCGTCGTGCAGGCGGACTCGCACGGCGACCCGGCGCAGGCGCGCAAGATCCTCGCCGGGGCGCTCCGCCGCGCGGGGGCGGACGCCGAGCCCGACGAGCGCGTGCGCGCGATCGCGTACCTCGCCGAGCTCGCCCTCCGCACGCAGGACACGGTCGCCTCGAGCGCGCACCTCGACGAGCTCGCCGCGCTCGAGGCGACCCTGGACGCGCCGGTGCGGGCCGCCGTCGCGCCGACGCTCGCCGAGGCCGCCGAGCTGCGGGCGACCCTCGGGGACGACACGCCGCTCGGCTGACCGGACGCCCGCGCGGACGTGGGCGCGACCGCCGGGCCGTAGCGGGGAGGGCACGGGGCCCGACGGCGCCGCGGACGTCAGGCGGTGGCGCCGCCGAGCCGCGCGAGGAGGAGGGCCTCGGCGAGGACGACCTTCTCGAGCTCGCCGAGGTGCACCGACTCGTTCGCGCCGTGGGCGCGCGAGTCCGGGTCCTCGACACCCGTGACGAGGATCGCCGCGTCGGGGAAGACCTCGAGCAGGTCGGCGATGAACGGGATCGAGCCGCCGATGCCGATGTCGACCGGGTCGGTCCCCCACGAGGTCGCGAAGGCCCAGCGCGCGGCCTGCATCGCGGTCGAGTCCGCGGGCGCGAGGAACGGCTTGCCCTGCTCCCCCTCGCGCACGGTGACGCGCGCGCCGAACGGCGCGTTCGCCTCGAGGTGTCCCCGCAGCGCCGCCATCGCCGCGGCCGGGTCCTGCCCGGGCGCGAGGCGCACTGACAGCTTCGCGGTCGCGCGCGGCGTCAGGGTGTTGGACGCGTGCGCGACGCTCGGCGCGTCCAGGCCGATGACGGCGATCGCCGGCTTGGTCCACAGGCGCCCGGCGATGGTGCCCTCGCCGGCGAGGACCGTGCCGTCGAGCAGCGACGAGTCCGCGCGGAAGTCCGCCTCGGCGTAGTCGACCGTCGGCTCGGCGCCCGTGACGAGGCCGGCGACGGCGACGTCGCCCGCGTCGTCGTGCAGGGTCGTGATGAGGCGCGCCAGCAGCGTCACGGCGTCGAGCACCGGGCCGCCGTACATGCCGGAGTGCACGGCGTGGTCGAGCACGGCGACCTCGACCTCGCAGTCGACGAGACCGCGGAGCGACGTCGTGAGCGCCGGCACGCCGACCCGCCAGTTCGCGGAGTCGGCGACGACGATGACGTCCGCGGCGAGCAGGTCCCGGTACTGCGTGAGGAACGGCAGGAACGTCGGCGAGCCGATCTCCTCCTCGCCCTCGACGAACACCGTCACGCCGACTGGCAGCTCGCCCAGCTCGGCGAACGCCCGCAGCGCGCCCAGGTGCGCCACGACGCCCGCCTTGTCGTCCGCCGCGCCGCGGCCGTAGAGGCGGCCGTCGCGCTCCGTGGGCTCGAACGGGTCGGTGTCCCACGCGGCCGCGTCGCCCGGGGGCTGGACGTCGTGGTGCGCGTAGAGCAGCACGGTGGGGGCGCCGTCGGGTGCGGGTCGGCGCGCGACGACGGCGGGTGCGCCCTGCGTGCCGTCGTCGCTCCGGGCCCGCAGGATCTGCACGTCGGGCAGCCCGGCGTCGCGCAGGAGGGCGGCGACCGCGTCCGCGCTCGCGGCGACGTGCGCCTGGTCGAACGCGGCGTTGGAGACGCTCGGGACGCGCACGAGGGACTCCAGGTCCGCGCGCAGCGCGGGGAAGAGCCGGGCGACGGTCTCGCGCAGCGTGGTCGCGAGGGCGGTGGGTTCAGGTGAGTTCGTCACGACGAGCACCGTACGACAAGCGGACGCCGCGCGGGCGAGGAACGGACGACGAGACGGACGACGAGACGCCCCGGCGTCGAGGGAACCCCTCCGGCTCGACTACCCTGGAGGGGTGTTCTCCCGCAACAAGCCCGCCGCGACCGACCCCGTCGACCAGGCGGCCGAGATCGAGCAGGGCGGCAGCCCCGCGTCGACCGGCAAGGGTCGCCCGACGCCGAAGCGCAAGGTCGCCGAGGCGGCGAACAAGCGACCCCTCGTCCCCGGCGACCGGCGTGCGGCCGCGAAGGCGGCGCGGGAGAAGCAGCGCGAGATGCGCGACCGGCAGTACCAGGCGATGCAGACGGGCGACGAGCGCTACCTCCCGCCGCGCGACAAGGGCCCGGTCAAGCGCTACGTGCGTGACTGGGTCGACGCGCGCTGGAACCTCGGCGAGTTCTTCCTGCCCGTGGCGCTGGTGTTCATCGTCTTCTCGTTCCTCACCGCGCAGAACCAGAACCTCGCGTTCCTCACGGTGATCACGCTCTACGTCATCGTCCTGCTGACGATCGTGGACGCCTTCATCCTGTGGCGCCGGCTGCGCAAGCGGATCCTCGCGAAGTTCGGCGAGGTGCCCAAGGGCACCGTCATGTACGCCGTGATGCGCGCCTTCCAGCTGCGCCGCGCGCGCCTGCCGAAGCCGCTGCACAAGAAGCACGGCGTCTACCCGGACTGACCCGGCCGGGCCGGCCGGGCGGCACCCGATGCTTCGGGCGACCGCCCACGCCGGTAGGTTGAGCGCATGCCCACCTACCGCTACCTCGGCAACTCGGGTCTGAAGATCTCCGAGATCACCTACGGCAACTGGCTCACCCACGGCTCCCAGGTCGAGAACGACGTCGCGACGCGGTGCGTCCACGCCGCGCTCGATGCCGGGATCTCGACGTTCGACACCGCCGACGTCTACGCCAACACGAAGGCCGAGCAGGTCCTCGGCGACGCGCTCAAGGGCCAGCGTCGCGAGTCGCTCGAGATCTTCACCAAGGTCTACTGGCCGACCGGCCCCGGCGGCCCGAACGACACCGGCCTGTCGCGCAAGCACGTCATGGAGTCGATCAACGGCTCGCTGAAGCGGCTCGGCACCGACTACGTCGACCTCTACCAGGCGCACCGGTACGACACGGAGACGCCTCTCGAGGAGACGATGCAGGCGTTCGCCGACATCGTCCGCCAGGGCAAGGCCCTGTACATCGGCGTGTCGGAGTGGACCGCCGAGCAGATCCGCGCGGGCCACGCGCTCGCGAAGGACCTCGGGTTCCAGCTCATCTCCTCGCAGCCGCAGTACTCGATGCTGTGGCGTGTCATCGAGGACGAGGTCGTGCCGACCTCGCGCGAGCTCGGGCTGTCGCAGATCGTCTGGTCGCCCATGGCGCAGGGCGTCCTCTCCGGCAAGTACCTGCCGGGTCAGGCGGCCCCGGCCGGCTCGCGCGCCGCGGACGAGAAGGCCGGGCGCGGCGGCATCTCGCAGTTCATGACCGACGACGTGCTGACCCGGGTGCAGAACCTCCGGCCGGTCGCGGACGAGCTGGGCCTGACCATGGCGCAGCTCGCGATCGCCTGGGTCCTGCAGAACGACAACGTCGCCGCGGCGCTCGTCGGCGCGTCGCGCCCCGAGCAGGTCGCCGAGAACGTCAAGGCGTCGGGCGTGACGATCCCCGCCGAGCTCCTGGCCCGCATCGACGAGGTCCTCGGGGACGTCGTCGAGCGCGACCCGGGCAAGACGGCGGAGCACGCACCGCGGACGCGCGTCGCCTGACGCACGCCGCCTGACGATCGTCGCCTGATCCGGGGCGAGCACGGCGCGGGACGAGGGCCCCGGCACACGCTGCCGGGGCCCTCGCCTCGTCCTCACCGACCGGGCGCGGGCATGCCTCCCTCTCCCGGCCGGGAGCCCGTGGCGGCCGTCGGCACCCGGCCCTCGACGTCGACCGGCGCCGAGGCCGCGGCCGCGGCCGCGGCCGGAGCGCGGACCGGCGAGCCCGCGGTGAGGCCACGCGGGGCGAACCAGCGCGCCGTCGCCTGGACGATCGGACCGACGCCCAGCGCGTACGCGAGCGTCGCCCAGCCGAGCGTCCCCCCGAGCGCCCAGCCCGCCGCGACCACCACGACCTCGATGAGGGTGCGCACGACGCGCACCGGCCACCCGGTGCGCCCGACGAGGCCCGTCATGAGGCCGTCCCGCGGGCCCGGCCCGAGCCGGACGCCGAGGTAGGCCGACGTGGCGAGCCCGTTGAGGACGATCCCGGCGACGGCCAGCGCGATGCCCGCCGCGAGGGCCGGGTCCGGCACGAGGCGCTCCACGAGCGCGAGCGCGGGGTCGATGGTCACGGTGATGACCACGACGTTCGCCACGGTCCCGATCCCCGGACGTTGCCGCAGCGGGATCCACGCGAGGAGCGCGAGCCCGCTCATCGCCCCGACGACGACGCCGAACGGCAGCCCCGTGCGACGCACGATGCCCTGGTGCAGCACGTCCCAGGGCATGCCGCCCTGGCCCGCGTGGATCAGGAGGGCCATCGAGAGCGAGTAGGCGAGGAGTCCGAGGAGGAGCTGGACGGCGCGGCGCGTGGAACTCATGGGCCTCATCCTCACGGGGCTTTGGCATCGACTTCCATAGCCAATCGCGAGAGAGTGGCCCCATGAGCGTGCTCGCCTCGACGCCGATCGACGTCCACCGCCACCTGTCCCCCGCCGCCGCGGCGCGCCTCCTGGGGCGCTGGCACGCCGGCGGGGCTGCGTACACGGCCCTCGCGGACGCGCTGCGCGCGGCCGTCCTCGCCGGGACCCTCGCCCCGTACACCCGCCTCCCGTCCGAGCGCGACCTCGCCGCGGCACTCGGCGTCTCGCGGACCACGACCGCCGCTGCGTACGGGCGTCTGCGCGAGCTCGGGTTCGCACGCTCGCGCACGGGGTCGGGGACGGTCGTCGTGCTCCCCCGGACCACCGTGCGGCGTCCCGCGCCGCACGCCCCGGGCGGGGACGCGCCCGCGGCGTCGGCCCCGCACGTCACGTCGCTCGACCTCTCCGACCTGTCCCAGGCCACCTCCGCGGCCCCGAGCGGCCTGCATGCCGCCTACTCGCGCGCGCTCGAGCGCCTCCCCGAGCACCTGTCCGGCGGCGGGTACGAGCCGTACGGTGTCGCCGCGCTGCGGGAGGCGCTGGCGGAGCGGCACACCGCGCGCGGCACGCCGACGGCACCGGAGGAGATCCTCGTGACGACCGGCGGGCAGCACGCGATCACCACGGTCGCGACGACGCTCCTGGGCGCCGGCGACCGCGCGGTCGTGCAGTCCCCGACGTATTACCACGCGATGGAGGCGCTCCGGCGGGCGGGCGCCCGCCTCGTCCCCGTCCCGGTGGGTCGCGGCGACCGCGACGGGCGCGACGCACCCGGCTTCGACGTCGAGCTCTTCGACTCCACGCTGCGCCAGGTCTCCCCGCGCCTGGCCTACCTCGTCCCCGACTTCCACAACCCCACCGCGTACACGCTCACGGACGCCGAGCGCGCGGGCGTGCGCGACGCCGCGGCACGCCACCGCGTGACCGTCATGGGAGACGAGACGCTCACCGACCTCGACCTCGACGGCGACCCGGACGCCGTCGGGCCGGTCGCCGAGCCGCTCGCCGGGGACGGTTCGTCGCCGTACGTCGTCACGGTGGGCTCCGCGTCCAAGTCGTTCTGGGGTGGCCTGCGGGTCGGCTGGGTCCGGGCGCACCCCGACCTCGTGGCGCGCCTCGCGCGCACACGCCAGTCCGCGGACATCGCGACCGCGGTCCTCGAGCAGCTCACCGTCGTCGAGCTGCTCGACGACGCGGCGGCCGTCCTCGCCGAGCGCCGACGCATGCTCCGCGACCAGCGCGACCTGCTGTGCGGGCTCCTGGCCCGCGAGCTGCCGTCGTGGAACGTCCACGTGCCGGAGGGCGGCCTGTCGCTGTGGGTCGACGTCGGCGCTCCCGTCGCCCAGGCCCTCGCGGCGGCAGCGACCGCGGAGGGGGTGCTCGTCAACGCGGGGCCGACGTTCACCCCGGACGGCAGCGCCACCGACCACCTGCGCCTGACGTTCTCGCGCTCGCCGGAGGAGCTCGAGCGGGCGGTGGGACGACTGGCCACGGCGTGGGGGCGCGTCACGCGCTGAGCGCCGGCGCAGCGGTCAGCGCGCGCGGAGCTCCACGGGTGCCGTGGCCTGCGCGCCGTCGTGCAGGAGGCGCGCGACCGCAGCCCCCTCGGCGGCGAGCGAGCGCCACGTCTCGCCGAGCCACTGCTCGGCGTCGAACTGCGTCGTGAACACCGGGCTCACGGGCGCCGCGAGCACGCGGCCCTCCGCGTCGTCGAGCTCCCAGACCCACTGCGGCCGGATCATCGTTCCTCCCTCGGCTCGGCGCCCCGCACGTGCTCGCCCGGCTCCGGGTGGCGTGCGAGCGACCGGTTGATGCGTGCGGCCCACAGCGGACCCTGGTAGAGGAACCCCGTGTACCCCTGGACCAGGTCGGCGCCCGCGTGCAGGTAGTCCCGGGCGTCGTGCGCGGTCGTGATGCCCCCGACCCCGATGATCGCGCGCCCCGGCCCGAGGCGCCTGCGCAGGCGGGTCACGACAGCCAGCCCGCGGGCGCGCACCGGCGGACCGGACAACCCGCCCGGTCCGCGGTCGTGTCCGATGGTCGTGTTGACGGCGACGACGCCGTCGAGGTCGAGCTCCTCGACGAGGTCTGCGACGGCGTCGACGTCCTCGTCCGCCAGATCGGGCGCGATCTTCACCAGGAGCGGCACGCGCTCGACCCCGGCGGCGGCGGTCGCGGCGTCCGCCGCCTCCCGCACGGCCACGAGGATCGGGCGGAGCGACTCGACCTCCTGCAGGTCGCGAAGACCCGGCGTGTTCGGCGAGGAGACGTTGACGACCAGGTAGTCGGCGTACGGCGCGAGCAGGCCGGCGCTCGTCGCGTAGTCGGCCGCGGCCTCGGCCGCGGGCGTCACCTTCGTCTTGCCGATGTTGGCGCCCACGAGGACCGCCCGCCCCGCGCGGGTCGAGCGCAGCGCCTCGAGGCGGCGTGCCGCCGCGGCGGCGCCCTCGTTGTTGAACCCCATCCGGTTGCGCACGCCGCTCACGTCGAGCTCGCGCCACAGCCGCGGCTTCTCGTTCCCGGGCTGGGCGTGCGCGGTGACCGTCCCGACCTCGACGAACGCGAAGCCGAGCATCGTGAGCCCGCGCACGGCGCGGGCGTTCTTGTCGAACCCGCCCGCGAGCCCGAACGGCGCCGGGAAGACCTTGCCGAGCACCTCGACGCTCCCGCGCCGCCCGCCACCGCGGCCGAGGTAGGGCGCGAGCGCGCCCTGGACGACGTCGCGCAGCACGGGCACGCGGCCCGCGGCGCTGATGACCCCGAACGCCAGCTCGTGGGCGCGCTCGGGGTCCATGTGGCGGAAGACGCCGTCGAAGAGGAGCCCGTAGAGGAACGGCCGGCGGCGGCTCATGCGCCCGCTCCCGACGAAGCGGCGGCGGTGGCCGGGCGCGTGCGCCAGAGCCACCACAGCCCGACGAACGGCAGGACGAGCGGCACGAAGCCGTAGCCCTGCCCGAACCCGGACCAGACCGTGGCGCGCGGGAACGCCTCGGGGTCGGCGAGCGAGAACGCGCCCACCGTGAGCACCCCGACCATCTCGACACCCACCGCGGCCCACGCGACGCGGCGCGCGACGGGCCCGCTGCGGGCGAGGGCGACCGTCGCGACGACGTAGACCGCGGCCGCGAGCGCCGACAGGCCGTACGCGACCGGCGCCTCGTGCCAGTCGCGCAGGAGCTGGACGGCGGCGCGGGCGCTCGCGGCGATCGCGAAGACGCCGTACACGGCGACGAGGAAGCGGCCGAAGCCGGAGTTGGAGCGACGTGCGGGCGCGGGCCCCTCGGCGCTGCCCGGTGCCGGGGTCGCCACGGGATCCGCCCCGTCCGGGGCGGCGGGTGCGGTCATCGCGAGGACCTCCAGGTCATGCGTTCCAGATCTGCCACACGCGCCACTCGAGGAACGCGACCGTGAGCGCCGCGACGGCGAGCACGACCGAGCTCCAGCGGGAGCGCTCGGCGAAGGCCCAGAGCGCGGCGACGGGCAGGATGAACAGGGTGGTCACGAGGTAGCCCCACATCAGCACCGGGTCGCCGGGTGCGGAGCCGGAGAGGCCGAGGACGACGGCGACGACCATCTGGACGACGATGAGCGCCTCGATGACCGCGGCGCCCCACAGCTGGCGCAGGATCACCGCACGGTCGCGCACGACGAAGACGATCGCCCATCCGGCGAGCACGGCGCACGCCGCGATCACGAGGAGCAGGAGGGGAAGGACCACGTCGCCGAGCGTACCGGGGGCGGTGCTCCCGCACGGAATCGTCCGCCCCCGGGAGGGACGGACCGGCGCCCGGGGATAGCATCGCGGGTGTGGCTGAACTGACCGTCTCCAGCAAGAGTCCCGCCGGTGCCAAGGTCGACGCGCTCGTCGTCGGCACCCACACCACGTCCGACGGCGTCGCGATCGTCGGGGGCGACCTGCCCCGCGCCGTCGTCGCGCACCTCGAGGACCTCGCCCCCGCGCTCGGCATCACGGGCGCGGCCGACGAGGTCCGCAAGGTTCCCGCCGGGCCCGACCTCAAGGCCGAGGTGCTCGTCCTCGTCGGCCTCGGCGCACGCCGCGACGACGGCACGTTCAGCGCCGAGGCGCTGCGCCGCGCGGCGGGCGCCGCCGTGCGCGGGCTCGCCGGTACCGCGTCGGTCGCCGTCGCGCTTCCCGTCGAGGACGACGCCGAGCTCGCCGCGGTCGCCGAGGGCGCCCTGCTCGGCGCCTACACGTTCGCGCGCTACCGCACGGGCGACGCCGCGACCTCGGGTGCGCAGCAGCCGCCCGCGACGATCGAGCTGCTCGCCGCGAGCGCGCGCAGCGCCGCGGCCAAGGCGGCCGTGGAGCGGGCGAAGGTCGTCGCCGCGGCCGTCAACGCGACCCGTGACCTCGTCAACGCCGCGCCGAACGACCTGTACCCCGCCGCGTTCGCCGACGCGGCCAAGCAGGCCGTCAAGGACTCCGGCGCCAAGGGCCTCAAGGTGACGGTCCTCGACGACAAGGCGCTCGCCGCGGGCGGCTACGGCGGTCTCGTGGGCGTCGGCCAGGGCTCCGCCCGGGGGCCCCGCCTCGTCAAGGTCGCCTACGCGCCGTCGCGCCCCGCGGCGAAGGTCGCGCTGGTCGGCAAGGGCATCACGTTCGACTCCGGCGGCATCTCCATCAAGCCCGCCAAGGGCATGGAGGCCATGAAGTCCGACATGGCTGGTGCCGCCGCCGTGCTCAGCACCGTCGTCGCGGCGGCGCGCCTCGGCCTGCCGGTCGCCGTCACGGGCTGGCTGTGCCTCGCGGAGAACATGCCCTCGGGCACGGCGCAGCGCCCGTCGGACGTCATCACCATCCGGGGCGGCAAGACCGTCGAGGTGCTCAACACGGACGCCGAGGGCCGCCTCGTCATGGCCGACGGGCTCGTCGCCGCGGTCGAGGAGAAGCCGGACGTCGTGCTCGACGTCGCGACGCTCACCGGCGCGCAGATGGTCGCGCTGGGCAACCGCGTCTCGGCCGTCATGGGTACCGAGGCCGTGCGCTCCGAGGTCGTCGCAGCGGCCGACGCGGCGGGTGAGCAGTTCTGGCCGATGCCGCTGCCCGAGGAGCTCGGCGCGTCGCTGCGGTCGAAGGTCGCGGACCTCGCGAACATCGGCGACCGGTTCGGCGGGATGCTCGTCGCCGGGCTGTTCCTGCAGGAGTTCGTCGGCGAGACGCCGTGGGCCCACCTCGACATCGCCGGGCCGGCGTTCAACGAGGGTTCGGCCCACGGCTACACGCCGGTCGGCGGGACGGGGGTCGCCGTGCGCACGCTGCTCGGGCTCGTCGAGGCGCGCGCCGCGCGCTGACGCGCACGCGGGCTCGCGCCGGCGTCAGCCCCGGCGCCGGCGCGAGTTCCAGTCCCGCATGCGCTGGGGGTACCCGGTGAAGCGCACGTTGTAGACGGGCACGCCGAGCGACCCCGCGACGTCGAACGCGGTCTTCTCGTCGGGGACGCGCCGCCGCGTCCACTCGCCCGTCGTCGCGATGAGCAGGAGCGTCGCACCGGTGTCCGGTGTCGGCGGCTCGACGTACGCCTCGACGCCGACGCGCGTGCGCACGAACTCCTGCAGGTGGGCGAGCGTCGCGCGGCGCGTGTCCGAGGAGGGCGCGCCGGGACTCGCCGCGGACGAGGAGTCGGCGGGACGTCGGGAGAACAGGCTGGAGAGCCGGGGCAGCCGGGGCACAGCGGCAGGGTACAGCGTGACCCTGGTCATTCGGTGGGCGTCGTTGTCTGCAGCGTCACAGCCTCCAGGCCCGGGTTTCGATTGGGGAGCCCGTGCCCGAGGTGCCAAGATGGCACTCGGAGAACGTTCACGCACGGTGGGCCGGCGGTTCCCGCCCGGCCCGTGGTCGCGCGGTGGACGTCCGACCTCGCTCTCCCCTCGCCCTGAAGGAGTCGCACGTGGCCGATCCCGGCACACCATTCGACGTCGTCGTCCTGGGCGGTGGCAGCGCCGGCTACGCCACCGCGCTGCGGGCCGCCCAGCTGGGGCTCGACGTCGCGCTCGTCGAGTCGGGCAAGCTCGGCGGAACCTGCCTGCACAACGGGTGCATCCCCACGAAGGCCCTCCTGCACGCGGCCGAGCTCGCCGACGGCGCCCGCGAGGGCGCGAGGTTCGGGGTGCGCAGCACGCTCGACGGCATCGACATGGACGGCGTCAACGCGTACAAGGACGGCGTGGTCGCGGGCCTGTACAAGGGCCTGCAGGGCCTCGTCTCCTCGCGCGGCATCACGTACGTCGAGGGGCACGGCCGGCTCGTGTCGCAGGACACCGTCGAGGTCGACGGCACCCGGTACACCGGCCGCCACGTGGTGCTCGCCACGGGCTCGTACTCGCGCTCGCTGCCCGGCCTCGAGATCGGCGGCCGGACGATCACGTCGGACCAGGCGCTCACGCTCGACCGCGTGCCGAAGTCGGTCGTCGTGCTCGGTGGCGGCGTGATCGGCGTCGAGTTCGCGAGCGTGTGGAAGTCGTTCGGCGCCGACGTCCAGATCGTCGAGGCGCTGCCCCACCTGGTCCCGAACGAGGACGTGGCCCTGTCGAAGGCGCTGGAGCGCGCGTTCCGCAAGCGTGGCATCAAGTTCTCGCTCGGCGACCGGTTCGCCGGCGTCAAGGAGACCGACTCCGGCGTCACCGTCACGCTGGAGTCCGGCACGACGTTCGACGCGGAGCTCCTCCTCGTCGCCGTCGGGCGCGGTCCGCGCACCGCCGACCTCGGCTACGAGGCCCAGGGCATCACGCTCGACCGCGGCTTCGTGGTCGTCGACGAGCGCCTGCACACGGGCGTCGGGAACATCTGGGCCGCGGGCGACATCGTCCCCGGCCTGCAGCTCGCGCACCGCGGCTTCGGGCAGGGCATCTTCCTCGCGGAGCAGATCGCAGGCCTCGAGCCGACGCCGATCGTGGAGTCGTCGATCCCCCGCGTCACCTACTGCGAGCCCGAGATCGCGTCCGTCGGCGTCACCGAGGCCGCAGCGGTCGAGACGTGGGGGGCCGACCAGGTCGAGTCCCTCGAGTACAACCTCGCCGGCAACGGCAGGAGCAAGATCCTCGCGACGAGCGGCTTCGTCAAGCTCGTGCGTCGCAAGGACGGTCCCGTCGTCGGCGTACACATGATCGGTGCCCGCGTCGGCGAGCTCGTCGGCGAGGGCCAGCTCATCGTGGGCTGGGAGGCGTACCCCGAGGACGTCGCCGCCCTGGTCCACGCCCACCCCACCCAGAACGAGGCACTCGGAGAGGCACACCTGGCGCTTGCCGGCAAGCCTCTGCACGCCCACAACTGACCCCAACGATCGAAGGAGACCAGGCAGGTCATGTCTGAGAACGTGCAGATGCCGGCGCTCGGCGAGTCCGTCACCGAGGGCACCGTCACCCGTTGGCTCAAGTCGGTCGGCGACACCGTCGCCGTCGACGAGCCGCTGCTCGAGGTCTCGACCGACAAGGTCGACACCGAGATCCCGTCGCCCGTCGCGGGCGTGCTCGAGCAGATCCTCGTCCAGGAGGACGAGACCGTCGAGGTCGGCACCGACCTCGCCGTCATCGGCGACGGCTCGGGCGGCGGCAGCGCCGCGCCCGCGCCCGCCGAGACCGCCGCCGAGGCGCCCGCCGCACCGGCGGAGCCCGCCCCGGCCCCCGCCGCACCCGAGGCTCCGGCCGCGCCCGCCCCCACCGCGTCCGCGCCGGCCGAGCAGGCGGCCCCGGCCGCGCAGCCCGCCGGCGACGGCGACGGCGACGGCGAGGAGATCAAGCTCCCGGCGCTCGGCGAGTCCGTCACCGAGGGCACCGTCACCCGCTGGCTCAAGGCCGTCGGCGACTCCGTGGAGGTCGACGAGCCGCTGCTCGAGGTCTCGACGGACAAGGTCGACACCGAGGTCCCGTCCCCCGTGGCCGGCACCGTCCAGCAGATCCTCGTCCAGGAGGACGAGACGGTCGAGGTCGGTACCGTCCTCGCCGTCGTCGGCTCCGGCGCCGCCCCGGCCGCCGCTCCCGCCGCCCCGGCGGAGCAGCCCGCCCAGGAGGCACCGCAGCAGGAGGCGCCGCAGCAGGCTGCTCCCGCTCCGACGGAGGCCCGCACCCCCGCGAGCGAGGCGGACGTCCCGGCCCAGGCCGCCCAGGAGGAGACCCCGGCGACCAGCGCCCCCGCCGCTCCGGCCCAGCCTGCGCAGCCCGCGCCGTCCGCCCCGGGCGCGACCCCGGCGCCGGCGACCAAGGCCGGCGGCACCTACCTCACGCCGCTCGTGCGCAAGCTCGCCGCGGACAAGGGCGTCGACCTGTCGACCCTCACGGGCACCGGCGTCGGCGGTCGCATCCGCAAGGAGGACGTGCTCGAGGCCGCTCGCAAGGCCGAGGAGGCGAAGGCCGCTCCCGCCGCCGCAGCCCCCGCCGCGCCGTCGGGCGGTGCCGCGCCGAAGAAGCCGACCGTCCCCGCCGTCTCGCCGCTGCGCGGCACGACGGAGAAGACGAGCCGCCTGCGCAAGCTCGTGGCGAGCCGCATGGTCGAGGCGCTGAGCTCCCAGGCCCAGCTCACGACGGCGGTCGAGGTCGACGTCACGCGCGTCGCCGCGCTGCGCAACCGTGCGAAGGCCGACTTCAAGGCGCGCGAGGGCGCGAACCTCACGTTCCTGCCGTTCTTCACGCTCGCGGCCGTCGAGGCGCTCAAGGCCTACCCGAAGATCAACGCGACCTTCGGCGAGGACGAGATCACCTACCACGGCCAGGAGAACGTCGGCATCGCCGTCGACACCGAGCGCGGCCTGGTCGTGCCGGTCATCAAGGAGGCCGGTGACCTCAACCTCGCCGGCATCGCGCGCAAGATCGCGGACCTCGGTGCGCGCACGCGCGCCAACAAGGTCGGTCCGGACGAGCTCGCGGGCGCCACGTTCACCATCACGAACACGGGCTCGGGCGGCGCGGTCTTCGACACGCCGATCGTCCCGGTCGGCCAGGTCGCGATCCTCGGCACGGGCACGATCACGAAGCGCCCGGTCGTCGTGACCGACGCGGACGGGAACGACACGATCGGCATCCGCTCGACGTGCTTCATCTTCCTGTCCTACGACCACCGCCTGGTCGACGGTGCGGACGCCGCGCGCTTCCTCACCACGATCAAGAACCGCATCGAGGAGGGCGCGTTCGAGTCCGAGGTCGGCCTCTGACGCTCCGCGCCGCCTGACACGCCGAGGGGCCCCGACCGCTGCGGTCGGGGCCCCTCGGCGTGCGGTCGGACCCGAGGACGGGCGTGCGGAACCGTCGCGGGCCCGTAGCGTGTCCTCATGGACATCGTCGTGGCGGGCTCGCACGGGCTCATCGGCTCGGAGCTGCTCGAGCGGCTGCGCGAGGACGGGCACCACGTGCGCCGGCTCGTGCGCCGTCCGCCCCAGACCGCGGACGAGCGCGAGTGGGACCCGGACGCGGGCATCCTCGACCCGGCCGCCCTCGACGGCGCGGACGCCGTGGTCAACCTGGCGGGGGCGGGCATCGGCGACCACCGCTGGACCACCGCCTACAAGCGCACCCTGCTGACCTCCCGCACGCGCACGACGGGTCTCATCGCGCGTACGCTCGCCGCCATGGAGGCCCCGGCCCCCGTGTGGGTGCAGGGGTCCGCGATCGGGTACTACGGCGACCGCGGCTCGCAGGTGCTCACCGAGACCTCCGCGCCCGGCGACGGGTTCCTCGCGCGCCTCGTCCGCGAGTGGGAGGCCGCGACCGCGCCGGCCGAGGACGCGGGCGTGCGGGTCGTGCACGCCCGCACCGGGATCGTCCTCTCGCCCGACGGCGGCGCGCTGGGTCGGCTCCTGCCCCTCCTCCGGCTGGGGGTCGGTGGGCGACTCGGACCGGGCACGCAGTTCTGGAGCTGGATCACGCTGCGCGACCAGGTGGCCGCGCTGCGCCACCTGCTCACCGCTCCCGTGCACGGCGCGGTCAACGTGTGCGCCCCGAACCCGGCGACGAACGCCGAGGTCACGCGTGCGCTCGCCCGGGCGCTGCACCGTCCGGCGCTCGTCGCCGTGCCGTCCTTCGCGCTGCACGTGGTGCTCGGCGAGCTGGCGTCGGACATCCTCGGCTCGCAGCGCGCGCTGCCCACCGTCCTCGAGGCGAGCGGCTTCCGGTACGCCGACCCGGGGATCGAGCGCGCCGCGCGCTGGGTCGTCGAGGGCTGACCGGGCGGCACACGCGTCAGCGCACCTCGGCGACCCGCCAGCCGTCGTCGGTCCACCGCAGCACGAGGAGCACCGTCGTGCGGGGCGTCGCGGGCACCTGGAGCTCGCCGCCGTCCGTGCGCTGGCGGTGCGCGCTCACGGCGTAGTCGACCTCGACCAGGACGTCGGCCGGAGCGGCCTCCGCGTCCGGGGCGAGATCGTCCGTGGGATCGCCCGCGGAGCCGTCGTCGGAGCCGTCCCGTGCGGCGAGCCGCGCCTCGAAGACCTCGGCCCGCGCGTCGAGCACGTCGACCCCGTCGAGCTCGGCGAGGAGGGCCGCGTCGGCGGTCTCTGCCGGTGACCCCGCCACGACGACGGACGACAGGTCGCCGCTGCCCTGCGTGAGGAGCGTGAGCCGCCGCTGCGTCAGGGCGCGCGCCGCGGCGAGCGGGTCCGACCGGTCCGTCGTCGCTCGGTCGTCGGCCGTCGCCACCACGTCCGGGGTCGCGCCGCCCTCGGTCTCCGCCCCGTCGTCGCGCGGGCCGCCGAGCGCCAGGAGCGTGGCGACGAGCATCGCGCACGCCGCGAGGATGCCCGTGCTCGCGACGACGGCGCGCGCCCCCGGGCGGAGCCCTCGCCCGGTCCCGCGGGGCGGGCCCGCACGCCGGGACCGGGGAGCCCGCCGCCCGGCCGGGCGCGCGACCGCGCGCCGCGCCGCGCGGGACACCACCGCGGCCGGCGTCGAGCCCGGCGCGGGCGCCGGACGACGCCTGCCGCCGAGCGCGCTCGCGACGAGCCGTGCGGCGTCCGGCATGGTCACCGGCACGGGTTCCACGGCGTCGAAGCAGCGTGCGGCGAACGTCCCGGCTGCGGGCCGCGAGCCCGGGTCGTCGCGCAGCGCGACGACGAGCTCGGCGTGCAGCGCCGCGAGCTCGCGCGCCTCCCCCGGGTCCGCCGGCCCGGCCTGGGAGGGATGGCTCGACGCCGGCGGCGGGACGAGGTCGAGCGCGAGGCGCGCGAGGTCGCGCACGTCGTCCGCGGGGGTCCCGGCCGCCGGGACCAGCGGCGGGCGCACGACCGCGCGGCCGCTCGGCGAGACGACCACCGCCCGGGCGTCGAGGCCCCCGTGGACGCGGCCGGCGCGGTGCAGCGCGGCCAGCCCCTGGGCGACCGGCACGAGGATCGTGACCGCCTCGGCCGCCCGCAGGGGCTCGCGCGCGGCCACCAGCTCGTCGAGACGCAGCCCGTCGACGTGGTCCGTGAGGACGGCGAGCGTGCTGTCGCTGGTCTCGACGACGCCCCGGACGGCGACGAGGTGCTCGTGGTCCTGCGCGAGCTCGTGCAGGTGCTCGACCAGCGCGGCGCGCGCCGCCGGGTCCGGCGGGACGTCGACCCGGGTCACGACGCAGACGTCGCCCCCGTCGTCGTGCGCGACGAACCCGTCCGGCACGCCCGGGCGGGGTCGCAGCGTCCACCCGGCCGCGGCGAGCGCCGGGCGCGGGTCGACGTCGGGCGCGGCGGCCGGGCGCGAGCGGGGTGCGGTCGACGGCGGCATGCGCCCATCCCACCGTGTCCGCGACCACCCCGCGGGGTTATCCACAGGACGGGACCGCGCCACGCGAGGTCACACGTCGACCAGGCGACCCTCGCGCGCGCTGCGCCGGGCGGCGTCGAGCACCTCCGCGGTCCGCACGGCGTCGCGCGGGTCGACGGGGACCGGCCCGTCGTCGAGGAGCCAGGCGGCGACGGACCGGTAGAAGTCGGCGTGCCCGCCGGGCGCCTGGGCGACGGGCTCGCGCTCGCGCCCGCGGGTGACCCAGCCGAGGGTCCCGGCCGGCGCGGCGTCGTCGAACACCTCGAACGGCGAGGCGTCGTTCTCGAACGTGGTCACGACGTAGGCGCCGGCCGTCCCGAGCACGCGCGTTCGCGGGCCCGGCGCGCCGACGACGGAGCCCGCCCACAGCCGGCTCACGACGACGTTCCCGTCCGCGTCCGGCGCGTGGTGCAGCACGAGGAAGACGTCGTCCTCGGTCGGCGTCGTGTGCGCGCGCAGCTCCGCCCACACGCCGGTCACCCGCCCGAAGAGCTGCGTGGCGGAGTCCACGAGGTGCGGGCCGAGGTCGAGGAGCAGGCCGCCCCCGACCGGGTCGTTCTCCTTCCACCGCTGCTGCGGGACGGGACGCCAGCGCTCCCAGTGCCGCTCGAACGTGTGCACGCGGCCGATCTCGCCCCGCGCCAGGACCGCGCGCAGCGTGAGCTGCTCCGGGTCCCAGCGCCGGTTCTGGAACACGGTGAGCGGCGTACCGGACTCCTCCGCCGCGGCGACGACGGCCGCGGCGGACGCCGCCCCCAGCGCGAGCGGCTTGTCGACGACGACCGGCACGCCCGCACGGGCGAGTGCCGTGGCGTGGTCCGCGTGCAGGCCGGACGGGCTCGCGACGACCACCGCGTCGTACGCGTCGCGGTCCGCCAGGAGGGAGGCGAGGTCGTCGTGCAGGTGCACGCCCGGCCAGTCCTCGGCCGCCGCCGCGCGACGCTCCGGGGAACGCACCACGACCGCCGTGACGACGTGCCCGGCCTCGCGCACGAGGCGGGCGTGGATGCCCCGACCCGCTCCCCCGTACCCGACGATCCCGACCCTGAGAGTGCGTGCCGCGCTGTCCATGGCGACCAATCTAGCGGCGCTCCCGGGCGGTTCGGGGAGGCCGGCGGAGGGTGGTCCGGGGACGCCGTCGGACCTGGCAGAATGTGCGCGTTGGTCCCGGTATGGAGCGCTGCGTGCCGTCTCGCGCGGGTCGGGCCGAGAATCTGTTTAGGGAAGGTCGTCCCTTGAGCACCACGAGCCGTCGAGTCCCTCGTCGGAGTGTCCTGCGCTACCTCCTCATCGCGCTCGCGATCGTCATCGTCGTGGCGAACGTCGTGAACCAGCGGTCGGTGGCTGCCGACGACGACGACCCCGGACCGGCGCCCGGCACGGCCCTCGAGGCGCTCGCGCGGCTCGAGGTCAAGGGGCCGGCCGCGGACACCGGGTACGAGCGCGAGCTCTTCGGCTCCGCCTGGGCGGACGTGGACGGCAACGGCTGCGACACCCGCAACGACATCCTCGCGCGCGACCTGACGAACCTCACGTTCTCCACGCGCGGAGAGCCCTGCGAGGTCCGCACCGGAACGTTCGAGGACCCCTACACCGGCGAGACGATCGACTTCCGCCGGGGCAACCGGACGAGCATGGCGGTCCAGATCGACCACGTGGTCGCGCTCATGGACGCGTGGCGCAAGGGCGCGCAGAGCTGGGACGACGAGACCCGCGCGCAGTTCGCCAACGACCCGCTCAACCTCCTCGCCTCCGACGGGCCGTCGAACCAGGCGAAGGGCGCGCGCGACGCGTCGGCGTGGCTCCCCCCGAACCACGCCTTCCGCTGCCCGTACGTCGCGCGCCAGATCGCGGTGAAGACGGCCTACGGCCTCTCGGTCGCCCCCGCCGAGTCCGAGGCGATGGCCCGCGTGCTCGAGGACTGCCCGGCCGAGCCGCTCCCGGCGGGCTGAGCGGGCTCACCGGGCTCACCGGGCTCACCGGGCTCACCGGCACCGTCGCTCGCTCCCGGCCCGCGGTCCGTCCGCCCGAGGGCGCTGGGCCACCAGGACCGGCGGCCGACGTCGTGCACGAGCGCGGGGACCAGGAGGGACCGCACCACGAGCGTGTCGACGAGGACGCCGAACGCGACGACGAACGCGAGCTGCGCGAGGAACAGCAGCGGGATCACGCCGAGGGCGGCGAAGGTCGCGGCGAGCACGACGCCCGCCGAGGTGATGACCGACCCGGTGACCGCGAGCGCCCGCAGGACGCCACGGCGCGTGCCCACATGCAGGCTCTCCTCGCGCACCCGGGTCATGAGGAAGATCGAGTAGTCGACCCCGAGCGCGACGAGGAAGCAGAACGCGTAGAGCGGCACGGCGGGGTCGGCGCCCGGGAAGTCGAAGACGTGCTCGAACACGAGCGCGGCGACGCCCAGGGCAGCGCCGAAGGAGAGCACGTTCGCGAGCATGAGCAGCACCGGCGCCAGGATCGAGCGCAGCAGCAGGATGAGGATGAGCAGGATCACCACGAGGACGACGGGCACGATCACGCGCAGGTCGCGCTGCCCGGCGAGCTGGGTGTCGAGACGCTCCGCGGCCGCGCCGCCCACGAGGGCGTCGGGCGACGCCTCGTGCACCGCGTCGCGCAGCAGGGCGACGGTCTCGACCGCCTCCTGGCTGTCGGACGGCGCGTCGGTCGTGACGTCGAGCCGGACGTTCCCGTCGACGACGAGCGGGTCACCCTGCGCGGGCGCCCCGGGCGGCCCGGCGGGTGCGTCCGTCACCGGAGCGACGCCCGCCACGCCCTCGGTGGCGTCGGCGGCCGTCGTGACGGCGTCGAGGTCGGCCTCGGGCACGATGACGGTCACCGGCTGGGCGGAGACCCCCTCGAAGTGCTGCGTGAGGACCTCCTCGCCGGCGACGGCGTCGACGTCGGTGAGGAACACCTCGGAGTCGCCCGTCCCGTCGGCGTCGAGCGTGGGGACGAACGCCGCGCACGCCGCGAGGACGACGGCGGTGCCGATCCACACGGCCCGGTCGCGCCGGCCGACGAAGCTCGCGACGCGCGACCACACGCCGTGTCCCTCGATGCTCACCGCGTCGTCCCGGTCGTCGGTCGTCGCGGCCTCGTGCGCGGCGTGGTCGCCGTCGTAGCGCGGCATGCGCGGCCAGAACAGGGCGCGCGAGCGCTGCCCGGCGACGAGGAGCAGCGCGGGGAGCAGCGTGAGCGCCGCGAGGAAGGCGGCGCCGATGCCGATCGCGGCGACGGGGCCGAGGCTGCGGTTCGACGCGAGATCGGACAGCAGGAGGCACAGGAGGCCGGCGACGACCGTCGCCGCGCTCGCCCCGATCGGCTCGACGGAGCCCCGGACGGCGCGGCGCAGCGCCGTCGCGGTGGAACGCACCACGCGCAGCTCCTCGCGGTAGCGGGCGACGAGGAGCAGGGAGTAGTCGACGGCGGCTCCGACGACGAGGATCGAGAGGATGCCCTGCGACTGCCCGTTGAGGACGAGGATGTCCGCGGCGGCGAGCTCGTAGACGACGAGTCCGGCGAGGGTCAGCGCGAACACGGCGGTCAGGATGACGATGAACGGCAGGATCGGCGACCGGTAGACGATGGCGAGGATGACGAGCACCGCGCCGAGGGCGACGAGGAGCAGCACGAGGTCGATCGCCCCGAACGCGTTCACCAGGTCGGCGACGAACCCGGCCGGGCCGGTGACGGACGCCTCCAGCCCCGTGCCGGCGAGACCGCCGTCGGCGGGGTCGGCGGCCACGAGGTCGCGCAGCGCGGAGACGGCGACGAGGCTCACACGGTCCTCGTCCGCGCCGAACGCGTCGGACGCGACGGCCGCGTCGAGCGAGACGATGACGAGCGCGGCCTCGCCGTCCTCGGAGGGCACGAGAACCGGGTCCGCGACGGAGACGTCGCCGACGGTGGCGGGGTCGTCCGGCCCGGCGCCCTCGAGCGGCGCGTCCGGGATCGCGGCGACGAAGTCGGAGAGCACGCCGAGGTCGGCCTCGTCGAGCGCCTCCCCCTCTCCCGCGGTGGCGACGACGAGCGCGGGAAGCGTCTCGCTGTCGGTGAACTCTCCGGCGAGCTCGGCCGCACGGGTGGACTCCGCGCTGGCGGGGAGGAACGCGGCCGCGTCGTTCTTCTGGACGGAGCTCAGCTGTCCCTGCGCCTGTCCCCCGAGAGCGCCGATGGCGAGCCACACGCCGAGGACTGCGACAATGACCAGGCCGCGGAGAACGCCCCGCGCTCTATTGCTCAGCATGCTGAGTATCCTATAACCATGTGGGAGGACGAGGTGCCCGTGGAGCCCCCGTCACCGGCGGATGCCCGGCCGCCAGGGGTCGGTCCCGGCCCCGACGGGCCCGTCGGCGACCTCGCGACCACCGACCCGGAGCAGTGGGCGACGGGACGGCTGCTGTTCGCCGTCGCCCGTCGCATCGAGCGCGGGTGGAACGCCCACCTCGCGGGGTGGGACCTCAACCATGCGGGATTCCCCGTCCTCATGCACCTGCTCGGCGGGCCGCGCTCGCAGCGCGACCTCGCGCACGCCTCGGGCGTGACGGAGCAGACCATGAGCCGGATCGTCGCCCGGCTCGAGCGCTCCGGGTACGTGACCCGCACGGACGACCCGGCCGACCGTCGCCGCCGTGCCGTCGCGATCACCCCCGCGGGCCGCGAGGCGGGCCTCGCCGCGGCGCGGCTCCGGCCCGCCGAGGAGCTCGCGACGCGCGGTCTCGACGACGCGCAGGTGGCCGCCCTGCGCGAGGCTCTCCTCACGCTCCTGGCGACCCTGCCCCGCACGTCCCACGACGAGGACTAGCCTGGCCCGATGGACCTGATCGCCCTGCCCGGCCTCACGGACTACCACGAGGCCTGGGCGCTGCAGCGCTCGGTGCACGACGACGTGGTCGCCGCCACCCGGGCGGACACGCTCATCACCGTCCAGCACCCGGACGTCTACACCGCGGGACGGCGCACGAACCGCTCGGAGCGGCCCGACGACGGCACGCCGGTCGTCGACGTCGACCGGGGCGGCAAGATCACGTGGCACGGCCCCGGGCAGCAGGTCGTGTACCCGATCCTGCGCCTCGCCGAGCCGGTCGACGTCGTCGCGTACGTCCGCGCGCTCGAGGACGCCGTCATGGCCGTGTGCGCGGACCTCGGCCTGGTGACGATGCGCGTCGAGGGACGCAGCGGGGTGTGGGTGGCGGCGGACGCCACACGCCGCGAGCGCAAGGTGTGCGCGATCGGGGTGCGCGTCGCCAAGGGCGTGACCATGCACGGCCTCGCCCTCAACTGCGTCCCGGACCTGTCGCGTTTCGACCGGATCGTCCCGTGCGGCATCGAGGACGCCGACGTGACGTCGCTCACGGCCGAGCTGGGCCGCGAGGTGACCCTCGCCGAGGTGGCGCCGCGGCTCGTCGCCGCGCTCGAGGTCGCGCTGACCCCGCTGCTCGCCGCGAGCGCAGCCGGCGGCACCCCGCAGGACGCCCTCGCGGGCTAGGCTGGGAGGTACCAGGGAATCCTTGCGCGCCGGAGTACGGGTGGGTCGGCGCGCGGCACGACGTACCCCTGAGGACCCCACCGCATGACCACCACCCCGGAACGCGCGCCCTCGCGCGCCCGAACTCCCTCTCCGGCTCCCACCCCGACGCCCGACCGCGCCTCCGCGCGCAGCGGCTATGCGCGCCTCCCGCAGCTCGCCGGCCGCGCGTTCCTCCCCGTGGCGTTCGGCGCCCGGCTCCCCTTCTCGATGCTCACCATCGGCACCCTGCTGCTCGTGACGTCCACGACGTCGTCCGTCGCGCTGGGCGGCCTCGCGTCGGCGGCGACCGCGCTGGGCACCGCGCTCGGCGGCCCGGCCCAGGGAGCGCTCGCGGACCGTGTCGGCCAACGGCGGGTCCTGCTCGTGTCCGTGCCCGTCGCGACGGTCGCGGTCCTCGCGCTCGTCGTCGCGGCGTCCGCGCCCGCCGCCACCGCGGCCGTCCTCGTCGCCGCCGCGGCGACGGGCGCGAGCGCGCCGCAGGTCGGCCCGCTCGCCCGCGTGCGCTGGCTACGGCTCGCGGCCGACGAGCCGCGCACCGTCGACGCCGCGATGAGCTACGAGAGCACCGCCGACGAGGTGAGCTTCGTGCTCGGCCCGGCGCTGGTCGGGATCCTCGCCTCCGCGGGCTCGCCGCAGGTCGCGGTGCTCGTCGCGGCCGGCGGCATCGCCGTCCTCGGCACCGCGTTCGCGCTGCACCCCACCGCGCGGGCGACCGCGCCCCTGCCCCTCGCGACCGTGGCACCCCACGCCGTCCCGACGCCGGGCGGTCCCCTGTCGCTCGTGCGGCGCGAGGCCGTCGTCCTGGTGGGCATGCTCGCGATGGGCCTCCTGTTCGGAGGCACCCAGGCGGCGCTCACCGCGCTCACGCGTGAGGCCGGCGTCCCCGGCAGCGCCGGACTCGTCTACGCGGTCATGGGGGTGGGCTCGGCGGCCACCGCACTCTCGGTCGTCGCGCTCCCCCGCCGCTGGGCCCTGCGCGGCCGATGGATCACGTTCGCGACGGGTCTCGTGGCGGGCACGGTCGCCCTCCTGGTCGCCGCGGCGAGCGGGTCGCTCACCGCCGTCGTCGTCGCGGTGGCGGCGACCGGCCTGTTCGTGGGCCCGGTCATGGTCACGGTGTTCACCGTCGCGGGCGAGCGGGCCCCTGCGGGTCGCACGGCCGCTGCCATGACGCTCGTCGCGAGCGCGAACGTCGTCGGCGTCGCGATCGGTGCCGCGGGCGGCGGGGCGATCGCCGACACCGTCGCGGCCTCGGCCGCCTTCGGGGTGCCGGTGCTCGCGGCCGCGCTGCTCGTCGTGACCGGGATGTCGCTGACGTCACGTCCACAGGGTGGTCCCCGGGCGGAGGAGCACGCGGACGACCGCGTAGTCTGACCAGGTCCGGCGCCGTACCCCGGGCGTCCGCACCCGAACGGTGCGGCGCCCACCCGCCTGCTCGGCGCGACGTCGGCGCTCACTCGCCACGACGACCGGGAGACACCCGTGACGATCGCACCTGAAGGACGGCGCATGCTGCGGGTCGAGGCCCGCAACGCCGCGACGCCGATCGAGAAGAAGCCCGAGTGGATCAAGACCCGCGCGACGATGGGGCCGGAGTACTCCGAGCTCAAGGGTCTGGTGAAGCGCGAGGGTCTGCACACGGTCTGCGAAGAAGCGGGCTGTCCCAACATCTTCGAGTGCTGGGAGGACCGCGAGGCCACCTTCCTCATCGGCGGCGACCAGTGCACGCGCCGCTGCGACTTCTGCCAGATCGACACGGGCAAGCCGGCCGACTTCGACGCCGACGAGCCCCGCCGCGTCGCCGAGTCCGTCCAGGCGATGGGCCTGCGCTACTCGACGATCACCGGTGTCGCACGTGACGACCTGCCCGACGGCGGCGCCTGGCTCTACGCGGAGACCGTCCGTCAGATCCACGCGCTCAACCCCGGCACCGGCGTCGAGCTGCTCATCCCGGACTTCAACGCGATCCCTGAGCTGCTCGACGAGGTGAACGAGTCCCGGCCCGAGGTCCTCGCGCACAACCTCGAGACGGTGCCACGCATCTTCAAGCAGATCCGGCCGGGCTTCCGCTACGAGCGCTCGCTCTCCGTGCTCACGCGGGCGCGCGAGGCGGGCCTCGTGACGAAGTCGAACATCATCCTCGGCATGGGCGAGACGATCGACGAGGCCAAGGAGGCGCTGCAGGACCTGCACGACGCCGGCTGCGACCTCGTGACGATCACCCAGTACCTGCGCCCCTCGGTGCGCCACCACCCCGTGGACCGCTGGGTGCGGCCCGAGGAGTTCGTCGAGCTGTCCGACGCCGCCGAGGAGATCGGGTTCCTCGGTGTCATGTCGGGCCCGCTCGTCCGCTCGTCGTACCGGGCCGGTCGCCTGTGGGGCCAGGCGATGACGCGCCGCGGGATGCAGATCCCCGCCGCGCTCGCCCACCTCGCCGAGCCGACGACGTCCCGCCAGGAGGCCGCGAGCCTCCTGGCCCGCGCGCCGCACTAGACTGACAGCCATGGCCCGCAAGAACTCGGACAGCTCCGGCGCGCCCGCCGCCGGCGAGCAGGTCGCGAAGCAGAAGAAGCCCAAGAAGCAGCGCTGGTACCACCAGGTGTGGTCCGCGTACCAGATGACCCGGAAGCAGGACCCCGCGGTCACGTGGATCATGCTCGCCGTGTTCGTCGGCATCCTCGCCGTCGCGCTCGGCATCGGCTTCTGGTGGGGCCAGTGGGTGTACACGCTCATCGTCGGCCTGCCGTTCGCGGCGCTCGGCGCGATGTTCGTGCTCACGCGCCGTGCCGAGCGCGCGGCGTACCAGCAGATCGAGGGCCAGCCGGGGGCGGCGCGCGCCGCGCTCGGCACGATCCGCCGCGGCTGGACCTTCGACGAGGAGCCCTCCGCGATCGACCCGCGCACGCAGGACCTCGTGTTCCGCGGCGTCGGGCGCGCGGGCGTCGTGCTCGTGACCGAGGGGCCGGCGAACCGCGTCAAGCGCCTCGTGGAGTCGGAGCGCAAGCGCATCGCACGGGTCCTGCCCAACGTCCCGATCACGGTCATCCAGGTGGGCGACGGCGAGGGCCAGGTCGCGCTGCCCAAGCTCCCGCGCGCGGTCCAGAAGCTGCGCCCGACGCTCACCAAGCCCGAGACGGCCGAGGTGTCGAAGCGGCTGCGCGCGCTCGGCGCGGCCCGGCTGCCGATCCCCAAGGGGATCGACCCGACCCGCGCCCGCCCCGACCGCAAGGGCCTCAAGGGTCGCTGACCGGGTCCGCCTGCACGACGACGCCCGGCCGGGCGAGGAGAACTCCTCACCGGCCGGGCGTCGTCGTGCAGGGCGCCGGTCGAGGACGTCCTCCCCCGCCGGAGCCGCCCGGGACGCGTCAGGTACGGACGAGGAGGGTGCCGGCGGCCCGGTCGTGCAGACCGCGCCCGTCGGCGTCCCACACGACCGCGGGGATGACGAGGCACAGCAGCACGGTGCGCAGGAGGCCGCGCCCGAGGCCGACCATACGAGCAGGCTCGGCGAGACGTCGGACCCGCATGCCCATGACCCGGTGCCCGACGGTGCAGCCGAGCGTGCTCACGAGCAGCACGTTCTCGATGGCGAAGACGAGCGGCTGCGACCAGACGGGCAGCGCGGAGATCCCCTCGAAGAACCCGGGCACCGCGGGGCGGAAGAAGAGGAACGCGACGAGCGTCGCGAGGACCCAGTCGATGACCAGCGCGACGACGCGCCGCCCCAGGGTCGCGAGCGAGCCGGGCCCGTCGGGCGGGAGCCCGAGCCGCGCGCCGCGGCCGTCGTGCTGACCGCCCGGGGTGCCCTCGAGCCACGAACCCATGTCCTCGCGTGAAACCACGGGACCAGCGTACGTGCCGTGACGTGGACGCCACGGACGCACGGCGACCCGACGGCGGTATCGTGCCGAACGGCACACCGCCCGCCGGCGGCTGCTCCGTGCCCTCGTGTCGCACGATCGTCACACGGGAACGCGGGACGTAACACGACCGAAACAATGGGTACACGGCGGGGAAACCGCCCCCGCCTAGGTTCGTGGGCGCCACGTCAGCGGCGTGCCCGCCGCGCAGCCCGACGGCACCACCCGATCAAGGAGCAACGGATGTTCAACAACGCGGAGGAGGCAATCGCCTTCACGCGGAACGAAGGCGTCGAGTTCGTCGACGTCCGGTTCTGCGACCTGCCCGGCATCATGCAGCACTTCAACATCCCCGTCTCGCAGTTCGACGAGTCGGCGTTCGAGGACGGCCTGATGTTCGACGGCTCCTCGATCCGCGGCTTCCAGGCGATCCACGAGTCCGACATGAAGCTCGTGCCCGACGTCAAGACCGCGTTCGTGGACCCGTTCCGCAAGCGCAAGACGCTCGTCGTGAACTTCTCCATCGTCGACCCGTTCACGGGTGAGCCGTACTCGCGCGACCCGCGCAACATCGCCGCGAAGGCCGAGGCGTACCTGCGCTCCACCGGCATCGCGGACACCGCGTTCTTCGCCCCTGAGGCCGAGTTCTACGTGTTCGACGAGGCACGCTTCGCGACGAACCAGCACTCCAGCTTCTACTACCTCGACTCGATCGAGGCCGCGTGGAACACGGGCCGCGAGGAGGAGGGTGGCAACCTCGCGTACAAGACGCGCTACAAGGGCGGCTACTTCCCCGTCTCCCCGTCGGACCGCTTCGCGGACCTGCGCGACGAGATGGTCGCCTCCCTGGAGACCGTCGGCCTCGAGGTCGAGCGCGCGCACCACGAGGTCGGCACCGCCGGCCAGCAGGAGATCAACTACCGCTTCAACACGCTGCTGCACGCGGCCGACGACCTGATGAAGTTCAAGTACGTCATCCGCAACGTCGGCTTCGAGGCCGGCAAGTCGGTCACGTTCATGCCGAAGCCGATCTTCGGCGACAACGGCTCGGGCATGCACTCGCACCAGTCCCTGTGGAAGGACGGCAAGCCGCTGTTCTTCGACGAGAAGGGCTACGGCGGCCTGTCGGACGTCGCGCGCTGGTACATCGGCGGCCTGCTCAAGCACGCGCCGTCGCTCCTCGCGTTCACCAACCCGTCCGTGAACTCCTACCACCGCCTGGTCCCGGGCTACGAGGCCCCGGTCAACCTGGTCTACTCGGCCCGCAACCGCTCGGCGTGCATCCGCATCCCGGTGACCGGCTCGTCCGCCGCCGCCAAGCGCGTCGAGTTCCGCGTGCCGGACCCGTCGGCCAACCCGTACCTCGCGTTCGCCGCCCAGCTCCTCGCCGGCATCGACGGCATCAAGAACCGCATCGAGCCGCCGGAGCCGATCGACAAGGACCTCTACGAGCTGCCGCCGGAGGAGCACGCGCAGATCGCGCAGGTGCCGGCGTCGCTCGGCGAGGCGCTCGACGCGCTCGAGGCCGACCAGGAGTACCTCACGCAGGGCGACGTCTTCACGCCGGACCTCATCCAGACGTGGATCGACTACAAGCGCACCAACGAGATCGACCCGATCCGTCTGCGCCCGCACCCGCACGAGTTCGAGCTCTACTACGACATCTGACCGGCACCTGACCGGTCGCACCGAGCAGCACGACGACGGCGGCCCGTCACCCCTCGGGGTGGCGGGCCGTCCCGCGCGCTCAGGACTTCCGGCCGCGCAGCGCGATGACCGGTCCGGAGAACAGCGCGATGCCGAGCATGAACCCGACGTCGTACCAGTTCCCGTTGTTGTCGACCTCGTAGATGCTCACCGAGTCGGTGAAGAGCGAGACGATGAACGTGATCGGCAGGATGATCCCCTGCCACAGACCCCACCAGAACCCGAACCCACCCGGGTTCGCGTCGACGTTCGGGCCGGCGGCGCACGCGCCGAGCAGCAGGAGACCGCCGGCCAGGAGGACCAGGCCGAACCCTCGTCGTGCCGTTCCAGACATGTCCCTCACCTCTGCGACCAGTGAAGCGCGCACGGCCGTGCGTGTCGACCCGAACCGGCATCGAGCACGAGCGTCGGGGCGGCCCGTCCGCCGGTCGGCGCCCGACGTCCGGGCAGACGACGATCAGGTCGTCCGGTCCGCCCGCTTCCACGGGCGCGTCCGCCTCGTCCTCCGTGCCGGCTCAGAACGGCCAGATGAGCGGGACGTACAGCACCGCCGCGGCGAGGAACACGAGGGCGAGGGGAAGTCCCAGGCGCCAGTAGTCGCCGAACCGGTAGCCGCCGGGCTGCAGGACCATGAGGTTGACCGGCGTCGCGATCGGCGTGAGGAAGGCCGCGGCCCCGGCGACGGTGAGCGCCATCATGAACGGCAGCACGCTGACCTCGAGGGTCTGTGCGAACGACACGGCGACGGGGGCCATCACGAGGACGGTCGCCACGTTCGAGATGAACTGCCCGAGCACGACGGTGAGCACGCACACCACGAGGAGCGCGAGCTGCGGCGAGCCGTCGCCGATCAGCCCGAGCACGAACCCCGCGATCGACTCGGCTGCCCCGGAGGAGACGAAGGCTCCCGACAGCGGGATGAGGGCGGCGATGAGGACGACGGTGTCCCACGAGATGGCGCGGAACGCCTGCGGGACGGTCACGACCCGGGTCACCACGAGGGCGCCGGCCGCGAGCAGGCCGGCGATCACCGGAGGGACGACGCCGGACGCCAGCAGCACGATCGTCACGGCCAGCACGACGAGGCACCGTCGCCAGCCCCGCCCGAGCGGGACGCCGCGCTGCAGGCTCTTCGACGAGTCGACGGCGATGACGTCGGGCGACTGCGTGTAGCGGTGCAGCGCGTCCCACGGGCCGCGCACGAGCACGGCGTCGCCGGGCTGGAGGGTCATCGCCCCGGAGGCGCGCGGGGCGTTCGGCCCGGTCGAGCGGCCGTCGCCACGACGGATCGCGAGGACGAGGAGACCCTCGTCGCGCGTCGTCATGCCCGGGCTGACGGTCCGGCCGACGAGCGTCGAGCGCGGTGAGATGAGCACCTCGACGACTCCCGTGCCGCCGGTGAACAGGCGCCCGGTGTCGAGGTCGGTGGTGTAGCTCTCGCGCCACGAGCGCACCCGCTCGCGCGGGTCGGCCGCAGGGTCGGCGAGGTGCTCGGGGACGCGTTCCGGGAGCAGCCGGTCACCGAGCGTCACGACGAGCAGCGCCGTGGCGAGGACGAGGGGCAGCCCGACGAGCGCGAACTCGAAGTAGCCGAACTCCCGGCCGCCGGCCTCGGCAGCGGCCTCGGAGACGATGATGTTCACGGGCGTGCCCGTCAGCGTCAGCAGCGACCCCGCGCCGGCGGCGAACGCGAGCGGGACGAGCATGCGCGACGGGACGATCCCGGCCCGTGCCGCCGCGACGACCGCGACCGGGAGGAGCGCCGCGACGGCGCCGTTGATGCTGATGACCGCCGCGAGCAGCGCCGCGACCCCGACCATGAGGGCGAGCAGCCCGGCACGGCCGATCGACGCGTGCCGTTCCAGCCACTGCCCGATCCACGCGGTGATCCCGGTGGCGTCGAGCGCCTCGCTGAGCACGAACAGCGTGGCGATGAACAGCACGATCGGGTCGCTGAAGCCCGTCAGCGCCTCGTCGAGCGAGAGCACCCCGGTCGCCCACAGCGCGACGGGCACGAACAGCGCCACGACGACGAGGGGCAGCCGGTTGGTCATGAAGCCCACGACGGCGAGCGCCAGGACGACGAACGTCGCGATCGTCGGGTCGATCATGCGGTCAGTCCTCGCCGTAGAAGAGGCGCTCCATGACGGTGCGGGCGCGGCGGGCCGTGCGGAGGTAGTGCTCCTCGAGCTCCGCACCGTTGTCCACGTCGGGGAGGTCGAGCACGCGCGCCAGGCCGTTGAGGGCGAAGCGGTCGTGCGGGAGGACGTCGACGGTCGTCCCGCTCGTGCGTCCCGACCACAGCACGAGCGCGCTGCGCAGGCGGGACGCGAGGTGCCACGCCTCGCCGAGCACGGCGGCGTCGTCGCCGTCCACGAGGCCTGCCGCCACGGCGGCGTCCAGCGCGTCGACGGTCGACGTGGTCCGCAGGTCCGCGACGGCGTGGGCGTGCTGGAGCTGGAGCAGCTGCACGGTCCACTCGACGTCCGACACTCCCCCGCGTCCGAGCTTGAGGTGGCGCGACGCCTCGACCCCGCGCGGCAGCCGCTCCGACTCGACGCGCGCCTTGATGCGCCGCACCTCGCGCACCTGCGTGTGGTCGAGGCCGCCCGTGGGGTACCGGCGGCGGTCCACGACCCGTGCGAACGCCTCGCCGAGGCCCGCGAGGTCGCCCGCGACGGGGCGGGCACGCAGGAGCGCCTGCGCCTCCCACACGCTCGACCAGCGTTCGTAGTACTCGGTGTACGACGCGAGCGACCGCACCAGCGGTCCGTTGCGGCCCTCGGGGCGCAGGTCGGCGTCGACCGGCAGCGTCGGCTCGGGCCCGACGGCGGACAGGAGCTGGCGCAGTCGCGTCGCCACGGCGAGCGCGTAGGCCTGGGCGTCGCGGTCTTCCGCGCCCGGGACGGGCTCGTGCACGAACATGACGTCGGCGTCGGACCCGTACCCCATCTCGCGGCCGCCGAGGCGGCCCATCGCGACGACGAGCAGCCGGGCCGGCGCGGAGGCGGGGTCCTGCGCGTCGTACCCGAGCTCGTCGCGCGCCACGAACTGCGCGACGCGCAGCGCTCCCACGAGCACGACGTCCGCCGCGTCGGAGATGCTGCGCGCCGCGGCGACGGGGTCGACGAGGCCGAGCAGCTCGGCCGCTCCCGTGCGCGCGAGCTCCCGCCGACGCACGGCGCGCAGGCTCACGGTCGCGGGTTCCACCTGGTCGGCACGGGTGAGGATCGCGTCGGTCTCCGCGGCCAGCCGTGCGGCACCGCGCGGGACGAGGTCGGCGTCGGCGGCGAGCCACCGCACCGACTCGGGTGAGCGCGCCAGCGCCTCGGCCATGTAGCGCGAGTTCGACAGCAGGTGCGCGAGGCGTTGGGCGGCCGACCCGGAGTCGCGCAGCAGCTGGAGGTACCAGTGCGTCGTCCCGAGCTTCTCGGACAGCGTGCGGAACGCGAGCAGGCCCGCGTCCGGGTCCGCGCCCTCGGCGAACCATCCGAGCATGACGGGCAGGAGCTGGCGCTGGATCGCGGCGCGGCGGCTCACACCCTCGGTCAGCGCGGTGACGTGGCGCAGGGCACCGGCCGGGTCGCGGTAGCCGATCGCGGCGAACCGCGCCTTCGCGGCCTCCGGGGCGAGGCTCACCTCGTCCGGGGAGAGCTGCGCGGTCGCGGGCAGCAGCGGGCGGTAGAACAGCTCCTCGTGCAGCGCGCGCACCTCGCGTCGCGTCGCGCGCCAGCGCTCGGCGAGCCCCTGCGCGCCGTCGGCCCGCATGCCGAGGGACCGCGCCAGACGACGCAGCTCGTCCTCGGCGGTCGGCACGAGGTGCGTGCGGCGCAGCCGGAAGAGCTGGATGCGGTGCTCGAGCGAGCGCAGGAAGCGGTAGCAGACCCCGAGCCGCGCCGCGTGCTCGCGGCCGACGTACCCGCCCGCGGCGAGCTCGGACAACGCGGTGAGGGTCGAACGGCTGCGGATCGACTCGTCGGACCGCCCGTGCACGAGCTGGAGCAGCTGCACGGTGAACTCGACGTCGCGCAGTCCGCCCTTGCCGAGCTTGAGCTGGCGGTCGGCCTCGGCGGCGGGGACGTGGTCCTCCACGCGGCGCCGCATCGCCTGGGAGTCCTCGACGAAGTTCTCCCGGCCGGCGGCGGACCACACGAACGGTGCGACGGCCTCCTCGTAGGCGCGGCCGAGATCCGGGTCCCCCGCGACGGTGCGCGCCTTGAGCAGCGCCTGGAACTCCCAGGTCTTGGCCCAGCGCTCGTAGTAGGCGACGTGGCTCGCGAGCGTGCGCACGAGCGGGCCCTGCTTGCCCTCGGGCCGCAGCGCGGCGTCGACCTGCCACAGCGCGGGCTCGCCGGAGGTGCCCCAGCACACGCGCGCCAGGCCGGTCGCGAGGCGGGCTCCGACGCTCGTGGCGTGCGCCTCGTCGTACCCCTCCGCGGGCTCCACGACGTAGATCACGTCGACGTCCGAGATGTAGTTCAGCTCGCGCGCACCGCACTTGCCCATGCCGATCACGGCGAGACGCACGCCGGCGCCGTGGTCGTCGAGCTCGGCGCGCGCGACCGCGAGCGCCCCCTCGAGGGCGGCGGCGGCGAGGTCGGCGAGCGCCGCGCCGACGGCGGGCATGCGGGTGAGCGGGTCGGTCACGGTGAGGTCGGTGGCCGCGATGCGCAGGAGCCGCTCGCGATAGGTGCGGCGCAGCGCGTCGACGCGTGCGGGACCGGGGGCGTCGGCGACGGGCACCGGGGCCTCCGGGTCGGCCCCGACGGAGCGCAGCAGCTCGGCGCGCACGGCGCGGGCGTCGACGCCCGTGCCCGGTGCCGGGTCCGCCACGACCTCCAGGAGCGCGGGACGGCGCACGACGTCGTCGCCCAGCGCGACGGACGCGCCGAGCACGGCGAGCAGCCGGTCCCGCGCCTCCCCGGGCGCCAGGCACCGGCGGGCGAGGTCGACGAGCGGCCCGCCCCGCTCGGCCTCGGGCCGCAGCTCGCCCGCGAGGCGCACGAGCTGCAGGAGCGCGAGGTCGGGGTCGGCTGCTGCGCCGAACGCGGCGAGCAGGTCGTCACCCGGCCCCTCGCCGCTGCCCTGCGGGCCGTCGTCGCCGGCCGCACGCGTCCCGTCGTCGAGCAGGAGCGCGAGGTCGGCGTCCGTGAGCAGGCCGGCCGAGCGCGTGATGTCGGCGAACCCGACGCGCGCGAGGCGACCCGTGAGCGTCGGGCGGCGCGCCCCGCCCGACCGGCCCGACGCCGTCGTGGAGCTGCTCACAGGACCTGGAGGAACCGCTTCAGCTCGAACGGAGTGACCTGCGCGCGGTACGCGTCCCACTCCTGACGCTTGTTGCGGAGCACGAAGTCGAACACGTGCTCGCCGAGCGTCTCGGCGACGAGCTCGGAGCCCTCCATGATCCGGATCGCCTCGTCGAGCGACTGCGGCAGCGGCTTGATGCCGAGCGCGCGGCGCTCGGCGTCGGTGAGCTCCCAGACGTCGTCCTCGGTCGCCTCGGGCAGGTCGTAACCCTCCTCGATGCCCTTGAGGCCGGCGGCCAGCATGACGGCGAACGCCAGGTACGGGTTCGCCGCCGAGTCGAGCGCGCGGTACTCCACACGGCTCGAGTTGCCCTTGCCCGGCTTGTACATGGGCACGCGGACGAGCGCGGAGCGGTTGTTGTGGCCCCAGCAGACGTAGCTCGGCGCCTCGGCTCCGCCCCACAGCCGCTTGTACGAGTTGACGTACTGGTTGGTGATCGCGGTGATCTCGGCGGCGTGCACGAGCAGCCCGGCGATGAACTGGCGCGCCGTCTTGGACAGCTCGAACTGCGCCCCGGGCTCGTGGAACGCGTTGCGGTCGTCCTCGAAGAGCGACAGGTGCGTGTGCATGCCGGAGCCCGGCTGGTCCGCGAGCGGCTTGGGCATGAACGACGCGAACACGCCCTGCTCGAGCGCGACCTCCTTGACGACCGTGCGGAACGTCATGAGGTTGTCGGCGGTCGTGAGCGCGTCGGCGTAGCGCAGGTCGATCTCGTTCTGGCCCGGCCCGGCCTCGTGGTGCGAGAACTCGACCGAGATGCCCATCGACTCGAGCATCGTGATCGCGGCGCGGCGGAAGTCGTGCGTCGACCCCCGCGCGAGGTGGTCGAAGTACCCGCCCTGGTCGACGGGGACGAGCGGGGCCGTGGCGTCGGCCGGGTGGTTGAAGAGGTAGAACTCGACCTCGGGGTGCGTGTAGAACGTGAACCCCTTGTCGCTGGCCTTGGCCAGCGCGCGCTTGAGCACGTTGCGGCTGTCCGCGTGCGAGGGCTCGCCGTCCGGCGTGAGGATGTCGCAGAACATGCGCGCGGTGCCGTGCCGCTCGCCGCGCCACGGCAGCACCTGGAACGTCGTCGGGTCGGGCTTGGCGATCATGTCCGCCTCGTACACCCGCGTGAGGCCCTCGATCGAGCTGCCGTCGAACCCGATGCCCTCGGCGAACGCCGACTCGAGCTCGGCCGGGGCGACCGCCACCGACTTGAGCATCCCGAGCACGTCGGTGAACCAGAGCCGGATGAAGCGGATGTCGCGCTCCTCGACCGTGCGGAGCACGAACTCCTGCTGCCTGTCCATGCGGTACATCCTGCCTGATCCATGTGACGAACGGGTGACACGGTCGAGTGACGGACGTCGCGCGTCGCACACCGCGGGCGCACGAGGCCCGGGCGGTGCTCGTCTAGGCTGGCGGCATGGCTGATCTGCGCGTCGCGCTGGCACAGGTCGACACGTGCGTGGGCGACCTGGACGGCAACGCCGCCCTCGTCCTCGAACGCACCCGGACCGCTGCGGCCGCGGGAGCGCAGCTCGTCGCGTTCCCCGAGATGACGCTCACCGGCTACCCGATCGAGGACCTCGCGCTGCGCGCGTCGTTCCGGCGGGCGGCCTGGGAGGCGGCCGCGGACATCGCGACGCGGCTGGCCGCCGAGGGCCTCGGCGAGATCACCGTGGTGCTCGGCACCGTCGGCACGGCGGGCGACCCGCGCGGCGCGGGCGCCGCGGAGCGCGAGGCCTCGGGCTCCCCCGCCGACCTGCCCACCAACCGCGCCGTCGTGCTGCGCGACGGCGTCGTGCAGGCCGCCTACGACAAGCACCACCTGCCGAACTACGGCGTGTTCGACGAGTTCCGCATCTTCGCGCCCGGCCGGACGACGACCGTCGTCGAGGTCGAGGGCCGCCGCGTCGGCATCGCGATCTGCGAGGACATCTGGCAGGACGGCGGCCCGGTCGCCGAGATGGCGACGCTGGACGAGGCCGGTGACGGGCTCGACCTGCTGCTCGTCCTCAACGGCTCCCCGTACGAGGAGGGCAAGGGCCACGTGCGCACCGACCTCACCGCGCAGCGCGCCCGCGAGGTGAGCGCGCCCGTCGCGTACGTCAACCTCGTGGGCGGCCAGGACGACCTCGTGTTCGACGGCGGCTCGTTCGTCACCGACGCGAGCGGCGCCGTCGTCGCGAGCTCTCCGCAGTTCGTCGAGGACCTGCTCGTGTGGGACCTCGACGACGACGGGACGCCGCGCGGCTCCCGGGCCCCCGAGCTGCACCCCGACGAAGAGGTCTACCGGGCCTGCGTCACCGGCCTCGCCGGGTACGTGCGCAAGAACGGCTTCCGGTCGGTCGTCCTCGGCGTCTCCGGCGGCATCGACTCGGCCCTCACGGCGGCGATCGCGGCCGACGCGATCGGCGGCGCGAACGTCGTGGGCGTCTCGATGCCGTCGCGGTACTCCTCGGACCACAGCAGGGACGACGCGGCCGACCTCATGAAGCGGCTCGGCGGGGACTACCGCGTGCAGCCGATCGCGCCGATGGTCGACGCGTTCCAGGGCGAGCTCGAGCTCGAGGGCGTCGCGGAGGAGAACCTCCAGGCGCGCGTGCGCGGCGTCGTCCTCATGGCGATCTCCAACCGCGAGGGGCACCTCGTCATCGCGCCGGGCAACAAGTCCGAGCTCGCGACGGGCTACGCGACGATCTACGACGCGGGCAGCATCGGCGGCTTCGCGCCGCTGAAGGACGTCGACAAGTCCCGGGTGTGGCAGCTCGCGCGCTGGCGCAACGACCTCGCGGTCGACCAGGGCGCGATCCCCCCGATCCCGGAGTCGTCCATCACCAAGCCCCCGTCGGCGGAGCTGCGACCCGGCCAGACCGACCAGGACTCCCTGCCGCCCTACGACCTGCTCGACGAGGTGCTCGACGCGTACATCGAGCACGCCGAGGGCCGCGCCGAGCTGCTCGCGCGCGGGTTCGACCCCGATGTCGTCGACAAGGTCGTCACGCTGGTCGACCGCGCCGAGTGGAAGCGCCGCCAGTACCCGCCGGGGCCCAAGGTGACGGCCCTCGCGTTCGGCCGCGACCGTCGTCTGCCCATCACGAACCGCTGGCGCGAGCCGCTCGACTGACGCCGCGGCGACCCCGCGCCGTCCGCCCCGAACCCGTCCTCAGGAAGGTCGTCCATGTCCGCTCACACCGCCCCCGAGCCCGCCGCGACCGGCGGCGCGGGACCGCGCCGCTTCCGCGTGCACCACCTCGCCGAGGCGAAGGCGCGCGGCGAGAAGATCACGATGCTCACCGCGTACGACGCCGTGACGGCGCGCATCTTCGACGACGCCGGCATCGACGTCCTGCTGGTCGGCGACTCGATCGGCAACACGATGCACGGGCACACGTCGACGCTCCCGGTCACGGTCGACGACCTCGTGCCGGCGGCCCGCGCCGTCGCGCGCGCCGCACGCCGCGCGTTCACCGTGGTCGACCTGCCGTTCGGGTCGTACGAGGCCGGCCCGGAGCAGGCGCTCGCCACGGGCGTGCGCTTCCTCAAGGAGGCGGGCGTGAGCGCGGTCAAGCTCGAGGGCGGGCGCCGCGTCGCGGCGCAGATCCGGGCGCTCACCGACGCCGGCATCCCCGTCGTCGGCCACCTCGGCTTCACGCCGCAGTCCGAGAACCTGCTCGGCGGGCCGCGCGTGCAGGGCCGGGGCGACGACGCGGCGGAGCGGCTGAGCGAGGACGCGCTCGCCGTCGCCGAGGCGGGCGCCGTCGCCGTGGTGCTCGAGATGGTGCCGGTCGAGGTCGCCGAGCGCATCACGGAGATCCTGCGGATCCCCACGATCGGCATCGGCGCGGGTGCGGCCTGCGACGGCCAGGTCCTCGTGTGGACGGACATGGCCGGCATGACCGACTGGTCGCCGCGGTTCGCGAAGCGGTACGCCGAGCTCGGCGCGGCGCTCGGCCAGGCGGCCGCGGACTACGCCGCGGACGTGCGCGGCGGGACGTTCCCGGACGACGCGCACAGCTTCGCGCGCTGAGGTGCGCCCGGGGTGCGCGCGGCCACCCGTCCGCTATCCGTCCGCAGCCCCGGCGGCCACCCAGGCCGCGACGCCGGCGACCAGCGCGTCGGCGTAGCGCTGGCGGCCCTCCTCGGACTCCATGACCGCGGCCTCGTCGGGGTTGCGCATCTCGCCGAGCTCGAGCAGGACCGCGGGCCGCTCGGCGTGGTTGAGCGTCGCCAGGTCGGCGCGCCGCTGGATCGGGCCGTCGTCCGCCGCGACCGACGAGGACGGTGCGAACCCCGCCGCACCCAGCGCCGTGACGAGCTCGTGCGCCAGGGCGACGCTCGGCGCCCCCTGCGCGTCGTGCACCGGGGGGTCGGACACGATCACGAAGAACCCGTGCGCCCGCCGGTCCTCCGTCCCGTTCGCGTGGACCGACACGAGCACGTCCGCGTCGTTCTCCTGGGCGGAGCGCCCTCGGGCGTCGACGCACGGGCCCACGCCCGCGTCGTCGGGCCGGGTGAGGACGACCGTGGCGCCGAGCTCGGAGAGCCCCGCCGCGAGGCGACCGCTCACGTCCCACGTGAAGGCGTGCTCGGGGTAGCCGGAGTCCGTGGACGCACCGACGGTGTTGCACGCCTTCGTCCCGCCCCGCCCGTCCGGGACGGGTGCGTTGACCGTGAGCGGGTTCGCGCCGTTGGCGCCGTTGTGACCCGGGTCGACGGCGACCGTGAGCCCGGCGAGCGGGGGCGGCGGCTCGGTCTCGGCGGGCGTCGGCTCCGGGTCGGCCGTCGTGGCCCGGGGAGCCGACGACGGGGGGACCACCTCGCCGGAGGGCGCGACCGTCGTCGGGCCCTGGCCGGACCCCGCACGAACCTGCAGGGCGACGAGGAGCGTCAGCGCCCCCACGGCGAGCCCCGCGAGGAGGATCCCCAGGCGCCCGGACCAGACCCTGCGCGGACCGGGCTGGGGAGCGTGGCTCACTCGCCGCGCTCGCGGCGCTCTTCCTCGTCCCAGGCCTCCGAGCGCCGGCGCGCGGTCTCGAGCGCCTTCTCGGCGGCCTCCCGCGTCGGGTACGGTCCCATCCGGTACTCCCACGAGCCGGAGAGGCCGCGGTGGACCTCGCCCGTGCGCGTGTCGAAGTAGTACTCGTCGGCCGCGGCGGGCTCGCCGTCGTCGCTGAAGCGTGATCCGGTGCTCATGGCACGATCCTGCCCCATCAAGGACCGCCTGTCCGTCTGCATCCACCGAGCGTTCGTAGACTGGTGGGCATGTCCCCCTCGTCCCCCTCGTCCTCCTCGCCGCCGGCCGCCGCTCCCGCGCGTCCGGGCCGCCGTGGCGCGCTCGTACCCGGAGCCGTCGGACCGCAGCGAGCCGTGCCGGCGTCGATCGAACGGCCCGAGTACGTGGGACGACCGGGCCCGCGGCCGTTCACGGGGAGCGAGGTCAACGACGCGGAGACGGTCGGGCGCATCCGGGCGGCGTCGCGCCTCGCCGCGCAGGCGCTCGTCGAGGTGGGGCGGCACGTCGCGCCCGGTGTCACGACGGACGAGCTCGACCGCGTCGGTCACGAGTTCCTCCTCGACCACGGCGCCTACCCGTCCACGCTCGGCTACCGCGGATTCCCGAAGTCGCTGTGCACGTCGCTCAACGAGGTCGTGTGCCACGGCATCCCCGACTCCACGGAGCTCGTGGAGGGCGACATCGTCAACGTCGACATCACCGCGTACGTGGGCGGGGTGCACGGCGACACGAACGCGACGTTCGCCGTCGGCGAGGTCGACGAGGAGTCGGCGCTGCTCGTGGAGCGCACGCGCGAGGCCCTCGCGCGCGGGATCAAGGCCGTCGCTCCGGGTCGCCAGCTCAACGTCGTCGGGCGCGTCATCGAGCGCTACGCGGCACGGTTCGGGTACGGCGTGGTGCGCGAGTACACGGGGCACGGCGTCGGCCGCGCGTTCCACTCCGGCCTCGTCGTGCCGCACTACGACGCCGCACCCGACCACTCGACGGTCATGGAGCCCGGCATGGTCTTCACCATCGAGCCGATGCTCACGCTCGGCACGTCCGAGTGGCGGATGTGGGACGACGGGTGGACGGTGGTCACCGCGGACGCCTCGCGGACCGCGCAGTTCGAGCACACGCTGCTGGTGACGGACGACGGAGCGGAGATACTGACCCTGCCATGAACGCTCATCACGACTCCCCCGCACCCGGCCCCCGCGTCGCGTTCGGCATCGACATCGGCGGCAGCGGCATCAAGGGCGCCCCCGTCGACCTCGCGACCGGCGAGTTCACGCAGGAGCGCCACCGGATCCCGACACCACAGCCCTCGACGCCGCAGGCCGTCGCCGACGTGGTCGCCGAGCTCGTCGGCGCCTACGACCTCCCCCCGGACGTGCCCGTCGGCGTCGCGTTCCCCGCGCCGCTGCAGCACGGCGTCGTGCGGTTCATCGCGAACCTCGACACGTCGTGGACCGGCGTCGACCTACCCGCACTCGTCGCGCGCGAGACCGGGCGACACGTCGTGGCGGTCAACGACGCCGACGCCGCGGGCGTCGGAGAGGTCCGGTACGGCGCTGCGCGCGAGGCAGACGGCGTGGTGCTCGTCGCGACGCTGGGCACCGGGATCGGCAGCGCGATCCTCGTCGACGGCCGACTGCTGCCCAACAGCGAGCTCGGTCACCTCGAGATCGACGGGTACGACGCCGAGACACGGGCCTCGGACGCGGCACGCGACCGCGAGGACCTCGACTGGGAGCAGTGGGCCGAGCGCCTGCAGCGCTACTTCGGCGTCGTGGAGGACCTGCTCTCGCCCGACCTCATCGTCGTGGGCGGCGGCGTGAGCAAGAAGCACGAGCAATTCCTGCCGCTGCTGCACCTGCGGGCGCCGATCGTCCCCGCGCAGCTGCGCAACGCCGCGGGCATCGTCGGCGCGGCGTCGCTCGCCGCGGACGCGCGCTGACGCGCCGTCGCGGCGGACCGGTCAGCTCGCCGTGACCTCGGAGCCCTCGCGCTGCCCGGCACCGAAGATCTCGATGACGCCGAGCATCTCGAGGACGTCGGTGACGACGCTCGGGGGGTTGCGCAGCGTCACGGACAGGCCCTCCTCGGACCCGATCGTGTAGAACTGCACGAGGAACGCGATCCCCGTCGAGTCCATGAACGTCACCTTGGACGTGTCGATGACGACGGGCACGTCCCGTTCGAGCGCGTTCGCCAGGGCGGCGCTCGCCTCGCTGCGCAGGGCGACGTCGATCTCGCCCCACATGTCGACGACGCTCGCCTCGGGTTCTTCGAGCAACCGGATGCCGCCCGTCCCGCGGTCGGCCCCGTTTCGTTCCAGCTCCTGCACCAGCACTGCCCCGCCCTTCGTCCCGCCCCTGCCTCGCCCACCCCGACGAGAATCGCGCCTCCTGCATGACGCCGCCGGTCGATCGCCGCCGTCCTCGCACGTCGTCGGGCGAGAACCAGGCTCCTGCACCACCGGTCGTCGCCAGCGTACCCCACGGATGCCGCTGGCTGGTAGGGCTCTGGGGAAGGCTTTACCCACGGGCGCCGAATCACCGTGTCCCCGGGCGATCGTTGACGGTTCATTCAACACTTGGACGGGTGTCCAGACAGCGACGGCCGCCACGCGCCCGGGGTTCCGGGTCGGCGTGACGGCCGTCGTGAGGGTGAGGACCGAGGGTCAGCCCGTGTTCTGCAGGCCGGCGGCGACGCCGTTGACCGTGAGGAGGAGCAGGTGCTGCAGCCCGTCCTTCTCCGCCCCCTCGGCCCCCGCGCGCAGACCACGCAGCGCACGGACCTGGAGGAGCGAGAGCGCGTCGACGTAGGGGCTGCGCAGCTGCACGGCACGACCGAGCACCCGGCGCCCGGCGAGCGGCCACGCGTGCCCGGTCACGGCGAGGACCTGCTCCCGCGTGAGCCGCAGCTCGTCGAGGATCGCCTGCGCGAGGTCGTCCCGGTCGCCCAGGGCGAGGTAGCGCTCCGCGATGCGCTCGTCGGTCTTCGCGAGCGACATCTCGACATTGTCGAGGAGCGTCGCGAACAGCGGCCACTCGCGGTGCGCCTCGCGCAGGAGCTCGACGTCGCCGAACTCCCGGAGCGCGGTCCCGAGCCCGTACCAGCCGGCGAGGTTGATGCGCGCCTGCGACCACGAGAACACCCACGGGATCGCCCGCAGGTCGTCGAGCGAGGAGACCGACAGGCCGCGGCGCGCCGGACGCGAGCCGATCGGCAGGAGCCCGACCTCCTCCAGCGGAGTCACCTCGGCGAACCACTGGGGGAAGCCGTCGGCGCGCACGAGCTCGTGGAACCGGCGCCGCGAGGACGCGTCGAGCGCGGCCGCGAGGTCGCGGTAGCGCTCGGTCGCGTCGGCGTTGCGCTTCTCGGTCGACGGTGCCGACGCGAGCAGCGTCGCCGCGGCCACCTGCTCGATGTGGCGTGAGGCGATGGTCGGGTCCCCGTAGCGCGCGAGGATGACCTCGCCCTGCTCCGTGAGCTTGAACCGGCCGTCCACCGAGCCCGGGGGCTGCGCGAGCACGGCCCGGTTCGCGGGGCCGCCGCCACGCCCGAGCGCGCCGCCGCGCCCGTGGAACAGCGTGAGCGTGATGTCGTGCCGCTCGGCCCACAGCGCGATGCGGCGCTGCGCGTCGTGCAGGGCGAGGGTCGCCGAGACCGGACCGACGTCCTTCGACGAGTCCGAGTAGCCGAGCATGACCTCGACGCGGCGACCGTTCTCCGCGAGGCGGCGCTGGACCTGCGGCAGCGTGAGCATCGACTCGAGGATGTCGACGCTCGCCCGGAGGTCGGCGAACGTCTCGAACAGGGGGATCGCGTCGATGACCGGCGCCTCGTCCGCGCCCTCGTAGGCGAGCTCCGCGAGCTGGTACACCGCGGCGAGGTGCTCCGGCTCCTGCGTGAAGGACACGATGTACCGGCGCGCGGCGCGCACGCCGTACCGCTCCTGGACAGCGCCGAGCGCGCGGAAGGTGTCGAGCACCTCGCGCGTGCGGTCGGACAGGTCCCCGTTCAGGCCCTTCTCCGCGATCTCCGCGAGCGCCGCCGCGTGCACCTGCGAGTGCTGGCGCACCTCGAGCTCGGCGAGGTGGAAGCCGAACGTCTCGACCTGCCACACGAGCTGCTGCAGGTCGCCGTACGCGGCGCGCGGGGCGCCCGCCGCGACGAGCGACTCCTGGACCACGCGCAGGTCGGACTCGAGCTGCTCGGCGGTCCCGTACGCGAGGTCCGCGTTGCGGGCCCGCGTCGCGGCGATGCGGTCCGCCACGACGAGCATGACCGCGCGGTGCGGCTCGCGCGGGGACGTCTCCGACGCGGCGTGCGTCACCGTCTCGGAGAGCCGGCGCTGGCGTTCCCACAGCGCGCGCAGCCCGTCCGACGGCGCGGTGCCGTCCTGGTCGAGCGTGAGCTTGCGCCCGACGAGACGCGCCCGCTGCTCGAGCGCCGCGAGCGCGTGGTCGGCCGCGATCGCCGCCGCCTGGCGTGTGACCTCGGACGTGACGTTCGGGTTCCCGTCGCGATCACCGCCGATCCAGGTGCCCAGGCTGACGAACGGGCGCACCAGCGGCTCCTCGCGACCGGCCTCGTCGCCGAGCAGCCAGTCGTCGAGGCGGCGGTAGACCGTGGGGAACGTGTCGAACATCGTGGCGTCGAAGACACCGAGCGCCGTCTTCACCTCGTCGAGGACCGACGGCTTGTGCTCGCGGATCGGAGCGGTGCGCCACATCGTGTCGATCTCGGCCAGCAGGCGCCGCTCGTTCTCGGCGAGGGACGTGCCGCCGAGACGCTGCGCGTCGCGCTCGTCGAGGAGCGTCGCGATGCGGCGGACCGCGCCCGAGACGGCACGACGGCGCGCCTCCGTCGGGTGCGCGGTGAGCACGGGGCGGAACTCGAGGCGACGCAGACGGCGCAGCGCCTCGTCCCGGCCGACCTCGGCGACGAGCTGCTCGAACGCCTCGGGGAGCGAGTCGTCGGGCGTCGTGGCGCGCGTGGCGAACTCTGCCTCGCGCTCGCGCAGGACGCGCACGCGGTGGTACTCCTCCGCGAGGTTCGCGAGGTGGAAGTAGCACGTGAACGCCCGCGCGACCTGCTCGGCCCGCTCCATCGTCAGACCCTCGACGAGGGCCTCCGCCGTGGCGAGCACCTCGCCCGTCGGGTCGTCGTAGGCGCGGATCGAGAGCTCGCGCAGCCGCTCGACGTCGTCGAGCAGGTCCTGCCCGCCCGTCTCGCGGAGCACGGTGCCGAGCAGACCGCCGAGGAGGCGGACGTCGTCGCGCAGCGGGGCAGGGACGTCGTGACGGGCGAGGCCACGACCCTGCCCGGCGTCGCCGGGTGCGACCGGCGGCGGGAGCTGTTCCGAAGGGGAGAGATCGTTCACGGTGACGAGAGTATTCCTTGACCGTCGGCGGACACAGCCGTGTCCGAGGGGTGATCGTACGAGGGGACGACGCGCCGGGTCGGCGGCGGGTCAGCGGCGGGCGCCGACGCGGACCGCGTCGAACGGCGCGTGGGACGCGAGGCGGTCCTCGATCGAGGCGGTGACGACGTCCTTGGCGACGCGCGCGGCGTCGAGCACCGACGACCCCTTCGCCAGCTCGGCCGTGATCGCGGCGGCGAACGTGCAGCCCGCGCCGCTCACGCGCTCCTCGCCGATCTTCGGGGTGCGCAGCACGTAGACCTCGTCGCCGTCGACCAGCACGTCGACCGCGTCCGGCCCCGGCAGCTCGACGCCGCCCTTCGCGACGACGGCCCGCGGGCCGAGCGCCTGGACCTTGCGCGCGGCGTCGATCAGCTCGTCGACCGTCCCGATCGAGTCGACGCCCGCGAGCGTGCGCGTCTCGAAGAGGTTGGGGGTCACCACGGTGGCGAGCGGGAGCACCTGGGCGCGCAGCGCGGTGTCGGTGTCGAGCGCGGCACCGGGCTCCTGGCCCTTGCAGATGAGGACCGGGTCGAGCACGACGTGCTCCCAGGCCCGCGAGCGCAGCGAGTCGGCGACGACGTCGATCGTCGCGGGCGTGCCGAGCATGCCGACCTTCACGACCGACGGCTCGTGCGTGACGGTGGCCGCCTCGAACTGGTCGGCGATCACCTGCGGGTCGACGGGGACGAACCGGTGCCCCCAGTCGTTCTTCGGGTCGAACGACACGATGCAGGTCAGCGTGCCGACGCCGTACGCGCCGAGCTCCTGGAACGTCTTGAGGTCGGCCTGGATGCCTGCACCGCCGGTCGCCTCGGACCCGGCGATGACGTAGGCGAGCGGGGGCGTGTGCGGGCCGTTGTGCGACATGGTGCTCCTCGGCACGAGTAGGACGGAATGACCCGTCCTCCCGGTCGTGCCGGGAGGTGCGGGCGGACGAGCCGGTCTGTACGCCGGGTTCTGTCCACGCGCGGGGTTGCCCTCGCGCGGGTGACGGTCATCCATCTAGGGCGTGCGTTGCCGCACGCCTCGAGCGGTCTACCCGACTGTGCTTCTCCGGAGAGAATCGGGCGGGCCGCCCTCAGACACAGTCTGTCTGACCTTGCTCCAGGTGGGGTTTACCGAGCCGGGCCGGTCACCCGGCCCGCTGGTGGTCTCTTACACCACCGTTTCACCCTTACCGCACCAGGCAGGGCCGGAGCCCGTCCTGACGCGGCGGTCTGTTCTCTGTGGCACTGTCCCGCGGGTCACCCCGGGTGGGCGTTACCCACCACCTTGCCCTTCGGAGCCCGGACGTTCCTCGGCGAGAGGCACGAGTCCTCTCGACGCGACCGTCCGACCGACTCGTCCGCACCGGCAAGGGTACCGTCCCGTCGGCGGTATCCGGGAACCCGCCGAACCCGGGATCGTGCGTCATCCGCGACCCGACATGACGGGCAACCCCGGGTTCGGCGCGCGTCCGGCCCGGTCAGACGTCGACGCGGTACGACAGCGCCAGCTCGTCGCCGCTGACGCCGCGGATCCCCCAGCTCTCGCGCGGGGCCTCGAGGACCACGAGCTCCACGTCGTCGGCGGCCAGCCCGAGGGCGGGCGCGACGTCGTCGTACAGCGCCGCGACCAGCGCGCGCTTCGCCGCGCGCGTGCGGCCCGCGAAGCACACGACCTCGACCACGAGGTACGCGTCCGAGCGCGGGGCGACGAGGTCGTCGTCGTCCAGGAGCAGGAACCGGTGGAACCGCTTGTCCGGCGGGAGCTGCCACGTGCGCACGAGCGCGTCGTGCAGCGCGTCGGACACCTCCGACCTCCGCCCGCCCCACACGCTGCGCCGACCGTAGATCTTCACCTGGGCCATCCGGCGAGCGTAGCCGTGACGCAGCCCACGTCGTCGCGCCCGGCGGCCCGCCGCGGCGACGCGGCAGGCGCTCGTAGAGTGACCGGGTGCTCGTGCTGCTCCCCCCGTCCGAGGGCAAGACCCCCGCGCCCGACGGCGCCGCACCGGTCGACCTCGCCTCGCTCACCTCTCCCGACCTCACCGCGCAGCGCGCGCGGGTCCTCGACGCGCTCGCCGCCGCGAGCGCGCGCCCCGACGCGCACGACGTCCTCGGCACGACGCCGGGGCTCGCCGAGGAGGTGCGTCGCAACACGACGCTCCTGACCGCCCCGGCGGGCGACGCCGCCGACGTCTACACCGGCGTGCTCTACGGCGCGGCGGACCTGTCCGGCGCGCTCGCCGCGGACGACGAGACCGCGCGTCGGGCACGCGACGACGTGCGCGTCGTCTCCGCGCTGTGGGGCGCGCTCTCCCCCGCCGACCGCGTGCCCACCTACCGCCTGTCCATGGCTGTCGACCTGCCGGGCGTCGGGAAGCTCGCCACGGCGTGGCGCCCGCACCTCGCCCCCGTGCTGGACGAGCGCGCGGTCGGGGACGTCGTCGTCGACTGCCGGTCGGCCACCTACGTGGGGGCGTGGAAGCCGGCGACGTCCGGGCCGCGCGCGGCCGACTGGGTGGCCGTGCGCGTCGTGCGCGAGCACGCCGGGAGGCGCACCGTCGTCTCGCACAACGCCAAGCACACGCGCGGCGTGCTCGCCGGGCACCTGCTGCGCCGGACCGGGGCACCGCCGTCGTCGGCCGACGGGCTGCTCGACGCCACGGGCGAGCTCGTGGGCACGGTGATCGGCACCGAGGTGGGGTCGGGTCTGAGCTACCGCCTGCTGGAGACGACGCTCCACGACGCGACCACCCGGAGCGGGCCGCGCACGCTCGAGCTCGTCATCGCCTGAGCAGCCGACGGCGCGGCGCTCTGCGCTGCGCCGCCGCCGCACGAGGTCCACAGTGGACACATGGTCTACAGCGAGGGCCTCGCCGGCCGGGTCCGCACCGCCCTGGGGCCACGCGCCGCGTTCGACGAGCGCAGGATGTTCGGCGGGCTCGCGTTCCTGGTGGACACCCACATGGCCGTCGCGGTCGCCCACGACGACCTCATGGTGCGGGTCGGCAAGGACGGGCTCGCGGCGGCGCTGGAGCGTGGCGCCGCGACGGGCCTGGAGAGCGCACGCGCGCAACCGCCCAGGTCGACGGGGCACGCGACGCCGGCGAGAACGAGGCGATGACCGTCAGAGGTCGGTGGGCACGCCCTGCGCGGTGAGCTCGCTCGTGCCGTCCGCCCAGAGCCGCAGGATGCTCACCGACGCCGGGGGCACGCGCACGCGCGACCACTGCGCCGGCGGGATGCCGATCGCGGTACCGATCGCGGCACGCACCTGCACCGCGTGCCCCACGACGACGACCGTGCGGCCGGCCGGCCCGGCGGACGGCAGGAGCGTCTCGACGAGCTCCTGGAGCCCGTGCCAGACGCGCGCGCCGACGTCGGCGTACGACTCCCCGCCCGGCGCCGCCGTCGTGCCGGTCGTGTGCCACGCGTGCAGGCGACCCGGCCACGCGGCGTCGACCTCGGCCGCGGTGAGCCCCTCCCACTCCCCGAAGTGCACCTCGGCGAACCGGTCGTCGGTCGTGACGGCGACGCCGAGCCGGCGACCGATCGCCCGCGCCGTCTCCTGGGCACGGACCATGGGCGAGGCGACGATCGCCGTCGGGCGCGGCAGGTCGGGCCACGCCTGGCGGCCGATGCGGAACACGAGGTCGGCGGCGTGCGCGACCTGGATGCGCCCGCGCGGCGTGAGTGACGGCCCGGGCACGGACGAGCCGCTGAACGCCCCGGCGACGGTGAGCGGGGTCTGACCGTGGCGGACGAGCACGACCGTGAGGGCGGGCGCGTCGTCGAACCGCGCGGCCGCGCCGGACGGGCGGGCAGGGGTGTCGAACGCGGACGACTCGCCGCCCTCCGGCTCCGGGCCGTCGGCCCCCACAAGGTCGGCGGCGCCGGCGTCTCCGGCACCGGCGTCTTCGGCACCGGCGGCGACGTCGGCGACACCGGCCGGGTAGTCGCGCGCGACCGTGCTCTCGGTGTCCATCGCCTCGTTCGCGAGGGCGTCCGCGGCCGCGTTCTGCGCGCGCGGCACCCACTCGTAGGCGACCTGGTCGCTGGGCAGCACGCGCGCCGCCTCCGCGGCGAGCCGGCGCATGTCGTCGTGCTTGATCTGCCAGCGCCCGGACATCTGCTCGACGACGAGGCGCGAGTCCATCCGGACGGTCACCCGCGCGTCGGGGTCGATCTCGGCCGCGGCCCGCAGCCCGGCGACGAGGCCGGAGTACTCCGCGACGTTGTTCGTCGTCGTGCCGAGGAAGGCCGCGCGCTCGGCGAGCACCGGCCCGTCGACGCCGTCGCGCACGAGGGCGCCGAACCCGGCGGGTCCGGGGTTGCCCCGCGACCCGCCGTCGGCCTCGACGACGAGGTGACGCGCACCGTCTCGCGTGCTCACGCGCGGGCGCCCTCCGGCCGCACGACGATGTGCCCGTAGTCCTCGAGCCGTACCACCTGGTCGGGGGCCGCGGACGTGATCGTCGCGAGCTCGGCCGGGCTCAGAGGCACGTTGAGGCCCTCGACGCGCTGTCCACGCAGCGCGACGACGCCCCGCCCGCCGTTCTGGTCGCGCACGCGCTCGTAGAGCGCGAGCAGGGTGGTGTCGAGGCCTGCCGTGGCCTCGGTCCGCTTCGCCGCGACCTGCGCGGCCTCGGCGTCCAGCTCGGCGTAGCGTGCGTCGCGCACGGCGACGACCTCGGCCTTCGCGGCCTCCAGCTCGCCGTTCGCCGACTCGAGCCTCGCGAGGGCCTCCTCGTGCGCCTCGAGGCGCTCCATGACGTCGAGCTCGACCTCCTCGAGCACGCCCTGGCGCCGCGCGAGCGACTCGAGCTCCGCGACGAGCGCCTGCGCGTCCTTCGCCCCGACCTGACCGGAGTCGAGGCGGGACTGGTCGCGCGCGGCGCGCGTGCGCACCTGCTCGACGTCGGTCTCGGCCTTGGTCAGCTCGCGCTTGAGGTCGCTCACCGCGGTGCGCGACTCGACGAGCTTGCCCCGCAGGTCCGCCATCTGGGCGTCGAGCTCGGCGATGCGCGCGTGCTCGGGCAGGTTCTTGCGCTGGTGCGCGAGCTGCTGCGCGCGGGTGTCGAGCTCCTGGACGTCGAGGAGGCGGAGCTGGTCGGCGGGCGCTGCAGTGGCCACGGGTGGTTCCTTTCGTGGGCCCCGTACGGGGCCGGCGTTCTGGTCTGGTGCTCGTCGGGGTGTGCTCGTCGGGCCTCGTCGGGACGTCGCGTCAGGGCGCGCGGTCCGTGACGTGCTCGGCGCCCCCGGCGGCGGGTACCGAGGCGACCCTCGCCGTCCACGGGTCGGTGACGAGCGTGCTCACGCGCGTCTCGACGCCCGCGGTGGACGACCCCCCGGGTGCCGGCGCGAGCGCCCGCACGAGGTCCTCGGCAGCGTAGCGGAGCCACGGCCACTCGGACGCGTAGTGCGGGACGTCGACGAGGAACGGGGTCCCCGCCTCGCCGCCCTCCAGGCGCGCGCGCTCGCGCAGCTCGGAGACCGGGTGGTGGCGCAGGTCCGACGTGAGGTAGACGTCGGCGCCGCTCGCGCGCACCGCGTCGAACAGGGAGTCCCCCGACCCGCCGACCACCGCCACCGACTCCACGCGCGCGTCGAGGTCGCCCGCGACCCGCACACCCTGCACCGTCGCGGGCAGCACCTCGGCGACGCGCTGCGCGAACGCGCGCAGCGTCGTCGGCTCCGCCAGGCGACCCACGCGACCCGTCCCGGTCGTCGACGCCACGTGCGGCGAGCCGGTCGGGTGCGGGACGAGCGGGATCCGGTGCAGGAGGTCCAGCGCGTCCGCGAGCGCGTCCGCGACGCCGCGCCCGGCGGCGTCGGCGTTCGTGTGCGCGACGTACAGCGCGCACCCGCCCCGGATGAGGCGGTGCACGAGCGAGCCCTTGAACGTGGTCGCGGCGACCGAGTGCACGGGACGCAGGAAGAGCGGGTGGTGGGTGACGAGCAGGTCCGCCCCCCACGCGAGCGCCTCGTCGGCGACCTCCTCGACGGGGTCCACCGCGAAGAGCACCTTGCGCACGGGGGCGCCCGGGTCGCCCGCGACGAGCCCGACGGCGTCCCACCCCTCGGCCGTCGACGGCGGGTAGAGCTCGTCGAGGACCCGCACGACGCGGGCGAGCGTCGGGGACGGCTCCCCGGTCGCGCTCGTCGTGGCGGGGCGGGGGTCGGGCACGACGGTCATGGCGGCAGGCTATCCCGCGCGGAGTGACCCCGGGCCTCCGGACGTGGTTTGATGAATTCATCAAGTCATCATCCCGATTGCATCCACCGGAGGACCCCGTGCCCGGCACGCCCCGACCCGAACCGCCGGACGACGACGCCCGCCCGCCGGACGAGACCGCGCCGCTCTACCGCATCAAGGCGGAGCTCTTCCGGTGCCTCGCGCACCCCACGCGCATCCAGGTCCTGGAGGTCCTCGCGGCCGACGACGACCACGCCGCCCCGGTCTCCCTGCTCCTCGACGTCACCGGGTGCGAGGCGTCCCAGCTCTCGCAGCACCTCGCGGTCCTGCGGCGCGCGGGGGTCGTCAGCTCGACGCGCAGCGGCAACGCCGTCGAGTACCGGCTCGCCGAGCCGCTCGTCGCCGAGCTCCTCGTCGTGGCGCGCGCGTTCCTCCTCTCGAGCCTCGCCGGCGCGACGGACCAGCTCGAGGCCGCGCGCCGCCTGCCCGCGCTCCCGGGAGCCTCCGCACGGGCCGTCCTCGACGCGACGTCGCCCGCCACGCCGTCCGGCACCCGAGCATGAGCACGCTCTCCGCCGCGCGCGACCTGCTCCCCCGCCGCTCGGACTACGACCTGCGGCCCCGGACGCTGCGCGCCGACCTGCTCGCGGGCGTCACCGTGGGCGTCGTCGCGCTCCCGCTCGCGCTCGCGTTCGGCGTCAGCTCGGGGGTCGGTGCTGCGGCCGGGCTGGTGACCGCCGTCGTCGCGGGCGTCGTCGCCGCGGTCTTCGGCGGGTCGAACCACCAGGTGTCCGGGCCCACCGGGGCGATGGCGGTCGTGCTCGCGCCGATCGTCGTGACGCACGGGCTGGGGTCCGTCGCGCTCGTGAGCGTCCTCGCCGGGCTCGTCGTGCTCCTCGCAGGGCTCGCGCGCCTCGGGCGCGTGGTCACCTACATCCCGTGGCCGGTGGTCGAGGGTTTCACGCTCGGCATCGCGTGCATCATCTTCCTCCAGCAGGTCCCGGCCGCCGTGGGGGTGTCGGCCGAACCGGGGCACAACACGCTCGTCACCGCGGTGTCGTCCGTGCGCACCGTGCTGTCCGACGGCTCTCCGGGCACGGCCGCGTGGACGCTCGGGTCCGTCGCGCTCGTGACGGCCACCATGCTGCTCGTCCCGCGCCTGCACGCGGCGGTCCCCGCGTCCCTCGTCGCGGTCGTGCTCGTGACCGTGCTCGCCGAGGTCGTCGGCGCGCCCCTCCCACGGATCGGCGCGCTCCCCGACACGTTGCCGGCCCCGGTCCTGCCCTCCGTCGCCCCCGGCGCCCTGAGCGAGCTCGCCGGCGCCGCGCTCGCGATCGCGGCGCTCGCCGCGATCGAGTCGCTCCTGTCCGCGCGCGTGGCGGCCTCCATGGCGCAGTCCGGCTCCGCGAGCGGTTCGGTGTACCAGCCCGACCGCGAGCTCGTCGGCCAGGGTCTCGCCTCCGTCGCGAGCGGGCTGTTCGGCGGCATGCCGGCCACCGGCGCGATCGCGCGCACCGCCGTCAACGTGCGTTCGGGCGCCCGCACCCGCCTCGCCGCCGTCGTGCACGCCCTCGTGATCCTGGGCGTGATCTACCTCGCGACCGGGCCGGTCTCGCGCATCCCGCTCGCAGCGCTGGCGGGCGTGCTCATGGTGACGAGCTTTCGCATGATCGGGGCCCGCACGATCCGCTCCGTCGTCGGCGCCGGGCGTTCGAGCGCGGCGATCTTCGCCGTCACGGCGCTCGTCACCGTCGCGTTCGACCTCGTCCAGGCCATCGAGATCGGCATCGTCGTCGCCGCGTTCTTCGCCCTGCGCACGGTCGCGCGCGCGTCCGGGGTGCACCGCGACCCGTTGCCCGGCCCCGCGCAACCGGGTGACGAGCACGTCGCGCTCTTCCGGCTCGAGGGATCCATGTTCTTCGGTGCGGCCGACCGCGTCCTCACCGAGGTCACCGACGCCTCGGTCCAGGACGACGTGGCCGTCGTCGTCCTGCGGCTCTCCCAGCTGCGCATGGTCGACGCGACGGGCGCCAAGGCGCTCGGGGAGCTCGTCGAGGGACTCGAGCGCCGCGGGGTGACCGTCCTCGTCAAGGGCGTCCAGGAGCGGCACCGCGCGCTGCTCACGAACGTGGGGGCGCTCGCCGAGCTCCGTCACGAGAACCACCTCTTCGACACGCTCGACGACGCGGTCGAGCACGCGCGCTCGCACGTGCGCCGTGCCGCCCGCGGCGCGGACGTCCCCCAGGTGCGCGGGCTGCGCCGGTCGACCTGACCCGCTCGGTACGATGCGCCGATGCAGCGCAGGACGGGCCGTCGCGCCCGGGTCGCGGGACTCGCCGTCGGGCTGGTCCTCCTCCTCGTCGTCTGGCTGGTCGGTCCCGCGCTCTGGGTCGAGCTCGACGAGGCGGGCACACCGCCAGTCCCGACCTTTCCCGACGGCGTCGAGGTCGTGGACGAGGGGACGGGCTGCGGCTCGGGTGGCTGCTGGCGCGAGCTGACGCTCTCGTGGCCCGGGCACGACCGCGACGCCGTCCGTGCGCGGGTCGGCCTCGACGACACGGGGCGGCGGTGCGACGCGATGTCGATCCTCGACCGGAGAGCCCGGTGCATGTGGGAGGTCGACGACGAGGCGTCCGACACCACGCTCCGCGTCGACGTCGGTTGGAGGCATCCGCTCGGGCTGTGAGCGGTGCGCGCGCCGTCTAGCGTGGTCGGATGCACGAGTTCGTGCGAGCACGGCCCGGTGCGCTGCCGCCGGGTGTCGTGTCGTTGGTCGGCTACCGCATCCGGGCCGAGGAGTCGGACGAGAAGCCGTCCGTCCATCGCGGTCTGCCCTCGCCGTGGCTCACGGTGGTCGTGAGCACCGCGGGCGTCGTCCCGACGTCGACCGGGCCGGACGCGGCACCGCACGCGTACGAGTCCCTCGTCGGTGGCCTGCACACGCGCCCGGCGTACATCCACCAGCCGCCCGAGCAGGCGGGCGTGCAGCTCGCGCTCGACCCCCTCGCGTGCCGCACCCTGCTGGGTGTGCGGGCGGGCGACCTGGGTCTCGTCGAGGACGCCGACGCCGTCCTCGGACGGATCGCGGCACGGCTGCGCGAGCAGGTCGCGGGCGCGCGCACGTGGCAGGGCGCGTTCGACGTCGTGCGCGAGGCGCTCGTGGCGCAGCCCGGGCGGCCGGCGAGCCACGGTGCGACGCCGGTCCGCGCGGACGTGCGCGCCGAGGTCGCCGAGGCGTGGCGCGTGCTCGTGCGCACGCGCGGCCGGGCGCGGGTCCGTGACGTCGGGCGGCACGTCTCCCTCGGCGAGCGCCAGCTCGAGACCCTGTTCGCCGCGGAGCTCGGCCTCACGCCGCGCGCCGCGCGCGGCCTGGCGCGGTTCGACGCCGCCCGGCGCGAGGTCCAGCGCCTCGCGCTCGGCCGGGGCGCACGGACGCTCGCGGACGTCGCGCACGCGACCGGCTACGCCGACCACTCGCACCTCGTGCGCGACTTCCGCCGGTTCGCGGGCGCGAGCCCCACCCAGTGGGTCCGCGAGGAGCTCGGGAACATCCAAGCCGGCGGGCACACCGACGGACCAGGCTGGGAGCATGAGCACCGATGAGAGCACCCGACAGCACACCGCACCGGACACGGCGGGCGTGACGCCCGCGCCGCAGGTCTGGCCGACCCTCCAGGCCCGCGACGCCCGTGCGCTCGTCGCGTTCCTCACCGACGTCGTCGGCTTCGTCCCGACCACCGTCATGGACGGCGACGACCGGGACGTCGCGCACGCGCAGCTCGACTGGCCGCACGGGGGAGGCATCATGCTCGGCAGCCACTCGCCCGACCGGGAGTGGTCGCGCGAGCCGGGGACGGCCGGCTCGTACGCCGTCGTGCCCGACGACGAGATCGAGGCGCTCGACGCGCGGCTGCGCGAGCGCGCACCGCAGGCCGGCGGCCGGGTCGTCGTCCCGTTGCGCGACACCGACTACGGCAGCCGCGAGCTGGTCCTCGTCGACCCCGAGGGCAACCTGTGGTCGTTCGGCACCTATCGCGGCGAACCGCGTCACTTCGCCTCGGCGTAGTGGTCGACGACCGCCACCGTGAGCGGGAAGTCGACGGGGAAGTCGCCGAACAGCAGGCGCCCCGCCTCGTCGGCGGCGGCGCGGACCTCCGCGGCGGCCGCCTCGGCCAGCTCGGCGGGCGCGTGGACCAGCACCTCGTCGTGCAGGAAGAACGCGAGGTGCGCACGGCGCGCGAACGGCTCCGGCGCAGCGCCCGGGACCGCCGCGAGGGGCAGCTCCCAGAGCCGCCGGCGGATCGACGCGAGCCAGCACAGCGCCCACTCGGCGGCCGTGCCCTGGACGACGAAGTTCCGCGTGAACCGGCCCCACGCGCGCGTGTACGAGCGGGCCCGCGCCTGCGCGTCGGCGCCCGGGCCCACCCCGGCCGCCCCGCCGTCGGGGTCGTCCGCCGCGTAGGCGCCGTCCTGCGCCTCCTGCCACGTCTCGCCCGGGCGTGGCGAACCCCGTCCCAGCAGCGTCGAGACGACCTCGCCGCGCTCCCCCGCCTGCGCCGCGCGCTCCACGAGCCCGATCGCGTCGGGGAACGCCTGGGCGAGGCGGGGAAGGACGAGCGCGCTGTCGCCCGTCGTCCCGCCGTACATCGCCCCGAGCATCCCCACCTTCGCGTGCTCCCGCGTGGCGACGGCCCCCGACGCGACGATGCCCGCGTACAGATCGACCCCGCGACCCGCCGCGGCCATGCGCTCGTCGTGCGCGAGCCCGGCCAGCACGCGCGGTTCGAGCTGGGCCGCGTCGGCGACGACGAGCTTCCACCCCGGGTCCGCGACCACGGCCCGGCGCACCTGCCGAGGGAGCTGCAGCGCGCCGCCGCCGCTCGACGCCCACCGCCCCGTGACGACCCCGCCCACGACGTACTCGGTGCGGAACCGGCCGTCGCGCACCCATGTGTCGAGCCACGACCAGCCGTTGGCGGTGAGCAGCCGGGACAGCTTCTTGTACTCGAGGAGCGGCTCGACGACCGGGTGGTCGGCGCGCTCGAGGTCCCACTTGCGCAGCGAGCGCACCCCGACGCCCGCGTACTGGAGAGCCTTGAGCAGGTCCGGGTGCGAGTCCGGGTTGAGCGTCGGCGGGGCGTCGAGGAGGGTGCGGATGCGGGCGACGAGCTCCTCCATGCGCGCGGGCCGCTCCCCCGGGCGCGGGCGCGGGCCCAGGGCCGCGGCGAGGATCTCGTCGTGCACGTCGGCCCGCCACGGCAGGCCCGCGTGGTGCATCTCGGCGGCGACGAGCGCGCCGGCGGACTCGGCGGCGAGGAGCAGCCGGAGGCGCCCCGGGGCGTCCGGGCCCTGCGCCGCCGCGACCGTCGCGAGCTGGGCGCGCAGCTCCGCGACGGCGTCGAGCTCGACGCGCGGCGCGGTGGTCTCGTCGAGCTCGAACAGCCCGACGGGCGCCGCGGGTCCTGGCAAGGTGTCCCGCCCCGCGGGGGCGGGGGTCAGCGTGTCCCACGGGCCCGGTTCGGCGCGCGCGAACGGGCTGTCCGCGACGAGCGGCGACCGCCGCAGGACGACGTGCGACAGGCGCAGGTCGTACGACCTCTCGACGCGCTCGCCCGCCGTGAGCGTCCGCGGGTACCACCGGTTCGTGTCGTCCCACGTCTCCCGCGCGGGCCCCGGCACGCCGTCCTCGACGCGCGCGACCGCTCCGCGCCCGGGCGGGCCGGTGTGGACGGCGTAGGTGGCCACGCCTCACACCTCCCTGGCTGCGGGTGCGACCGCCCGCGCGAGGGCGAGGGCACGGGCCGCCACGAGCGTGGCACGCAGCAGAGCGGCGGCGTCGGGCACGCCCGGCGTCCCGGGCCCGGTCGCCACGGGGGCGACGAGCGCGACGGCCCGTGCGAGCGTGGCGGCGCCCAGGTCGTCCGCGGTCCGCGCCGCCCGCGCGACCACGGCCGCCTGGTGCGGGGTCAGGTGCCGTCGGCCCGTCGCCGCGAGCGCCACGACGACGTCCAGCAGGGCCTGGCACACGTCCTCGACCGGGGCGGGGACGACGACGTCCCGCCCGTGCGTGGGGGCGCGACCGCGCAGCGCACGGACGCGTGCACGCACCCGGGTCCAGGAGGTCGACCACGTCTGCCGGCCGTGGGCGGGTGTCAGGGTGGGCACGACGAGCTCGAGCGCCCCCGCGGCCCCCGCCACGAACAGGCCCACCGCCTCGTCCGTGCCGGTCGTCAGGTCGCGCTCGACGGCGACGGCGACGACCCGGCGGCCGCCGGCGGCGACGCCGAGCAACGTGTCGCACGCGGCGCCGTCGGCGGCGTCGACGCGCACGACGGTCGGGGAGCCGTCGGCCGCGACGAGCTCCCACGTCAGCTCCTGCGCGACCTCGTCGACGCCGACCGCCCCCGTCTCGCGGACCATGACGACCCGGACCGCAGCCGACCGCCGCCCGAAGCCGACCTCGCCGCGGGCGCCGGCCGACGCCGTCGACGCGGCCACGTCGTGCAGCTCCTGCGCGGTGAGGACACCGGCCGGCTCCAGGACCGGTCCTTCGCCCGGACGCAGGTCGGCGGCCCCGCGCTCGACGGCCCCGCGCAGCGCGAACGGCCCGCGGCACAGCGCCTGGACCGAGCGCCCCCACACGAGCGCCAGGTCCCACGAGCGCCGGAACGTCGGGTCCGCACCCGCGGGACGGCCCGTCGCGACGGACCGCGTGCGGCCCTCGGCCGCGTCCCACAGGTGCACGGTCACGCCGCGTGCCCCGGACGCGGCGACCCACCACCGGGCCCCGAGCGGGACCAGCCGCGGAAGGTCGACCTCCCGCTCGTCGGGCAGCGCGGCGTCGGGCGCCGGGTCGGCGTGCGCGTAGGCCCACAGCTCGGCCAGCGCGAGGAGGCACTCGCGCTCGTCCACGGCGTCGCGGCGGTCGACGAGCGCGTCGAGCCGGCCGGTGGCCGACAGGACGAGGCGCTGGACGGCGGGCCGGCGGCCCAGGCGCGCGAGCACTCCCGCGGCGCGCAGGGGCTCGACGTCGTCCCGGCCGAGGTGCGACAGCCCGACGTCGAGCACGTCCTCGACCGCGCGCGCCACCTCCGCGGACACGTCGCGGGCGTCGGGGACCCCCGCGGCCGCCGACCGTCCCGGGGCGGGCGGGTCCGGCCACGGCCACGAGGCACCACGCGCGTGCGCGACGCGGACGACCGCCTCCAGGCGCCACCGCTCGTCCTTCGTCCCGCCGCGCGCGCCGGTCGTCCCGGTGGCGCCGGTGGCGCCCGTCGCGCCGGCCGTGCGGGTGCGGTCGACGAGCATCCCCCCGAACCCCGCGCCCGCGACGTACGTCACGCGCGGGGAGCCCGGCCAGGTGACGACCGCGCGGGGGCCGTCGATCTCGACGTGGGTCGCACCCGCGTCCGCGGGAGGCGTGCGCCAGACCTCGGCGAGGGACCGCACGACGGCGGCTCCCGCGGCCCGGTGGAGCGCGCGGGTGTCGAGCGCGAGCGCGTCCGCGACGGGGTCCACGGCAGGCGTGCCGGTCGGGGCGGCTCCGACGGTCGCCGGGGCCGGGGTGCGGTCGCCCGTCGCCGCCTCGCGCGCCCACAGGCAGGCAGCCAGGACGTGCTGGCACACGCCCGACGTCGGGCACGCGCAGCGCACCGCCGCGGGGCCGCGCGCGTCGAGCGCCACGTGCGCGCCGCCGACCCGCAGCACGGCTCCGTCCGCCCGCCCCTCGAGGACCTCGATCTTCCCCGCCGTGACCTCCTTGCGGGCGCGGCGCAGCAGGCCGGCGCTGCCGAGGGTCGCCAGCGCCGTGTCGTCGTACCCCGCGTAGACCGCCGCCCAGGCGGCCGGGCCACCGTCCGGCGCGCTCACGCGAGCACCTCCCCGAGCCGCTCGGCGAACCGCTCCGGGGTGAGCGCCGCGATCTCCATGCCCCGCTCGGCGAGATGCCGAGCGACGCCGCGGTCGTACGCCGGGCTCGCCTGCCCGTCGAGCGCGGCGATCCCGAGCATCCGCACCCCCGCGGCGTGCAGACGCCCCGTCGTGGAGAGCAGCTGGGACACCGAACCGCCCTCCTCGAAGTCGCTCACGAGCGCGACGACGGTACGCCGCGGGTCGCGCACCTGCTGCTCGGCGTACCGCATCGCACGGGCGATGTCGGTGCCGCCGCCCAGCTGGGACGTGAGCAGCACCGTGACGGGGTCGTGGGCGAGGTGGGACATGTCGACCAGCGACGTGTCGAACAGCACGAGGCGGACGGTGATGCCGGGCAGGCCCGCGAGGATGCCGGCGCTCACGGCGCTGTACAGGACGGACGACGCCATCGAGCCGGACTGGTCGACGAGCAGCACCACGTCCCAGGACAGCGCGCGACGCCGCCGCGCGGAGAACCGCAGGTCGGTCACGAGCAGCCGGCCCCTTTCGGGGTCCCACCGCCCGAGGTTCGCGCGGACGGTCGACGCCGCGTCGAACGTCCGGCTCGAGCGCACCGGGGAGCGGCGGGAGCGGTCGCGACGACCGTCGACGGCGGTGACGAACCGTGGTCGCAGCCGGCGCACGACGTCCTCGACGACGCGTTCCACGAGGCGGCGCAGGCCCGCCTGGACGCCCTCGCCGAGGCGGCCGCGGGCGCGCAGCAGCGCCGAGGCGAGCTCGGGGCTCGGCTCGACCGCCTCCACGGCACGCGGGTCCGCGAGCAGCTCGGTCATGCCGTAGCGTCCGACCGCCTCGACCTGCATCCGCTCGAACGTCTCGCGCGGGAAGAGCGTGCGCGCCGTCTCGAGCCAGTCCAGCCCCGCGACCACCGAGCCGCCGCGGCCGCCCCCGCGGCCCTTCTCGACCTCGCCCGAGCCGTGCTGGTGACCGCGTGCCGCGTACTCGCGGTCGTACAGGTGCGCCAGCGTCCGCTCGAGCCGCGCGTCCTCGGCCCGGCTCGGCAGCGCGGCCCCCGCGTACCGCCCCAGCACGAGGCGCCAGCGGCGCGCCGCCTCGTGCTCGTCGACCCCGGCCTCGCCCGTGGTGCTCACTCGGCTCCGTCCCGTCCACGGCCCGGTCCGGTCCACGCCCCGAGACCGTCGCGCTCGAGCACCGACACCAGCTCCCGCTCGACCAGCAGCCCGGTGCGCAGGTCGTCCTCCGTGAGAGCCACGTGCCGGTCGAGCTCGTCGGCGCGGCCGCCGGTGCGGGACGCGACGCGCCCGGCGAGCCGGCTCGTCTCCGTCGGCCGCAGCCACGTGAACGCGCGGCGCAGGTCCGGCAGCACGGCCCGGAACGCGTCCTCGTCGAGCGCCCGCAGACCGGCGTCCACCGCCTCGAACATCTCGGGCGTGTGGAGCAGCAGGTCGGGCGCGGCGCGCAGGACCCCGCCGAGGAACGCCGTCGCCGCGACCGGGTCCGCTCCCGGCGCGAGGTGCGCCCGGACGCGGGCGACGAGCTCGTCGTCGCCGAGCACGTCGTCGACCGCCGCGAACGCGGTCAGGGCGCCGCGGACCGCGGGCGACGCCTCGTCGTCCTCGCGCACCCGGACCAACGCCCGCTCGAGAGAGCCCGCCGCCGTGGCCGGCCCTGCGCGCCCGGCGTCGCGGACCTCGCGGACCAGCGACCGCAGGGCCACGAGGCTCGCCAGGGCGCCGTCCTGCGTCGCCTCGTCGGCGGCCGCGAGGTCCGGGACGAGGTAGGCCGCCGTCGCGAGCCCTTGCTCGACCAGGTCCAGCAGGGCGTCCGCGTGCTCGTCCAGCTCGAGCTCCGCCCGGGCGCGCCACAGCCCGACGAGGCGTCGCAGGGCCGCGACGACCGACGCGAGGGACGGGTCGACGTCGAGCGTCGCGCGCACGAGCGCGACCAGCGGGCCGAGCCGGTCGGCGAGGCCCACCACGACGCACCGCGCGACCAGGCCGGCCACCGCGTCGCTCGAGCGCTCCTCGCGCGCCTGGTCCCGCGCCTCGTCGAGCAGGGCCAGGGCGACCGCGTCCAGCGTGGGGCCGCGGTGGGAGAGCTCGACGAGCCGAGCCTCCACGAGCGGCGTCCACGCGCACTCCCACTCCTCGAGCACGAGGCCCAGCCCACGCCCGGCGACGTGGTCCGGACCGGACACCCGGCGGGCGAACCCCAGGCCGAGGAACGCACAGAGCTCGAGGAAGCGGCGGCGGTCGCGATGCGCGGCACGACGGCGCGCGTCGAGGCGTACCGTGCGGGTCGCCGAGTCCGACACGTCGAGGCGCAGCGTCCGGGCGCGCGAGCGCGCCTCCTCCACGAGCGGCGGCGCCGCCCCGCCCGGCGCGACGTCGCCGAGGGCGCGCCCCGCGAACACCTCCGCGACGGCGAGGCCGAGCGGCCGGTCCCCCGCCGTGCCCAGGTCGTCCGGGTCCTTGACGTAGCACGACGTGATCGCGTCCAGGAGGTCGGTGCGGCAGGGCCACGGCCGCTCGCGCAGCGCGGCGAGCCGGTGCGCGTGCTCCACCGCGGCCTGCGACTGCGCGACGCTCACGAGCGCGCCGCGGGCGCTCGCGCCCCGCCCGACGTCGACCAGGGCCGAGGTCGCGGCCCCCGCCGGCCCGGCCGGGTCGTGGTGCGCCTCCCACAGGCGGTCGTAGTAGCCGGGGGTCGGCATGCCGGCGCCGTAGCCGCGCAGCGCGTCGAGCCGCTCGTCGTCGTAGCGGACGAGCCACGCCGGCGCGTCGGCGAGGTCGCCGTAGCCGTCCGCGGGACGGCGCGCGACCACGGGCTCGCCGTGCGGGCTCCCGACCAGCGCCTCGACGAGGGCGAGCGTGTGGAACGCGCCCGTCACGACGACCACGGGGCCGTCCGCACGCGCGACGTGCTCGGCCGTGCGCGCCGACATGCGGGCCTCGCGGTCGAGCGACCCGTCCGCGACGAGCGCCTCGTCCTCGTAGTCGAGCCGCGCCAGCGCGGCCCACGCGAACACGTCGTCGGCGAGCTCGCGCCAGTCGCGCAGGCGCGCGGTCTCCCGGGCCTCGAACAGGTGGTCCCACAGCTCGTCGTGGTCGCGGCACCCGAGGCGCTCGGCGATGCGGGCCACCGTCCGCGAGTGCGCGAGGTGGCGCTCGGCGAGGACCGTGCGGGCGCCCGGGCCGTCATCGTCGTGCTCGTCCGACGACCGGGCGCCCCACGGGGTGTCGACGAACGCGAGCGCCGCACCCACCGCGTGGCCCGCGCGGATCGCCACCCACTCGGGCGAGTACCGCGCGAGGGGGTAGAACCCGGCACCGTGCGACACGCCCTGGCCCGCACCGTCGAGGCTGAGCACCGCGACGGGCGGGACCGTGCCCTCGTCGAGCAGCGCCGGCAGCAGGTGCGTGTACTCCTCGGGGCCCTCGACGAGGACGGCGGCCGGGCGCACCTCGGCCACGAGCGCCGCCACGGCGACCGCGCACGCAGGGCTGTGGTGGCGCACCCCGAACAGGTGCACGCCGTCGCGCTCGCGCAGGACGGCGAGGTCGTGGGCGGCCTGACGCAGCCGTTCGGGCGCGGCGCCCCACGACGCGCGCAGGTCTACCGCCACAGGTCGCCCGCCGCGGACAGGAAGTCCTTCCAGCGGGCGTCGGACCGTGCACGCTCCCGCACGACGTTGTCGACGTAGTGGCGCAGCCGACGCACGTCCTCGTCGTCGCCCTTGAGCGCGACGCCGCCCACCTGCCGTGCGACCTGGCCCGCCGTGACCGTGCCGTCACCGAGATAGCGTGCCTCGAGCGAGGCGGCGACCGCGACGTTCACGGCCTCGGCCGTCGACATGACGGTCTCGGGCCGCTTGACCGGCGATCCGCTCGCCGTCGCGCCCGTGCGCAGGTCCTGGAACACGGTGACGAGGACCTCGAGCACGTCGCGGCCCAGCTCGGGCCGCTCCCCGACCGGACCGAGCTCCGCGGTCAGCCGGCTCTCCACGAGCTCGATCTCGAACGCGCGGTCTCGGATCGGCATGACCGTCTCGAAGTTGAAGCGTCGCTTGAGCGCCGCGGACATCTCGTGCACGCCGCGGTCGCGCAGGTTGGCGGTCGCGAGCACGTTGAAACCCGGGCGCGCCGCGACCCGGGCGTCCGCACCGAGCTCGGGGACCATGAGCTGCTTCTCGGACAGGACCGAGACGAGGGCGTCCTGGATCTCGGGCGGGCACCGCGTGATCTCCTCGAAGCGCGCGATCTTGCCGCTCGCCATGGCTCGGTAGACCGGCGACGGGACGAGCGAGCGCTCGCTCGGTCCCTCGGCGATGAGGAGCGCGTAGTTCCACGAGTAGCGCACGTGGTCCTCGCTCGTGCCGGCCGTGCCCTGGACCGTGAGGGTCGAGGTGCCGCTCGCACCGGCGGCGAGCAGCTCGGACAGGAGCGACTTCGCCGTGCCCGGCTCCCCCACGAGCATGAGCCCCTGACGTCCCAGCAGCGAGACGATCGCGCGGTCGACGAGCGGGTCGTCGCCGAAGAACTTGCGGCTCACGCCGAGCTCGGCGTCGCCGACCACGAACGCCCGCACGGCGCGCGGGCTCAGCCGCCACCCCGGTGGGACGTCGGCCCCGCGCCGCGCGTCCGCGGCGGCCAGCGCCGCGAGCTCGTCCGCGAAGCGCACCTCGGCCGGGGGGCGCAGCTCGGTCGGGACCGCGGGCGGGCCCGCCGGGTCGCCGGTCGTCACGCTCGTCACGCACGTCCTCCTTCGTCAGGTCACGGGTGCTCGCCCGCCGTCCCAGGTCAGCCTAGGAGGCCGGACCCACACGCCCACCGGGCGACCGGGTCTCGTCGCGGGCTTCGTCGCGGGCCGGCCCGTGGGCGGTGCCCGGCCACGCCGTGGCACGTCCCGGCGGCACGACCCGGTCCGGGTCCGCCTCGGCGTTCACGACACCGCCGACGAGGACGACGATGCTCGTGAGCCACCCCCACAGGACGCCGACGAGGACGAGGCCCAGCATCTGCCCGGCGGCGAGGACGACGGCCGCGCTCCCCGGCGCGGCGCCCGGCGAGGTCGGCGAGACGACGCGCAGGTACAGACCGAGCCCCCAGGAGACCAGGAGCACGCCGGCGGTCCCGACGACGGCGCCCGGCAGGCACCGCGTCCACGTCACGTCGACGTTCGGCGCGTACCGGTAGAGCAGCGTCAGGTAGGCGCCGCACACGAGCACGACCACCGGCCAGCGCAGCACGTCCCACGCCTGGCGGAAGGCGTCGTCGACCGCGAGCCGCTCGGCGAGCTCCTGGCCGTCGCCGAGCAGCGGCCCCACCACGACGAGCGCGACGACGGACACGGCGGTGACGATCGCACCGAGCGCGAGCACCACCCCCAGGACGTACTGCGCCACGACGCCGCGCCGCCGGTCCACCCCGTAGGCGTCGTCGAGCGCGCGCACGGCCGCCCGGAAGACGCGGCTCGCGAGCCACAGCGCCACGAGGAACGACCCGATCGCGAACCCCGTGCGCTGCTCGTCGAGCAGACCGTCGACGAGCGGGGCGACGACCGCCGTCGACACGTGCTCGGCGAACACGGTCGTCAGGGTGTCGACGATCGAACCCCGGATCGAGTCGACGGCGTCGTCCCCGAGGAGCGGCCGCAGGAAGCCCAGGCTCGCCCCGACGGCGGTCGTGAGCGGGACCAGCGAGATGAGCCCGTAGTACGCCATCTCCGCCGCCAGCCCGGTGACCCGGACGCCGGCGACGCGGAACGCCGACCGCGCCGCGACCTCGACGAGGCGCACCCCGTGCACGGTGGGACCGGTGCGGGCCGCGACGGCCAGCACGCGGGCCTGCCACGACGGGCGGCCCGTGGCCCGTTCCCGCCGCCGCTCCTGCCACGGCCCGACGACCGAGCGGGCGCACCACACGCCGGCCGCGACCGCGCCGGCGGCGACCGGGGTCCCCACGAGCACCACGACGAGCCCCGCCGGGGGGCGGCCCTCCTCGAGGGGCGCGACGACGGCGGTGACGACCGCGACGGCGGCGAGTGCGAGCAGCGTCGACGTCGCGGTGCTGATCGCCGACCGGACGGGCGCCACGCGGCGTGCGACCACGGCGACCGCCAGCCACGCGAGGATCGCGAGGAGGATCACGTGACCTGCCGTCTCACCACTGGCTCTTCGTCTGCCAGTCCGGGTCGAACGCGCCCGCCCCCGCGACGGAGAGGTAGTCGCGGTACGCCTCGGCGACGAGCACCCGGGGCACGTCCGCGACCCGGGCGGCGCCCCGGCGGGACCCGTCGCCCGTGCGCTCGAACGTCAGCCGCGTGATCGCCGCCGGGATGTTCTCCTCCGGGAGGTAGGAGCCCGTGAACTCGATCCGGACGACGATCCCCGCGCTCGCGAACGCCTTCGTGTACGCGGTGAACCAGCCCGCGTCCTCCGCCTGGGACCGCGTGTAGCCGCGCTTGGTCGCACGCCCGCGGATCGAGAAGCTGTCGGAGAGCCACCCCTCGCGGTCCGTGACGGCCACGGCGTCCCCGTCGACGTCCGGCGTCGTGACGTCGAGCTGCGCGAACAGCGGCTCGACCTCGTAGTCGAGGAGGTGCGCCGACCAGGCTGCCGTCGCCTCGGTGCCGAGCAGGACCGCGTGCGCGAGCCCGACCGTGGACGACTCGCCGAGCTCGACGTCCTCGTCTCCCGCGTCGAGGAGCGCGCCGCCGTCGGGCCGGAACGCCCGCGCGTGGCCGGTGCCGGGGTTCTCGAGCCACACGAGACGTTCGGCGAGGCGCGACATGACGGGGTGGCCCAGCACGTGGTCCGTCCACTCCTGCGCGGTCCACGCGCGGCCCCCGCACATCGCCTCGTAGAGCCGTTGCGACTGCAGCGCGACGACGGCCTTGAGCTCCTTGCGGCTCGCCGTGAGCTGCTTCTTGGCGGCCTTGACCAGCTCGGGGTCGTCCGTCGCACGGGCCGTGGGCAACGTCTTGACGACCTTTCCGGCGTCGCTCGTGAGCTCGAGCGAGAAGGCCGGGGTGATGCGCCCGACGTACTCGCGCGGCCCGAGGTCCAGGTGGAGCAGCCCGTCGTCCTCGAACCCGGCGGTCTGCACGGTGCGGTCGGCGAGCTGGTCCGCCGTCCAGCCGCGCCGCTCGGCGAGCTCGGACGCGAGCCGTTGCGCCGTCTCCTGGACCGTGACCTGCCGGAACCGGCGGGAGACCGCGAGGAGCTCCTGGACGGCGGCCGGCTGACCGTTGGCAGCGAGCGCCAGGACGAGCGCCTCCGCCTGGGAACGGCGACCGACGTGCGCCGCGGCGTACTGCCGGAACGTCGCGGCGAGGACGGACCCGGGCATCGCGACGGTGAGCGCGAGCATGCCCTTGTCCTTCACGGCGGAGCCCAGGTAGGTCGACTGGTGCTCGCGGTAGAGGTCGCGGTAGTGGTCCTCGACCGTCTTGGACGCCTCGGCGGCGTAGTACTGCGGCGAGCGCTTCACCCAGTCCTGGTACATGTCGTACCGACCCTGCGCACCGGCCCGCGCGTGCGCGCTGCTCTCCTCGGGCGAGGGGTTGCGCGTGTCCTGCGCGATCCAGGCGCTCAGGACGTGACCGCCGAGCCGCGCGCGGTCCCCCTCCTGCAGGAGGGACAGGTAGCGCTCGACCAGACCGGCGCCGCTCGGGTCCTTGAGCCTGACCGCGAGCACGACCCACCAGCGCAGGATCGTCGGGTCGACGGGCGAGCCGTCCGCCGCCCAGCGTGCGGCGGGCAGGGAGCCCAGGTCGAACCAGGCCATGCTCACCGGCGGCTTGGCCCGCAGGCCCTTGGCCGCCTCCGCGAGGAGCGCCTCGGGCGCGAGGTCGACGGAGATGTCCTCGCCGAGGCTCTCGAGCGAGGTGAGGATCGCGGCGCGCACGACCTCGCTGCGCTCCGTGGCGAGGGCGGCGCGCAGCGCGGGGACCGCGTCGGCGTCCCCGAGGCGGGTGAGCCACTCCGCGGCGGTGCGGCGCACCTCGGAGCGGCTGTTCCCGAGCCCTTGCTCGGCGAGGCCACGCGCGCCCGGGTGGGCGCGCAGCGCGTCCTGCGCGACCGTCCGGTACGTGCGACCCTCGCCCAGCGCGAGCTCGGCCAGGCGCGGCAGGAACCGGCGCGGGACCTGCGGGAGCTGGGCGAGCACCGCGAGCGCCCGGGCCGGCTGCGTCGCGCCGTGGGTGCGCTCACGGTCGTCGAGCGCCGCGGCGAGACGGTCGGGCCGTCCCGCGTAGTAGGGCCAGGCGTTCGCGGGCGTGACCGAGCTCGTCGCCCACCAGGTCGAGAAGTAGAGGTCGTCGACGAGCGCCTCGGCGTCGTCGCGACCGACGCGCCGCAACGCCTCGTCCAGGGCGCGCAGGTCGACGTCGAGCATGTCGCCCTCGTCGAGCCGGTACCAGCCGAACCCGGTACCGCGGCCCCGGGCCTCGTTCGCCTGGAGCCGCAGCCGGTGCATCAGCGTCGTGCCGGGCAGGCGCGAGAAGACGGCCGGCGCGGACAGCCGGCGCATCACGACCCCGTCGGGGCGGCGGGTGCTCGTGCCGGAGAGGAATGCGGCGAAGGCCCGGACGTCGTCGTCCGTGATGCGCGGCAGCTCCTTGAGGTCCTGCTCGACGGCCTGGCGCCGCCACTGCGGCCAGTCCTGGTCGTTGCTGCCGCCGGGGTGCGCCGCCTTCTCGGCGCGGGCGCGCTCGAGAGCGGTGTCGAGCGCGGACCGCACCGCGCGCACGAAGTCGTCGCCGAGCACCGACTCGGGCAGCGGGTCGAAGGGCGGGACCTCGATCGCCGGCTCGTCCTCCTGCGCGGCGTCCAGGACCCGCGCTCGCTCGACGGCGTCGCGCAGCAGCGCCGCGCGCGCGCCGGTCGACCCCTCGGCCGCGCGCTCGACGTCGGCGAGCCCGTCCGGGGTCTGTGCCAGGCGGTTCACCACGACCCCGAGCCGGGACGCGGGCAGCGCCGCGAGGAGCGGCGAGAGGATCTCGCGCTGGCGCTCGCCCGACAGCCTCGCCACCGCCGCCACCGCCGCCTCGCGGACGGCCTTGCTGGTGTCCGTCGCGAGGCGCGCCATGAGCGGGGCCAGCGCGTCCGTCGCGGCAGGGTCCGCTGCGACGAGCGCGACCACCTCGCCGCGCCCGACCGCGCCGACGCCGGGGAGCACCTGCGTCGCGACGTCCGCGTGCGCGACGACGAAGTCCCGCGCGGGGTCGTCCAGGAGAGTGGGGCCGAGGTGCCGCCACGACCAGGCCGAGGACGCCGGGCGCTCGAAGAGCTCGCGCAGCACGACCGCCGTCGCATCCTCCGGCGGGACGCCCCCCTCGACGGCGAGAGCGCGCAGCAGGTCCGGCGTCCACCGGCCTCCCTGGTGCTGAGGGCCCGTACCCCCCGTGGCCGCACGACGGCTCGTCGCCCGGCGGGCCATGTCGTTGACGAGCAACGTCAGCCAGCGCGGGTCGGACGCGCGCTCGCGGTCCACCTCGGACGACAGCGCGCTCAGAGCCCGGCCGAACCGGACGAGCTCGGGGAGGGTCACCGTGTCGGTGAGGGTGTAGAGGTTGGCCCGGGCCGTGGCTGCGTGCTTCGTCGTCCACCCCGGGACGGCGACCCGGAGGCGCTCGTCCTGCGCCGACGTGGTCCACGAGTACGCCCCGGCCTGCCCGGGCCTGCCGAGGAGCACCTCGACGTCGCCCCCGCGCAGCGCCTCGAGCTCGAGCAGGACCTCGGGGCCCTCGCCCCGGTGCACGTAGGTCACCGCCCGTTCCGCGAGCTCCGGCGACTCGACCGCCAGCACCTTGAGCGCGTCGACGAGGCGTGCGCTGGGTGCCCGGGTGGCAGGTCCCCCCGCCTCGTCCTCGCCGCGGCGGAACAGACCCTTGACCTTCTCGAGCACCCTCGAACCTCACCGTCTCGTCGTCGCTGCATCCCGCCGAGATGCTAGGGGCAGGCGCCGACACGGCGTCGAGCCGTTCAGGGACGCGCCGCGGCCCCGAACGGCGGCGGCGGACGATCGAGCGCGCGAGCCGCTCCCCCACCGTCAGGCGTCGACGGCCGGCGCGGGCGCCACGTCCCGCGCCGGGACCTCCCGTCGGACGATCAGACCGACGACGACGGCGACCAGGCAGGCGACCGACGCGACCCCGACGGACGCCCTGCCGCCGAAGGCCTGGCCGACCCCACCGACGAGGACGGCGCCGAGCGGGGTCGTGCCGAGGAACGCGGTCGTCCAGAGCGACGTCACGCGTCCGCGCATCCCCGCAGGCGCGAACAGCTGGACCGTGGAGTTGCCGGTCGTGAGGAACCCGATGCTGAAGGCGCCCACGATCACGATGGTCACGTTCGCGACGAGGGTGGAGGGGGCCACGGCCGTGACGGCGAGAGCGAGGGCGTAGCCGACCGTGATGACGATCATCCTGGTCAGGCCGGTCTGCGGGCGGAACAGCAGGAACACGCCGGCCGCGATGGACCCCGCTCCGAAGCCGGCGGTCAGCCACGCGTACTCGTCGGGACCGCCGGCGAGGGAGTGCTCGCCGAACACGGGCAGGCTCACCTCGTACTCGTAGGTGAGGGTGCCCACGACCGTCATCATGGCCAGGGGGCCCAGCAGCTGACGGTCGGAGCGGACGACGCGGAGGGCCGACCGCAGCTGCCCGCGCTCGCGTGGGATGCGACCCTCGGAACGGATGCTCACGGTCCTCAGGGACAGCAGCAGCACGATGACGAGCACGAAGCTCCCCGCGTTGGCGATGAAGCACCAGCCGATGCCGACGCTGCCGATGAGGGCCGCGGCCACGACCGGGCCGATCCCTCGTCCGACGTTGGCGAGGATGCTGTTGAGCGTGACGGCGCTGTGGAGCGCCTCGCGGCCGACGAGCTCGGGGATGAGCGCCATGCGCGCGGGGTTGTCGACCGCCGTCAGCACGCCGAACGCCACGGCGACGACCATGGCGAGCAGCAGGGTCTGGTGGTCCGTGAGCACGACGATCCCGAACGCCAGGGCGAGGACCGCCAGCGACGACTGCGTCACGAGGAGCGTGCGGCGCCGGTCGTGCCGGTCGACGACGACGCCCGCGTAGGGCGCGAGGAGCAGGACCGGGAGGTACCGGATCGCCGCGAGGACCCCGAGGTCGAACGGCGAGCCCGTCAGGTTCAGGACGAGCACGCCCTGGGCGACCGTCTCCGTCCACGACCCGACGAGGCTGACGCCCTGGCCCGAGATGAACCGCCGGTAGTTGGGGACCTCCAGGGCGACGAACCGTTCGGTCCGTGCCGGATGTCCCGCCGGGGTCATGGTCGTTCGGGGAGCGGGACGATGCCCTGGGTGGAGCGGGGGAAGGTCGCGAGGGTCTGCTCGGGGATGTTCAGGTGGGCGGTGACGAGCTGGGGCGGTAGGTGCGCGAGCCAGTTCGCGAGGGAGACCTCTTCGTAGTGGTCGCTGCGGAAGGTCTCGATGTAGACGAGGTCCTCGTCGCCGGTGTTCTCGACGTAGTGGCCGTAGTTGCGCTTGACCACACCGACGTCGCCGGGCTGGAAGTCCATGGTGTTGGCGTGCGGGCCGGTGTTGAACACCGTCATGCGGGCCGACCCCTGCAGGTAGTACTGCCACTCGTCGGCGTTCGGGTGCCAGTGCAGCTCGCGCATCGAGCCGGGCTTGACCCGGGTCAGGGCGGCCGAGACGGTTCGCGAGGCCGGGAAGTTGGTGGAGTCCGCGATCCGGATCGAGCCGCCGCTGTTCTCGTGCACCGGTTCGGACTGGCCCAGGCGGAAGATCACCGGCTGGTCGTCGCCCCACTGCACGCCCGCGGCGACCTGGTCGCTCTCCAGGTCCCCGGGGACCTCGCCGGGGAAGATCCACAGGTCGTGCAGCGGGATGTCGCTGAACACCTCCTGCGCGACCCCGAAGTTCTTCGCGAGCACGTCCGGCGGGGTATGGGCGAACCAGTCCGTCAGCAGCAGCGTGTTCGACTCCGACTGCGCCCCGTCGTCGAACGCGAGGACGAACTCCGCACCGTCCGGCCCCAGACCCTGCAGCGAGTGCGGCAGCCCCGCGGGGAAGAACCACAGGTCACCCTCGAACACGTCCTCCACGCTGGGCAGCCCGCGACGGCTCAACGTCGTGACCCGGCACGCGCCCCGCGTCATCAACGCCCACTCCGCGGTCTGGTGCCAGTGCAGCTCGCGGATCCCACCCGCCTCCAGGTACATGTTCACCCCCGCGATCTCGTCGGAGATCGCGAAGTCCGGCTGGGTCACCTCGCGCGCCCACCCACCGGCCTGCACCCGACGCGAAGAGATGTTGAACGAGGACCAGAAGAACGCCTGCGTCGACACGTCCGTCGCCGGGGCGTGCACCGCGCTCGGGAACTGGCCCGCCAACGCCGGGTTCTGCGGACCCGTCATCCGCAGACCCTCAGGATGCTCCCTCGCGTTCACCTCACCCTCGGGCGGAAGATCAGGATTTCCCAGACCCGGGACCTCGTGGTGCGGCGTGGTTGTCTCCGATGCCATCGTCGTCTCCTGACCCGCTCACCGGCCGCGACGACCGGTTCGCCGCGCGCTCCCACCCAGCCAACACCGCCCCCCGCCCCCACAGACAGCGACGAATGACTCGCACGAACGACCACGACCCCACTCCTCGGCGAGTCGAGTCGTTTGACCGATCCGCAGCACGAGCACCCGGCCCAGAGTGGAGAGAGACCGGCGGACGCGCCCGCGTGGCACGGCCGTTCCGGCAGGTGGTCCCACCCCGACGAGAGGCCTCAGATGTCCGACGCGCGCAGCTCTTCCGGGACGGTCCCGACCGTCGACAACGTCGTGCTGGTGCACGGCGCCTACGCCGACGGCTCCTCGTGGGCCGCCGTGATCGCCCTGCTCCAGGACGCCGGGCTCTCGGTCACCGCCGTCCAGAACCCGCTCACGTCGCTCGACGACGACGTCGCCGCGGCTCGACGCGCGCTGGACGCGCAGGACGGTCCCGCCGTCCTGGCGGGACACTCCTGGGCAGGGACCGTCATCAGCGAGGCCGGCGACCACGAGAAGGTGTCGGCGCTCGTCTACGTCGCCGCCCGGGCGCCCGACGCGGGCGAGGACTACGCCGCCCTGGCGGCCACCTTCCCGACACCCCCGGCCAACGCGGGCCTGGTCCGCTCCGAGGGGTACGCCCAGCTCAGCGAGCAGGCCTTCCTCGACGACTTCGCCAACGGTGTGGACAAGGCCAGGGCCAAGGTGCTCCACGCCGTCCAGGGGCCGATCTCCGGCACGCTGTTCGCGTCCCGGACCACACGGGCGGCGTGGCACGACAAGCCGTGCTGGTACGCGATCTCCCGCGACGACCGGACGACGTCGCCCGAGCTCGAGCGGTTCCTCGCCGACCGCATGCGCGCCACGAGGATCGAGCTCGACAGCGGGCATCTCTCCCTCGTGACGCACCCGCGCGAGATCACGAACCTGATCCTCGAGGCAGCGGGACGGCCCCCGCTCGCACCCTGACCTGCTCGCAGCACCTCCCACCGGTGGCGCAGCGAGCGCACCGCCCGAGCGCAGGGCGCCAGAACCTGACCTGATCGGCCACCATGGACCAGTCTCCGCGGCGCCGCCGCGCCGGCCCGCGCGCAGCCGGCCTGGCGCTGATCCTGGCGACCGCCGCCGCCATCGCCTGGGCGAACCTGCCGGGTGACGGCTACCTCGAGGTCTGGCGGACGACCGTCCACGTCGGCGTGGGCGACCACGACGCGGCGTTCTCCCTGCGTGAGCTCGTGAACAACGGGCTGATGACGATCTTCTTCTTCGCCGTGGGACTCGACGTGCGCAGAGAGCTCTCCGTCGGCGAGCTCACCACCTGGCGCAAGGCCGTCATCCCGACCGTCGCCGCGGTCGTCGGCCTCGTCGTACCCGCGCTCGTCTTCGTCGTCCTGAACCAGGACTCCGGACAGCTGCACGCGTGGGCTGCCGTGATCTCGACCGACACGGCCTTCCTGCTGGCCGCTCTCGCGCTGGTGGCACCCACGGCTCCCCGACGGCTGACGGTCTTCCTCCTGGCGCTGTCCGTCGTCGACGACATCGGTGCGCTCACCGTCCTGGCGGTCTTCTACACCTCGGACTTCAGGCTCGTCCCGCTGCTGGTCGCGGCAGGCACGCTCGTCCTGACCTCGTACGCCGGACGCCTCCCCCTCGTCTGGAGGCGGCCCACCTACGCGATCCTGTGGCTGGCCACCTGGGTCGCGCTCCTCGCGTCCGGCATCGAGCCCACGCTCGCCGGCGTCGCGATCGCCCTGGTGCTCCCGGCGGCCCTCCCGGACCGGGAACGCGCGAAGGACGTCCGCGACCGGGCCGCCGTGTTCGAGCGGGCGCCCGACACACGGGCGGCACGGGACATCGCCCGCAGCGTGCGCCAGACCATCTCCGTGAACGAACGTCTCCAGGCGGCCGTCGCCCCGTGGGTCTCCTTCGTCGTCCTCCCGGCGTTCGCCCTGGCGAACGCCGGGCTCACGATCTCCGGAGAGGTCGTCGCCGGCGCGGCCCGCTCACCGGTGACGTGGGGGATCGTCGCAGCGCTCGTCGTCGGCAAGCTCGTGGGTGTGTTCGGCTCGACCGTGCTCCTCAAGGTGCTCGGGATCGGGGACTTCGGCCCTGGTCTCGACTACCGGCGTCTCGCCGGAGGCAGCGCGCTGTGCGGGATCGGCTTCACCATCTCGCTCTACGTCATCGACATGGCGATCAGCGACACCACGGTGCAGAACGAGGCGCGCCTCGGCATCCTCGTCGCCGGACTGACCGCGACGCTGCTCGCCGTCGGCGCGTTCCGCCTGCCCCGGCGTCCGGCGGTACGACGCGAGGGCGCCAGGGCGCCTCACCGTGACGCCGGTTCGGTTCGCAGGGTGGGCCCGGAGGGACTCGAACCCCCGACATCCACGGTGTAAGCGTGGCGCTCTGACCAGCTGAGCTACAGGCCCCGGAACAGCGGTGCACAGCCTACCGGGTCGCCGACCGGCCCCCGCGCACGTCAGGGCGCGACGAGCGAAGGGGACCCACCGCCGTCCGGCCTCCCGGGCGAGCGCGTCGCCCGAGGGCTCAGAGACGTTCGAGCGCGCGCCGGTAGCCGTCGAGGTCCCGCCGCTGCCCGCGCGGGTTGACGACCGACCAGCGCACGATCCCGTCGGCGTCGAGCAGGAACGAGCCGCGCAGCGCGAGCCCGTTCTCCTCGTCGAGCACCCCGTAGGCCCGGGCGACGTCGCCGTGGGGCCAGAAGTCGGAGAGCAGGTCGAACTCGAAGCCCTCCTGCGCCGCCCACGCCTTCTGCGTGAAGACGGAGTCGCAGGAGACGCCGAGCAGCGTGACCCCGGCCGTCTCGAACTCCTCGAGGTTGTCCCGCAGCTCGCACAGCTCCCCGGTGCAGATGCCGGAGAACGCGAACGGGTAGAAGACGAGGAGCACCGGACCGCCGCGCAGGTCGGCCAGGTGGACCGGTGTGCCGTGCGTGTCCGGCAGCGTGAAGTCGGGAGCGGGGTCGCCCGGACGCACGGCCGCCCCGGAGGGCGTCGTGGTCTCAGCGACCACGACCGCGCGTCCCCAGCTTCGTCGCCGACCAGTCCGGGGCGATCGCGAGCGTGCTCGTCGCGTGCAGCCCTGCGGTCGTCGCCGCCTCTTGGATGTCGTTGTGGCCCACGTGCCCCGTGCGGCCCGGCTTGGGCGTGAGCACCCAGATGAGGCCGCCGTCGTCGAGCACCGTCTGGACGTCCACGAGGAGGTCGGTGAGATCGCCGTCGTCCTGACGGAACCACACGATCACCCCGTCGGTGACGTCGTCGTAGTCCTCGTCGACGAGCTCGCCGCCGACCAGCTCCTCGAGCTCTGCGCGCAGGTCGTCGTCGACGTCCTGCCCCCAACCGAACTCCTGCACCACGTTGCCGGGCGAGAACCCCAGGCGGTCCGCCCCGCTGGGCCCTGCGGTGTCCGTCACTGTCGTGCCGTTCCTTTCCCTCGTCCGTCCGGACGGCGCCTCGTCGCGCGCACCGGGCGACCGCCCCGCGCGCACCACGACCTGCCGTGTCTGGCAAAGGTAGCCCACCGGAGGGTGCCGTGCTGGGCAACGCCTCCTCCTCGGACGGTCTGCGCGCCCTGCGCAGCGACCGCGAGACACCCCGGTCCGGCGCCTGCCGAGAGCCCGTCGAGAGACGGTTGTGAGCACCTGGTGCCCGCATGTCGCCGAAATCACGCCCTCTTGACCACCCGATGGTGTGACTTACGCGCGCGTTGTGAACACAATGGGAGGACCACCCTGGTCTCGTGAAGAGGCGCGGTCGCCACCAGCGGCCGCGGCCGCGTGCCCGGAGTGGGCCCGAGACGGGCGCACGCCGTGTACCGCGCGGCCGGGCGTCCGGCATCCGACGAGATATGAGGTTGCTGGTGGCTTCGTACGACGAGACCGGACCGCTGATCAACGGTCTGCTCAGCCAGGTTCCGGACTTCGACCCCGCCGAGACGGGCGAGTGGGTCGAGGCCCTCGACGGCCTGATCGACGACCGCGGGGGTCCTCGCGCCCGCTACGTCCTGCTGAACCTGCTCAAGAGGGCTCGGGAGCGCAACGTCGCCGTCCCGACCTCCCTGACCACTCCCTACGTGAACACGATCGGTGTCCACGAGGAGCCCTACTTCCCCGGTGACGAGGCGCTGGAGCGCCGCTACCGCTCGTGGATCCGCTGGAACGCCGCGGTCATGGTGACGCGCGCCCAGCGCCCGGGCATCGGCGTCGGTGGCCACATCTCCTCCTACGCGTCCGTCGCGACGCTGTACGAGGTGGGCCTCAACCACTTCTTCCGTGGCAAGGACCACCCGGGCGGTGGCGACCAGGTCTACTTCCAGGGTCACGCGTCGCCCGGCGTGTACGCGCGCGCGTTCCTCGAGGGCCGCCTCTCGGCGGACCAGCTCGACGGGTTCCGCCAGGAGAAGTCGCACGCGGGCGGCGGTCTGCCGTCGTACCCGCACCCGCGCCTCATGCCGGACTTCTGGGAGTACCCCACGGTGTCCATGGGCCTCGGCCCGGCGAGCGCGATCTACCAGGCGTGGACGGACAAGTACCTGCACAACCGCGGGATCCGCGACACGGACCAGCAGGACGTGTGGGCGTTCCTCGGCGACGGCGAGATGGACGAGCCCGAGTCGCGCGGCATGCTCCAGCTCGCGGCGCAGCAGCAGCTCGACAACCTCACGTTCGTCGTCAACTGCAACCTGCAGCGCCTCGACGGCCCGGTGCGCGGCAACGGCAAGATCATCCAGGAGCTCGAGGCGCAGTTCCGCGGTGCCGGCTGGAACGTCATCAAGGTCATCTGGGGCCGCGAGTGGGACGTCCTGCTCAACGCGGACAAGGACCGCGCCCTGGTCAACCTCATGAACGTCACGCCCGACGGCGACTACCAGACCTACCGCGCGGAGTCCGGCGCGTTCATCCGCGAGCACTTCTTCGGCCGCGACCCGCGGACCAAGCAGCTCGTCGAGAACATGACGGACGACGACATCTGGAACCTCAAGCGCGGCGGACACGACTACCGCAAGATCTACGCGGCGTACGCCGCGGCGCGGGCGCACACCGGCCAGCCGACGGTCATCCTCGCGCACACGGTGAAGGGCTACGCGCTCGGCCCGACGTTCGCCGGACGCAACTCGACCCACCAGATGAAGAAGGTCGGCCTGGCCGACCTCAAGGCGCTGCGCGACTCGCTGCGCATCCCGATCTCGGACGCCGAGCTCGAGGCCAACCCGTACGAGCCGCCGTACTACCACCCGGGCGCCGACGCGCCGGAGATCCAGTACCTCCTCGGCCGGCGCCAGCAGCTGGGCGGGTTCGTCCCCGAGCGCCGCTCGTCGCCGAAGCCGATCACGCTCCCCGGTGAGAAGGCGTACGAGATCCTCAAGAAGGGTTCCGGCCAGCAGGAGATCGCCACGACGATGGCGTTCGTCCGCCTCCTCAAGGACCTCATCAAGGACAAGGAGTTCGGCAAGCGCGTCGTCCCGATCATCCCGGACGAGGCGCGCACGTTCGGCCTGGACTCGATCTTCCCGTCGGCGAAGATCTTCAACACCCAGGGACAGCACTACCTCGCCGTGGACCGCGAGCTCATGCTGAGCTACAAGGAGTCCGAGGCCGGGCAGATCATGCACACCGGCATCAACGAGGCCGGGTCCGCGGCCGCGTTCCAGTCGGTCGGCACGTCCTACGCCACGCAGGGCGAGATCATGGTGCCGTTCTACATCTTCTACTCGATGTTCGGCTTCCAGCGCACCGGGGACCAGTTCTGGGCGGCGGGCGACCAGCTCACGCGCGGTTTCATCGTCGGCGCGACCGCGGGCCGCACGACGCTCACGGGCGAGGGCCTGCAGCACGCCGACGGGCACTCGCCCCTCATCGCGGGGACGAACACGGCGGTCGTCCAGTACGACCCCGCCTACGGGTACGAGATCCGCCACATCGTGCGCGACGGCATCGAGCGCATGTTCGGCGACGGCTCCGACGGGCGCGACCAGAACGTCATGTACTACCTCACGGTGTACAACGAGCCGATGGTCCAGCCGGTCGAGCCGGAGGACGTCGACGTGGAGGGCATCCTCAAGGGCATCCACCGCCTCTCCACGGGCGAGGGCGACGGGCCGCGCGCCCAGCTCCTCGCGTCCGGCGTCGGCGTGCCGTGGGCGCTCGAGGCCCAGCAGCTCCTGCGGGAGGACTGGGGCGTCACGGCCGACGTGTGGAGCGTGACGAGCTGGAACGAGCTGCGCCGCGACGCGCTGGCGGCCGACCAGGCCGCGTTCCTCGACCCGGCGGGCGAGGCGCGCGTCCCGTACGTCACGGCGAAGCTGCAGGACGCCGAGGGTCCGTTCGTCGCGACGAGCGACTACGACCACCTCGTGCCCGACCAGATCCGCAAGTGGGTCCCCGGCGACTACGAGGTGCTCGGCGCCGACGGCTTCGGCTTCTCGGACACCCGTGCCGCCGCACGCCGCCACTTCAAGATCGACGGCCCGTCCGTCGTCGTGCGCACGCTGCAGGCTCTCGCCAAGCAGGGCAAGGTCCCCGCGGACGCGTCGGCCAGGGCGATCGAGAAGTACCGCCTCATGGACGTCACCGCCGGCACGTCCGGCAACGTGGGCGGCGACTCCTGACGGAGCGCCCTCCCGGCAGCACGACGACGGCCGGTCACCTCCCCGCGGAGGTGACCGGCCGTCGTCGTACCGGGGGGACGCCGTCAGGTACCGGCGCGGTGCTGGTCGGCCTGGGCGACGGCGCGCTCGAGCTCGGAGCGCAGCGACGCGACGGCGTCGGCGTCGGCGGAGTCCACGAGCGCGGCCAGGTGCTGGCGCGCCTCGAACGGCCGGTCGGCCTGGAGCGCCGCGAGGACGAGCTGACGGCCCACCTCGGGCTCGTGCTCGCGCGCCCGCCAGTGCCCGACGCCGAGGCCCAGCGCCTCGACGGGCAGACCCGCCGTGCGCAGCACGTCCATGGACTGGGCGAGTGCCCGACCGGACGGGTCGCGCTCGGCCGCCGTCGCGAACCGCCGCAGGGCGGCCTCCTGGTCGTCGTCGAGCGAGAGGCGTCCGAGCTCGACGAGCGGGTACCAGCCCTTGGGATGCCCGGCGAGCTCCTCGGCGAGGGCCCAGACCGCCAGGTCGGCGGCACGCTGCTTCTCTCCCTCGTCGGCCGGTGCCGCGAGGGGGTCGTCCACGGGCGTCCCCTCGGCGGCGCGGCGGCGCACGAGCTCGGCGAGCGCGCGGAACGCCCGCTCGTCGTTGGGATCGTCGACGAGCATCGCGCGCAGGGCGTCCTCGTGGACGGTGTCGCCACGCTTCTCCCCCGCTCGCGGCCGGCGCGCACCGACGGTCGACGCGGACGTCGGCCGTCGCATGAGCTGTCGTAGTCGGGGCATGAGGGCCATGAGACGACCCTAGCGGGTCGTCCGGACGCACACCCGGCGGCCCCTCCCGGCCGGGCCCCTCCGCTCCGGGCGGTCGGCTGTTTGTGGACTGTCCACAAGCGGGACCGTATGCTCGGCCCCGTGACGGCGACCCCCAGGACCCCCGCGACCGCGTCCGTCCCGAGCGGGGCGCCGGGCAACGCGGACAACCTCCAGCGCCTGCGCGACGGGAGCGGGCTGCTCATGTCGGCCGCGCTGCGCCGCCTCGACGACGAGATCCCCTGGTACCGCGAGCTGCCCGCCGAGGACCGTTCCTACGTCGGCCTCGTCGCGCAGTCGGGCATCACCGCGTTCGTCTCCTGGTACGCCGACCCCCTGTCCCCGCCGCACGGCGTGAGCGACATCTTCGCCGCCGCGCCGCCCGAGCTCACCCGTTCGATCTCGCTGCAGAACACGCTCCAGCTCGTGCGCATCGTCGTCGAGGTGGTCGAGACCTACTCCGACCAGCTCGCCGCCCCGGGCGGCGAGCGCGACCTGCGCGAGGCCGTGCTGCGCTACTCGCGCGAGGTCGCCTTCTCGGCCGCCGAGGTCTACGCCCGCGCCGCCGAGGTGCGCGGGGCGTGGGACGCGCGCCTGGAGGCCCTCGTCGTCGACGCGCTCATCCGGGGCGACGGCGACGACTCCCTGCGCTCGCGCGTCTCGGCGCTCGGGTGGGGTGGGCGGGGTTCGACGCTCGTGATGGCCGGGACCATCGCGGCCACGCTCGACGAGGTGCGCACGGCCGAGCTGCGCCGGGCGACGCGGCGCACCGCCGGGGACGCGCTCGTCGGGATCCACGGGGACCGGCTCGTGCTGGTGCTGGGCGGCGAGGGCGACCTGCAGTCCGCGGCGGCCTCGCTCCTGCCCCGGTTCGGGCCCGGGCCGGTCGTCATCGGCCCGACCGTGCCGGGTCTCGAGGAGGCCGCGCGCTCCGCCCAGGCGGCGCTCGCCGGGCTGCGCGCGGCGCCCGCGTGGCCACAGGCCCCGCGGCCCGTCCTCGCGGACGACCTGCTCCCCGAGCGCGTGCTCACGGGCGACACGACCGCGCGGCGCACGCTCGTCGCGCAGGCCTACCGACCGCTCGCGGAGGCCACGGGGTCCGTCCTCGAGACGCTGTCCGCGTACCTGGGCACGGGACGGTCCCTGGAGGCCGCGGCGCGCTCGCTGTACGTGCACCCGAACACGGTGCGCTACCGCCTGCGCAAGGTCTCGGAGATCACCGGGTGGGACCCGCTCGACGCGCGGGAGTCGTTCGTCCTGCAGGTCGCTCTCGCGCTCGGGCAGCTCGCGACCTCCCGCTGAGCCCTCCTTGTAGGTTCGGCACAAAGCCCCTCCGCAAGGTTGGTGCAGGTCGTGACGTGGCACGCGGCCCCGGCGTTGGCACAGTTGACGGGTGCTCGCCGTCTTGTGCCCTGGACAGGGCTCCCAGTCCCCCGGAATGCTCGCCCCCTGGCTCGAGATGCCCGGCGTCGCCGACCAGGTCGCCGCGTTCGGCGAGGCCGCCGGCCTCGACCTGCGCGCCCACGGCACCGAGTCCGACGCCGACACGATCCGTGACACCGCGGTGGCGCAGCCGCTCATCGTCGCGTCCTCGCTCGTCGCGCTGCGGTCGATCCTCGACGGCCGCGACGCGAGCGACGTCGTCGACGTGACGGCGGGTCACTCGGTCGGCGAGCTCGCCGCCGCCGCGGTCGCCGGTGCGCTGACCGACACGGGCGCCGTCGGGCTCGTGTCCCGTCGCGCCCGCGCGATGGCCGAGGCGGCCGCTGCGACCCCGACCGGGATGAGCGCCGTCGTCGGCGGCGACCCCGACGAGGTCCTGACCGCGATCGAGGCCGCGCACCTGTGGCCGGCGAACGTGAACGGCGGCGGCCAGGTCGTCGCCGCCGGCGCGCTCGACCACCTCGCGGCGCTCGCCGAGAACCCGCCCGCCAGGGCCCGGGTCATCCCGCTGCAGGTCGCCGGCGCGTTCCACACCCCGTTCATGCAGCCCGCGCTCGAGCAGTTCGAGCCGGTCGCCGCCGCCTGGGACGTCGCCGACCCCCGGTTGCCCTTCCTGTCGAACGCCGACGGCGAGCCGTACGCGACGATCGACATCGAGGGCAGCGCGTACGGCAAGGCACGCGACGTCGTGCGCCGCCTCACCGCGCAGATCGCGGCCCCGGTGCGCTGGGACCTGTGCCAGGAGACGCTCGCCGCGCTCGGGGTCACCGCGATCCTCGAGCTGGCGCCCGGCGGCGTGCTCACCGGTCTCGCGCGCCGCACGCTCAAGGGCGTGGAGTCGGTCGCCGTGAAGTCGCCCGACGACGTCGAAGCCGCCCGCGACCTCGTGGCGCGCCACTCCGTCGCCGCCGGCGCCCCGGGGGTCCGGGCGTGAACCGTGCGACGCTGCGCCAGGCCACCGGCCCGGCGCACACGCGCATCCTCGCGATCGGCGGGGCCCGCGGCGAGAACGTCGTCACCAACGACGACGTCGCCGGGCCCATCGACTCCTCCGACGAGTGGATCCGCCAGCGCACGGGCATCGTCACGCGCCGGCGCGCGGGGGCTGACGTCGACGTGCTGGACCTCTCGGAAGCGGCGGCGCGCGACGCGCTCGACCGCGCCGGGCTGCAGGGCGCCGACGTCGACGCCGTCATCGTGTCGACCGTGACGTACTTCCACCAGACCCCGGCCGCCGCTGCCGTCCTCGCCGAGCGACTGGGGGCCACGCCCGCCGCCGCGTTCGACGTCTCGGCCGCGTGCGCCGGGTACGCGTACGCGATCGCGCAGGCCGACGCGCTGGTCCGGGCGGGCGCGGCGACGCACGTGCTCGTCGTCGGTGCCGAGAAGATGAGCGACTTCATCGACCCGACCGACCGCTCGATCTCGTTCCTCCTGGGCGACGGCGCGGGCGCCGCGATCGTCGGCCCGTCGGACACCCCCGGCATCGGGCCCACCGTGTGGGGGTCGGACGGCGGCAAGGCCCAGGCGATCCGCCAGACGCACGCCTGGTCCGACCTGCGCGCCGACCCCTCGCTCGGCTGGCCGACCCTGCGCCAGGACGGGCCGAGCGTCTTCAAGTGGGCGAGCTTCCAGATGGCGCCGGTCGCCGCCAAGGCGATGGCCGAGGCCGGGGTCACCCCGGGCGACATCCAGGCGTTCGTCCCGCACCAGGCGAACATGCGCATCATCGACCAGATGATCAAGCAGCTCCAGCTCCCCGAGACCGTCGCGGTCGCCCGCGACATCGCCGAGACCGGCAACACGTCGGCCGCGTCGATCCCCCTCGCGACCCGCCGCCTGCTCGACGAGGGCCTGGTCCGCTCCGGCGACCTCGCGCTCCAGATCGGCTTCGGCGCGGGCCTGGTCTACGCAGCGCAGGTGGTCGTCCTGCCGTAGGGGAGAATCACCCTGGACGGACGGCCGGTCACCCGCACGCACGGGTGGCCGACGCCGTCGGCGGACCCGTCCGTCGCACGCACCACCGTCTATCGAAGTACCGCCCGGGACACCCACCCGGGCACCGCCACCGGGACCGGTCGCCGCCGGCCCCACGACAAGGAGAAACCATGGCTTACACCGAGCAGGAAGTCCTCGCCGGCCTCGCCGAGATCGTCGCCGAGGAGACGGGTCTGCCGACCGACGCCGTCGCGCTCGAGAAGTCCTTCACCGACGACCTCGACATCGACTCGCTGTCGATGATGACGATCGTCACCCACGCCGAGGACAAGTTCGGGGTCCGGATCCCGGACGACGAGGTCAAGAACCTCGCGACGGTCGGCGACGCCGTGTCCTTCATCACGGGCGCCCAGGCCTGAGAACGCCCCGCCTGCTCCGCAGGCCCACGGGCGGGTCGGCGCCACCCGCGCCGACCCGTCCGTCCCCCCGCCGTGCCGAACCCCACCCGAGGAGCACCCATGCCCGCCACTGAAGTCGTCGTCACCGGTCTCGGAGCAACCACGCCGCTCGGCGGGGACGTGCCCTCGACCTGGGCCGCGGCGCTCGCCGGCGAGTCGGGCGCGCGCACGCTCGACAACGACTGGGCGGAGCGCTACGAGATCCCCGTGACGTTCGCCGCGACCATCAAGGTGGATCCGGCCGAGGTGCTCGCGCGCCCCGAGATCAAGCGCATGGACCCCTCCACGCAGTACGCGATCATCGCGACGCGTGAGGCTTGGGCGGACGCGGGCAGCCCCGAGGTCGACGGCGACCGGCTCGGCACGGTCGTGTCGTCCGGCATCGGCGGCATCTGGACCACGCTGGACGGCTGGGACACCCTGCGCGAGCGCGGTACGCGGCGGATGCTCCCCATGACGGTGCCCATGCTCATGCCCAACTCCCCCACCGCGTACGTGTCGCTCGAGCTCGGCGCCCGCGCCGGCGCCCACGCGCTCGTGTCCGCGTGCGCGTCCGGTGCCGAGGCCATCGGCTACGGCGTCGACATGATCCGCGCCGGCCGCGCCGACGTCGTGGTCGCCGGAGGGACCGAGGCCACGATCCACCCCATGCCGATGGCCGCCTTCGCCGCCTCACGCACCCTCTCGCTGCGCAACGACGACCCGCAGGGCGCGTCGCGACCGTACGACGTCGACCGCGACGGCTTCGTCATCGGCGAGGGCTCGGGCATCGTCGTCCTGGAGAGCGCCGAGCACGCCGCCGCGCGCGGCGCCCGCGTGTACGCCCGGCTCGCCGGCGTCGGGCTGTCGTCCGACGCGTACCACATCACCTCACCCGACCCCGAGGGTCGTGGCCAGGTGGCGGCGATGCGTCGCGCCCTCGAGGAGGCCGGGGCCACGGGCCGCGAGGTCGTGCACATCAACGCCCACGCGACGTCGACCAAGGTCGGCGACCTCACCGAGACCCGCTCGATCCGATCGCTCCTGGGCGACGACGCCGACCACGTGCTGCTGTCCGCGACCAAGTCCATGACCGGTCACCTCCTCGGCGGCGCGGGCGCGCTGGAGTCGATCTTCACGATCAAGGCGGTGTCCGAGCGTCTCGCTCCCCCGACGATCAACGTCGTGAACCCCGACCCCGAGCTGCAGGTGCCGCTCGTGCGCGACACGCCCGCGGAGCTGCCGGCCGGCGACGTCGTCGCGATCAACAACTCCTTCGGGTTCGGCGGCCACAACGTGGCGCTCGCGGTGACGAACGCCTGACGCACCGCCCGCCGCTCGAGAGGGGACGCCCCGCCTCGAGACGACAGGTGCCCAAGGGGTACCGACGACCTCGGCTTGCAGCTGGTTGCCATGTTCGTCCTGGGTACCGGCCGGCGTCGGCGTCCGGTACCGCGCGAGCCGAGCGCGCCGGGCCGCGTAGGCGTCACCGCACGACAGAGGGCGCCCGCCGGATTCTCCGGCGCGCCCTCCGTCGTGTCGCGGGGTGGCGTGCGGCGTCAGCCGACGCGGTGGAGCCAGCGCACGGGCGCTCCTGCCCCGGCGTAGCGGAACGGCTCGAGCTCGTCGTCCCACGCCTTGCCGAGCGCGAGGTGCAGCGCGTCACGCATCGCGCGCGGCTCGCTCACCTGCTCGAGGGCGGCACGGATCCGGTCCTCGGGCACGACGATGTTGCCGTGCACGTCGGTCTGGGCGTAGAAGATGCCGAGGTCGGGCGTGTGGGACCACCGCCCGCCGTCGACGCCGTGGCTGGGCTCCTCCGTGACCTCGTACCGGAGGTGGGACCAGCCACGCAGCGCGGAGGCGAGCTTGGCGCCCGTGCCCTGCGGGCCCTGCCACGAGTACTCGGCCCGGTAGAGACCGCGCGCAGCGGGCTGCTCGGTCCAGTCGAGCGACACGCGCACGCCGAGGACGTTGCCCGCGGCCCACTCCATGTGCGGGCACAGAGCGCGCGGTGCTGAGTGCACGTAGAGAACACCGCGGGTGATCGCACCAGCCATGTCTGCCTCCCTAGGTCGAGGTTGCGTCTTCCCCAACGTTCCTCACCGAGGGCGGTGTCACGGCACGTCACAGTGCGTCGCGGCGTGTCTCGTCCCCATCTTGCACGAGAACGTGCTGCCGCGCGAGAGATCCACAGGGCGAGGCCCGAGATGATCAGGACCGGGGTGGCGTCACAGCTGGGCGCGCAGCTCCCGCATCGCCTTCTTGCGCGCGGAGCGGTCGAGCCGGTCCAGGTACAGCATGCCGTCGAGGTGGTCGCACTCGTGCTGCAGGCAGCGGGCCATGAGCTCGGTGCCCTCGACGACGACCTCGTTGCCGTCGAGGTCCGTGCCGACGACCCGGGCGTACCAGGCTCGGCGCGTCGGGTACCAGAGGTTCGGGACGGAGAGGCAGCCCTCGTCACCGTCCTGGTAGTCGTCGGAGAGCTCGACGATGCGCGGGTTGAGCACGTACCCGATCTCGTCGTCGATGTTCCAGGAGAACGCCCGGAGGTTGACGCCGATCTGGTTGGCGGCGAGGCCGGCCCGGCCCTCGTGGTCCACGGTCTCGACGAGGTCGGTCACGAGCGAGCGGACGCGGTCGTCGATCGTGGTGATCTCGTCGCACGGGGTGCGGAGCACGGGGTCCGGGATGGTCCGGATCTCTCTCATCGCCATGGTCGCCATTCTTCCATGCGGACGACGGCGGACCGGCAGCAGGTCCGCCGTCTGGGTCCCACGTCACATGCGGGCGTAGCGGGCGCGCGCGAACGAGTACAGGCCGTAGGCGGCGAAGCCCAGCCCGACCGCGACGAGCAGCACCGCGCCGAACGGCTGCCCGGCGAGCGTCGCGAACGCGGAGTCGAGCCCACCCGCCTGCTGCGGGTCGTGCTGGACCGCCGCCACGACGAACAGCGCACCGAGGACGCCGAGAGCGACGCCCTTCGCGACGTAGCCGACCCGTCCGAGCGTGACCACGGCGCGGCCGACGTGACCGCCCGTGCCGCCCTGCAGGTCCTCGAGGAACTTCTTCTTCCACCCCTTGACGACGTGGTACACCCCGCCGGCGACGATCCCGACGCCCACCGCGCCCACGAGCAGGGTCCCTCCCGGCGTCTGCATGAGCCTCGCGGTGAAGCCCTCCTCCTGCCCTCCGCCTCCGGACGACCCCGTGACGACCTGGACCGCGAGGAGACCGAGCGCGACGTAGAGGAGCGCCTTGCCGGCGGCCTTGAGCCGGTCCGAGGTCTCGACGGACCCGCTCAGGGCGACGGTGAGCTGCCACAGCCCCAGGGCCGCGAACGCCACGACGGCGAACCAGAGGATCACGGCACCCCCGGGGCTCTGCCCGATCGTGGCCAGCGCCCCCGTCTGGCTCGCCTCACCGCTCGACGCGGAACCGGTGGCCACCTGCACGGCCAGGACGCCGACGACGAGGTGGAGGAGGCCGCTGACGGCGTAGCCGGCCCGGGCGAGCAGCTCCAGGACGCGACTACCACGCGCCCGTCGAGCCGCCGCTTCACCCATCGAACTCGTGCTCGCTGTCACAGGGACCTCCTCGGCCGTCGCGACGCCGCCCCCCGTGCGTCACCGGGATCTCCGGCCCGCACACGATGGCAGACCCGCACGCCTCTCGCATCCCTTCCGCGCACCCCAGGCGTGAACATCACGACTTGGTGACGTGAGGTGGATGCGCACGCCGACACCGCGCCTGGTCGCGCTCGACGGCATCCGTTGTGCGGCGGCCGCCGCCGTGCTCCTCACGCTCGTCCTGCTCGTGCTCGTGATCCCCGGCCGGCGGGACGTGGGCGTCTCCCAGGCCGTCGCCAACCTCACGATGGTCCAGCGTCCCTTCGGGGTCGCGGACCTCGAGGCCGTCTGCTGGACGGTCGGAGCTCCTCGCGACGGTGCTCGTCGCGCCCGACGCACCGATCTTCGCGGGCGGCATGACGCTCTACCTCCTCACCCGCGAGCGCCGCTCGCCGGTCCTGTGGACCGCTCTCGTGCTCGACGTCGCGCTCGCCGCGACCGTCGCGGGCAGGATCCAGGCGACGCGCATCGAGAACAGCACCGACCTGACCGTCTCGACGAAGGCCTCGTGGGTCGCGATCGCCGTGTGCTTCGCCGTCGTCGCCGTCGCGACGCTCACCCCGCTGAGCCGCGTGTCGTGGCGCCGGCTCACTGCCCTCGGCGCGCTGACCTACCCGCTCTACCTGGTGCACTCGTCGTGGGGCCGCTGGGTCATCGAGTCCGTGCACCCGCACCTGTCCAGGACGGCCACGCTGGCGCTCGCGTGCGGGGTGTGTGCCTCGCGCTGGCCTGGGCGATCCACCGCGGCGTCGAGCGGCCGCTCGGCCCGCGGCTGCGCCACGCGCTCGACCGCGACCTGCGGGGACGGCCGCGTCCGGACCGACGTGCCGGCCCGGCGGACGCACGGCCGGGTGCTCAGGACGACGCGGTCGCCGCCAGGTAGTCGCGCAGCACCACGGCCTGGTTGTGGGTCTCGTCCTTCGCCCCGTACACGAGCGTGACCACGGGGTGCTGCCCGACGACGTCGCGCAGCTCGGCGACCACGTCGCCGTTCGCGTCGAGCTCCGCGCGGTACCGCGCCTCGAACTCGTCGAAGAGCCGCTCCTCGTGGTGGAACCAGTTCCGCAGGTCGGTCGAGGGGGCGACGTCCTTCAGCCACAGGTCGACGTGCGCCCGGTCCTTGCTCACGCCGCGCGGCCAGAGACGGTCGACGAGCACCCGGAACCCGTCGCCGTCGTCGGCCGGCTCGTAGACGCGCTTGATCCGAACCGTCATGGGGCCATGAGACCGCACGACACGACGCAGCGCATCCGCGGCACGACCGGTGGTGCCCCGTGCAGGACTTGAACCCGCGACCGAGAGATTATGAGTCTCCTGCTCTGACCAGCTGAGCTAACGGGGCGCGGGGCGAGCATATCGCCCGTCGTGCCGTGCATCCGTCGGGCGCCCGCGGAGCCGCTACGGTGGGGGTCGTGTCCTGGTTCCGCCGTCCCACGCTGCCCGACCCGGTACGTCGATCGCTCGACGTCCCCGCGAACGACCGCGTGCTCGCGTCCGCCGAGCTCGTCGACGGGTCGTGGGCCGTCGCGACGCGCGCCGCGCTCGTCACGAGCGACGCGACGGGCGCCGCGGTGTCGATCAGGCCGTGGTGCGAGGTGGACCGCGCGTCGTACGCGCCCGAGACGGCGACGATCACGGTGTCGTGGGTCGACGGCGCCGCTCCCCTCGCTCTGCCCCTCGCCGACCCGCGCCGCACCTCCCTCGCGCAGACGCTGCGCGAGCGCGTGCAGTCGTCGGTCGTCCTCGCGGAGACCGTGACGTTGGCCGCAGGCCGCACCGCGCGCGTCGCCGTCCGGCGCGACGGCGAGGGCGAGCTCTTCTCGCAGGTCGTCGCCGACCCGGGGGTCGACCTGGACGACCCGGAGGTCGCGGCACGCATCGACGCCGCCGAGGGCCGGGTCCGGTCGGCGTCCGGACTACCCCTCTGAGCCTGCTAGAGTTTTCCCCGGCCGACACGGTGCAGACCGCGTCAGTCATGATCGATCCCGCGTAGCTCAGCTGGCAGAGCATCCGACTGTTAATCGGACGGTCGTAGGTTCAAGTCCTACCGCGGGAGCCCCGGACCAGGCCCCGGACCGCAGCAGCGGTCCGGGGCCTGAGTCGTCCCGGCCGCTCTCCTCGACCGACGGACCGACGCCGTCGAGCAGGTCGCCCCACCCGGGAATAGACGACCGTTGCCCGGGGCTTTCGTCTGTCGTGGCCACGACCTCTCCGACCGGGATCGGCCTGCGCTCGGAGCGCGGCCCCGTTCTCCTCGCCCTCATGCTGTCCACCGCGCTCGTCGCGCTCGACGCGACGATCATCGCGACGGCGTCCGCGACGATCGCCCGTCAGCTCGGTGGGTTCGAGCAGCTCCCCTGGCTCTTCTCCAGCTATCTGCTCGCCCAGGCCGTCGGGACGCCGGTGTTCGGGCGGCTCGCGGACGTCCTCGGTCGCAAGCGGCTCATGCTCGCGGGCGTCGGGCTGTTCTTCGTGGGGTCGGTCCTGTGCGGAGCGGCGTGGTCGATGCCCGCGATGGTCGCGGGCCGCGTGCTGCAGGGCCTCGGCGCCGGCGCCGTCATGCCGGTCTCCCAGACGATCGCGGCCGACATCTACACCCTCGAGGAGCGCGCCAAGGCGCAGGGCTACCTCGCGTCCGTGTGGGCGATCTCCTCGGTGGTGGGCCCGACGCTCGGGGGCGTCTTCTCCGAGTTCGTGAGCTGGCGCTGGATCTTCTTCGTCAACGTCCCGCTCTGCGCGCTCGCCGCGTGGATGCTGCTGCGCCGCTACCACGAGTCGCCGCGCGAGGGAGCCCGCGAGCCGATCGACTACGTCGGCGCCGGGCTCCTGACCGCAGGCAGCACGCTGCTGCTCCTGGGCCTGCTCGAGGGCGGCTCGAGGTGGGCGTGGGCCTCGGCGCCCTCGCTCGCCGTGCTCGGGGCGGCGGTCCTCCTCCTCGCCGCGTTCTGGCTGCACGGCCGGCGCACGCGCTACCCCGTGGTCGACCTCGCGATCTTGCGCCGCCGCGTCGTCGGCGTCTCGACGGCGATCTCCCTGCTGGTCGGGGTGATCGTCCTCGCCCTGTCGACGTACGTGCCGGTCTACGCCCAGGGCGTGCTCGGCGTCGGCCCTCTCGTCGCGGGGTTCGCGCTCGCGGCCATGACGGTGGGCTGGCCGATCTCGGCCTCGAACGCCGGGCGCCTCTACCTGCGTCTCGGATTCCGGTGGACCGCGGTGATCGGGTCGCTGCTCGTGCTCGTCGGCACGGCCCTCACCCTCCTGCTCGGCGCGACCTCACCGGTGGTCGCGGTCGCGGCGACGTGCTTCGTCGTCGGCGTCGGCATGGGACTCACCGCGGTACCCACGCTCATCGCGGCCCAGTCGTCCGCGGCCTTCACCGAGCGCGGCGCCGTGACGGGGACCAACATGTTCGCGCGGTCGCTCGGGTCCGCGGTCGGCGTCGCGGTGTGCGGGGCCGTCGTCAACGCCCGCACGACGCTCGGCGCCGACGGGGCGCCGCAGGGTCCGGGCCTCATGTCGGCCGTCCACGTGGTGTTCGTCCTGCTCGCGCTGTGCGCCGCGGTGCTCGTCGCGCTCGCGGCCCTCATGCCCGCCGACCGGCGGGCCGCGCTCGAGCGCCGGGCCTGGCTCGCGCGTCAGGCCGGTCAGGAGCGCGAGGCGGCGAGCACCGTGGCACCGACCACCGGGCCGACCGCCTGAGGCGGGTCAGGCGATCTCGCCCTCGCGCAGCGTACGACGCTCGGCCTCGACGGCGAGGAGCGTGGCGAACGCCTCCTGGTAGGCCGCGAGGTCGGCGGCGGGATCGAGGCGCTGGAGGCGGCTCTTCGCGTCCGCGACCCGCCGCGTGAGGCCGAGGTCCACGAGCCCCCGCACGACGCCGCTCACGTACCCTCCGACGACGCTCTCGCGGTCCTCCGGAAGCGGGGCCACCGCGAGCTCGGTGACGAGCCCTCGGACGGGCTCGGCGGCCTGCTCGACGACGGCCTCGACCCAGCGACCCGCACCGAGCGTGACACCCTCGCGCACCCCGCCAGCGGCCCGGATCGCGGCGTGCACGGCACGCCAGGCCGGGACGGCGAACGCGTCCTCGCCGAGGTCGTCGAACATCGCCGGGACGTGCTGGGGGTACTGCAGGACGGCCACGAGCGCGAGCCGCTCACGCCGCGCCACCGGGTCGCGCGGGTCGGGCGCGGGCAACGCCGGCTCCGTCGGCACGCCGTCCGGTGAGGCGTCCGCGCCGCCCGGGCGGCCCCCGTCGGGCCGGTTCATCACCGGACCGGGCACGCTCCCCCGCTTTGCGGCGGCGGCGACCTCGCGCCGCACCCGCTCGGCGTCCATGCCGATCCAGCCGGCGAGCATGCGTGCGTACTCCGGGCGCAGCGCGGCGTCGCGGATGCCCGCGACGACGGGCGCGGCCGCCCGCAGCGCCCCGACCCGGCCTTCGGCCGTGTCGAGGTCGAACGTCGCGAGCGTCGTCCGGATGACGAACTCGAAGAGGGGCTGGCGGCCGTCGACGAGCGCCCGGACCGCGTCCGGGCCGCGAGCCATGCGCAGCTCGCACGGGTCCATGCCACCCGGCTCCACGGCGACGAACGTCTGCGCGTAGAAGCGCTGGTCCTCACCGAACGCGCGCACCGCGGCCTTCTGGCCTGCGGCGTCGCCGTCGAACGTGAAGACGACCTCTCCCCCGACGGACGTGCCGGACGCGAGCTGCATGCCGCCGCCCGCCGTCGTGTCCCCGAGGAGGCGGCGCACGATGCGCGCGTGGTCGGAGCCGAACGCGGTGCCGCACGTCGCGACGGCGGTCGTCACGCCGGACAGGTGCGCGGCCATGACGTCGGTGTACCCCTCGACGACGACGACGCGCTTCTGCTTCGCGATCTCGCGCTTGGCGAGGTCGATGCCGTAGAGGACGTGCGACTTCTTGTAGAGCGTGGTCTCCGGCGTGTTCAGGTACTTCGGCCCCTGGTCCTCGTCGTAGAGGCGGCGCGCGCCGAAACCGATGATCTCGCCGGTGACGTCGCGGATGGGCCACACGAGCCGGCCGCGGAACCGGTCGTAGATACCGCGCTGGCCCTGGCTCATGAGCCCGGACGCGATGAGCTCGGGCTGCGTGAAGCCGCGGCCCTGCAGGTGGCGTTGGAGGTTGTCCCACCCCGTGGGCGCATACCCGACGCCGAAGTGCTCCGCGTCGGCGCGCTCGAAGCTGCGCTCGGCGAGGAAGGCACGAGCCGCCTGGGCGCCGGGGGCGAACAGCTGCTCGGAGAAGTACTGGGCGGCGACGCGGTGCGCCTCGAGCAGCCGCTGACGGCGACCCGGCTCCTCGCGCGGGCGCTGCGGCCCGCCCGTGTCCTCGTAGCGGAGCTGGATCCCCACCCGGTCCGCCAGGTACTCGACCGCCTCCACGAACGTCAGGCCGTCGACCTTCTGCACGAACGAGATGACGTCGCCGCCCTCGCCGCACCCGAAGCAGTGCCAGCGACCGACGCCGGGCCGGACGTGGAACGACGGCGAACGCTCGTCGTGGAACGGGCACAGCCCCTTGAGCGATCCGACGCCCGCGGTCTTGAGCGTGACGTGCGCCGAGACGATCTCGTCGATCCGTGCGCGGTCGCGGACGGCTTCCACGTCCTCACGTCGAATCAGGCCTGCCACGACAGCGAGTCTATGCGTCCTGGGACGCCTCCGAGGGCGCGCGGCGGACGACGTCCGTGGGCGCGCCCGCGCCCACCGCGAGAGCGGCCCACGACGCCGCGCACCGCCGCGCGTAGGCCGCGGGCGTCGTCCCCGTCGCCCGGGCGAAGTCGGTCCCCAGGTGCGCCTGGTCGTAGTACCCGACGGTGGTCGCGAGCGCCGCGAGGTCCCGGCCGGGGTCGGCCGCGAGCAGGTCGGCCGCGAGGTGCACGCGGTGGCGCTGGAGCACCCACTTGGGGCTCACCCCGACGTACGTCGCGAAGAGCCGTTGCAGCGACCGCGGCGAGGTCCCCACCACGCGTGCGAGCTCCGGCACGCCGGCGCCAGGGCCCACCTCTCCGCCGACGAGGGCCTCGAGCACGGCCGCGACCCGGTCGAGGTCGCGTCGCGTGCGACCCGTACGTACCTGGGCGGCCCGCGCGCGCAGCAACGGCTCGACGAGGCGGGCCGCGTCCTCGTCGCGCCCCGCCACCGCCAGGTCGAGGGCCGCTGCCGCGGTGCGCCGCGCCGTCGGGCCGAGGAACGAGTCCGCCGGGACGTGCGCGCCGGGACGCACCGCGTCGGGGTGGCCGAGCAGCACGCGGAACGCGCCGGGGCGCAGCTTGGTCCCCACGACGGCGCCGGAGCCCGCGAGCGTGCGCTCGAACAGCCCGGGCGGGACACCGTGGGCGGCGTAGCCCGACTCCTCGGCGACGACGTTCGCCACCGGGTGCGGCACGAGCACCTGGGTGAAGGTCTCGCCCGGCGGCAGGTCCCACCGCACGACCCAGTGCCGCTCCACGAGGTCGGCGAGGTCGGGTGCCGGTTCGACGCGCACCAGCTCGAAGCCGCGCCGAGCGGCCGCGGGGTCGACGAGACCGCGCGTGGACGTCGTCGGACCGCGCCGGACCGCGGGCGGACCTGCGCCACGCTCTGGTTCGAACACCTGTCGCATTCCTCCAAGACTCGCACGACCGACCGACACGAGCATGGGACCACGGCCCGCCGACCGGCGGAAGCCCTACGAGGAGGAGCACACCCCATGGAGATGTCGGCCCTGCACCCCAACGTCACGGTGAGCGGCGCCCGCGAGGCGATCGCGTTCTACGAGGCGGCGTTCGGCGCGGAGGTGATCGACACGATCACCGCCGGCGACGCCGTGATCCACTCCGACCTGCGGCTCACGTCCCCCGCGGGCAGCTCGACGTTCACGGTGGCCGAGGCGTTCCCCCCGGACTCCGTCGCACCCGAGCCCGGGGCCCCGACGCACGCGTCGTTCACCCTCCCGGTCGCGGACACCGACGCGGCGTACGCGCGCGCCGTCGCCGCGGGCGCGTCGAGCATCACGGAACCGTCCGACTGGTTCGAGGGCTTCCGTCAGGCCGCGGTGCGCGACCCGTTCGGGCACCGCTGGTTCTTCACGACGGTCGCGGACTCGGTCACGGCCGAGGACGTCCAGCGCGCGAGCGACGCCTGGGTGAGCGAGCGCACCGACGTCTGACGGGCGTCAGGCCGGCGGGCGCACGAGCCGCGCGTGGAGCTGCATCGCCGACACGTCGGTGAGGGACGCGACCTGGTCGACGACGACGCGCAGGCGGGCGGCGTCGTCGGGCGCGGCCACCCAGTCGGCGGCGAACGGCGGCTCGAGGGCGACGGGCGCGCGGTCGGACAGGACGTGCACGAGGTCGGCGACCACCTCGCGCTGGCGCTGGTAGATCGGCTCCTGCTCGCGGGGCGCCATGACGTACGCGACCGCGACGCCCTTGAGCACGAGGATCTCGGCGACCGTCTCGTCCGGCACGACGAGGCGCGCGGCGTACCGCGTGAGCGGCCCGTCGCCGTACAGGGCGCGCGTCGCGTCCTGCGCCGCTCCCGTGAAGCGGCCGATGAGCTGGCTCGTCGCGTCCTTGAGCGCCGCGAGGGCGCGCCGCGAGCCGTCGAAGCCGGTGACGAGGTGGCCGGTCCCCTGCAGGCGCGTGATCGCGGCGTCGAGCGCGGACTCGTCGTACGCCGTGCCGTACCAGGAGTGCACGGCCCGCACGACCCGCGCGCGTTCGTCGGCGTCATCGAGGACCGCGAGCTCGATCCGCCCACCGACGACCGCGTCCTCGACGTCGTGCACGGAGTAGGAGACGTCGTCGGCGAGGTCCATGACCTGCGCCTCGAGACACTTGACCTGGGACGGCGCACCCGCGCGCAGCCAGTCGAACACCGGGCGGTCGTCCTCGTAGACGCCGAACTTGTGCGTCGGCTTGCCGTCCGCGCGCAGCGGCGCCTCGCCCGCGCCCCACGGGTACTTGACGCTCGCGTCGAGGCTCGCGCGCGTGAGGTTGAGACCGTACGACCGCCCGTCCGCGTCCACGACCTTGGGGTCGAGGCGCGTGAGCAGGCGCAGCGTCTGCGCGTTGCCCTCGAACCCGCCGATGTCCACCGCGAGGTCCGCGAGCGCCCGCTCGCCGTTGTGCCCGAAGGGCGGGTGGCCGAGGTCGTGCGCGAGGCACGCGGTGTCGACGATGTCGGGATCGCACCCGAGCGCCTTGCCGATCTCGCGGCCCACCTGCGCGACCTCGAGCGTGTGCGTCAGGCGCGTGCGCACGAAGTCGTCGCTGCCCGGTCCGAGCACCTGCGTCTTGGCGCCGAGGCGGCGCAGCGCGGAGGAGTGGACGATGCGCGCGCGGTCGCGCTCGAACGGCGTGCGCGCCCGGGACTTGGGCGGCTCGACGAACCACCGCTCCGTGTCGGCGTCGGAGTACGACGCCGTGCCCTCCTCGCCACGCGCGGGCCGCGGCCCGGTCCCCACGACCGCGGGGTCGAACGCCTCCTGCTCGAACGTCTGCACGGGCCCCAGCGTAACGACGCCCTGGTCGCGGCGGGACCGTCCTCCGGCGGGAGGCCGCGGTAGACGCCGGTCGGCAGCTCGCGCGCCCACGCGTCCGCCTCCGGCATGCCCGCCCCGTACGCGACCGCGACCTCCACCTCGGCGTCGTAGGGCACGCGCACGTGCTGGGACGACCGCCTGCCCGCGCGGCCCCGCGCCGGTCGAGGGCAAGGGCCCACTTCTCGGCGGCGCGGTGCCCGACCGGGGCGTAGCCTCGCGCGTATGGGTGCAGCGCACGCGCTCGAGCTGCGGGCCGTCGCCGTCGACGGCCTGGTCGAGGTCGTCCCGTACGTCGACGGCAGCTCGTTCGTCGACCTCGTCGGGCGGCTCGAGTCGGCGCGCGGCTACGCGCCGGCAGGTGCGTACGGCGGGCTGGTCCCCTCGTTCTTCCGCTACGGCGACGCCGAGCACCAGTGGTACGGGCGTGGGCGGGTCCCCTCCGGCGGGCACACGTGGGTGCTCGCGTGCGACTGCCACGAGGCGGGCTGCTGGCCGTTCGAGGTGGCCGTCGACGTCGACGCGGACTCGGTCACCTGGCGCGACCTCACGCAGCCCTTCCGCCCCGAGTGGGACTACTCCGCGCTCGGCACGTTCACGTTCGACCGCGCCCAGTACGACGACGCCGTCCGCCAGGTCGCGCACCTCTTCGGCTGAGCGCCACGGAGCCTGGCACCGGCCCACCCCGCGCTCCCGACCGAGGGATCACGCCAGGCGCCACACCCCGACGGCGGGGCCGTCGCCCGCGAGCCGCCAGCCGCCGTCGTGCCGGGCGAGGCCCAGCGAGCCGTGCAGCCGCTCGACCTCGGCGCCGAGCCCCCCGACGAGGGCGGGGTGCAACGTCACGCCGCCCCAGGGCGCGCGGGCGAGCGCGACGAGCACGCGCTCCTCGGGCGTCTCGCGCAGGTAGACGAGCGCGTCGTCGTCGATGTGCACCCAGCGCAGGCCGCCGTGCCGCAGCGCGCCCGAGGCACGCCGCACGGCGACGAGCGCGCGGTACAGGTCGAACGTGGCGCCGTCCCAGCGCCCCTCGCCCGCGGCGTCGTCCCACGGCATGGTCGCGCGGCCGTGCTCGCCGTTGAGGCCGGTGAGCCCCACCTCGTCGCCCGCGAAGATCACCGGGGTGCCCGGGTAGGTGAGCAGGAGCGTCGCGGCGACCTCGACCATGTCCCGTGACCCCACGATCGACCGCAGGCGCGGCGTGTCGTGCGAACCGAGCATGTTCCACTGCGACGCCGTCACGCGCCAGGGCAGCACCGCGTCGAAGTCGCGCATGGTGTCGACGACGTCGCGTCCGCCGCGTCGCGGCGTCGGCACGGGCAGGCCGAGGTACGGGACGGTCGAGCCGGGCGGCGACAGCCACGTCCATGCCGGGCGCGTGAACGCCGAGTAGTTCATGTTCGCGTGCCAGCCGTCGCCCGCGAGGTCCGCGGACGCGTCGTGGAAGTGCTCGGCCACGAGCGCCGCCGTGGGGTTCGCCGCGCGCATCGTCGCGCGCAGGCGGCGCGCGACCTCGAGCGTGCGGTCCTCGGCCCCGTAGCGGCCCGTCATGTTCGCGACGTCGATGCGCCAGCCGTCGAGCCCGAACGGCTCGCGCAGGTAGCGCCCGACGACGGACCCCGGCCCGTCGATCATGCGGGCCCCGAGCTCGGCCGAGCCGTACGACAGCTTGGGCAGCGACGCGTGCTCGAGCCAGCCGACGTACCCCGGCTCTGCCCCGGTCCAGTAGTAGAAGTCGCGCTCGGGGGCGTCCGGGTCGGCCAGCGCCCGGGCGAACCACTCGTGGCCCGCGCCCGTGTGGTTGGTCGTGAGATCGCCCAGGACGCGCAGGCCGCGCGCGTGCGCGGCACGGATCAGCGACGCGTAGGCCGCGTCGCCGCCGAGAAGCGGGTCCACGTGGTCGAACGTGCTCGCGTCGTAGCGGTGGTTGGAGCGGCCGGGGAAGACGGGCGTCGTGTAGAGGGTCGTGACGCCGAGGGCGACGAGGTGGTCGAGCCGCTCCTCGACGCCGCCGAGGTCTCCCCCGTAGTACTGCGTCCCGACGTCGGGCCCCGAACCGTGCGGCTCGTCCTCCCAGGCGGCGGGCACGGCCCAGTCGGGCGGCGTGCGCCCGTCCGCCGCCGCGGACCGCGCGAACCGGTCCGGGAAGACCTGGTAGACGACGCCGTCGCGCATCCACGCGGGCGCGCCCTCGTGCACGGTGAGCTGGAAGTCCGCCGCGTCCGGGACGTCGCGGTCCCAGGTCCCGCGGCCGTTGAGCCAGCGGTAGCCGCTGCCGGAGCCGGGGGTGTCGAGGAAGAACCGGTAGCCGGTCACGGGGTTGTGCACCAGCACCTCCGCGACGTACCAGTCCTCGTGCTCGTCCGAGCGGTCGAGCCGGGCGCGCGACAGGCGCGGCTCGCCGTCGCGTACCGAGCGCAGCCACACGTCCCGGACGCCCGCCGCGCCGGCAGCGCGCGGCACACGCACCCGGACCGGGACCGTGTCGCCGAGGGCGGGCGTGGCCTCGGGGACGTAGAGCACCGAGCCGTCGTGGTGCGGGACCGGCGAGGCGACGTCGGTCATGCGCTCAGCCCTTCACGGAGCCGGCGGTGAGACCACCGACGATGTACTTCTGCAGGTAGAGGAACAGCGCGAGCACGGGCAGCGCGGAGATCACGGCGCCGGCCGTGAACAGGCCCCAGTTCGCCTCCTTGAGCGAGGAGACCCACCCGTACAGGCCCACCGCGAGGGTCCAGTTGCTCTCCGAGGACAGGACGATGCGCGCGATGATGAACTCGCCGAACGTGCTGATGAACGACAGCAGCGCGACCACGGCGAGGATCGGCGCGACGAGGCGCAGGATGATCGTCCAGTAGATCTGCGTGTGCGTGGCCCCGTCGATCTTCGCGGCCTCGTCGAGCTCGCGCGGCACGGTGTTGAAGAAGCCGTACATGAGGAACGTGTTCACGCCGAGCGCGCCGCCCAGGTACACCGCGATGAGCGCGATCTTGCTGTTCAGCCCGAGCACGGGCACGACGTTGCCGAGCCCGATGAGGAGCAGGAAGATCGCCACGAACGCGAGCATCTGGGGGAACATCTGGATGATGAGCAGCGAGGTCAGCCCGGCGCGGCGGCCCGCGAAGCGGAAGCGCGAGAACGCGTACGCGGCGGCCGCGCCCATGAGGACGGTGCCGACCGAGGTGACGACCGCGATCTGGAGCGTGTTGACCATCCACGTCCAGAACATCGTGGTGCCGAGCTCGGCGTAGTTCGCACCGCTCACGTCCGAGAAGAGGGTGTTGGAGCCCGTGAGCGTCCCGTTCTCCGACAGCGACGCCGAGAGCACGTAGACGAGGGGGAACGCCGCGTAGACGACCGCGATCACGCCGACGACGTGGCGCCAGCCGAGCTCGGAGAACCAGCGTCCGGGCCGCATGCGGTGGGGCGCGGGGACGGCGGCACGGCCGCCGTCGACGACGGAGGGAGCCTGGGTGGTCGCCATGTCAGCTGATCTCCTCGAACTTGCGCGTGCTGCGGAAGGCGATGGCCGAGATGGTCCCGACGATCACGAAGATGACGATCGACAGGGCGCTCGCGAGGCCGAAGTCCTTCTGCGCGGACCCGTCGACGCCGGAGATCGAGTAGACCATCGAGATGAGGATGTCCGTGTGGCCGAGGGGCACCGACGCGTCGGAGAACCGCGGGCCTCCCCCGGTGAGCATGTAGATGAGCGTGAAGTTGTTGAAGTTGAAGGCGAACGACGAGATGAGCAGCGGCGCCGTCGAGATGAGCAGGAGCGGCAGCGTGATGGCCTTCCACGTGCGCCAGCGACCGGCGCCGTCGATCTTCGCGGCCTCCATGACGTCCGACGGCAGCGACTGCAGGGCGCCCGTGCAGATGAGGAACATGTACGGGAAGCCCAGCCACAGGTTCACGCCGAGCACGGCCAGCTTCGCGAGCCACGGGTCGGTCAGCCACGGGATGTGCGCGCCGCCGAGGATCACCTCGTTGATGAAGCCGAACCGGGTGTTGAGCAGGCCGGACCACAGCAGCGCCGCGAGGAACCCCGGGATCGCGTACGGCAGGATCATGAGCGTGCGGTAGACCTTGCGCCCGCGCATGCGCGTGTCGTTGAAGACGATCGCGAGGAAGAGGCCGAGCAGGAACGTCGTGGCGACCGAGCCGATGGCGAACACGAAGGTCCACAGCAGGATCTTGACGAACGGCTGCGCGTACCGGGCGTCCGAGAACGCCGTGACGAAGTTGTCGAGCCCCACGGGAACCCGCCACCCGACCGCGAGCGTCTCGCCGGTGGGGGCCTCGAACTGGCCCTCGTCGTTCGGCGTGTAGACGGTCCCGGTGGTCGTGTCGGTCATGGTGTCGGCGGCCGCGTCCCACTCGAGCGCGGACATGTAGACGTAGCCGGTGCGGGCGTCGGTGGTGCGGATCGACCCGTCCTCGGGGTCGTCCGAGACCGGGACGCGGAGCTGGGTGACCTCGGCCTGGCGCTGGAGCACCTGGTCGCGCGGGAGGACCGTGAAGCCGGGCACCTCGGTGGCCCGGCCGTCGTCGACCGTCGCGTCGTCCACGACGGCGAGGGGCCGCTCGGCGGTCCCGGCCTCGACCTCTCCGTCCTCGGTGACGATCGCGAACCCGAGGGCGTCGCCGTCCTCGACCACCGTGAGCGCCGACGACGGGGACCCCTCGACGCGCCGCTCGTTCTGGACGAGCAGGGCGGAGACCGCCTGCTCCTTCGTCGAGTTGTGCCCGGTGCCGTAGTTGGTGAACGCGACGTAGCCCGTGTAGCCGACGACGAAGATCTGGTAGACGAGCAGGAAGATCAGACCGGGGAGGATGTACTTGAGCGGCAGGGCGCGCTTCGAGAAGTAGACCCAGTTCGCGGCGACGAGCAACGCGAGGCTCACCGCGAGGATGCCGTAGGAGCCCTCGGTCCACGCCGACCACACCACGTACACGCCGAGCGCGTCGACCACCGCCATGAGCGCGAGCTTGATGAAGAACCCCGGCCCGTAGTCGCGCGCGTGCGAGCTGTCCGCCGCGCGCAGGCGACGTTCGCCGCGTGGCGGTGGCCCGTCGGCTCCGGGAGCGCCGACGCGCGCGTCGTCAGCAGTGGTCTGAGGGGCGGACATCTGGTGCCTCCGGGTCGTCGGCCACCGTTCGAGCGGTGCCGTGGCGAGGTGTCGTCGTGCTGCGTCGCGGCCCGTCGTCGGGCCGGTGGCGACACGCCGTCGCGGTGCGCGGGGCCTCCCGCGCACCGCGACGGCGGTCAGGCCGGGATCAGGACTCGATCGCGCCCTGGATGTCGGCGATCATCTTGTCCCACGTGGAGACGGGGTCCGCGCCGCTGACGATCGCGGCCTCGGTCACGCCCCAGAAGCTCCACACCGACGCCATCTCGGGGATCGAGGGCATGGGCACCGCCTCGGCGCCGACGGCACGGAAGCCCGCGACGATCGGGTCGTCCGCCGCGGCGGCGTCGGCTGCGGCCGTGAGCGCCGGCGGGCGGTTGCCGGCCTCGTACAGCGCGAGCTGGGCGTCCTCGGCGGACAGGAAGTTCACGAGGAAGTCGTTGGCGACGATCGCGTTGTCGCTCTCGGCGCTGAGGTAGAAGCCCTGCACGCCGACGAACGGCTGGGCCGGCTGGCCGCCGGCGCTCGGGATCGGGTCGATCGACAGGTCGAGACCCTCGAACGACTCGATCATCCACGGCCCGCCCACGATGAACGGCGACTGGCCGTTCTTGAACGCCTCGACGGCGATGTCGTACGTGGTGTCCTGGCTGAGCACGCCTGCCGCGCCCTGGGCACCGAGCCACTGCGCGAACGCCTGGCCCTCCGGGCCGCCCATCGCGAGCTCGGACGAGTAGCTGCCGTCCTCGTTCTGCGTGAAGACCGGCGCGCCGAACGACGTCTGGAACGGGTAGTGGGTGTACGGGTCACCCTTGTCGCCGTCGGACTGGACCAGGATCGGGAACTGCGTCCCCGCCGCCTGGCCCGCCGCCACGGCCTCGTCCCACGTCGCCGGTGCGGTCGGGGCCAGCGCGGTGTTGCGGATCAGCGCGATGTTCTCGATCGCGTAAGGCAGCCCGTAGACCTGGCCGTCCTGCGTGAACGCCTCGATCGAGACGTCCTCGAACTCGGCCGCCTTGTCGCCCAGCTCCAGGGGTGCTACGACGCCGTTCGTCGTGAGCTCACCCAGCCAGTCGTGCGCGCCGACCGTGATGTCGGGGCCCTCGCCCGTCGGGACCTGGGCGAGGAAGTCGGACCGGATGTCCTCGAAGTTCTTGAGGACGACGTCGACGGTCGTCCCCGTCTCTTCCTCGAACGACGTGGCCGCCGCGGCGACGGCGTCCTGGCGGGTCTCGTCGACCCACACGGTCAGCGAGCCGGCGGAGGTCTCCTCGGCGCCCGGCTCCTCGGTGGTCTCGTCGCCCGAGCCGCCGGACGAGCAGGCGGCCAGCGCCAGCGTCGTGGTCAGCGCTGCGGCGAGAAGGATGCTCCGTCGCATCAGTGGTCACTCCAAGCGTGTCGTGATGATGGCCCGTCGTGACCGTGGTGTCGTTGCCGGGCCCTGATGGAGCGACCGTAGAACTCCGGGTGGCCAACGTGCAAGTCGTTGCGGTAACTTTCATGCAACGCTTTGCAGAGCGCCGGTCCGGTGCTCGCCCCTCCCCGGTCGTCGGCCCGCGCACTCCCACGAGGAGTACGGCGGGCCACCATCCGGAAACTCAGGACGAGGAGGTCCGGTGTCCCCTACGCTTCCCCATGTGCGCACCCGTCTCAGCGATCTCGCCGCCCAGGCCGGCGTCTCCACCGCGACGGTCTCGCGCGTCCTCAACGGGAAGCCCGGCGTCGCGAGCGAGACGCGCCAGGCAGTCCTCGCCGCGCTCGACGTGCTCGGCTACGAGCGCCCGTCGACGCTGCGCACCCGGTCCGCGGGCCTCGTCGGCCTCGTGGTCCCCGAGCTCACGAACCCCGTGTTCCCGGCGTTCGCGCAGACGATCGAGTCGCTGCTCTCGGAGCACGGCTACACGCCTCTGCTGTGCACGCAGGCGCCCGGGGGGACCACCGAGGACGACTACGTCGACATGCTCATGGACCACACGGTCGACGGCATCGTCTTCGTCTCCGGGCTGCACGCCGACACGCAGGCGAGCCACGAGCGCTACGAGCGCCTGCGCAGCCGCGGCATCCCGATCGTCCTCGTCAACGGGTTCGCGGACGGCATCGACGCCCCGTTCGTCTCGACCGACGACGTCGCGAGCGTCGAGCTCGCCGTGCGGCACCTCGTCTCGCTCGGCCACCGCAGCGTGGGCCTCGCGATCGGGCCGGACCGGTTCGTCCCCGCGCAGCGCAAGCTCGCGAGCTTCGCCGAGTCGCTCGTGCGGCACGGTCTCGCGGCCGACGAGGCGGCGGCCGCCGAGCACGTCGTCGTCACCCTGTACACGGTCGAGGGCGGGCAGGCCGCCGCCGGCGAGCTCCTCGACGCGGGCCACACCGCCATCGTCTGCGGCTCGGACCTCATGGCGCTCGGGGCGATCCGGGCGGCCCGGTCGCGCGGCCTGCGCGTGCCGCACGACGTCTCGGTCGTCGGCTACGACGACTCGCCGCTCATCGCGTTCACCGACCCGCCGCTGACCACGGTGCGCCAGCCCGTGAGCGCCATGGCGCACGCGGCCGTCAGCGCGCTGCTCACGGAGATCGCCGGCGAGCGCGCGCCTCGCTCGGAGCTGCTCTTCCAGCCCGAGCTCATCGTCCGGGACTCGACGGGTGCCGCCGGGAACCGAGCGGCGGACGGCGAGTCCGCACGCCTCGCGTCGCCCGTCGCCTGACCCGCCGGAGGTCGAGCGCCCGACCGGCCGCTCGTCGTCGGGGCGCTTGCCGGCCCCTGACCGCAAGCGCTTACACTCGAACGAGCAGCGTCACGGCGAACCCCCGCCCCCCGGCGGGACGATCCCTGCACCACCGACAGAACACTCACGTGAGGACCGACAGCTCGATGACTCGTATCGATTCGACGCCGACCGCCACCGCCACGGCGCCGGCGCCCTTCACCACCGGCGCGCTCGTCCACGCCGGCCCCGGCGAGGCGCCCGAGTGGTGGCGCGACGCGGTGATCTACCAGGTCTACCCGCGCTCGTTCGCGGACGGCGACGGCGACGGCGTCGGCGACCTGCCGGGCGTCACGTCGAAGCTCGACCACCTGGCCGAGCTCGGGGTGGACGCGGTCTGGCTGAGCCCGTTCTACCGCTCGCCCCAGAAGGACGCGGGCTACGACGTCGCCGACTACCGCGACGTCGACCCGCTGTTCGGCACCCTCGCCGACTTCGACGAGCTGCTCGCCCAGGCGCACGCCCGCGGCATCCGCGTGGTCGTCGACCTCGTGCCGAACCACACCTCCGACCAGCACGCCTGGTTCCAGGCGGCGCTCGCGTCCGCCGAGGGATCCGTCGAGCGGGCGCGCTACGTGTTCCGCGAGGGCAACGGCGAGCACGGCGAGCTGCCCCCGAACAACTGGCAGTCGATCTTCGGCGGCCCCGCGTGGACGCGGGTGACCGCGGGCCCCGGCGCCCACCCCGTGACCGGCGCCGAGGGCGAGACGCCCGGCCAGTGGTACCTGCACCTGTTCGACTCGACGCAGCCGGACCTGGACTGGACCAACCCCGAGGTGCGCGCCGAGTTCGAGGACGTGCTCCGCTTCTGGCTCGACAAGGGCGTGGACGGCTTCCGCATCGACGTCGCGCACGGGATGATCAAGGCCGACGGCCTGCCCGACTGGCACGGGACCGTCTCCATGGTCGAGGGCACCGAGGAGGCCGACCCGGGCGCCCCGGAGGACGGCTCGACCGGGGCGGGGAACTCAGGCCCCATGTTCGACCAGGACGGCGTGCACGAGATCTACCGCGCCTGGCACCGCGTCCTCGCCGAGTACGACGGCGACCGCGCCCTCGTGGCCGAGGCATGGGTCGAGCCGCTCTCGCGCCTCGCGCGCTACGTCCGTCCGGACGAGATGCACCAGGCCTTCAACTTCTCGTTCCTCACGACCGCGTGGTCCGCCGCGCCGCTACGCACCGTGATCGCGGCGTCGCTGCACGCGAACGACGAGGTCGGGGCTCCCACGACGTGGGTGCTGTCCAACCACGACGTCGTGCGCCACGCGTCGCGCCTCGGCCTGGCCGACCCCGGCCTGCGGCCGAACGGGATCTTCGCGCAGGACCCGCAGCCGGACGAGGAGCTCGGCCTGCGCCGCGCCCGCGCCGCATCGCTGCTCATGCTCGGCCTGCCGGGCTCGTCCTACCTGTACCAGGGCGAGGAGCTCGGCCTCCCCGAGCACACCTCGCTGCCGGACGACGTCCGCGAGGACCCCGCCTTCTTCCGGACCCAGGGCGCCGAGGCCGGCCGCGACGGCTGCCGCGTCCCGCTCCCCTGGGAGGCGGACGCCCCCGGTCTCGGCTTCGGCCCGACCGGCAGGACGTGGCTCCCCCAGCCCGAGTCGTACGCGCGCTACGCCGCCGACGTCCAGCGCGGCGTCGCCGGCTCGACGTACGAGACGTACCGCACGGCGCTCGCCACGCGCCGCGCGGAGCGCCTCGGCTCCGGGACGCTCGCGTGGGTCGAGGACCACGCGGATTCCGCGGACGTCCTCGCGTTCCGCAACCGCGACGTCGTCGTCCTCGCGAACCTGGGCGCCGAGCCCGTCGTGCTGCCGCACGGTGCCGAGGTGCTCGTCGCCTCCGGCCCGGTCATGACCGACCGTTCCGCGGACCCGCAGGTGCGCGTCCCGTCCGACACGACGGTCTGGCTCCGCGCGCTCTGACACGCGCGGCGCTCCCACCACGGCGACGGCCGGGACCCCGAGGGGTCCCGGCCGTCCGCCGTCCCGGGGACCGCGGCAGGTGCAGGCTCAGCCGCCCGAGACGCTCAGCTCGGCCTCGCGCAGGCGCTCCTCGTGCTCGGCGTCGAGCTCGCGCGAGTCGAGCCAGCCGTAGGGCAGGTGCGGCGTCTTGGGCGACCCGGCGCGGCCGCGCTGCCCCTCGGCGGCCTCACCGGGGTACGGCGCGTCCTGGTCGAGTGCGTCGAGCAGGGCTCGCAGCTCCTCGAGGGTCGAGACCATGGCGAGCGCGCGGCGCGCGTCGCCGCCCACCGCATAGCCCTTGAGGTACCAGGCCATGTGCTTGCGCAGGTCGCGCATGCCCTTGCCCTCGTCCCCGTCGAAGTACTCGATCATGAGCTCGCCGTGACGGTAGATCGTGTCGGCGACCTCGCGCAGCCCGGGGCGCACGCGCTCGGGCCGGCCCGCGAACGCGGCCGCGAGGTCGGCGAAGAGCCACGGCCGCCCCTGGCAGCCGCGCCCGACGACCACGCCGTCGCAGCCCGTCTCCCGGACCATGCGGAGGGCGTCCTCGGCCGACCAGATGTCGCCGTTCCCGAGCACCGGCACGCTCGTGACGGCCTCCTTGAGGCGAGCGATCGCCGACCAGTCCGCCGTCCCCGAGTAGTGCTCGGCGGCGGTGCGCGCGTGCAGCGCCACCGCCGCGACGCCCAGCCCTTCGGCGATGCGGCCGGCCTCGAGGTAGGTGAGGTGGTCGTCGTCGATGCCCTTGCGCATCTTGATCGTCACGGGCACGCCGTACGGGCGTGCCGCCTCGACGGCACCGCGGACGATCGCGGTGAACAGGTCGCGCTTCCAGGGCAGCGCCGCTCCCCCGCCGCGGCGGGTCACCTTGGGCACCGGGCAGCCGAAGTTCAGGTCGACGTGGTCCGCGCGGTCCTCCGCCACGATGATCCGCACGGCCTCGCGCACGGTGACGGGGTCGACGCCGTACACCTGCGCGGACCGCGGGGTCTCGTCCGCACCGAACGTCACGATGCGCAGCGCCTCGGGGTTGCGCTCGACGAGCGCGCGGCTCGTCACCATCTCGGCCACGTAGAGGCCGGGGTCGTCCCCACCGCTCGCACCGGCCTCGCGGCACAGGGTGCGGAAGGCGCGGTTCGTCACGCCCGCCATCGGGGCGAGCACGACCGGCGTCTCGACGACGATCGGGCCGATCCGCAGCGGCGCGAGGACCGGGCGGGTGCCGGAGGTGGCGCCCTCGGTCGTCGTGCCGAGGACAGGAGCGGGAGCAGTCACGCGCTCCATTGTCCCATCCGCCCGGCGCCGGGCGCGGTCGACGTTCGACGAGCGAACGACGATCACCTGTGGCACGGTGAGGAGGTCCGGCAATACAGGCCGGACCCTGACGAAAGGGACGACATGCCTCTCTGGCTCATCCTGGTCATCGTCGGCGCCGTGCTCCTCATCCTCGGCGTCGCCATCGAGGCCGCGAAGGTCCTCATCTGGATCGGCATCATCGTGCTGGTCGTGAGCCTCGTGATCGGCCTGCTCAACCGGGCGAAGGGGACGGCTCGCTAACGCGAGGCCGCAGGGGGCGACGCGTCCCGAGATGACGCGACGGAGGGGCGGGACCGACACGGTCCCGCCCCTCCTGCGTGCCCGGCGCGCGAGGCGCCGGGCACGGCGTCACGCGCCGAGCAGGTGCCCGGACAGGTACTCGGTGACCTTGTCGAGAGCCACGCGCTCCTGGCTCATCGAGTCGCGGTGGCGGATCGTCACCGCCTGGTCGTCGAGCGTGTCGAAGTCGACGGTGATGCAGAACGGCGTGCCGATCTCGTCCTGGCGGCGGTAGCGACGACCGATCGCGCCGGCGTCGTCGAAGTCGACGTTCCAGTACCTGCGCAGCTCGGTCGCGAGGTCCTTCGCCTTGGGCGAGAGCTGCTCGTTGCGGCTCAGGGGCAGGACCGCGGCCTTGACCGGTGCGAGCCGGTGGTCCAGGCGCAGGACGGTGCGCGTGTCGACACCGCCCTTCGCGTTGGGGGCCTCGTCCTCGGTGTACGCCTCGACCAGGAACGCCATGAGCGAGCGCGTGAGGCCCGCCGCCGGCTCGATGACGTACGGGACCCAGCGCTCGTTCTTCGTCTGGTCGAAGTACGACAGGTCCTTGCCCGAGTGCTCCGCGTGGGTCTTGAGGTCGAAGTCGGTGCGGTTCGCGATGCCCTCGAGCTCTCCCCACTCCGAGCCGGAGAAGCCGAAGCGGTACTCGATGTCGACCGTGCGGGTCGAGTAGTGCGAGAGCTTCTCCTGCGGGTGCTCGTACAGGCGCAGGTTGTCGCGCTGGATGCCGAGGTCGACGTACCAGTCGGTACGCGCGTCGATCCAGTACTGGTGCCACTCGGCGTCCGTTCCGGGCTCGACGAAGAACTCCATCTCCATCTGCTCGAACTCGCGCGTGCGGAAGATGAAGTTGCCCGGCGTGATCTCGTTGCGGAACGACTTGCCGATCTGGCCGATGCCGAACGGCGGCTTCTTGCGGCTCGCGCCCATGACGTTGGCGAAGTTCACGAAGATGCCCTGCGCGGTCTCGGGGCGCAGGTAGTGCAGCCCGGACTCGTCCTCGACCGGGCCGAGGTACGTCTTGAGCATCATGTTGAAGTCGCGGGGCTCGGTCCACCGGCCGCGCGTGCCGCAGTTGGGGCACGCGATCTCGGCGAGGCCGCCCTCGGGCGCGCGGCCCTTCTTCTCCTCGAACTCCTCGATCATCTGGTCCTCGCGGAACCGCTTGTGACAGTGGAGGCACTCGGTGAGCGGGTCGGTGAAGACGCCGACGTGGCCCGAGGCGACCCAGACCTGCCGCGGGAGGATGACGGCGGAGTCGAGTCCGACGACGTCGTCACGGCTGGTGACCATCGCGCGCCACCACTGCTTCTTGATGTTCTCCTTGAGCTCGGTGCCGAGCGGCCCGTAGTCCCAGGCGGAGCGGGTGCCGCCGTAGATCTCGCCCGAGGGGAAGACGAACCCGCGCCGCTTGGCGAGGGAGACGACGGCGTCGAGACGGGCGGTGGGAGAGGGCGCAGCGGCCACGGTCATCACTCCTGGTGCTCACGGCCCCGCACGTGGCTCGTGGGGGCTGGACGGGTGGGCGGGCGCCCGTGCGGGCGCCGACCGACCAGCGTACCCCGGCCGTGACGGGCCTCACCCGGACCGGTTTTGACATCCATTCTCAAGAAGGCGGAGACTGGGGGCATGCACCGCTCCCCCGCCCGGCGCCGTCGCGCCCTCACCGCCTCTGCCGTCCTCGCCACGGCCGTGCTCGTCGCCGCCTGCTCCCCCGGCGACGGCGGCTCGGGAGGCGGCGACGACGGACGGCTGCAGGTGCTCGCGTCGTTCTACCCGCTGCAGTACGTCGTCGAGCAGGTCGGGGGCGAGCACGTCGACGTCTCCAACCTGACGCCGCCCGCCGCCGAGCCGCACGACCTCGAGCTCGCGCCCGCCCAGGTCCGCTCGATCGGGGACGCCGACCTCGTCGTGTACCTCTCGGGCTTCCAGCCCGCGGTCGACGAGGGCATCGAGCAGCGCGCGCCGCTGCACGTGGTCGACGCCGCGGCGTCGGCCGGCCTCGAGGAGCACCCGGGCGGCGAGGGCGAGCACGCCGGCGAGACCGCCGGCGAGACCGCGGAGCAGCACGCCGAGCACGCGGACGAGTCCGACGACGGCCACGACCACGGCCCGACGGACCCGCACTTCTGGCTCGACCCGACCCGCCTCGCCGCGGTCGGTGACGCGGTCGCCGACGAGCTCTCGGCGATCGATCCCGACCACGCCGCCGACTACGCGGCCGGCGCGGAGGCGCTCACGGCCGACCTCGACGCGCTCGACACCGAGCTCGCCGAGACGCTCGCGCCGTGCGCCGGGGCGACCCTCGTGACCTCGCACGAGGCGTTCGGCTACCTCGCCGAGCGCTACGACCTGCACCAGGTCGGCATCTCCGGCATCGACCCCGAGGCCGAGCCGTCGCCGGCGCGCCTGCGGGAGGTCGGCGAGATCGTCGAGGAGAACGGCGTGACGACGCTGTTCTTCGAGACGCTCGTCAGCCCGAAGGTGACCCAGACGCTCGCCGACGACCTCGGCGTCCGGACCGCGCTGCTCGACCCGCTCGAGAGCCTGGCGGAGGGCGCGACGGACTACCGTGAGGTCATGGAGTCCAACCTCGAGGCGCTCGCCTCCGGCCTCGTCTGCTCATGACGACGACGGCACCTGAGCTCGTCGCCGCGCACGGGCTGCACGTGACGCTCGGGGGGAGCGAGATCCTGCGTGGCATCGACCTGTCGGTCCGCGCGGGCGAGGTCGTCGCACTCCTCGGCGCCAACGGGTCCGGCAAGTCGACCCTCGTGCGCGCGCTCGTCGGCATCGTCCCGCTCTCGCAGGGATCCGTCGAGCTCTTCGACGCCCCGCTCGGACCACGTGTCCCGTGGCAGCGGCTCGGGTACGTCCCGCAGCGCGTCGCCGCCCCCTCGGGCATGCCGTCGACCGCGTCGGAGGTCGTCGCGTCCGGGCTCCTCGGCGGAGGTCGGCTGCGCCTTCCCCGCGGATGGCGGGAGCGCACCGCCGACGCCCTCGACCTCGTGGGTCTCGCCGACCGTGCCGACGACTCCACCGCCGAGCTCTCGGGCGGGCAGCAGCAGCGCGTGCTCATCGCCCGCGCCCTCGTCCGCCGGCCCGACCTGCTCGTCCTCGACGAGCCGGTCGCCGGCGTCGACAAGCAGAGCCAGGAGACGTTCGCCGAGACCATGACGCGGCTCGTCGACGACGGCCTCACCGTCCTCGTGGTGCTCCACGAGCTCGGCGCCCTCTCGCCGCTCATCGGTCGTGCGGTCGTGCTGCGGCACGGGCGCGTCGTGCACGACGGCGCCCCGCCCCGGGCCTCCTCGACCCACGCGGGTGCCACGCACCAGCACCTGCACCCCCACGAGCCGGACGACGGAGACGGTCCGGTCACGGGCCCGTCCACCGGGCTGTCCGACACCCTGTACCGCGGCCTCGCCGCGGGTCACACACCCAGGAACGCCTCATGACCCTGTTCTCGGAGCTCGCCGCGATGCTCACCGACCCCCTCATGCAGCGCGCGCTCGTCGCGGCGCTGCTCGTCGGCGTGAGCGCCCCGGTCGTGGGCACCTACCTCGTGCAGCGCAAGCTCTCGCTCCTCGGCGACGGGATCGGCCACGTCGCGCTCACCGGCGTCGCGCTCGGGTGGCTCGTCGGGGCGGCGATGGGCGTCGTGCCGAACGACGCGCTCGCGGTCCCCGGGGCCGTGGTCGCCGCGGTGCTGGGTGCGGTCGCGATCGAGCTCGTGCGCGAGCGCGGCAGGACGAGCGGCGACCTCGCCCTCGCCCTCCTCTTCTACGGCGGCATCGCGGGCGGCGTCCTGCTCATCGGGATCGCCGGCGGCTCCGCGGGCAGCCTCATGCAGTACTTGTTCGGCTCGATCTCGACCGTCACGTCGTCCGACCTCGTCCTCACGGTGGTCCTGAGCGCGGTCGTCCTGCTCGTCGGCATCGGGCTGCGCGCGGCCCTGTTCTCCGTCAGCCACGACGAGGAGTTCGCGCGCGCCTCCGGTCTTCCCGTCCGCTCGCTGAACATCGCCGTCGCCGTCGTCGCGGCCCTCACCGTCACGGTGTCGATGCGGGTCGTCGGCCTCCTCCTCGTCAGCGCGCTCATGATCGTGCCCGTCGCGGTCGCGCAGCTCATGACCCGGTCGTTCCGACGGACCATGGTCGTCGCCAGCGTGGTGGGCGTCGTCGTGTGCGTGCTCGGGCTGTCGTACACGTACTGGAACAACGTCTCGCCAGGTGCGACGATCGTCGTCCTCGCGATCCTGACGTACCTGCTGGTCGCAGCCCTGCGCCCGCTGTGGCTGCACCGTCGCCCGCGCGTCGCGCGGGACCCGCACCCGGACATCCCCGACGACGTCGAGCTCGACCTCGTGCCGACGGGGACGTCGAACCGCACCACCGGAGGTGACACGTGCAGCGCATGACCCGTCAGCGCGCCGCCGTCTCGGACGCGCTCGAAGACCTCGAGGACTTCCGCAGCGCCCAGCAGCTCCACGAGGTCCTGCGCACGCGCGGCGACAACGTGGGGCTCGCGACCGTCTACCGCACGCTGCAGAGCCTCGCGGACGGCGGCGACGTCGACGTCCTGCGCACCGAGGACGGGGAGAACCTGTACCGCCGGTGCGAACGTCGTGAGCACCACCACCACCTGGTGTGCCGGGAGTGCGGCCGCACCGTCGAGATCGACGGACCCACCGTCGAGGCCTGGGCGAACCAGGTCGGCACGTCGCACGGCTTCACGGAGATCCAGCACACGATCGAGCTCTTCGGCACGTGCTCGGGCTGCGCGCCCGCCGCGCCCGCGCAGGGCTGAGCCGTGCCGGACGCGCTGGACGGTGCCGCGCTGTTCGCCTTCTTCTTCGGGGTCGTCTTCGTGCGCACGCAGGCGACGTACTGGATCGCGCGGCTCGTCACCATGTGGTCGCTCGACCGCTCCCGCCCCGCGAAGCCATGGGTCGCGCGTGTCCACGCGTGGTTGTCGGGCCGCTCCGCCGCGCGCGGCATCGAGACCGTCCGCCGGTGGGGCGTGCTCGCCGTGCCCGCGTCGTTCCTCGCGACCGGGACCAAGACCGTCGTCAACGCCGCCGCGGGCGTCGTCCGGATGCCGTTCGGCCGGTACCTCGCCGCGATGACGCTCGGCTGCGCGATCCACGCGATGATCTACGCGACCGTCGGCTGGGCGATGTGGTCGGCCGCGCTCGCCTCCGCGACGGGCTCCCCCTGGGGGATCACCGCCCTCGTGGCCCTCGTGGGCGGGGTCGCCGCGATGGTCGTCGTCACGGCCCGACACCGCGCCGCGCGTCGTGCGCACGACGTCGCCGCGGTCGCACCGGGCACCGCACCCCGCGACGCCGTCTGACCCGGTCGCCTCAGGCGTCCCGACCCGAACGCCGCACCGGCTCCCCGGAACGGCTCAGGACGAGGAGCGGCGTGCGGTAGTGCTCCGTCACCCGGCCGCCCAGGTCGGCCACGGCCCGCGCCGCGTCCTCCACCTCGGCGGCGCTCCAGTCGCTGAAGGTCGTGAACAGGTCTCGGACCTCGTCGGTCCCGAGCTCGATGCTCCACGCGAGCTCCTCGACGTGCCGGGCCACGAACCACCCACCCTGCGTGAGCCGCTCGAGCCAGGCCTCGGTGTCCAGCTCGCCGGGACCCGGTCGCCGCCGGTCGCCACGGCGCGCGACGATCGCAGCGACCCGCTCGCGGAACGGGGTGGCCGCCACCGCGGGGTCGCCGTAGGCGTTGCGCCACACGGCGAGGTGGCCTCCGTGCGCCAGCGTGCGGTGCAGCCGTGGCAGCACCACGTCGAGGTCGAACCAGTGCACCGACGTCGCCGCGACGGCGAGGTCGAAGGCCGCGTCGGGCAACGGGACGCTCTCCGCCGTGGCGACGAGCACCGTCGCGCCGGGGCAGCGACGCCGGAGCAGGTCCGCGAGCGCGGGGCCGGGCTCGACGGCGGTGACCGCGGCGCCGACCCGGAGCATCGGCGCGGTGGCCTGCCCGGTGCCGGCTCCGAGCTCGACCACACGTGCACCGGGGTGCAGGAGTCCCAGGCCGCTCAGCCGCGCCCAGAGCGCGTCGGGGTAGGGCGGCCTCGCGCGGTCGTAGACGTCGGCATGGGCGTCGAAGTGCATCGGGTCGGGCACGTCGACGACACTACCGGCGCGGCTCGAGCCGCCTACCGGGCCCACCACTGCGCGGGCCGCGGATCAGCGGGTCAGCGCGCGCCGTCGACCGCGTCCACGGCACCGCCGTAGCGGCGGTCGCGGCGTGCGTACTCCTCGACGGCACGCCACAGGTGGCGCCGGTCGACGTCGGGCCACGGCTCGGGCAGGAAGACCAGCTCCGCGTACGCGGCCTGCCAGATCATGAAGTTGGAGGTGCGCTGCTCGCCGGAGCTGCGCAGGAACAGGTCGACGTCCGGCAGGTCGGGCTCGTCGAGGTGCTGCTGGACCGTGCGCTCGGTGACCTTGCCCGGGTCGAGCCTCCCGGCCTTGACCTCGCGGGCGATGGCGGCCGCGGCGTCGGCGATCTCGGCCCGACCCCCGTAGTTCACGCACATGGTCAGCGTGCAGCGGTCGTTGTCCTTCGTCTGCTCCTCGGCGACCTCGAGCTCCTTGATCACCGACGTCCACAGCCGCGGCCGACGCCCGGCCCAGCGCATCCGCACGCCCCACGAGTCCATCTCGTCGCGGCGGCGCCGGATGACGTCGCGGTTGAACTGCATGAGGAAGCGCACCTCGTCGGGCGAGCGCTTCCAGTTCTCCGTCGAGAACGCGTACGCCGACACGTGCGTCACGCCGATCTCGATCGCCCCCGCGACGACGTCGAGCAGCGCCGCCTCGCCCGCCTGGTGGCCCGCGGTCCGCGGCAGCCCGCGCGCGTTCGCCCACCGGCCGTTCCCGTCCATGACGACGGCCACGTGCTTCGGCACGAACTGCGCCGGGATCGCCGGCGGCCGGGCACCGCTCGGGTGGGGGTACGGGTCGGCCCAGCTCTTCGTGGCACGAGCCATCAGGCGTCCGCCCCCGTACCGGCGGCCGACGGGCGCGGCGAGGCGGCGGCGCCGGGGGTGCTGGGCGTCGCGGGCGTCTCCCGCTCGACCATGCGCAGTGATCGCAACGTTCTCTCCAGGTGGTATTGGCTGTAGGCGGCCACGAGGCCGCTCGCTTCCTTGCGGTGCCGCGCCTCGGACGCGTCGGCGACGTCCCACTCCCCCGCGAGGAGCGCGGCGAGCAGCGTGAAGGTCTCGGGGGCGGGCGCCGTCGAACCGGGCGGGCGGCAGCGCGAGCACACCGCGCCTCCCTGGGCGACCGCGAACGCGCGGTGGGGCCCGGGCTCTCCGCACCGCGCGCAGTCGAGGAACGACGGCGCCCAGCCTGCGACGGCGAGCGCGCGCAGGAGGTAGGAGTCGAGCACCAGCCCCGACGCGTGCGCGCTCTCGGACAGCGCGCGGAGCGCACCCGCGAGGAGCCAGTACTGCTGCACGGCGGGCTCCCGCTCGTCCGCGACGAGCCGCTCCGCCGTCTCGAGCATCGCCGTGCCCGCGGTGTACAGCCCGTAGTCCTCGCAGATGCGTCGGGCGTAGGGCCCGATCGTCTCCGCCTGCGTCACCGTGTCGAGCGAGCGCCCCACGTAGAGCTGCACGTCCACGACCATGAACGGCTCGAGCCGCGCGCCGAAGCGCGACGAGGTGCGCCGCACCCCCTTGCCGACGGCACGCACCTTGCCGTGCTCGCGCGTGAGGAGGGTGACGATACGGTCCGCCTCGCCCAGCTTCTGGGCGCGCAGCACGATCGCGTCGTCTCGGTAGAGCACCACGACCCTATTGTCCGTCACGCCGCCGACGCGACGTGCACGACCCGGCGACGGGCGTCACACGGGCCGGAGGCAGCTCAGGACCGCGCGCACGCGCACGAGCGTCACCTCCGCGTCCTCGCCCGCTTCTACCTGGCGCGCCGCGGCGAGGACCACCGCGTTGACCAGCTCCGCAGAGCGCCCCTCGTCCGACACCCCGAGCTTCTCGAGAGTCCTCACGAGCGCGACGAGGATCGTCGCGTGCATCGTCGCGCTCTGCTGGGCGAGCACTTCCCTGCTCGCCTCTGCGCGCAGGGCCGCGACGACCGCGTGCTCACCCTCGGCGACGAGGAGCAGGTTCTCCCGGGCGTACGCGAGGATCGCGTCCTGGTGCGACGCGGCGCTGGCGACAGCGGCGGTGATGCGGGCCGACCATCGGGGCACGACGTCGGCGACCACGGCGTCGAGCATCTCCTCCCGGGACCGGAAGTACTGGTAGATGCTCGACCGGGCGAGCCCGGCGCGCGCCGCGACAGCGGCCAGGGTGAGCCCGCGGCCGTCCTCCCGGATGAGCTCGCGCGCAGCGTCGAGCAGTGCGCGCAGCTGCGCGGCCCGGTGCTCGGCCACCGTCGGGGCGGCGATCTTCGGCACGATGACTTCTCCTTCCCGAGCTCGACGGCCCGGCCGGACCATCATGCCCGAACATCCCGGCAGTGGGCGGTCCCCCCGGACCGCCCACCGGGCTCAGCTGGCGACCGCGGGCAGACCGAGCCGGCCGTCGACCATCTCCACGACCCGGTGGCAGTGCTCGAGCACGTCGGTGTCGTGCGTCACCATGAGCGCCGCCGCGCCGAACGCCTCGACCTCGCGGGCCAGGAGGCTCACGACCTCGTGGCTGCGGGCCCGGTCGAGCGCCGCGGTGGGCTCGTCGACGAGGAGCAGGGCGGGGCTCGCCACGAGCGCGCGCGCGATGCCCACCCGCTGACGCTCGCCGCCGGAGAGCTGGTCCGGGCGCCGGTCCGCGCGATGGCTCATGGACACGGAATCCAGGAGCTCGCGGGGGTCACGGGCGCGCGGGTCGCGCTCGTCGATCCCCGCGATCCGCAGCGCGAGCCGGAGCTGGTCGACGCTCGTGAGAGCCGGCAGGAGGTTGCCCGACTGGAAGACGAAGCCGATACGCTCCCGGCGCAGGCGCGCACGCTCGCGGTCGCTCGTGGCACCGAGATCGACTCCCTCGAGGCGGACGGTCCCGGACTCGGGGGCCGTCAGCGCACCGGCGACGGCGAGCAGGCTGGACTTCCCGGACCCGGACGGCCCGACGACGCCCACGAGCTCGCCCGCAGCGACGCTCAGGCTGACCTCGTCGAGCGCGACGACGGTCGTGTCCCCGTCACCGTGACGGACCGTGACCCGGTCGAGCTCGAGGACGGAGTTGGCGGAGGTGGTGGTGCTCATCGCTGCCCTCCCAGGGCGGTCAGGGGGTCGACGGAAGTGATGCGTGCGACGGCGACGGCTGCTCCGGCCATCCCGAGGACGAAGAGCAGGGCACCGGCCAGGACGAGGTCGGGCGCCTGGAGGGCGAACGGCATCGGCGTGGTGCCGAGGGCTGCTCCCGCGGCGATGCCGAGCGCGAAGCCCACGCCGATCGAGGCGAGCAGGAGCAGCGCTGCCTGGCCGAGGCTGTCCGCAAGCAGGAACCGGCGCCGGGCACCCATGGCGCGCATGACGGCGATCTCGTGCCGCCGCTGGATGATCCACACGGTGAAGAACGCCCCGACGACGAGCGCGGAGATGGCGTAGAGGAACACCTGGATGAGCAGGAGCGTCGCGGTCTCGGCGGTGTACCCGGGCGAGGCGTCGAAGGACTCGCTGAGCGTGCGCGTCACCGTACCCGCCGCGGCGTCGGCGGCGTCACGGTCGAACGCACCGGGGTCGGTGCGCAGCGCGACGGCGGTCGCGACGTCGGGCACCTCGGCGCCCGCGTCCTCGACGCCGGCGAGGAGCTCCTGCCACGTGCCGAGGGGCAGGTAGGCGATGTCGACGTGGCCGAACGTGTGCTGGTCCTCGAGGACACCCACGACGGTGAGCGTGCGTTCCGGGCGCGCGAGGGTCACGGTGTCCCCGACGGCCAGGCCGTCCTCGGCGGCCGTCGCCGAGACGACGATCCCGTCCGACGCGCCGCCGACGCCGTCGCCCTCGGCGATCGCCGTGGGCGCGACGAACGAGTCGGGCTCGACGCCGACGAGCGTGAGGTCGACGGGCGAGCCGTCCTCCTGGTGCGCGTTCGCCAGGAGCAAGCCGTACGGCGCGGCTTCGAGCACACCGGGCTGCTCGGCCATGGTTCGGACCTGGTCCGTCTCGATGACGGAACGGGTGAACGCGGCGTCCGTCCCGGTCCCCTCGTCGAAGGCGAAGTCGGTGACGGGCGTGCGCTTGAGTCCGGAGACGCCGTCGTTGACGAGACCGGCGGACAGCCCGGAGAGGAGGACGACGAGCACCGCGACCAGCGCGACGACACCGCCCATGAGCAGGAAGCGGGTGCGCGCGAAGCGGAGCTCGCGCAACGCGAGGAACATGAGGAGCCTTCCGATGTTGCCGACAGTATGTTGGTATCTTATCAACATCACGTCGGGAAGACGCCGATGGCCCGGACGACGAGGTCGTCCGGGCCATCGGGAAGGTCGGCCGGGTGGCGGTCAGCCCTGCGTACGCTCCGCGCGGTTGACGGCGGAGACGATGGCCTTGAGCGACGCCGTCGTGATCGACGGGTCGATGCCTACGCCCCACAGGACGTCGTCGCCCACCTGGCACTCGACGTACGCGGCGGCGTTGGCGTCGCCGCCCTCCGAGAGCGCGTGCTCCGCGTAGTCGAGGACCCGGACGTCGACCCCGACCTGCGCGATCGCGTCGACGAACGCCGCGACGGGGCCGTTGCCGGTCCCCTCGAGCGTCAGCTCCTGGCCGCGGTCAAGGACGTCGACGCTCAGCGTGTCGGGACCCGCCTCGCTCGACGACGCCCGCGTGGCACGCAGCTTCAGGCGGCCCCAGGGCTCCAGCCCGGAGTCGCGCTCCACGGGCAGGTACTCGTCGGAGAAGATCCGCCAGATGTCCTCGCCCGTGACCTCGGTGCCCTGCTGGTCGGTGTGCTGCTGCACCGCCTGGCTGAACTCGATCTGCAGGCGACGCGGCAGGTCGAGGTGGCGCTCGTTCTTCAGCAGGTACGAGATCCCGCCCTTGCCCGACTGCGAGTTCACGCGGATCACGGCCTCGTACGAGCGGCCGACGTCCTTGGGGTCGATCGGCAGGTACGGGACGGCCCAGACCAGCTCGTCCACGCTCTTGCCCTCGGCCTCCGCGTGGACGGCCATCGCGTCGAAGCCCTTCTTGATCGCGTCCTGGTGGGAGCCGGAGAACGCGGTGAAGACCAGGTCGCCCGCGTAGGGGTGACGCTCGGGCACGGGGAGCTGGTTGCAGTACTCGACGGTGCGGCGCACGTGGTCGATGTCGGAGAAGTCGATCTGGGGGTCGATCCCCTGGCTGAACAGGTTCATGCCGAGGGTGACGAGGCACACGTTGCCCGTGCGCTCCCCGTTGCCGAACAGGCAGCCCTCGATGCGGTCCGCGCCGGCCTGGTAGCCCAGCTCGGCCGCGGCGACGGCCGTGCCGCGGTCGTTGTGCGGGTGCAGCGACAGCACGACGTTCTCGCGGTGGTTCAGGTGCCGGTTCATCCACTCGATCGAGTCGGCGTAGACGTTGGGCGTCGCCATCTCGACCGTCGCGGGCAGGTTGATGATGACCTTGCGGTCGGGGCGGGGCTCGAACACCTCGAGCACCTCGTTGCAGATGCGCGCCGCGAACTCGAGCTCGGTGCCGGTGTACGACTCCGGGGAGTACTCGTAGTAGACCGTCGTCCCGGGGACGGTCTCCTCGAACTTCTTGCACAGGCGCGCACCGTCGACCGCGATCGCGACGATCCCCTCCTCGTCGGAGCGGAACACGACCTCGCGCTGCAGGACCGACGTCGAGTTGTACAGGTGCACGATCGCTTGCTTCGCACCCTTGATCGCCTCGTAGGTGCGCGCGATGAGGTGCTCGCGGGACTGCGTCAGGACCTGGATCACGACGTCGTCGGGAATGCGGTCCTCCTCGATGAGCATCCGCACGAAGTCGAAGTCGGTCTGCGAGGCGGACGGGAAGCCGACCTCGATCTCCTTGTAGCCCATCGCGACCAGCAGCTCGAACATGCGCAGCTTGCGCTCCGCGTTCATCGGCTCGATGAGGGCCTGGTTCCCGTCGCGCAGGTCCACCGCGCACCAGCGTGGGGCGCTCGTGATGCGCTCGTCCGGCCAGGTCCGGTCGGGCAGGGAGACGTCGAACTGCCGCTGGAAGGGCAGGTACTTGTGGGTCGGCATCCCGGAGTTCTGCTGCGGGTTCGCGTCCACGACGTCGGTGGGGGTCGTGCTGAAGTTCATCATCGGTCCTTCGAGGTCGTCCTGATCGGTGTCAGCCGGCACACCAACCACCGCGACGAGGAACCGGCTACAGAGCCTCGCCGCGGCAACGAAGGAGGAGCTGCCGCATCAGGTGCACCTCGTCACTGTACCCCTCCGGCGTGCCCGGGTGCCGGACGTCCAGCACCCGGGCACGGTGTCTCCGGCGTCTCAGCCGCGCCGCGAACGCAGCGCGGCGTCGACGGCCGGGTCGCCCAGGTTGCCGAGCCAGTCGAGCAGGGCGGGGTAGGTCGACGGGTTCGCCGCCACCTGGGGGCGCAGGTGCGGTGCGTCCTGCACGATCTGCGCGAGCACCTCGAGCGGTGTCGACGGGTCGGCAGCCTGCGCCGCGGTGAACCCGGCGGGCTGCTGGGCGGCCGGCGTGTACGGCTGCTGCGGCCGGGCTGCGGGCTGCTGCTCGTACGCCTGGGGCTGCTGCCCGTAGCCGCCCGCGTGGCCCTGCGGGGCGTGGCCGGGCCTGGCGGTCGGCTGCGGGCCCGTGCCCGGCTGCGGGTCCTGGTAGGCGGGCATGACGGCGGTCGCGGGGCCCTCGTCGGGCGCCGGGCCGGGGCGGGCCGCGTAGCCCGTGCGCTCGGGCTCGACCTGCTGGACGGGCACGATCTCCGTCTCGCCGCCTGCCGGCGCCCACCGCGCGTCCGTGCCGGGCTGCGCCCCACCGGGCTGCTGCGCGTAGCCGGGCTGCTGGGGGTAACCCTGCTGCTGCGGGTATCCGGCCTGCGCCGCGCCGGGCTGCTGCGGGTACCCGGGCTGCTGGGGGTACCCGGGCTGCTGGGGGTACCCGGGCTGCTGGGGGTACCCGGGCTGCTGCGCGGACGCGGGCTGGGCGGGCGCCTTCGCGGGACGTGGGGGCTTGGGGGCCGGGGCACGCCAGACGTAGGCGCGCGCCGCCTCGTCGGCCGTCGTCGTCGGGACCGGGCGGTGCTCCGCGAAGTACGCGCGGACCTCGCGCGGGACGGTCAGCGCACCGACGACGAGCACGGGCAGGCCGAAGGCGAGGAGCACGTGCTCGACACCGCCACCGAGCACGACGCGGTTCGACGTCACGACGAGCAGGACGATCCCCAGCAGGGCGATCGCGCCGGCGCCCCCGAGAGCGAGCGGACGACCGGTCGCGGCGTCGCGCGCGAGCGATCGCCGGGCGACGAACGCGACCCCGGCAGCGAGCACCCCGACGACGATCGCGAGGATCACGGGCGCCCCGCCGGCGCCGTCAGCCAGGGCCAGGATCGCGGTGACCGCGACGTACGCGGCGACGACGAGCACCAGGTCGAGCGCGTGGACCGCGACGCGCACCCAGGTGACCGCGGGGTCCGCGAGGGACATGGCGCGACGCACGGCCGGCGAGGCGGCGATCGCGGCGAGCGCGGGGACGAGCACCAGGCCGAACCGGCCGCCGTGCGTGCTCTCGATCGTCTGCAGGCCGTTGTTCCCGGAGCCCAGGACGAACGCGACCGCGAGCATCACGCCGAGACCGACGAGGGTGAGGCGCGCGGCCTCGGACCGGCGCCACGTCCCCGACGTCGGCAGACCGACGAGGGCGAGCGCGAACAGGGCGAAGACGATCACGGCGAGCACGAAGAGCGCGCCGAACGACGTCTCGACGACCGTCAGGACGACCGTCAGCAGCACGGTCAGCGCGAACAGCCCGGCGACCAGCAGCAACGCCTGGAGCCAGCGGTGCGTGACCGCCCGGTCCAGGTCCTCGGGTCCCAGCTCGCTCTGTCGCGGCTGCGCGGCGAGGAGCGCGCCCGCGAGGCCGAGGGCCGCGGCGGAACCGACGCCACCCCAGCCGTCGAGCAGGTCCGTGCCGTCGACGACGTCGACCACGAGGTAGACCAGGACGAGCAGGGCGTACGGAGCGTTCGCGACGAGCCGGACGAGGCGCGTGGTGTGCACCGTCCACGTCGTGGGCAGCACACCCGTCCGCGCCAGGTACGGCAGCGACAGCGTGAGCAGGGACAGGACCGTCAGGAGGACGACCTCGATCTTGTCGGACGCGCGGTTCGCGACGTCCCACGGCAGCGCGAGCGACAGGAGCAGCAGGAGCGCCGCGACGCCGTCCCGCACGTAGTCGCTCACGGGGACGTCCGCGAAGGGCGACGCGACCGCGGCCGCCGGTGCACCGGTGGTCGGCTCGCCCTCCTCGCCCGGCTCGTGGCCCGCGTCGGGCCGCTCCTCGGCGCCCGGTCCCGTCGTGGCCGTGGGGTGGGCGCCACCGCTCGCGTCGCCGTGGGGCGGCGCCGTCGGCCCGGCACCCGCAGCGCCGGGCTGCAAGCTCTCGGCCGGCTCTGTCTGGTCGGTCATCGTGCACTCCCTCACAGTCGCGCCGTGCCGGACGCACGCACGCCGGGCCACAGGGCCCCGACCGTTTCTACCGGTTCATCACGTCTCGCTTCAAGCGACCACGCGGCGGGGCACCACACCTTCACGAGACGGCGGTCAACCGATCCGCGCCGAGGAGGAAGAGCCGGCCCTCGACCGCGGCCACCTGGAACGTGTCCGCGGGCAACGACCACCGCCACTCGAGCGTCCCGTCGTCGAGCGCGATCGACACCAGACCGGGCCCGTCACCGCGCCCGCCCTCGGGGACCAGGAGCGACTCGCCGTCCGTGAGCACGGGCCACGGTCCCGTGCCGTCGAGGTCGACCGACCACACCTCGTCGCCGCTGCGCACGTCGATGCTGCGGTAGGACGAGTCGGTCTGGACGACGACACGCCCGTCGACGCGCGCGACCGCGCGGATCCCCACGCCGGGCGCCGACCACAGCCGGGAGCCGGTCGCGGCGTCGACGCCCACGATGGCCCCGAACGTGTTCGTGACGATGACGCCCGGCACCGAGCCGTCGGACAGGGCCGCCTCCAGGACACGCCCCTTGACCCGGAACGCCGGCTTCCCCGCCGCGGTGAACACGGTCGCCGTGCCGTGTCCGTACTGGTTGCCCACGTAGCGCCCGTCGTGGAGCTGCACGATCGTCCACACCTCCTCGTCGGCGAGCTCGCGGCCGTCCTCGGTGAGCGTGGCCGCGATCCCGGGCGCCAGGACGTCCACGACCCCCCGGCGCACGCCGACCGTGACGTCCCCGCCCCGGCCCACCCCGCTGTGCGCGAACGTGTGCTCCCAGCGCACCTCCCCCGTCGCGGCGTCCTCGCGCACGACGACGACCTCCCCGTCACGCCACCAGGCCCGCACGACGTCCGCGTCGCCGACCGACGCGACGGACGGGCCGGCGATCTCCACGACCCGCTCGCCGAGCACCTCCCCCGTCACCGAGCGCACCGTCGTCAGGCGGGCGACCTGGTCGCGCCAGCCGGTCGAGGCGAGGCACACCACGACCTCCCGCGCGGGCTCGCCGCGACCCGGCACGCACGTCGTGCGGTCGCCCAGGACCTGCGACCGCCACAGCACCGTGCCGTCGTCCGGGGCGTACGCGGTGAGCCGGGCGTCGGCGGTGACCACGGCCCCCACCGCCGGCACGATCTCCGCGCCGGGCGCGACGGCGACCGTCCAGCGCGGCGCGGGCGGGTCCCCGAGAGGCTGCAGGCCGCCCGCCAGCGCCGTGACGTCCACCGGGCGCGCGTCCTCGAGCGACGACGTGAGGGCGACCGAGCCGGCGAACGCGACGGCGACGGCGGCGGCGACCCACGGGACCGGGTGCGCGTACCAGGCGCGCCGTGGCTCGCGGTGCTCCTCGACGTCGCCGGCGCGCGCGGAGCCGCCGTCCGGGGCGGTGCCCGCCCGGGCCGGTGCACCACGGCGCGGGGCCCTCGCGGGGTCCGGCGGGTCGCCGTCGAACACGGCGTCGAACCCCGCCTCGCTGCGCAGCCCGGGCGGAAGGAGCTCGAAGCTCACGTATCCCGCCGACGTCCCGGCACCGTCCTGCGTCGGCTCGTGGGATCGGTGCCCTGCACGAGCCGCCCGGTCCCCCGCGAGCCGTCGGCGCCTCACTCCTCCACTGTAGGCACGGCGCGTCCCGGCCGCCGGACGGGACGTCAGATGCCGAGCTGGTAGACGCCCCAGTAGGCGACGATCACGAGCAGGAGCCCGGACCCCACCAGCACGGACCACACCATGAACCGCGTCGTCGCGCCGCTCGCGACCCGCACGGCCGAGCCGTCGTGCGGGCCGACGAGCGCTGCGGCGTACCCGTCCGGCTCCGCGACGGACGCGAGCTCGGCCTGCTCCGCGGCGCGAGCACGCCGCGCCGAGCGGACGTCGGCGGACCGGTTGACGAGCAGCGCGGCGGCGACGAGCGTCACGAGGCCGAGGAGGCGCACCGCGACCCAGCCGCCCTGCACGACCCACGCGTCCTTCTCGTAGTCGAGGGCCAGGCGCGCGACGGCGACCAGGTACACGACGAGGCCGAGCGTCGTCGCGACGGCGCCCGCCGCGAGACCGACGAGCGGGCCGCGGAAGCCGGGCGCCAGGCCCGACGACGCGGAAGGGCGTCCTGCCACGCGGCGCAGCCGGTGCACGAGCGCGGCGACCGTCCGCACGAGCGGGCCGAGGACGAGGAGCGCGCCGGCGGCGACCACGAGCGCCACGAGGAGGTCGCCGTTGCCGAGCCACCGCGGCGTGGGGACCTGCCCGGCGAGGAACCGCTGGTCCGGCTCGGCGCCCGCGACCTGCGGCGCGGCCGTCGCGCTCCCGGGCATCGACGTGATCCACGCCGCGACGTCCCGGGGAAAGTCGGGGACGAGCTCGTCGTCGATCCTGATGCCGTGGTTCGCGTGGTCGTAGTACCGGACCGTGACGTCGGCGCCCGCCCCCGCCGTCGACGTCGCGGCCAGGACCTGGAGCGCACCCTGCTCGACGGGCATCGACGGGTCGTCCGTGCCGTACACCACGAGGACCGGCTGGGTGAGCTGCTCGAGGAAGGGCTCGACCTCGAAGTCCGCGTACTCGAACCCGCCGCCGGGGATCGCCATCCCGACGGCCCGCGGGATGGCTCGGAAGACCCCGTGCGGGACGTCGGTGTTGCGCAGGTAGTTGTCGACAGCGAACGCGGCCTGCTGGCGCGGCGGCACGACGGGGGCCGAGACGAGCACGGTGAACGCGATCGCGGGATCGGTGGCGGCCATGACGGGCACGATCCACGTGCCCTCGGACTCGCCGTAGAGGCCGACCTGGCCGGCGTCCACACCCGGCCGCACGCGCAGGAGGTCGACGGAGCGCGCGTAGTCGCGTGCCATCGCCTCGTAGTCCCGGTGGCGCGTGCTGTAGGTGTCGAGGCGCTTGTCGGGGACCAGGGTCACGACGCCGGCGCTGGCCAGGTCGGTCGCGACGTCGACGAAGGCCTCGGTGGCCAGCCCGGTCCCCGCGCCGTGGACGAAGACGACGCCCGGCAGGTCGTCGCCCGCACCGACGGGTTCCCGCAGGACCCCGCCCACGGTCGCGCCGTCGAGCGGGATCGTCACGTCGGTCTCGCGCACGTCGTACGTCCCGACGGCGTCGGCACCCCCCGGGGGCTGACCGCCGATCGCCGTGTCGGGTGTGGCGGGCTCGACGTGCTCGGTCACGGGCACGGGATCCCACTGCGGCCCCGTGACCGCTCCGACGATCGCGAGGGCGATCGCGAGGGCGGCCGTCGTCGCTGCGGTCCGGAAGATCACCGAGGAATCGTACGCCGCGGCCGCGCGCCGCCACCCTGGTGCCTCCCGGAGAGCCGGGGCGGGGGTCCTCCCCCGTCCCGGCGCACGGGTGTCAGAACCCGAGCCGGTGCAGCTGCTTGGGGTCGCGCTGCCAGTCCTTGGCGACCTTGACGTGCAGGTCGAGGTAGACGCGGGTCCCGAGCAGCGCCTCGATGCCCTTGCGTGCCCGCGTGCCGACGTCGCGCAGCCGCGACCCGGCCCGTCCGATCACGATCGCCTTCTGGGAGTCGCGCTCCACGAAGAGGTTGACGCGCACGTCGAGCAGGGGCGGACGTCCCTTCTCCTCGTCGCCGCTGCCCTCGCGCGGCACGATCTCCTCGACCTGCACGGCGAGCGAGTGCGGCAGCTCGTCGCGCACGCCCTCGAGCGCGGCCTCGCGCACGAGCTCGGCGACCATGACGGCCTCGGGCTCGTCCGTGAGCTCCCCGCCGGGGTAGAGCTCGGGGCCCTCGGGCAGGTGCGAGACGAGGACGTCCGCGAGGACGTCGACCTGGTAGCCGTCCTGCGCCGAGACCGGCACGATGTCGGCCCAGCCGCCGGCCTGCTCGCCGAGGCGGTCGACCGCGAGCAGATGGGCGGCGAGCGTCGCGCGGTCGACGAGGTCTGCCTTGGTGACGACCGCGACGACCGGGGTCCCGCGCCGCCCGCGCATGAGCTGGGCGAGCTCGTTCGCGATGTAGCGGTCCCCCGGACCGACCTTCTGGTCGGCCGGCAGGCAGAACGCGATGACGTCGACCTCGGTCAGCGTCTCGCGCACGAGGTCGTTGAGGCGCTCGCCGAGCAGGGTGCGCGGGCGGTGCAGGCCCGGCGTGTCCACGAGGACGAGCTGCGCGTCGGGTCGGTGCACGATCCCACGGATCGTGTGCCGCGTCGTCTGCGGGCGCCCGGAGGTGATGGCGACCTTCTGGCCCACGAGGGCGTTGGTCAAGGTCGACTTGCCGGCGTTCGGCCGGCCGACGAGGCAGGCGAACCCGGAGCGGTGCTCGGGAGGGGACGCGTTCACGGGGTGTCCTTCACGGTGGGGAACGAGCTGCGGTGGCGCACGGGGCCCGACGGCGGTCCGTCGTCCGGCGCGGCAAGGTGGGTGTCGGGTCGGTGGTCTGCGGGGTGCTCGGACGTCTCGTCGGCCGCGGGGACGCGTGCGACGAGGACCGTCGCGAGCTGCTTGCGGCGCCCCTCGACCCGGTCGGCCTCGAGCCGGAGCCCGTGCGCGACGGCGGACGAGCCCGGCAGCGGGACCTTGCCCAGCGCCTTGGCGAGCAGCCCGCCCACGGTGTCCACGTCGTCGTCGTCGAGGTCGAGCCCGAAGAGCTCGCCCAGCTCGTCGACGTTGAGGCGCGACGGGACGCGCAGGACGCCCTCGCCCAGGTCCTCGACCTCGGGCTCCGGGCGGTCGTGCTCGTCCGTGAGCTCGCCGACGATCTCCTCGAGCGCGTCCTCGATGGTCACGAGCCCGGCGATGCCGCCGTACTCGTCGACGACCATCGCGATGTGCGAGGACGACGCCTGCATCTCGCGCAGGAGGTCGTCGACGGGCTTGGACTCGGGGACGAAGATCGCGGGTCGCGCGACCTCCGACACCGGACGCGCGTCGGTCTCGGGGCCGTCCTGCAGCACGCGCACGACGTCCTTGAAGTAGGCGACTCCCACGAGGTCGTCCGCGGACGTGCCGGTCACCGGGATGCGGGAGAAGCCCGAGCGCAGGAACAGCGTCAGGGTCTTGCGCAACGGTGTCTCGCGCGACGTGGTGACCATGTCGGTGCGCGGGACCATGACCTCGCGCGTGAGGGTGCTGCCGAGCTCGAACACCGACCGGATGAGCTCGCGCTCCTCCTCCTCGATGACCTTGGACTCGTTCACGCGGTCGACCATGTCCTGCAGCTCACGCAGGTGCGCGCCCGAGTCGGGCACGGGTGCGAGGCGGGTCAGCCAGCGCGTCGCCGCGACGACCCCGGTCAGGAACCCCGAGAGGCCGAGCAGCACGCGCACCGCGTGCCGGCGCCCGAGCGAGCGCGGGCTGACGCGCACGACGAGCAGACCGACGACGACGCTCACCGCGAGCGCGACGAGCAGCACCTGCCACCACGGGCCGAGCCACGCGGCCACGAGCAGCGTGAGGCACGTGATCGCGGCGACCTCCGCGACGACCCCGACGAACCCGATCGAGCGGGCCGTGGCCGCCGGGTCCGCGAGCAGCGCGAGCGCTCGCCGCCCGGAGGGTCGCGGCGGGATCGACGCGTCGTCGTCGCCGGACGCCTCGGCGACCGCGGCGCGCGTCACGCGCAGCACCGCGGCCTCGCCGGCGCTCAGCGCGGCCGCGAGCACGACCGTGAGGACGGTCAGTGCCGCCAGGAGCGCGACGGGTTCGCCGCTCACCGGCTCGCGAGGAAGGTCAGGAGGAGCTTGCGCTGCAGCGCGAACATCTCCTTCTCCTCCTCCGGCTCGGCGTGGTCGTAGCCGAGCAGGTGCAGGATGCCGTGCGTGGTGAGCAGCAGCATCTCCTCCGCCGTCGAGTGGCCGGCCGCGACCGCCTGCTGGGCGGCCACCTCGGGGCAGAGCACGACGTCGCCGAGCTGGCCCGGGCCGGACACCTCGCCGTCGCGCCCCGGGCGCAGCTCGTCCATGGGGAACGACAGGACGTCGGTGGGCCCGGGCTCGTCCATCCAGCGCACGTGCAGCTCGGTCATGACGTCCGTGTCCACGAAGAGGATCGACAGCTCGCTCTGCGGGTGCACGCGCATCGCGTCGAGCACGTAGCGTCCCAGGGCCGCGAACTCGGCCTCGTCGACCTCGGCCTCGGTCTCGTTGTTGACCTCGATGCTCACGCGTCGTTCCTCGTCCGCCGGTTCCGGTCCGCGGACCGGCCGCGGCGATCGTCGTCGCGGCGGGTCCCCGAGCCCGCCGCCAGGTCCCACCGCGCGTAGGCGTCGATGATCTCGCTCACGAGGCGGTGCCGGACGACGTCCGACGACGTGAGACGGCAGAACTCGACGTCGTCGACGCCCGTGAGCACGTCCTCGATGACGCGCAGGCCCGACTGGGTGCCGCCCGGGAGGTCGACCTGCGTCGCGTCGCCCGTGATGACCATGCGAGACCCGAAGCCGAGGCGCGTGAGGAACATCTTCATCTGCTCGGTCGTCGTGTTCTGCGCCTCGTCGAGGATGATGAACGAGTCGTTGAGCGAGCGTCCGCGCATGAACGCCAGCGGCGCGACCTCGATCGTGCCGGCCTCGATGAGCTTGGGGATCGAGTCGGGGTCGATCATGTCGTGCAGCGCGTCGTACAGGGGGCGCAGGTACGGGTCGATCTTCTCCGTGAGCGATCCGGGCAGGAAGCCGAGCCGCTCTCCCGCCTCCACGGCGGGGCGCGTGAGGATGATCCGGTTGACCTGCTTGGACTGGAGGGCCTGCACGGCCTTGGCCATCGCGAGGTACGTCTTGCCGGTGCCCGCCGGGCCGATGCCGAACGTGATCGTGCTCGCGTCGATCGCCTCGACGTAGCGCTTCTGACCGACCGTCTTGGGGCGGATCGTGCGCCCGCGGCTGGACAGGATGTTGAAGGTCAGCACCTCGGCCGGACGGGACGCCGTCGCGGCGGTGAGCATCGAGATCGACCGCGTGACGACGTCCGCGGTGAGCTGCGTGCCCGCCTCGACGACCTCGACGAGCTCGTCGAGGAGCCGCGCCGCGAGCGCGACGTCCCCGGGCGGACCGGTCACGGCGATCTCGTTGCCGCGCACGTGCACGTCCACCGTGGGGAACCCGGACTCGACGGCCCGGAGCACCGAGTCGCCGCTGCCCAGGAGGGCGACCATCGGCACGTGGGTCGGGATGACGATGCGGTGCTCGACCCGGTGCAGGCTGGGGTCGGGTTCTCGGGACAGGGAGGTCATGAGCCGGCTTGCGCCGCTGCGCTCCTTCGTTCGGACGACGGGTCCGGGGCCACGACGGCCCCGCAGATCCCCTCCATCGTACCGAGCGGCGCGGCGCGTCACACGTCGTTTCGCACAGGGCTCAGGCGGGCGTCCAGCCCAGCTCCGCGCCGGCGATGACGTGGCCGTGCACGTGGAACACGCTCTGCCCCGCACGGGGACCGGAGTTGAAGATGAGGCGGAACTGCCCGTCCGCCAGGTCGCCCGCGACCTCGTCCGCGAGCGCGACGACCGCGCTCAGCAGCTCCGGGTCGGCCGCGGCGAGCTGGGCGATGTCGCCGTGGTGGTCGCGTGGGACCACGAGCACGTGCACGGGCGCCTGGGGGTTGATGTCGCGGAACGCGATCGCGCGCTCGCTCGTGGCGACGACGTCGGCGGGCACCTCCCCCGCGACGATCCGGCAGAAGAGGCAGTCCGAGTCCGTCGGCGTGTCGGTCGTCATGCGCCCGAGGGTAGTCCAGGACCGCCCGGCGCGCCCGTGCCCGCCGTGGCGGGCGCGACGGCCCGCGCACCCGGGCGGATCCGCCGCGCGTGCCCTCCCGGACGGTCCGTCAGGCGCCCCAGCGCCCCAGCCGCTCGGCGAGCAGCGCGATGGCGACGGGCCCCGCGGTGGAGGTGCGCAGGACGTGCGGACCGAGCCTGGCCGCGACCGCGCCCGCTGCCGTCAGGTCGTCCACCTCCCGCTCGGAGATCCCGCCCTCCGGCCCGACGACGACCAGCACCTCGGGTGCGGCCGCGCCGTCCTCGCCCGGCGCGCCGTCGGGCAGCACCACGTCCGCGAGCGGGACGCTCGCCTCCTCGTGGAGGACGATCGCGCGGCCGCCCGCCGCCACGACGTCGGCCACGCGCGCGGTGAGGCCGCGCGAGTCCAGGGCGACCTCGACGTGCGGCAGGCGCGCGCGCCGCGCCTGCTTCGTCGCGGTGCGCACCGTCGCGAGCCAGCGCGCGCGCGACTTCGCCGCGCGCTCGCCCCGCCACACGACGACCGAGCGCTCGGCCTGCCACGGGACCACGACGTCCACGCCGATCTCTGTCGCCGCCTCGATCGCCATCTCGTCGCGGTCGCCCTTGGCGAGCGCCTGCACGAGCGTCACGACGACCGTGGGCGCGGGCTCACGGTCGACCTCCTGCACCAGCAGGGTCACCCGGCCCGCGTCGGCGCTCTCGACGACGCACCGCAGGCGCAGCCCGTCACCGTCGACGACGTCGAGCCGCTCGCCCCGCCCGCGCCGCTGGACGACGCCCGCGTGACGCCCCTCGGCGCCGTCGAGCACGTAGCGGTCGCCGGGCGCGACGGCGTCGAGCCCGGTCTCGGCGAGGAACACCGGAGCACTCACGCGCGACCCCCGCTCAGCGGCCGGAGAGCTTGTCGCGCAGCCGGGAGAACACGCCCGGGTGCGCCGCGGACAGGCGCGGCTCGGGCCGCTCCTCGCCGCGCAGCGTCGCGAGCGTGCGCAGGAGCTGCTCCTGCTCCTCGTCGAGCTCGCGCGGGACCTGGACCTCGATGTGCACGTTGAGGTCGCCGCGGCCGCTGCCGTGCAGGTGGCCGACGCCGAGGTTCTTCAGCGTGACGATCTGGCCCGGCTGCGTGCCGGGGCGCAGGTCGATCTCCTGCGCGCCGTCGAGCGTCTCGAGCTCGAGGACGGTGCCGAGCGCGGCCGCCGTCATCGGCACCTGGAGCGTGCAGTGCAGGTCGTCGCCGCGACGCACGAACGTGTCGTGGTTGCGCTCGCGGATCTCCACGTACAGGTCGCCCGCCGGGCCGCCCGCCGGGCCGACCTCGCCCTGCGCCGTGAGCTTGATGCGCGTCCCCGTGTCGACGCCCGCCGGGACGTTGACGGTGAGGGTGCGCCGCGAGCGGACGCGGCCCTCGCCGGAGCACTCGGCGCACGGCTCGGGGATCACGGTGCCGAAGCCCTGGCACGCCGCGCAGGGCGCGCTCGTCATGACCTGGCCGAGGAAGGAGCGCGCGACGCGCTGGACCGTGCCGCGGCCGTGGCAGACGTCGCACGTGCGCGGCGACGTCCCGGGACGACAGCACGTGCCGCCGCAGGTACCGCAGACGACCGCGGTGTCCACCTGCAGCTCGCGCTGCGCGCCGAACGTGGCCTCGGCGAGGTCGATGTCGAGGCGCACGAGGGCGTCCTGGCCGCGCCGGGCGCGCGGGATGGGACCCTGCTGCGCCTGACCCCCGCCGAAGAACGTCTCGAAGATGTCCTGGAAGCCGAAGCTGCCGCCCATCGGGCCGCCCGCGCCGCCACCGGGGGCGCTCGGGTCGTGGCCGAGGTCGTACTGCTGACGCTTCTCCGGGTTGGAGAGCACCTCGTACGCGCGCGCGACGTCCTTGAAGCGGTCGCCCGCCTCGTCGCCGGCGACGTCCGGGTGCAGCTCGCGGGCGAGCTTGCGGTACGCCTTCTTGATCTGGTCCTGGTTGGCGTCGCGCGCCACGCCGAGGATCTCGTAGTAGTCGCTCACACGTCACTCTCTGCTGGTGCGGGTCGTGAGCCCGGGGCGGTTCGGGTGGGGAGGTCGGGGTGCGGTCGTCGGCTCGTCGTCCGGCGCGGTCGGGCCAGGGCCCGGCTCACGTGCCGAGCACCCGTGACAGGTAGCGCGCGACGGCACGCACCGCCGCGATGGTGCCGGGATAGTCCATGCGCGTCGGGCCGATCGATCCGAGCATCGCGACGGTGTCCCCGTCGTTACCGTAACCGGTCGTCACGACGGAGGTCTCCACGAGGCCCTCGAGCTGGGTCTCGTGGCCGATCCGCACGCTCACGCCGGACTCGGCGGCCATCTCGGTGAGGAGACCGAGGAGCACGACCTGCTCCTCGAGCGCCTCGAGGACGGGGCGCAGCGCGTGCTCGAAGCGCATGCCCGCCCGAGCGAGGTTCGCCGTGCCCGCGAGCACGAGACGCTCCTCGCTCTCCTCGGCGAGCGTCTGGGCGACGAGGTCGCCCACCGCCCGCACGAGCGGGGCGTCGTCGGGGTGGAAGCTCTCGGCCACAGCGGCCAGGCCGGTCCCGAGGTCGCTGAGGCGCTTGCCCGCCGCCGCGGCGTTGAGCCGCGCGCGCACCTCGGCGAGCGTGCCCTCGTCCGGCACGCCGGCCACCTCGAGGGTGCGCTGCTCGACGCGTCCGGTGTCCGTGATGATGACGACGAGCAGCCGCGCGTCGCCCATGGGGACGAGCTCGAGGTGGCGCAGCCCGGAGCGGCTCAGCGACGGGTACTGCACGACGGCGACCTGGCCGGTGAGCTGCGCGAGCAGCCGTCCGGCGCGTGCGATGACGTCGTCGAGGTCGACGCCGTCGGACAGGAAGGTCTCGATCGCCCGCTTCTCCGGCGCGGACAGCGGCTTGACGCCGGACAGCCGGTCGACGAACAGGCGGTAGCCCTTGTCCGTCGGGATGCGTCCCGCGGACGTGTGCGGCTGGGCGATGTACCCGGCGTCCTCGAGGGCGGCCATGTCGTTGCGGATCGTGGCCGGCGAGACACCGAGGCCGTGGCGCTCGGTGAGCACGCGCGAACCGACGGGCTCGCGCGTGAGGACGTAGTCCTCGACGATCGCCCGCAGCACCTCGAGCCGGCGCTCCTCGCTCACGTCCACCTCCCACGTGCCGCGCCGCGCCGCCGGGCAGGGGCGCGGGGCTTCGGCACTCTCGACCTTCGAGTGCCAATCCTACGCGTCCGCGGCACCCGTTCGGCGGTCCTCCGCTCGTCGCGAACGCAGGTCGAAGAGCCCGACGACGAGCGCGAGCGCCACCAGGCCGATCGTCACCACGAGCGCCCGCCCGGTCGCGCGCGCCGCCGCGTCGCCGCTCGCCAGGCCGCCGTAGTACACCGAGAGGACGATCGAGATGCCGACGGCCGAGCCGATCCGCTGCCCGAGCTGGAGCATGCTCCCCGCTACCCCGGCGCGGCTGACGGGCACCTCGGAGAGCGTGAGGGTCTGGTTGGGCGCGATGACCGTCCCGCTGCCGGCACCGGCGAGCAGGAGCGCACCCGCGAGCGCCGGCCCCACGACTCCCGGCTCGCCGCCGAGCACCCGGACGACGACGTCGGCCACGACCACTCCCACCAGCACGAGCACGAGGCCGCCGACGACGAGCTGGCGTCCCCAGCGCGCGACCCACCGCCCGGAGAACCATGCCGACACCCCGGACGCCACCGCGAAGGGCGTCCCGACCAGGCCGGCCTGGAGCGGCGTGTAGCCGAGCTCGTCCTGCAGGTAGAGCGTCACGACGAGGAAGATCCCGGTGAAGCCCGCGAAGTACGCCAGGCCGAGCAGCGCACCGTTGCGGAACGACGCGAGCCCGACGACCTGCGGGTCGAGCACGGCCTCCCCGGTCCGACGCTGGTAGCGCCGCTCCCACGCCACGGCCCCCGCACCCGCCGCGGCGGCGACCACGAGCCACCACCACCGCGAGGAGTCGTCGCCCCGGCCCGTCGTCGTGACGAAGGGCAGCATCACGCCGAGCGTCGCGGTCCCGAGCAGGCCGAGCCCGACCAGGTCGAGCCGGCGCGCGCGGCGCGGTGCACCAGCCGGCCCCCGCGCCGGCCCCGGGACCAGACGCCATGCGAAGGGCAGGAGCGCCGCGACCACCGGGATGTTGACGAGGAACACCCACCGCCAGCCCTCCGCGGAACCGGCCGCGGCGATGATGACGCCGCCCAGCAACGGCCCCACAGCGGTCGAGACGCCGATCGTGGCGCCGAACATGCCGAACGCCCGGCCACGCTCCGCCCCCGCGAACTGCTGCTGGATGAGCCCCACGACCTGGGGGTTGAGCACGCCCGCGCTGACGCCCTGGAGCAGGCGCGCCACCGCCAGCCACGTGTCCGTGGGCGCGAGCCCCGACGCCAGGCTCATGAGCGCGAACCCCGCCAGCCCGCCGATGAAGAGCCGACGGCGCGCGCCGGCGTCCCCCAGCCGCCCCGAGGGCACGAGCGCGAGCCCGAAGGCGAGCGTGTAGCCCGCGACGACGAGCTGGAGCTGCGTCGGCCCCGCCGAGAGGGACGTCTGGATCGAGGGCAGCGCGACGTTGACGATCGACACGTCCAGCGTCGTGATGAACCCCACGGCGAGGCAGACCGGCAGGACACGCCAGCGGTTGAGGTCCGGGTCGGCTCGCTGCGGGCTCACCCGACCGTCGTACACCGGCCGCGGCGTCCGCGCGCGTCGTACCCGGCAACGGGACCCGACTCCTGCCTAGGGTGTCGCCGTGTCCTTCGACCGGTACGGCTCCGACGTCCTCGGCGGCTCCCCCGCCCCCACCCACCACCGCGCGCGCCCCGTGACCCGGCCGCAGCCCGCCGAGCGCGGGCTCGTGGTCGAGGAGGTGCAGACCGGCTGGGTCGGCGCCGTGGTGCGCGTCGAGAAGTCCGGCGGCATGCACCTCGTGGTCCTCGAGGACCGCGCCGGACGGACGCGCTCGTTCCCGCTCGGCCCGGGCTTCTGGGTCGACGGCGCACCCGTCGAGCTCACCGCGCCCGTGACCCAGCGCGCCCCGGCAGCACCGGAACGGACCGCGTCCGGCTCACGCGCCGTCGTCGGGCAGCGGGCGCGCGTCGCGCGCGGCAGCCGCATCTGGGTGGAGGGGCGCCACGACGCGGAGCTCGTCGAGAAGGTCTGGGGTGACGACCTGCGCGTGGAGGGGGTCGTCGTCGAGCCCCTGCACGGCGTGGACGACCTCGCCGCGGCGCTCGCCGAGTTCGGTCCGACGCCGCAGCGCCGGGTGGGTGTCCTCGTGGACCACCTCGTGGCGGGGAGCAAGGAGCGGCGCATCGCCGACGGGGCGCTGCGCAGCGCCCCGGCGGGCACGGTGCTCGTCCTCGGGCACCCGTACGTGGACGTGTGGCAGGCCGTGAAGCCCGCGCGCGTCGGCCTCGAGCGGTGGCCGGTGATCGAGCGCGGCACCGAGTGGAAGCGCGGCATCCTGCGCGAGCTGGGCTGGCCGGCGCGGTCGCAGGCGGACGTCGCGCAGGCGTGGCAGCGCATCCTCGGGACCGTGCGGTCCTACGCGGACCTGGAGCCGTCGCTCCTCGGGCGGGTCGAGGAGCTCATCGACTTCGTCACGGCCCCCTGACCCCGCGGCGAGCACGCGCCGCGCCCTGGCACCGGTGCACGGTGCCGGGGCGCCCGCGGCGGCCGGTCCCGGTCCGCCGGTCCCGGTCCGCCGGTCCCGTCAGGGGGCCGGGACGCCCCCGGTCAGCCGACGGTACGCGTAGCCCACGGCCACGTAGCTCAGCGGGATGGTGACGAACAGGCCGAGGCCGCACGGGATCGCCCCGACGATGTTGATGCCGAAGAGCGCGAGCAGGAGCAGGAAGACCTGGCCGAAGTTCTTCGCCACGAGCGAGAAGCTCGTGCGGACCGCCGTGATCGCGTCCCGGTTCTGGTCCAGAGCGACGTAGTAGACGAACGGGGAGAAGAGCAGCACCGCGAACCCGGGCAGGATGCACAGGACGAACCCGATGCCTGCGAGGATCCCGACGATCAGTGCCGCGAGCAGCACGTTGAGCACGTTGCCGATGCGGAAGAACGCCGCGACGTCCGGGCGGCGCCCGTCGACCTCGTCCAGCGCACCGCGCGTGAAGAACGCGGTGATCAGGTAGCCGATCACCGTGCCCACGATCCCGAGCAGGACGCTCGTGAACGTGATGCCCGTGACGGCGAACGCGTTCGTGTCCGTGAAGTCGTACTGGTCCTGGAGCTGGTCGAACCCGCCCGAGATCCAGCTCCACGCGACGTTGATCGCGAGGAAGATGAGCGCGACGAGGATCCAGGGGCCCAGGTTCGACGTGACTTTGCGCCACCCGTACGAGATCGCGTCGCCGACGGCGAAGCCGGGCCCGGAGGGCGCGTCGTACCCCGCACCGCCGGGCGGCGGATACCCCGCACCGCCGGGCGGCGGATACCCCGCACCGCCGGGCGGCGGATACCCCGGACCGCCGGGCGGCGGATACCCCGGACCGCCGGGTGGCGGATACCCCGGAGCGCCGGTGGGTGCCCCGTACGCGCCGGGGTCCCCGTACACCGGCGGACCCGTCGGCGCCGGGCCCGGCTGTCCGCCGCCAGGTCCCGCGGGCGGCGCGCCCTCTGCCGGCGTCCCGTCCGGTCGTGACGAGGTCGGCCCGTAGGGCGACGCGCCGGGCGGCGTCGCACCGCCCGCGCCCTCGTCCCCCTCCCGCGGGGGCTCACCGGTCGGGTTGGCGGGGTCCTGCGTCATGGTCCACCTCTGTTCGTCGGTCGGCCGCTCGACTGGCCGTCGGTCTCACGATGACGGCTCGGGGCGCGGAGCGCACGGCGAGATCCGGCGCGAGACGCCGCAGGGGAGGCACCCGGGTGGGCACCTCCCCTGCGCGGGCGCTGCCTCAGGTCAGACCGGCTGCTCGTCGTTCAGGCGACGGTAGACGTACGCCGTGGCGATCTGCGCGACCGGCAGCGCGACGATCAGGCCGACGTAGCACAGCAGCGAGCCGATGATCTGCGCGACGTACACGCCGAGGAACAGCAGCACCACGGTGCCGAGGTTCTTGCTCACGACCGACACGCTGGCCTTGATCGCGTCGATCGCGCCCAGGTTCTTGTCGACCACGTAGAAGAGCGTGAACTGCGCGAAGAACGCGGCGACGATCCCGAGGACGAACGTCACGCTGAGCAGGCCCACGGCGAGGCCCACGAGCAGCGACGCGAGGATGACGTTGCCGAGGTTCGGGATGCGGAAGAAGTCGCCGAACTCGAGCTTCTTGCCGCGCGTGACGAGCAGTGAGACGTTGACGACGACGCCCTGCACGAAGAAGGCCAGGACCGCGATGACCGCGACGTAGAGGAACGTGCTGAACCCGAACGCGAGCCCACCGGTGCGCGAGAGCTCACCGGTCACCGGGTCGATCGACGTCGAGGCCGTGCCGATGATGAGGAAGAAGAAGACGAGGCTCAGGACGAGCAGCGCCGCGGCCCACGTGAGGACGCCCCCGATGATCACGCCCGCGTTCTGCGTGAACCTGTTCCAGCCGTAGTTGAACGCCTCGCCGATCTGGACGGGCGGCTGCCCCGCGTACCCGGGCAGCCCGGACGGCGTGCCGGGCGGTGGGTAGCCCTGCTGCCCGTAGCCCGGCTGCGCGGGCGGCGGCTGCTGACCGTACCCGGGCTGTCCGGGCGGCGGGTACGCACCCGCGGGCGGCTCGCCGTACGGCGAGCCCGTCGAGGACGCGCCCTGCTGCTCCGGCACGGGGGGAGCCTGCGGCGGGACCTGCGCCGGCGGCTCCTGCGCCGGCGGGGTGGACCCGGCGTACGGGTCCTGCGGCGCCGGGGTGGCGCCGGTGCCGCCGAGCCCCTCGGGGAGGTTCGGCTCGTTCTCGTCGCGCGGCGGGCCGCCGGCGGTGCTCTCGCTCATGGTTCTCCTCGTTCGGGTCCAGAAGGACCGGCGCGGGGCAGGTGCCCGGCGCGCGGGATGTGGACGTCGTGTGTCGGTCTCACATTTCGCGGTCCGGGTACACCCTGACGGGATTCACGACGCAGCGCTAGAGGAAACGCCGTGCCGCGCCCGAAGTCACCCGGTGGCCGGCACGCCCTCGTGCCTGCGGCCCGGCCGTCAGCCCGTGGTCGACGCGTCGAGCACCGCCGCGCGTGCCAGACCGTCGACGACGACGGCCGCGTACGCCCCGCCTCCGTCGTCCGTGGGGTGCACGCCGTCCGGCCCGAGGACGCCCGGGTCGACGGCGACGGCGGCGGACCAGTCCGCCACGACGACCCCGGGGTGGCGGCCCGCCGCGGCGACGATCTCGGCGTTCGTGCCCGGGACCCACGGCCGGTCCGCGTACCCGGTGACGAGCACGACGCGGTGGTCGGGACCGATCGCAGCGAGCAGCTCGTCCAGCGCGGCCGCGCTCGCCGTGCTGTTCGTCCCGAGCGAGACGACGACGTACGGCCGCAGCGCTCCCGCGTCCCGTGTCGCGGCGAGCACGGCGGGCCCGTCCTTGAGCTGGCGGGACACCGCGCCGTCGACGTACGCGCCGGGCAGCGCGGCCGCGAGCGCGGGCGCGCTCGCGAGCGTCACCGAGTCGCCCACGACGGTCACCTGGTCGCCGGCGGGCGGAGCGACGGGTACGGGGGCGGGCGCGGCCTCGGGAGCAACCTCGGCCGGGGCCGCGTCGTCCGTCGCCGTGCCGTCCGCGGCGGGTGCGGCACCGGCCGACGCCGCGTCCTCGGGAGCGACCCCGCCGGGAGCGGCGCGGGTCTGCCGCGCGACCTGGTCGCCCGCGGCGATCTGCTGCTCGACGCTCGTCGTGGCGGGTGCGGTGAGCACGCCGGCCGCGCCGAGACCGACGACGAGCGCGCACGCCGCCGCCAGCACCGAGCCACGCCGCGTCAGGAGCCGGGGACGCGCCTCGTCGGGCGCGGGCTGGAGCCGTCGCGCGAGGTCGCGCGCCGCCCCGCGCAGCCCGCGGCGCAGCACCGGCCGCTCGACGTAGCGGAAGGAGAGCGTGGCGGCGGCGACCGTGACGACGAGCGTCACGACGGCGACCACGGGGTGCACCGCGCCCGGGGGCACCGGCCCGACCGCGGGCGCGAGCGCGGCAGCGACGAGGACGAGCACCGGCCAGTGCCACAGGTAGAGCCCGTACGACCGCCGCCCGACCCAGCCGAGCGGACCGCGGTCGAGCTGCGTCCCGATCCCGGGCAGGCACACGACGGCGTTGAGCACCGCGGCGGCCGCGACCGCGCACACGAGCAGACCCCCGCGGTAGGTGAGCGTGGCGTCCCAGTGCAGCGTCGCCGTCGCGACCAGGAGGACGACGGCACCCACCGCGCCGGCGGCCAGCACGCCGGCCCGGCCGCGTGCGGTGCGCACGCGGGGGCCGCCGGGCAGGAGCGTGCCCGCGGGGGCGTCGGCGTCGGACCGCTCGACCGGGCGCACGTGCCAGAACGCGAGTGCTGCACCGGCCATGACCGCGAACAGGTGGGTGTCCGTGCCGACGTAGACGCGCGTCGGGTCGGTGCCGGGCTCGTGCAGCAGCGCCATGAGGGCGGCGGACGCGAGCGCCAGGCCGCCCACGATCCACGGCGCGCGCCGCCGCAGCGGGCGCACGACGCAGACCAAGATCACGGCGAGGGGCCACAGCAGGTAGAACTGCTCCTCGACGGCGAGCGACCACAGGTTGCCGAACAGGTGCGGCAGCAGCGCGCCCGAGTACGACGCGCCGCCGGCGACGTCGACCCAGTTGCTCGTGAAGGTCCCCGCGCCGAGGAGCTGCGGGCCGATGCCGACGAGCACGTCGCCGCCCACGACGGCCGCCGCCGCCGTGCACACCGCGACGACGAGCGCGAGGGCCGGCAGGAGGCGACGGGCACGCCGCGCCCAGAACGCCCGGAGGGCGACACGGTGCCGGTCGCGGTGCTCGCGCACGAGAAGGGTCGTGATGAGGAACCCGGACAGGACGAAGAAGACGTCCACGCCCACGTAGCCGCCCGGGACGGCGCCGGGTGCGAGGTGGAAGGCGACGACCGCGACGACCGCCAGCGCGCGCAGCCCGTCGAGGCCGGGCATGCGGCGGTAGCGCACCGTGGGCCGGCCCGGTCGGCGGCCCGGCGCGGGCGCGCGCACGTGCCCGACGACACGAGGCTCCCCGAGCACGGCGCGACCGGTCCCGCGAGGGGTCGGCCCGGGTCGAGGTGTCTCGTAGGTCGTCGTCACTCGTCCGTGATCTCCCGTACCACCGTGTCCGCCAGCAACCGTCCCCGCAGGGTGAGCACCGCACGACCGGCGACCGCCGCACGGCCGTCGAGGAGCCCGCTCGCGACGAGCCCGGCGACGGCGCGGCGTCCGGCCGGGGACAGGACCGCGAGGTCGAGACCCTCGTGCAGCCGCACGCCGAGCATCGCCTGCTCGAGCCGGCCCTGGGCCCGCGTGAGGAGCTCGCGCCCCGCAGCGGGGCTCGTGCCCGCCTCGAGCAGCGCCGCGTACCGACGCGGGTGCTTCACGTTCCACCATCGCACGCCCGCCCGGGCGTCCTCGTCCGACGCGCCCGTGAGGTCGGCCACGTCACCCGCGGGCTCACCCGTCCCGGTGCCGGACGCTGCCGCGACGTACGAGTGGGCGCCCGGGCCGACGCCCCACCAGTCGTCGCCGCGCCAGTACGCGAGGTTGTGGCGGCAGCGGTCGTCGTCGCTCCGAGCCCAGTTGCTCACCTCGTACCAGGTGAGGCCGGCCGCCGTGAGGAGCTCGTCCGCGAGCTCGTACTTCGTCGCCTGGTCGTCCTCGCTCGGCAGCGCGACCTCGCCGCGCCGCACCTGCGCGGCCATCTTCGTCCCCTGCTCGACGACGAGCGCGTACGCGGACACGTGGTCGACGCCGGTCTCCAGCGCCGCGTCGAGGCTCGCGCGCCAGTCGTCCAGGCTCTCCCCCGGCGTCCCGTAGATGAGGTCGAGCGACACCTTCAGCCCGGCGTCGCGCGCCCAGCGCACGACGTCCGGGACGCGCCGCGGGTCGTGCGTCCGCTCGAGGGTCGCCAGCACGTGCGGCACGGCGGACTGCATGCCGAACGACACGCGCGTGAAGCCCGCGGCGGCGAGCTCGGCGAGCGCGCCCGGCGTCACGGAGTCGGGGTTCGCCTCGGTCGTCACCTCGGCGCCGGGTGCCAGCCCCCATGCGTCGCGGACCCCGCCGAGCATGCGGACGAGGTCCCCCGCGGGCAGGAGCGTCGGCGTGCCACCGCCGACGAACACGGTAGACACCGCGCGCTCCGGCAGGCCGGCGTCGCGCAGGACGCGCGCCGCGAGGTCGATCTCGCGCAGGGCCGTGGTGGCGTACGACGCCTGGCTCGCTCCCCCGCCGAGCTCGGACGCGGTGTAGGTGTTGAAGTCGCAGTACCCGCAGCGCACCGAGCAGAACGGGACGTGGAGGTACACCCCGAACCCACGCTGCGCCGTCGGCCCCCGTCCCGACGCCGCGGCCGACGCCGGGTCCGCGCCGCTCGCGGCGGGCTCGCCCGCGCGCGCGGCCACCCAGGCGGGCAGCGCGCCGTCGGGCGGGACCGGCTCGCCGTCGGGCAGGGCCGGGCTCACTTCTTCGACTTGTCCTTGGTGTCCTTGCCGCCCGCGGCGTCGGAGGAGAGCGCGGCGATGAAGGCGTCCTTCGGGACCTCGACCGACCCGATGTTCTTCATCCGCTTCTTGCCCTCCTTCTGCTTCTCGAGCAGCTTGCGCTTGCGGCTGATGTCGCCGCCGTAGCACTTGGCGAGGACGTCCTTGCGCATGGCGCGCACCGTCTCGCGCGCGATCACGCGCGCGCCGACCGCGGCCTGGATCGGCACCTCGAACTGCTGGCGCGGGATGATCTCCTTGAGCTTGGCGGTCATCATCACGCCGTAGTCGTACGCCTTGTCCTTGTGCACGATCGCGCTGAACGCGTCGACCTGCTCGCCCTGCAGCAGGATGTCGACCTTGACGAGGTCGGCCACCTGCTCGCCCGAGGGCTCGTAGTCGAGCGAGGCGTAGCCGCGCGTGCGCGACTTGAGGTGGTCGAAGAAGTCGAAGACGATCTCGGCCATCGGGAGCGTGAAGCGCAGCTCGACCCGGTCCTCCGACAGGTAGTCCATGCCGAGCATCTGGCCGCGGCGGTCGTTGCACAGGCCCATGACGGTACCCACGAACTCGCTCGGCGCGAGGATCGTCGCGCGCACGACCGGCTCGCTCACCTGCTTGATCTTGCCGCCCGGGAACTCCGACGGGTTGGTGACCTTGACCGCCGTGCCGTCCTCGAGCGTCACGTCGTAGACGACGTTCGGCGCGGTCGAGATGAGGTCGAGGTCGAACTCGCGCTCGAGGCGCTCGCGCACGATCTCCAGGTGCAGCAGGCCGAGGAACCCGACGCGGAAGCCGAACCCGAGGGCGACCGACGTCTCGGGCTCGTAGTTGAGCGCGGCGTCGTTGAGCTTGAGCTTGTCGAGCGCGTCGCGCAGCACCGGGTAGTCGGTGCCGTCGATCGGGTACAGGCCCGAGAAGACCATCGGCTTGGGGTCCGAGTACCCGCCGAGGGCGTCGCTCGCGGGCTTCGCGGCGTTCGTCACCGTGTCGCCGACCTTCGACTGGCGCACGTCCTTCACGCCCGTGATGAGGTAGCCGACCTCGCCGACGCCGAGGCCCTTCGTGACGATCGGCTCGGGCGAGATGACGCCGATCTCGAGCAGCTCGTGCGTCGCGCGCGTCGACATCATGACGATGCGCTCGCGCGGGTTGAGGTTGCCGTCGATCACGCGCACGTAGGTCACGACGCCGCGGTAGGTGTCGTAGACGGAGTCGAAGATCATCGCGCGCGCCGGGGCGTCGGCGTCGCCCACCGGCGCGGGCACGCGCTCGACGATGCGGTCGAGCAGGACCTCGACGCCCTCTCCCGTCTTGCCCGAGACCCTGAGGACGTCGGCGGGGTCCCCGCCGACGAGGCCCGCGATCTCCTCCGCGTACTTCTCCGGCTGCGCGGCGGGCAGGTCGATCTTGTTGAGCACCGGGATGATCTCGAGCTCGTTCTCCATCGCGAGGTACAGGTTTGCGAGGGTCTGCGCCTCGATGCCCTGCGCCGCGTCGACGAGCAGCACGGCGCCCTCGCACGCGGCGAGCGAGCGCGAGACCTCGTAGGTGAAGTCGACGTGCCCCGGCGTGTCGATCATGTTCAGCGCGTGCGGCGTCTCGGTCCCGTCCTCGCCCACGACCGACCAGGGCATGCGCACGGCCTGCGACTTGATCGTGATGCCGCGCTCCCGCTCGATGTCCATGCGGTCGAGGTACTGCGCGCGCATGGCACGCGGTTCGACGACACCGGTGAGCTGCAGCATGCGGTCGGCCAGGGTCGACTTGCCGTGGTCGATGTGCGCGATGATGCAGAAGTTCCGGATCAGCTCGGGCGGCGTGGCCGCGGGCTGGATGCGGGTGCTCAGCTGGGCGCTGGGGATCGGGGACAACGCGGGTGCGCTCCTGGGAGTGGTGCGGGTCGGGCCGCGCGCTCGCGAGGCGGCGCACGTCGACGCTCGCTCTCGGGCGGGCGGAAGCACCCATTGTCCCACGTCCGGCGTCGACCCCGCCCGGAGGCCCCGCGGCGCGCCCGGTCGAGGCTCACCCTGCGGGTCCGCGACGCCCGGCCTAGCGTGGACGGCGGGTCGGCATTCTCGCGCCGGCCCCCCGACGAGAGGAGTCCCCATGGCCGCCACCGACCGCACCGGACGCCGCGTGCTGGTGATCGTCACCAACTACGGAGTGGAACAGGACGAGCTCGTCGTGCCCGTCGAGCACCTGCGTGCCGAGGGCCTCGACGTCGACGTCGCGGCGCTCTCGGCGGACGACGTGCAGACCCTCGTCGGCGACAAGGACCCGGGCCGGACCGTGACCCCGACGCTCACCCTCGCGGACGCGGACCCGGACGCGTACGACCTCCTCCTCGTCCCCGGCGGGACGATCAACGCGGACGCGCTGCGCCTCGAGGACGACGCCGTGAGCCTCGTGCGGGCGTTCACGACGGTGGGCAAGCCGGTCGCCGCGATCTGCCACGGACCCTGGGCGCTCGTCGAGGCGGCAGCCGTCGAGGGCAAGACGCTGACGAGCTACCCCTCGCTCGAGACGGACGTGCTCAACGCGGGCGGGGCCTGGGTGGACCGTCCGGTCGTGCGCGACGACGCCGGCGGGTACACGCTCGTCACCTCCCGCAACCCCGGCGACCTCGACGACTTCCTCCGCGAGGTGGACGCGGTCCTCGCCGCCTGACCGGCCCCGGCCGCGGAATACTCACCCCATGGCCGACGACCCGGACCACCTGGCCCTGCTCGCACACCTCCAGGCAGGGTTCCTCGCCGAGATCGGCGACGCGGACCCGCGCGCGCCCGTGCCGGCGTGCGGTCGCTGGCGCGTGCGCAACCTCGTCGAGCACCTCGGCCGCATCCACCACTGGGCCGCGGGACAGGCGCGACGCCGCCAGGAGACCGCGCTCGGACGTGGCCCGTTCGACCTCGCGCCCTTCTACGCCGAGCACGCCGCGGAGCTCCGCGAGACCCTCACCGCCCTGGACCCGGACGCGCGGGCGTGGACGCTCCTCGAGTCCGACGACCCCGCCTCGACCGTGCGCTTCTGGCACCGCCGACAGACGCACGAGACGCTCGTCCACCTGCACGACCTGCGCGCGGCGTCGGACAGGACCCTCGACGACGTCGCGCCGACCGTCTGGGCAGACACCGTCGACGAGGTCGTCACCGTCATGGAGCCGCGCCAGGTCCGCCTCGGCCGCGCGGCCCCGCTCGCCCGCCCGGTCGCGCTGCAGGCGGTCGACGCCGGCAGGACCTGGGTGCTCGGCGGCGGCAGCGCGACGGCTCCTGCGACGGTGGCAGCATCCGCACCCGCGCGCGAGCTCGCGCTCGTGCTGTGGGGTCGGCTCTCCCCCGAGGCGGCCGGCGTCGTCGTGGAGGGCGACGCCGACGCGCTCGCGGCCGCGCTCGCGCGGCGCATCACGCCCTGACACACCTCGGGCCGGGACACCACGGACCGCGACGCCGGTGGCGCGCGGCCTTCGGTAGATTGCCCGCGTGGCGAGGAATCGATGGCTAGGACTGCTCGGCGACGCGGCGCGCGCGGTGGTCAAGGAGCTCACGCGCCCCTCGGGCGGACAGGGAGGGACCGCCGCGACGCGCTCGCCCGGGGGAGGGCGGACGCCGTCGAGCACCACGCCGCGCCCGGGGCCGCGCCCTGCGCCGATGCCTGGCCGCCCGACCACGCCCGGCGGCCCGCCGAAGCCGGGCGGCCAGGCGAAGCCCGGCGGCCAGGCGAAGCCCGGCGGCCAGGCGAAGCCCGGCAGCCAGGCGAAGCCGTCCCGCCCGACGCCGCGAGGCGGGCGGACCGACGGCCCCGCCCCCGGCAGCCCGTACCCCGGCGACTACGAGGGGGTCGTGCGCGCCACGTACGCGCCGCACCTGGACGGCGACCCGGACCCGGGCGAGATCGTCTGGACCTGGGTGCCGTACGAGGAGGACTTCTCGCAGGGCAAGGACCGCCCGGTGCTGCTCGTCGGTTCCGACGCGCCGTGGCTGCTGGGCGTCATGCTCACGAGCAAGGACCACTCGCGCGAGGCCGCGGACGAGGCGCGCTGGGGACGGTACTGGCTCGACATCGGGTCCGGGCCCTGGGACGGTCAGGGCCGCGACAGCGAGGTGCGCCTCGACCGTGTCGTCCGCGTCGACCCGGGCGCCGTGCGGCGCGAGGGCGCGGTCATGGGTCGCGACCTGTTCGACCGCGTCGTGCAGGGCATCGCGAAGCACCGCTGACCCCTGCGGACGCCACCCGCGCACTCTCCGACGCCGCGCGCGCCCTGGATGCCGTGCCGGGCGGTCCTGCGACGACCACCGCGACTGGCGCTCCGCGCCCCGTCGCTGGTAGTCTTGTTGGTCGCGTGTCCGCCCAGGTCGGCGGGCACAGCTCTAGCACCTCTCCACGGGTTCCCCACCCCAGTCCCGGAGCTGGAGCCGCCCTCTACGACCTATCCGCTCGCTTCGGCGAACACACCAGAAAGTCCACACGTGGCCAACATCAAGTCCCAGATCAAGCGCATCCGCACGAACGAGAAGGCTCGCCTGCGCAACAAGGCGGTCAAGTCCGAGCTCAAGACGTACGTGCGCCGCGTGCGCGAGGCCGTCGCCGCGGGCGACAAGGACGCGGCGAACACCGCGCTCCAGGCGGCGTCGCGCAAGCTCGACAAGGCCGTCTCGAAGGGCGTCATCCACGCCAACCAGGCCGCGAACCGCAAGTCGGCCATCTCGAAGGCGGTCAACGCTCTCTGAGCGTAGGACTCTCCAGGTCGTCATGACGCGCTGATCGGCGCGACGACCGCACAGGCTTCCCCCGAGGGGCGCCGACCCATCCGGGTCGGCGCCCCTCGTGCGTCCCGCACGCGCCGCGGAGTCGGCCGAAGGGCGCAGCCTCAGCGCCCGTGGGCGCGGGCGATGGTGAGGACCGCCCGCTCGACGGCGAACACGGGGTCGCGGCCCGCGCCCTTGACCTCGGCGTCGGCCTGGGCGACGGCGCTGATCGCCGTCGCCAGGCCCTCGGGCGTCCAGCCGGCGAGCTCCTTGCGCGCGCGGTCGACCTGCCACGGCGCGAGCCCGAGGTCCTTCGCCGACGCGCCGCCCCGGCCACGCATCGCGCCGACCTTCGCGAGCGCGCGCAGCTTCATGGCGAGCGCCGCCACGAGCGGCACCGGGTCGGCACCGGTCGCGAGCGCGTGCCGCAGGAGTGCGACCGCCTCGCCCGCGTGACCGGCCACCGCGGCGTCGGCCACGCGGAAACCCGTCGCCTCGACCCGGCCGCCGTAGTAGCGGTCCACGACCGCCACGGTCACGGTGCCGTCGGTGTCCGTCACGAGCTGGCTGCACGCCGCCGCGAGCTCGCGCAGGTCGTTGCCGAGCGCCTCGACGAGCGCGCGGACGCCTGAGCCGTCGATCCGGCGCCGCGCCCGGCGGAACTCCGCGGTGACGAACGCCGTCTTGTCGGAGTCCTTCTTGATCGCGTCGACCGCGACGACGGGGGCGCCGCTCGCCTTGATCGCGTCGAGCATGCGCTTGCCCCGGACGCCGCCACCGTGCACCACGACGACCGTCGTCTCCGAGTCCGCGACGGGCACGTAGTCGACGACGTCGGCGACCAGCGCGTCCGTGGCGGCCTCCGCGCCCTCGACCACGACGACCTTCGCCTCGCCGAACAGCGACGGGCTCGCGGCGACCGTGAGCATCCCCGGCTGGTACGTCGCCGCCTCCAGCGTGACCTTCTCGACCTCCGGCTCCCGCTCGCGCGCGAGCGCGACGATCCCGTCCACCGCGCGCTCCGCGAGCAACGACTCCGGTCCCTGCACGAGGACGACCGGGGCGAGCCGTACGTCGTCCCACGGGAGCGAGGGGCCGGCGGACGGACGGGCGGGACGGGTCGGCGCGGGCATGGGTCCAGCCTGCCACGGCCCGCCCACTGCCGGGCACGTCGCCCCACGTCACCGCTGCGCGAAGCCGGCGCCGGGCCCGGCGTCATCCGCACCCCGCGGCGCCCAGCACGCCGTCGCGCACGACGAGCGCGAACGTGCCGCACGTGTCGGTGCGCAGCACGCTCGCACCGACGCCCGCGTAGAGGTCCAGCGCCCGGTCGGTCGGGTGCCCGTACGTGTTCTCGCCCGAGCTCACCACCGCGACGGCCGGGGCGAGGATCTCCGCGAGCCGGTCGGACTGCGTGGCCGAGCCGTGGTGCGCGACCTTCACCACGTCGACGTCGCCGAGCCCACGCTGGGCGAGGGTCCGTGCGAGCGCGCCCTGGCCGGCGTCCTCGAGGTCGCCGAGCGTGACGACGTCGATCCCTGCGACGTGCGTGAGGAGCGCGATGCTCGCGTCGTTCGCCCCGCCGTCGCCCTCACCGGACCCGACGCGGCGCGACGACGTCCCTCCGGCCACGTCCCCGTCGCCCGTCCTGCCCGCCTGGAGGACCTCCCACCGCGCCCCGCCCTCCACGCCGGTGTCGCCGGCGACGGCCACCTGCACCGGTACACCGGCCGCGTCGAGCGCGCCGAGCGTCCGGTCCGCCTGCGCCGGCGGGTCGGCCGTGCCCGTCACGAGCGCGCGTGCGACGACGCGCCCGCGCAGCACGGCGTCGAGCCCGCCGACGTGGTCCGCGTGGAAGTGCGTGAGCACGAGCAGGTCGACCCGCTGCACGCCGAGCGCGTCGAGGCACCGGCTGGCGGCGTCGCCCGCAGGACCGACGTCCACCACCACCGCGGACGCCGGGCCCGAGCGCAGCACCAGCGCGTCCCCCTGCCCGACGTCGCACGCGACGACCGCCCAGTCCGCAGGGACGGCACCGCGCCCCACGACGACCGGTCGCACGAGCAGGACCACGAGGGCCAGCACGACGACCAGCAGCACGACCGTCGCGACCTCCCTCGTGCCGCGCGACGGTCGTGCACGGCCGACCGCCCTGCCCATCCCTCGTGCACGTCCCGCCGGCCCCTGCCCGTCTCGTGGGCGTGCCGCGGCCCGCACCGCTCGCGCGACCCGCGCCCGCAGCGGCGCCGCGGTGGCGCGGCGGGCCTCGCGACGTTCCCCTGCCGCGCGCAGCGCGCGCGAGCGTCCCACGGCGACGAGCACCACCACCGTGACCGTGGCGAGGAGCACGAGCCCGCCGACGCCTCCGGGCCAGGGCAGGCGGGCGCCGGGCAGCCCGGCGAACGCCTGCGCGACCCCCGCGATCCACCCGGTGAACAGGCCCGCCGACCACCCGAGCGCGGTCGCCGCCGCAGGCCACCACGGCGCGACGAGCGTGGCCAGGACGCCGAGGACCGTCGCCGGGCCGAGCGCCGGCGCCGCCACGAGGTTGGCGGCGACGGACCACGTGCTGACGCTCGGGTCGAGCAGGACCAGCACGGGAGCGCACGCGAGCTGTGCCGCGACCGGCACGGCGACGACGTGCGCCGCCGTGCGACCGCACCACGGCGCGAGACGGCGCGCGATCGGCGCCGTGAGGAGCGCGAGTCCCGCGGTCGCGGCGACGGACAGGACGAAGCCGTACGACCGCGCGAGCCACGGGTCGAGCACCAGCAGGACCACCACGCCCGCGCCGAGCGCCGCGACGGCCCGCGAGGGCCTTCCCAGCGCGATCCCGACGACGCCGACCGCGCCCATCGCGGCCGCGCGCAGGACGCTGGGCTCGGGGTGGACCAGCACGACGAAGCCCGCCATCGCCGCACCGGTGACGACGACCCGCACCGCGCGCGGCAGACGGGCAGCCACGCACAACGCCGCGACGCACGCCACGACGATCGCGAAGTGCCCGCCCGAGACGGCCGTCACGTGCGTGAGCGACGTCGTGCGCATCGCGTCGTCGAGCACCGGGTCGAGCCGCGAGGTGTCCCCCACCGCGACGCCCGGCACCAGCCCGCGCGCCTGCGGGCTCAGCCCGTCCGTCGCGTCGAGCAGACCCCGCCGCATCGCGTGCACCCCGCGCAGGAACGGCCCGGGTGGCACGACGACCTGCGGCGTCCCGTCCGTGCGCAGGAGCGTCCGGTCGCCCTGGACGTCCAGGCGCCCGGTGGCGGTGATCGTCGCGCCGTAGGCCACGTCGGGCCAGCCGCCGTCCGGCCGGGCGACGTCACCGGGGCCGGGGACCGCGCCGGGTCCGGTGAGGGCGCCGGGTCCCGTGACGACGAGCGGTCCGGCCGCCGTCGTCGCGACGCCTCGGGCCGTGAGCCCGACGAGCGCGACCCGCACCTCGAGCCGGTCCGTCGCTCCCGTCCAGGGGTTGGTCCGCGGCACGACGGCGGAGCGCACGGTCGCGGTGACCGTCGCCGTCGCCCCCTGAGCGGCGAGGTCCTCGAGCCCTGACCCCGACCGTGCGGCGAGCTGGCCGCCCGCCGAGGCCAGCACGGCCGCGACGCAGGCGAGCACGACCACGACCTGCCCCGCGGCTCGCACCGGCCACGGCGGACCGGCTGACGCGGACCGTCTCCGGGAGCCTCCCGGCGGCGCGGCCCGGCGCGCTGCGGTGGCTGCGACGAGAGCGAGCACGGTCCCGAGCACCGCGACCGCGAGCACCGCGACGGCCGGCACGGCGGCGCGCAGGGTACCGGCGGGCGACCCGCCCACGGCGAGGAATGCCGTCGACCAGGCCGCGAGCGCCGCCGGGACGAGCCGCAGGTCCCTCACACGCGGACGAGGTCGCGCACGTCGGCGAGCACGGCCGGGCCGATGCCGCTCACCTCGCCGAGCTCGTCGACGGTCGTGAACGGACCGTTCTCGTCGCGCCACGCCACGATGCGCTCCGCGAGCACGGGACCGATGCCGGGCAGCGTGTCGAGGGTCGCGGCGTCGGCCGCGTTGAGATCGAGGGGCCCGCCCGCGGGTCCGGCGTCCGTCCCGCCCGCGCCGCCCGCCGGGTCGGGGGCGGCCACGGCCTCTCCCGGTCGCGGCACGACGATCTGCTCCCCGTCCGTCACGGCCCGCGCGAGGTTGAGCGCCGCGAGGTCCGCGTCCGGCGTCGCGCCACCTGCCGCCTCGAGCGCGTCCGCCACGCGTGCGTCCGGCGGGACCGTCACGAGCCCGGGCGCGACGACCTGGCCGACCACGTGCACGACGACTCCTCCGGGCACGCTCGCGCCCGCCGTGGGGTCCTCGGGCGCAGAGCCCTCGGGCGGCACGCTCGCCGCGGCAGGAGCGTCCTCCTCCTGCGGTGCTGTCACCGGCGCGTCGGCCGTCTCCCCCAGCTGGGCGACCGGCGCCACCCCACCGGTCGGGAGCTGGAGCGCCACGACGCCCGCGGCGAGCGCCATCACGACGACGAGCGCGACCACGGCGGTGCGGGGTCGCAGCGACCAGCGGGGAGCGCCCTCGTCGGCGAGTCCGGCGAAGCCGGAGTGCGCGGTGGGGTGCCCGTGGGCGGCGGTGTACGCGTTCGCGACGGTCTCGGCCGCACGGCGGCGCATCGGGCCGACGTCGTCCCGCGCGGTCGACGCGGGCGCCCCCTCGGCCGGTCGCGCCGGAAGCCAGCCGACCTCCTCGTCCGCGAGAGCGACGCCCGTCCCCTCGCCCGGTTGTTCGACGTCGCCCCATCCGCCGTCCCGGGCGGGCCGGTCGAGCACGTCCCGCCAGGGGACGTCACCGTCGTCGGCGCGGGCGGCCCGTGCGTCGACCTGCGCCAGCGCGCCGGTCGCAGGGTGCCAGGCGAGCGCCGGCCGACCCGACCGGGTCACGGCGCGCAGCCGCTGCCGGACGACCGCGTCCTCCCGGTCGCGCCCGATCCGTGCCGGCGGGCTCAGCTCGTGTCGTGGTGTGCTCACGCCCAGGACGCTAGGCACCCGGTGGGCCCAAGCGCCGGGCCCGGCCGACCGGTTGTGGACGGGCACCCCGCCGGGTGGGCCTGTGCACTGCCACGAGGCGCCCGGACCCAGGGAGGTTCGCCGTGGGCCCGGGTGCGCCGGCGCTCGGTCAGCCGGCGGGCGGGTCCCCTGCGCCCGAGCCGCGGCCGGCGAGGTCGGTGACGACGACCGCGAGCACTCCCGGCCCCACGTGCGCCCCGAGCACGGCGCTCACCGGAGTCACCACCGCCCGTAGGCCGGTGCGGTCGGCGAGCTCGTCGGCGAGGCGGCGCGCGGCGTCGTCCGCCCCGACGTGGTGGACGGCGAGCACGGGCTGCGCGCGGCGGCCCGCCGACTCCGCGGCAACCGCGGTCAGACGTTCGACCGCCGCCGCCTTCGTGCGGACCTTCTGGACGACGTCGATCCGCCCGTCGCGCACGGCCAGCAGCGGTCGCACCCCGAGCACCGCCCCCAGCGCGGCGGACGCCGCACTGAGCCGCCCGCCCCGGCGCAGGTGGTCGAGCGAGTCGACGAGGAAGATCGCACGGCTCGCGTCGGCCACCTCGATCGCGCGGCGCGCGACGACGTCCGCGGGCGCGCCCTCGGCCGCCGCCTCGGCGGCAGCACGGGCCGCGAACCCCAGCCCCATCGCGACGGTCCGGGAGTCGACCACACGCACCGGGACCGGCGAGTCCGCGGCTGCGAGCGCCGCGGCGTGCACCGTCCCGGACAGCTCTCCCGAGAGGTGGACGGAGACGATCTCGCGCGCGCCGGCGGCCGCGGCGGCGGTGTAGGCGTCGACGAACGCGCGGGGTGTGGGCTGGGAGGTCGTGACCCGGTGCCCGGCGTGCAGGTGCGCGGCGACGTCCTGTGCGGTCAGACCGACCCCCTCGAGGGAGGACTCGTCGTCCACGACCACGTGCAGGGGGACGACCCGCAGCCGGGGGTCGTCGCGGGGTGGGAGGGACGCCGTCGAGTCGGTGACGACGTGCACGTGGTGGTCGGTCATGGCGGCGCCCACCCTACGGCGCTCACGTGCCGGGGCGCATCATCGCGCCCCGCCGGACGCGAACGGCCCGTGACGCCGAGGAGGCGTCACGGGCCGCTGGACCGGGCGACGGGCTCACACAGCTGCCGCACCCACCCGCTCGTCCGCAGGACGGTCGACGACCGGCTCCGCAGGACGCTCCGCCGCGAGCCGGCGGTAGGACGGGTGGTCGACGTACAGCTCGTCCCGCAGCGGGTTGCGCCGCTTGGTGACGATGACGTACCCCTGGTAGACCGCCACGGCGACGTTGGCCAGGAGCGAGACCAGGCTGACGACGAACAGCGCCTTCGGGTCGTGCGAGGACTGGACGGCGAACGGCGAGTCCGAGACGAACGACGGGACGGCCATCGTGAACATCATCCAGAACGCCAGCGTCTGCGCACGGTGCTGGAGCCAGGCACCCTTGCGGAGGAAGAACGCGGGGATGGTGCACGCGATCAGCAGCGCGGCGCCGGCGTAGAACGCGTGGTCACCGACGCAGTTGTAGACGTACGCGAAGTTCCAGAGGTCGTACGCGATGATCCAGAACCACATCATGTCCGGCCAGATCATGTCCTGGAAGCGGTCGCGCGTGACGAAGATGCCCACCCAGCCGCAGATCGTGACGAGGTTGAGGATCCCGGCGATGCCGTTCATGACGTTCCACGGGCCGCCGACCATGACGACGCCGTCGACGACACCGTCCATGCCGGAGACCTGGAAGTCCCGGATCACCGCCTCCAGGATGTTGAGCCCGAGGATGGCGGGCGGGAACAGCAGGGCGTACCGCATGGCGCGCAGCCGTGGGCTGTAGCGCAGGAGCATGAAGCCGATGCAGCCGGCGAGGGCCGAGTAGACCTTGACCCAGTGGAACCACGTGCCGGTCGAGGAACCGGCGCCGGCGGTGTGCGGCCAGACGAAGATGGTCAGCAGCACGGGCAGGACCACGAAGAGGCCGATCGCGGCGGTCTTCGACCAGCGCACCAGCTCGTTGAGGCCGATGAGAGCGGCCAGCACGATGAACCACATGACAGCCGCCTGCCACGGGATCGAGTCGAACAGGAACATGTCACCTTCTCCTGGGGACGACCGGGCGGCCCACGCCGCCCGGGTACGGTGCGCGCTCGAAGTGGGTCCGGGTCCCGGCGCGCCGGAGGACCCGTGCTCACCCGCCCGAGGTGGTCTCCTCGTCCAGGTGGAGCGTCTGGCGCACGATCGTCGCGAGGACCGCGTCGTCGAGCTCCGGGGAGTGCCGTACGAGCCCGACGAGCCCGTAGACGAGCACGTAGAACGTCTGCGTGACGTGGGCGATCCGGACGCGGTGCCGCGCCGCGTAGGCCTCGACGGTCGTGGCCTCGAGGCTGGCGACGACCGCGCGGACCGCGCGGTCGAGGAACCGGTCGTAGAGGCTGCCGTTCTCGGGTCGCTGCAGGTCGTCGCGCAAGGGGTCGACCGTCTGCAGGTACGTGCGGAACATCGCGACGCAGTCGACGAGCGCCTTCTCGACGTCGCCGACCTGACGTGCGGCGTCCCACGCCCGGACAGCCTCGGTGAACTCCTCGACGTACCCGTCGAGCACGGCATCGACGAGCGCGTCCTTGTCTGCGAAGTAGTAGTAGACGAGTCCCCGCGCTACGCCGGCGCGCTCGGCCACGTCCTTGGTGGACGTCTTCGCGATGCCTTGCTCGACGAAGAGCTCGCGGGCGGCGCGGGCGATCTCCTCGGCCCGCACCTCGGGGGCGGACCGACGCCGTCGCGTCGGGGTCGTCGCACTCATGGAAGCTCCTTCGTCTGGGGACGTCTCCACGCTATGACCACTATTGACACATCGTCAATAAATGCCGACGAAGGGAGGACGAAGGTCCCTGCCCGTCGGGACCACCGTCCGGGCGCGACCAGGCGGGCGCCCCCGCCGCCGCCTAGGATCCGTGGCATGGGCGACGACGCATCGACCGACCCCGACCTCCTGATGCTGCGCGCAGCAGCGGCGCAGGCCGCGGCGGAGGCGGCCGAGGCCCGGGCGCGCGCCGCGCAGGCCGCGCTGGACGCGGCGGAGGCGGCGGAGGCGGCGTCCGGTACCCGCCCCGGCCCGCCGCCAGGCCCGTCGACGGCGCCCGCGGGGTACGCGGCCGAGGTCGCCGAGGGGTACTCGTACCGGGGCGGGACGCTCGCGCTCGGGGCGCTGCTGGAGGGCGAGCCGGGCGGGGACCCGGCTCCGCGCGCGGACGTCCAGGTCGGCTTCGCGCTCTCGATGCTCAACCGGCACGGGCTCGTCGCCGGCGCCACCGGCACCGGGAAGACGAAGACGCTGCAGGGCATGGCGGAGGGCCTGTCGGCGGCGGGCGTGCCCGTCTTCCTCGCGGACGTCAAGGGCGACCTGTCGGGGCTGGCGGTCCCCGGGGAGACGAACGAGAAGATCCTCGAGCGCACGGCGTCGATCGGGCAGGACTGGGCCGCGACGACGTTCCCGGTCGAGGTGTACTCGCTCGGCGGTCTGGGGACGGGCGTGCCGATCCGCACGACCGTCACGGACTTCGGGCCGCTGCTGCTGTCGAAGGTGCTCGGGCTCAACGAGACGCAGGAGTCGAGCCTGGGGCTGATCTTCCACTGGGCGGACACGCAGGGCCTCGCGCTGCTCGACCTCAAGGACCTGCAGTCCACGATCGCGTACCTCACCTCGGACGAGGGCAAGGCGGAGCTCAAGGGGATCGGCGGGGTGTCGAGCGCGACGGCGGGCGTGATCCTGCGCGAGATCGTCGCGCTGCAGGCGCAGAGCGCGGACGTGTTCTTCGGCGAGCCGGCGTTCGCGACGTCCGAGCTGCTGCGCACGGCCCCCGACGGCCGCGGCGTGATCTCCGCGCTCGAGCTGCCCGCCGTGCAGGACCGGCCGGCGCTGTTCTCGACGTTCCTCATGTGGCTGCTCGCGGACCTGTTCCAGGAGCTGCCGGAGGTCGGCGACGTCGAGAAGCCGCGGCTCGTGTTCTTCTTCGACGAGGCCCACCTGCTGTTCACGGGGGCGTCGAAGGAGTTCCTCCAGCAGGTCGTGCAGACCGTGCGGCTCGTCCGGTCGAAGGGCGTCGGCGTGTTCTTCGTGACGCAGAGCCCCAAGGACGTGCCCGCCGACGTGCTCGCGCAGCTCGGCAACCGGGTGCAGCACGCGCTGCGCGCCTTCACGCCCGACGACGCGGCAGCGCTCCGCGCCGCGGTACGCACCTATCCGACGTCGCCCTACGACCTCGAACGCCTGCTGCAGTCGCTCGGGACCGGGGAGGCCGTCGTCACGGTGCTCACGGAGAAGGGCGCGCCGGCACCGGTGGCGTGGACGCGTGTGCGCGCGCCCCAGTCGTCGATGGAGCCCGCGCCCACGGCCGTGCTCGAGCGGATCGTCGCGGCGTCCCCGGGCTTCGCCCGGTACGGGACGGCCGTCGACAACGAGTCCGCGTTCGAGCTGCTCCAGGTCCGCGTGCAGGAGCAGGCTGCGGCGCGCGCGGCAGAGTCCGCCGCCGCGGCCGAGGCGGCGGCGCAGGAGAAGGCCGCGAAGGAGGCGGCCAAGGAGGCCGAGCGCGCCGCGAAGAAGGAGCAGGCCGAGCTCGAGAAGATGCGCGCCAAGCTCGAGCGCGACGCGGCGCGGACCCGCACCGGCTCGTCGGGCTCGGCATCGCGGTCGCGGTCGCGGTCGACGAGCCCGCTCGACTCGTTCCTCCGCTCCGCCGGCACCCAGCTCGGCCGAGAGCTCACCCGCACCATCTTCGGCACCCGCCGCCGCTAACCCCTCCGCTGAGTGCATGAATTAGTCGCGTCCAGGGCCCCTTAGCGCGACTATTTCATGCACTCACGGGGCGGCTGTCCACAGCATCGGGGGCCGGGGTTTCGCCGGCTCGCGGTGGGCGGCATCCTCGGTCGGCATGGTGATCAGCCACAGCCCGGCCCGCCCGTTCCGCACGCGCACGGCGCAGACCTTCGGCATGACGCCTGCCTCGCTGCGCAGCCCGTCGCTCGAGGCCCCGTTCGCCGGGGTGCGGGTGCCGCGCGGGAGCCTCACGTCGGTCGTCGACCTGTGTGCGGCCGCGGGCCGTGTCCTGCCCGACGGCGCGGCGTTCAGCCACGTCACGGCACTCCGGCTGCTCGGCATCGAGGTGCCCTGGCAGCTCGACGACGACGACCGGATCCACGTCGTGGCGCCACGGCGCGACCTGCGGCTGCAGCGTGCGAACGTCGTCGCGCACTTCTGCGGCCAGCGTGCGCTGGCGACGACCACCGCGCACGGGCTCCCGGTCACGTCCGCGGCCCAGACCTGGCTGCACCTCGCCCACGCGCTCCCGCCGGACGACGTCGTCGTGCTCGCCGACTCCATGACCCGGCGGAAGGACCCGGCCGCCACGGTGCACGAGCTCCGACGGCTCATGGACGCGACGTACAAGATGCGCGGCATCGTGCGGTGCCGCGAGGCGATCGACCTCGTCCGGCCCGGCACCGACTCGAGCATGGAGACCCGGACGCGGCTGCTCCTCGTCCAGGCGGGTCTGCCGTGCCCGCAGGTCAACGTCCCGGCGCTCGACGATGCCGGACGATTTCTCGCCCTGCCCGACCTCTCCTACCCGGAGCTGCGCGTCGCGATCGAGTACGACGGCGACATCCACCGGACCGACCCGGCGACGTGGCGTCGCGACGTCGAGCGGCGTCAGCGCCTCGAGGACGCCGGGTGGATCATCGTCACGGCGACGGCCGACGACGTGATCCGGAACCCCGAGCGTCTGGTGCGCCGCGTGCGCGCGGCGAGGGACCGCCGTCGGGCATCCGCCCGCCTGTGAGTGCATGAAATAGTCGCGCCCGAGCAGGTCGGACGCGACTATTTCATGCACTCAGCGGGTCGGGGTCACACGACGATGTTCACGAGCTTCGGCGCGCGGACGACGACCTTGCGGACCTCGGCGCCGTCGATGGCGCGCACGACGTTCGGCTCCGCGAGCGCGGCGGCGGTGAGGTCCTCCTCGGAGATCGACGGCGGCACCTCCAGGCGGCCGCGGACCTTGCCCTTCACCTGGACGATGCACGTCACGGTCTCCTCGACGAGGTAGCGCTCGTCCGCCGTCGGGAACGGCGCGTGCGCGAGCGAGCGCTCGTGGCCCAGGCGCTGCCACAGCTCCTCGGCGATGTGCGGCGCGACGGGCGCCGTCATGAGCACGAGCGGCTCGACGGCCTCGCGCGGCACTCGGTCGAGCGACGTGAGGTGGTTGTTCAGCGTGATGAGCTTGGCGATCGCCGTGTTGGGGCGCATGTGCTCCATCTCGACGCGCACGTCGGCGATGGCGCGGTGCACCGCGCGCAGCGTCTCGGGCGACGCGGGCTCGTCGACGACCGTCACCTCGCCCGTCTCCTCCGAGACGACGTTGCGCCACAGACGCTGCAGGAATCGCTGCGACCCGACGACGGCGCGCGTCTCCCACGGGCGCGACAGGTCGAGCGGGCCCATCGACATCTCGTAGACGCGGAACGTGTCGGCCCCGTACTCGGCGTACATGTCGTCGGGGGTGACGACGTTCTTCAGCGACTTGCCCATCTTGCCGTACTCGCGCTGCACGACCTCGCCGTTCCAGCGGTACACGACCTCGCCCGACCCGTCCGAGGCGGGCTCCTCCGTGACCTCCGCGGCGGGCACGTACTGCCCGCGCGCGTCCGTGAACGCGTACGCCTGGACGTAGCCCTGGTTGAAGAGCTTGTGGAACGGCTCGACGCTCGTCACGTGGCCCAGGTCGTAGAGCACCTTGTGCCAGAAGCGCGCGTAGAGGAGGTGCAGCACGGCGTGCTCGACGCCGCCGACGTACAGGTCCACTCCCCCGGCCCGCCCGGCGGACGGGTTGTGCTCCGGGCCCATCCAGTAGCGCTCGAGGTCCTGGTCGACGACCACGTCGTCGGTCCCGCCGTCCCACTGCGGGTCGAGGTAGCGCAGGTAGTACCAGCACGACCCGGCCCAGTTGGGCATGGTGTTCGTGTCGCGACGGTACTTCCGGGGGCCGTCGCCGAGGTCGAGCGTGACGTTCACCCAGTCGTCGTTGCGGCCGAGCGGCGCCTCGGGCGACGAGCCCGCGTCGTCCGGGTCGAACGTGCGCGGCGCGTAGTCCGGCACGTCGGGCAGGTCGACGGGCAGGAGCGCGTCGGGGATCGCGACGGGCTGGTCGTTCTCGTCCCACACGATGGGGAACGGCTCGCCCCAGTAGCGCTGGCGGCTGAACAGCCAGTCGCGCAGGCGGTAGGTCGTCGTACCCTCCCCGACCCCCCGCTCCACGAGCCACGCGGTGATGCGCTTCTTCGCCTCGGGCACGGCGAGACCGTCGAGCGAGATCTCGTCGTTCGACGACGCGACCACGACGCCGTCGCCCGTGTACGGGCCCTCGAAGCCCTCGGGCAGCCCGTCCGCGGGCTCGACCGTCCGCACGACCGGCAGCCCGAACGCCTGCGCGAACGCGAAGTCGCGCTCGTCGCCGCCCGGGACGGCCATGATCGCGCCGGTGCCGTAGCCCATGAGGACGTAGTCGGCGGTGAACACGGGGATCGCCTGGCCGTTCACGGGGTTCACCGCGAGGTGACCCGTGAACACGCCCGTCTTCTTCCCGGCGTCGGCCTGGCGCTCGACGGCCGTCTTGGCGGCGGCCTCGCGACGGTAGGCCGCGACGGCCTCGACCGGCGAGCGGTGCCCGCCCGTCCAGGCGCTCGACGTGCCGTCGGGCCAGCGCGCGGGGACCTCGTCGAGCAGCGGGTGCTCGGGCGAGACGACCATGAACGTCGCACCGAACAGCGTGTCGGGGCGCGTCGTGAAGACCTCGACCTCGCTCCCCGACTCGGCGGCGACGTCGTTGGCGCCGTCGGGCGTGCCGAGCACGCCGAACCGCACGAGCGCACCGTGGCTGCGGCCGATCCAGTTGCGCTGCATCGCCGTGACCTTCTCGGGCCAGTCGATGAGGTCGAGGTCGTCCGCGAGGCGGTCGGCGTACGCCGTGATCCGCATCTTCCACTGACGCAGGCTGCGCTGGAAGACAGGGAAGTTGCCGCGCTCGGAACGGCCGTCGGCCGTCACCTCCTCGTTCGCGAGGACCGTGCCCAGGCCGGGCGCCCAGTTGACGGGCGACTCGTCGACGTACGCGAGGCGCTGGGAGTCGACGACGGCGCGCCGCTGCTCCGGCGTGAGCGTGGCCCAGTCCGCACCGGCCTCGACGCCCTCGACACCGGCCGGGACCGGCCGCGAGCCCGACGCGAGCTCGGCCTCGAGCTCGGCGATGCGACGCGCGCGGCCGCGGCCCCCGTCCGGGCGCAGCGCGTCGGGGTCGTACCAGGAGTCGAAGATCTGCAGGAAGATCCACTGCGTCCAGCGCACGTACTCGGGGTCGATCGTGGCGAACGTGCGACGCGAGTCGTGCGCCAGGCCGAGGCGGCGCAGCTGGCGCCGCATGTTCGTGATGTTGGCCTCGGTCGTCACGCGCGGGTGCTGTCCCGTCTGGACGGCGTACTGCTCGGCGGGCAGGCCGAACGCGTCGTACCCGAGCGCGTGCAGCACGTTCTCGCCGCGCATGCGCCGGAAGCGCCCGACGACGTCCGTCGCGATGTACCCGAGCGGGTGCCCGACGTGCAGCCCCGCACCCGACGGGTACGGGAACATGTCCATGATGAAGTACGGGCTCGCGCCCTGCGGGCCCTGGCCCTCGCCGTCGGTGAGCGACCCGTCGGGGTTCGCGGCCCAGAAGGTGCCGCGCTGCTCCCAGAGCTCCTGCCACTTGAGCTCGATCTGCTCCGCGAGCGCCGGCGTGTAGCGGTGGGCGGGGCCGCCCGCGGAGGGGGCGTCCGGGGCGGGCGAGATCTCGGTGGTGTCAGGCGTGGTCACCCGCCCGAGTTTACCGGCCGACCGGCGGCCCAGCGGCGGCCCGTCCACCCCGTGCGAGGATGTGCGCCGTGATCATCGTGACGACGAACGAGGTGCCCGGCTACCGCATCGACGCGGTGCTGGGCGAGGTGATGGGGATGACCGTGCGCAGCGCGAACATCGGGGCGAACTTCGTCGCGTCGTTCCGCTCGATCGGCGGGGGCGAGGTGACCGAGTACACGAAGCTGGTCTACGAGTCCCGCCAGGAGGTCATGCACCGCATGGTGCAGGAGGCCCAGCGCCGCGGGGGCAACGCCGTGGTCGGCATGCGCTTCGACACGGGCGACATCGCGCAGTCCTTCTCCGAGGTGTGCGCCTACGGCACGGCCGTCGTGGTCAGCCCCATCCCCGCCGGGCAGCCGGGCGCGACGGCGCAGTCCGCGCACCAGGCGCAGACGTCACCCCCGGCGCCGCAGGCTCCCGGCGGCCACGGCTACCCGCAGGACGCCGCGCCCGACCAGCCCTGGTCCTGACCGACCGGGCCCGACCAGCGGCCCGTCCCGCCCCGCCGCCCGCCCTGCCGAGCGACCCGCCGACCCGCCGTCACAGGCTGGCGACGATCACCGGGCCCTTGACGAGCAGGACCCAGGCGACGAGCGCGACGTAGCCGATGGCCAGGAACAGGTGGCGGTTGCCGACGAGCGTGCGCCGGAGCCCGTCCCCCGCCGGGAGGTACCCCTCCTGCACGGCGTGCACGACCTGGTACCAGAACAGCGGGAGCATCGCGGCCCACACGACCATGCAGTACGGGCACATCGCCGAGATCGCGTACAGCGTCGTCCAGACGAGGAAGAGGATCAGGCCCGCGCCGAGCGTGGTCCCGCCGAGGAGCGCGAGCCAGTACCAGCGCGGCAGGCGCGCACCGACGAGCAGGACCACCCCGGTCGTCACGACCACCGGGAACGCGGCGATGCCGAGCAGCGGGTTGGGGAAGCCGAGGAGCGAGCCCTGCCAGGAACCCATCGCGTCGCCGCAGTCGAGGAACGCGTTGATGCTGCACGACGGCACGTGGTCGGGGTCGGCGAGCTTGAGGTACTTCTCGACCGCGAGGGCGCCCGACGCGAACAGGCCGACCGCCCCGAGCACGACGAGCAGCCATCCCATCGTCCGGGAGCCGATCGGGCGGGGCCCGGTCCGGGTCAGCAGCTCGTCGTCGGGCGTGGCGGACACGCTCGCACCCGCAGTGGTGCTCTTGCTCACGGGGAGGCTCCTCGTGGGTCACCGGCTCCCGCCGGACCGTGACGTGCGCGCACGGCGGTGCGCGCCCGGGCCAACCTACCGCGCCCGACTGGGACCTGGCTGTGTGCCGACGGCGGGTCGCGCCTCCCCGGCCGCGCCGTCGGGCAGCGACGCGACGACGACGCCCGCGGGGCGGCGTCCGACCACGAGGATGATCGCGAGGCCGGCGACCGTGAGCGCGACGCCGGTCCACGCCGGGGCGAGGTAGCCCCACCCGGCCGCGATGACGAGGCCACCGAGGAACGCACCGTTCGCGTTGCCGACGTTGAGCGCGGAGTGGCACAGCGCGGCGCCGAGCGACGGTGCGGCGGGCGACAGGTCCATGAGGCGGGTCTGCAGCGAGAGACCGAGGATCTGGGAGGTCACGCCGAGCAGGAAGAGCGAGGCGACGGCGGGCACCGGGTGCTGTCCCGTGAGCGCGAACAGCACGAGGGTGACGCCCGTTGCGGCGAACCCGAGGTACACGGTGCGCAGGACCGAGCGGTCGGCGAGCCGGCCCCCGAGGACCGTCCCGAGGGTCATGCCCACGCCGAAGATCGCGAGCACGAACGGCACGGCGCCGGAGGCGAGCCCCGTGACCTGTGTGATGGTCGGCTCGACGTAGGAGTACACGGCGAACATCCCGCCGAACCCGATGGAGCCGCCGACGAACCCGATCCACAGCGGCCCGTTGCGCAGCGCACCGAGCTCGCGCCGCACGCTCGACCCCTCGTTCCCCGCGCCCGCGGGGATGAGCCACCACAGGGCCGCGAGGGTGACCAGGCCGAGCGCGCCGACGACCACGAACGCCGCGCGCCACCCGAGCTGCTGCCCCGCGAACGTCGACAGCGGGACGCCGACGACGTTGGCGATCGTGAGCCCCGCCATCATCGTCGCGACGGCGCGCCCGCGGCGCCCCGGCCCTGCGACGGCGGCACCGACCGCCGCCCCGACGCCGAAGAACGCGCCGTGCGGCAGCCCGGCCAGGAATCGGCCGGCGACGAGGGCCTCGATGCTCTCCGCGGTCGCGGAGAACAGGTTGCCCAGCGTGTAGAAGGCCATCAGCGCGATGAGGAGCGTCTTGCGCGGAAGGCGCGCCGCGGCGACGGTGAGCAGCGGCGCACCGACCACGACGCCGACCGCGTACGCCGTGATGGCGTGGCCCGCGGTGGGGATCGACACGTCGAGGTCCGCCGCGATGTCGGAGAGCAGGCCCATCGTGGCGAACTCGGTCGTCCCGATGGTGAACCCGCCCATCGCGAGCGCGAGCAGCGCGGGGCCGGCACCACGCAGGCGGCCCGGTGCCCCTGGGGTCGCGCCGTCGGGCACGGCACCGGGCACGGCGTCGCTCGCGGCGCCGGGTGCTCCGGGCGCCGACGGCGTGGAGGGGTGGGTCATGGCGTGTCCTCAGGGCGTCGGGCGGTCGGCGGGGGTCCTCGAATCGATTCGAGGCGTGTCGGCGACGGCGGCGACGGAGATCAGGGGTGCAGCGGCCAGTCTAGGCGGAGACCGGCTCCGCGCGCACGACCCACACGTGGTCGGCGGCGCGCAGACCGAGCTGCGCGGGCGGCGTCGGGCGGTCGGCGGTGCGGCCCGTGCCGCCGTCGGTCCCGGTCTCGCCGTCGGGCGCCGGGGGCGTCCACACGACCGAGAGGATGCCCGCGTACTCGCGGCGCTCGCGGACCTCGACGCCCGTGTCCAGGCCCACGCCGATCTCGGCGAGGTAGCGCAGGACGTCGGGGTCGGCGTCGGAGATCCGCGCCACCGTCCCCCTGTCCCCCACGACGAGCTCGGCGAGCGGGACCGCGGGCGGCCGGACGACCGTGCCGTCCGGGCCGGGGATCGGGTCCCCGTGCGGGTCGCGCGTGGGGTGGCCGAGCCGGACGTCGATGCGCTCGACGAGCAGGTCCGACACGGCGTGCTCCAGCACCTCCGCCTCGTCGTGCACCTCGTCCCACCCGTACCCCAGCTCCGAGACGAGGTACGTCTCGAGGAGGCGGTGGCGGCGCACCATGGCGAGCGCGAGCGCCCGGCCACGCTCGGTGAGCGTGATCGCGCCGTAGGGGGCGTGCTCGAGCAGGCCCTGGGCGCTGAGCCGGCGCACGGTCTCGGAGACCGTCGAGGCGCCGACACCGATCCGCTCCGCGAGGAGCTTGGTCGTCACGCGCTCGTCCGACCACTCCTGGGCGGCCCAGACCACCTTGAGGTAGTCCTGGGCGACGGCGGTGAGGTCGGTCGGGCGTTCCACGCGAACCACCCTAGGTCACGAGCCCCGAGCGGGGCGTCAGGGTGTCGAGGTCCGGACGACCTCGAGCCGGACCTCGACCGTCCCCTCGTCGTCCACCTGCACCGGGGCAGCGGGTGGCACCGCGATGCCGAAGTCGGAGAACCGCACCGCGATCGCCCCGGTCGCGAGCACCCCCTCGCCCGAGCGCCGCAGGTCGAGCGCGACCGTCACCGGCTGCGTCTCGTCGCGCAGCGTGAGCGCACCCGAGACCTCCAGGCGGACGGGCCCGGTCGTGCTCGACAGCGCACCCACGTCGAGCGGGGAGATGATCGAGAAGAGCGCCGTCGGGTACAGGTCCGTCTCGAGGGCCTGGCGCAGCTGCCGGTCGGCGACCGCCGAGCCGGTCGACAGCGTCGCGGTCTGCGTCGTCACGGTCGCGGTCCGCAGCTCGCCCGCGACCACGCGGAACGTCCCGGAGACGTCCGGCGTCACGCCGAGGAGCACCTCCTCGTCCGAGGGCACGTCCTGCACCTCGGCGCGGAACCCCGCCTCGGATCCCGGCCCGATCGTCCACTCGCCGTCCACGTCGAACGGCCCCGGCTCGGCCGGCTCGGCCGACGCCGTCTCCTCCCCCGGGCTCTGCAGCCCCAGCGGGGGCGGCGTGCGGCCCTCCTGCACCTCCGAGTAGACGAACGGCGCGAGGAGGACCACGACGAGGGCGAGGACCACCGACACGACGATCCAACGCGTGGACCTGCTCATATGCCCCATCCTGCCGTGTCGCACGTCCGGCCGCGAGGACCGACGCGCGCGGGCTCAGCTGCGGTGGCCGAGGACCGACGCGCGGGCTCAGCCGCGGTGGCCGAGGAACGACGCGCAGGCTCAGCCCTCGGTGGCCGGCGCGCCGGACGGGTCGCCCGCCACGCCGCCGTCGCCCACGTCGCCGCCCGGGACCTCGCCGCCGCCCCCGGCCCCGTCCCCCTCGACCTCGGGCTCGTCGACCACGGGCTCGTCGACCACGGGGACGCCGGACGGCGTCGGCCACGCGATGCGCGGCCAGACCTTCGCCGACTCGTCGACGCCGATCTGCACGAGCTGCCAGTCGACGATGCGCCGCCGCTCGGGGTCGAACCGCAGCACCGTCATCTCCGCCGTGCCCTTGAGCGGGCCGACGCGCAGCTGATCCTTGACCGCGCCGGCCGTGCTGCCGCTCACGTAGCGCACGCCGCCGCCGAGGCGCTGCGGCCCGGACCGCGTGTGCATGTGACCGGAGATCTGGTTCGGCACGCACCCGGAGTCGAGCGCCTCGTTGCCCATGCGCGGCGTGTGGATCATGAGGATGTCGATCTTCTCGCCGTCCTCCTGGGCGGCGCACGCGACCTCGGTGAGCCGCGTGGCGTACTCCTCGGGGGTCTCCTCGCGGGGCGGCTGGCTGCCGAGGCCGAGCCGTGTCTCGAGCGGGTCGCGGTCGCCGAGGATGCGGATGCCCTCGACCTCGACGATCTCGCCGTCGAGGACCGTCTGGCCGTTGGCCCGCTCCTGCGCGGACGTCTCGAGGCTGTCGTGGTTGCCGTCGGCGACGACCATGGTCGCGCCCTTCGGCACGGCCGCGGCGAACGAGTCGACGCAGTAGGACTCCACGCTCGTCCCATTCATGGTCGTGTCGCCGGCGTTGAGCACGATGCTCGCCCCCGAGCGCTCCGCGACCGTGCGGATCAGCGGGGTCATGCCGGTGTTGCAGTGCAGGTCGCTCACGAGCAGGAGCGTGACGAGGTCCTCCTCCGCCGCGGGGGCGGGCGTCGCGTCGGTCTCCTCGTCGGTGGTGGCGTCGTCGGTGCTGCCGGCGTCGGCGGTGGCGTCGTCGGTGCCGCCGTCGGACCCTGAGGTGGACCGGTCCCGGGCGGTCCCGTCGTCCGTGCCCGACGCCGGACCGTCGGCACCGTTCTCGGCGTCGCCCTCGGAGCCGGTCCGCGCGCCCGGGGACGCGTCGACGTCGGTGGCGCCGCCGTCGGGCACCGCTGCCCGGGGCGGGGCGGTGAGGCTCTGGATCCGCTCGCGCCGGTCCCACGCCGCGACGAGGTTGGTGTTCGCCCGCTCGTAGAAGTCCTGGTTCTCGCGGTACAGGTCGATGAGCATGGACCCGTACGTGTCGACGACGCCCGCGAGCCGGCCGGTGATGCGGGCTCCTTCGAGGGCGGTCCCGTCGAACACGGGCGACGCGCGGTGGGTGGGACCGCGTGTCGTGCCGGGGTCGCTCGAGGCGAGCGAGGCGGCGAGGAGCGCGACGAGGACGACGCTCGCGGTGATCTCGTAGGTCCGCGGCGCGACGCGCGCGGTGAGCTCACGGCGTCGGGCACCGCCGAGCAGCAGGTAGAGGCCCGCCCCGGCGGCGGCGACGACGAGCACCGCGAAGCCCGTGCGGCGCAGCGCGTCCTGGACGAGCGCGCGCGCGACCGAGCTGACCGTCTCCTGCGGACCGCCGAAGAAGCGCAGGTAGTCCTCGAGGTCCTGCGACAGGCCCTCGAGCGTGTCGGCCTGGCCGACCGCGGTCAGGTCCGCGGGGATCTCCTGCACCGTGACGTCGGCGCCGAGGCCGAGGGGCAGCGGCGAGTCGATCTGGAGCGTGCCGAGCGGCCCGAGGTCGACGGTGACGAGGCCGTTCGTCGTCACCTCGTACCGGGCCTCGTGCGGGCCGAGGCTGCGCTCCGCGGTCGCCGTGGTGACGCCCCACACGACGCACGGGACGAGCGCGAGGAGGATCCCGAGGGTCCAGCGGAGCCAGCGGGGCGGGGTGCGGTGGGGACGACTCATCGTGGAACAGCCTCCCGGATCCACCCCCGCCCCGCCAACTCGCCGCCGGTGCGTCAGTCCCGCGCGCCGCGCAAGGTGACGAGCGCCACGCCCGAGGCCACGAGCATGAGCACGACGCCGATGAGCGACGTCACCCCCACGCCGCTGCCGAACGCGGCGTGCGCGGAGTCGAGCAGCGCCTGCGCCGGACCGGCAGGGAGCGTGGAGGCGACCTGGGTCGCGCCGCCGAGCGTCTCCGCCGCGGCGGCGGCGTCGGACGTCGGCACTCCCGCCGGCACGACGACGTGCGCGTGGTACGACGCCGTGAGGATGCTCCCGAGCACGGCGGTGCCGAGGACGGCCCCGACCTCGTACGCCGTCTCCGAGATGGCCGAGGCGGCTCCTGCCCTCTCGGCCGGGACCGAGGAGACGATGAGGTCGTTCGACACCGTCTCGGCCGCGCCCACGCCGAGCGAGAGCACGACGAACGCCACGACGAGCAGGACGAGGGCGCTCCGCCCCGCGCCCGCGGCGACGATCGCGTAGCCCGCCGCGGAGAAGAGCAGCGCGACCGCGACGACGTGCGCCGGGCGCACGCGCCGCACCACCCGCACGACCGCCAGCCCCGCGACGATCATCACGACGAGCCCGGGCAGCAGCGCGAAGCCCGCCTGCATCGGCGTGAGGCCGAGCACGAGCTGGACGTCCTGGGACACGAAGAACAGGAAGCCGACGAGCGAGAACACCGAGAGCAGGTTGACGAGCACCGCACCGCTGAACGCGGCGTGGGTGAACAGGCGCACGTCGATCATGGGATCGGCCCGGCGCAGCTGGCGGCGCACGAACAGCCCGCCGGCGACGAGCCCGACGACGACGCTCCCCACCGCGAGCGGGCTCGCCCCGGACTTCGCGAGCAGCTTGATGCCGTAGACGACGGGCGTCATGGTCGCCATGACGAGCACGATCGAGAGCACGTCGATCCGTCCCGGAGCCGGGTCGCGCGACTCGGGCACGAAGAACGGCGCGAGCGCGAGCAGCAGCACGAGCACCGGGACCGCGAGGAGGAAGACCGAGCCCCACCAGAATTGCTCGAGCAGGAACCCGCCGACGATGGGGCCGAGCGCGGACCCGGCCGCGAACCCGGCGGCCCAGACGGCGATGGCGAGGCGCCGCTCCTCGCGGTCGACGAACACGTTGCGCAGCAGCGAGAGCGTCGACGGCATGAGCATCGCGCCGAAGAGCCCGAGCGCGGCCCGCGACGCGACGAGCGCCCCCGCGGTCGGTGCGTACGCCGCGACGACGGACAGCGCGGCGAAGCCGACCGCCCCGACGAGGAGCAGCCGGCGCCGTCCGACGCGGTCGGCGAACGAGCCCATCGGCACGAGCAGGCCGGCGAGCACGAGCGGGTAGATGTCGATGATCCACAGGAGCTGCGTCCCGCTGGGCCGCAGCGACTCGGAGATCTGCGGCAGCGCGAAGCTCAGCACGGTGTTGTCGATCGACACGAGCAGCACCGGGAGCATGAGCACGGCGAGCGCGAACCAGCGTCCGGCCGCTCCGCGCACGGGTCCGCGGGCAGCAGGGGCGTGCGCGGCGGCCGCGCCGGTGCGGGTGGCCGCGGGGGCCGTCGTCACGGGGGTCGTCACGGCGAGAGGTCCTTCCACGATTCCGACGGCGGGGCGGCGCGACGACGCCGAACTTCCAAACCGTCCAGACGGTACAGTAACGCCGCCGCGGGTCGCCGTCATCCCCCGCGCGGTGTGACCCTCCCCACCGACCTGCCCCGGTCCGCGCGCACCCTCGTCGCCCCGCGGGCGACCACGTGCGCGCGATCACGTGCGGCGAAGTGCGCCACTACCCTCGGAACCATGCCGCCACCCCCCGCCGCCCGCGTCAAGGTCCTGCGCGCGTTCGCGTCCCTGCTCGTCGAGCAGGGCGAGCGCGCCGCGACCCTCGAGGCCGTCGCCGAACGTGCCGGCGTCTCCAAGGGCGGGCTGCTCTACCACTTCGGGTCCAAGGTCGCGCTCGCCGACGGGCTCACCGAGCACCTGCGCGAGCTCACCGCCGCCGACGTCGCGACGATGCGCGCGGCCCCCGCGGGCGCCGTCGACTACCTCATCCGCACCTCGACCCTCGTGGACACCGAGTTCGAGCTCGTCTACCTCGCGGTCACGCGCCTGGCGCAGGGGTCGTACCCGCGAGCCCGGGCCGCGCTCGACGGCGCGCACGACGCCTGGACGCGCGCCGTCCTCGACGAGGTCGGCGACCCCGTCGTCGCCCACGCGATCGTGCTGCTCAGCGACGGGCTCTACGCGCACGCCGCGCTGAGCGGCGACATGCTCGGTGAGGCTGCCGCGGGCGGGAGCGTGCCCGACGACGGCCCCGTCGAGCCGCGCGACGACCTCGCCTTTCGCGCACCGCGCCCGGGCGACGACGTCGACGACCTCCTCGAGCTCGTCGGCGAGCTCGTCGCGCTCCGCCGTGCGTCGACGGGCAGCTGACGGCACCACCCGGGACACGGGAAGGCCCGGTGGCGCGTCGATCGACGCGCCACCGGGCCTCCGGTGCCCGTGGTTCGCTCGCGACTACCCGCCGAGCCGGAACGGGACGGAACGCTCGCGCGTCACCTGCTCACCGTCGACGTCGGCGGTGAAGGTGACGTCCACCTGGCCCTCGACCGGCTCCGTCGTCCGCACGGCGAACGCCTGGTACGCGCTCGCCCCCGCGGCGACGTCGGCGAACTCCTTGCGGCCGAACGGCGTCACGACGCTCACGTCCGCGGTGCTGTCACCCTCGTTGAGCACGCGCACGGTCAGGTAGAGCCTGCCCGCGAGCCAGCGGTGGCTCACGTCGACGGAGAAGTGCGGACCGGCGTCGTCGGCGCACGGATCCGCGGTGGGCGCGTCCTCCCAGATGGCCTGGTAGTACCGGGCGTAGGTCCACCCGCCGACCCATGCCGACGCCCCGAGCACGAGGTCGACGTCGTCGAGCTTCCACGTCGGGTCATACGTCGGCGAGACCGTCCCGTCGTCATGGGTGATGAACCCCGGCCACGGCTCGCGGGCGACCCAGGTGTGCCCGAGACCGGGGTCCCCGTAGACGACGTCGTACCCGGTGTTCGGCCCCTCCCACGAGATGTTGAACGAGCTCTCGTCCGCGCCGGCAGGCGGGTTGACGACGACGTCGACGAACGGCGCCCCGGCCTCGCACACCGGGGTCACCGAGACGACCTCGAGCGCGCACCGCGGCCGGACGACGGAGTACCACTCGAGGAGGAGCTGCCCGTCGCCGAGCCGCCGCCAGTCACCCGTGGTGCTGGCACCTTCGGGGAACTCGTACCCGGGCGCCGCGGCCGCGACGATCCCTGCGTCGGTGCGGTGGTACGAGACCTGCTCGCTGTCAGCAGGCACGATCACGTCGTCCGGTGACGCCGCGCAGTGGGTGACGGCAGCCGGCGTCTCCGGCAGGACGATCTCGCCACCCGAGCCGCAGAGCGAGACACCTGTCTCGCTCCGGTCGTACGTGTCGTCCTCCGCGTCGACGACGACCCGCCACGTCTGGCCCGACCACTGGTCCAGCTGGGCGCCGAACCAGTAGGAGCCGTACCCGTCGACCGGTCCTTCGCCGACGACCGCACCGTCCACCGTGACCGTGACGACCGAGCCCGCCGGGAAGCCCCCGAGCGAGACGTTCAGGCTCCCGCAGTAGGCGCTGGCGTAGAACCAGTCGGTGGGCGGGGCGTCGCACGGTGTCGTCGTCCCGCTGTCCGCGAAGTCGCCCTCCACGCCGACCGGCACGTCGACGACCACGCTCCAGTCGTGGGGCGCCGAGCCGTCGACGTCGTGCCAGAGGGAGTGGTGACCGTCGAAGACGACGTCCTCGACGGTCTCGCCGTCGACGACGGCGACGAAGCCAGTGCCGTCGGGGTAGTCGTCGAGGACGACGTACAGGGAGGAGCAGGCGGCCTGGACGGTCGGGGTGGCGGCGGACGCCGGGGTCGCGGTGGCGACGCCCAGCCCGCCGAGGGCCAGCACCGTCCCCACGGTGCCGGCAAGGAGCTTCTTCACTCGGTTCGTGGTCCTTCACGAGAGGACGGCATGAGCCGTCGGCGGAGCTGTCGAGCGCATTCAACCAGACCTTGGGACGCTCTGGACATCTCCGACGAACCACCTGAGCGAGGTGTCCCTCCTCCGCCCTCGCGCGTCAGGCCTCGTACGCGGCCCGCAGCGGCCCGAGGTCGAGCTTGGACTGCGTCATCATCACGTCGACGACGCGCTGGACGCGGGCGGGATCCGGGTCCTGCAGCATCGCGAGGAACTCGACGGGCACCACCTGCCACGACAGGCCGAACCGGTCCTTGAGCCACCCGCACTGCGACTCCTGGCCGCCGTCGGTGAGCGCAGCCCAGTACCTGTCCACCTCGTCCTGCGACTCGCACTCGACGATGAACGACACGGCCTCGTTGAACGAGAACTGCGGGCCGCCGTTGATCGCGTCGAACCGCTGCCCGGCGAGCTGGAAGTCCGCGGACACCGCCGTACCGTCGGGCTGGCGGAACACGTCCCCCGTCTTGGCGTCAGGGAAGACGCTCGTGTAGAAGGTGATGGCCTCCTCGAGGTTGCCGTCGAACCACAGGCTCGGCACGATCGCGCGCATCGTCGTCTCCGTTCGTCGCAGGTCGGGCGGCCGGACGGCCACCCACCCGTTCCGACACCCCGCGGACCTCGAACTCATCGGCGGCGGCCACCATCCACGCTCGGGGCCGTGCCCGACGGCGGTGCTCACCGAGCTACGCGGTCGCCTTCTTGCGCGTCGTCTTCGCCGCGGTGGACTTCTCCGTCGACGCCGTCGAGCGGCTCGAGCCCTTCTTGGCAGCGGGCTTCGACGAGGTCTTCTTGTCGTCGCTCGCGCTGCTCGCGCTCTTCGACCGCGAGCCGGACCCGGACGAGCCCGACGAGGCCTTGCTCGACGACGAGCTCTTGCGCCCCGTCCCGCTCTTCGCCGCCGAGCCCGACGACGACCCGGAGCCCTTCGACGAGGACGACCCCGAGCGCGAGCTCTTCGACGACGCGACGGACTTGCGCAGCGCCTCCATGAGGTCGATGACCTCGGCGCCCTCGCTCTCCTCGGGCTGCTCACCGAACGTCTCGGCGGTGTCGAGCGCGTCGCCCTGCTCGAGCTTGGCCTCGATGAGCTGGCGGAGCTGCGCCTGGTAGTCGTCCTCGTACTCCTCGGGCGTGAAGTCGGCCTCGAAGCTCGTGACGAGCTGCGCCGACATCGCGAGCTCCTTGTCGGTCACCTTCGCCTCGTCGTCGAGCGACGGGAACGCGGCCTCGCGCACCTCGTCGGCCCACAGCAGCGTCTGCAGGACGAGCACGTCGTCTCGGACGCGCATCGCCGCGAGCCGGGTGCGCTGGCGCAGGGCGAACTTCACGATGGCGGTGCGGTCGGTGTCCTCGAGCGTGCGCCGCATGAGGACGTACGCCTTGTTGGACTTCGAGTCCGGCTCCAGGTAGTAGCTGCGGTCGAGCAGCAGCGGGTCGATCTGCTCGCTCGGCACGAACTCGACGACCTCGATCTCGCGGCTGCGCTCGGCCGGGAGCGCGGCGAAGTCCTCGCTCGTCAGCACGACGGTGCGCTCGCCGTCGTCGTACGCCTTGTCGATGTGCTCGTACGGCACGACCTCGCCGTCGATCTCGCACACGCGCCGGTAGCGGATGCGCCCGCCGTCCTTGTCGTGCACCTGGTGCAGCGGCACGTCGTGGTCCTCCGTCGCGGAGTACACCTTGACGGGGACGTTGACGAGCCCGAACGTGATCGCGCCCTTCCAGATGGCCCTCATCGGTCCATGGTGGCGCGCCCGGGACTCCCCCGCGAGCGGATTTGGCCGGTTCCGGCCCGGGAGCGGCCCTGCCGGGGACTGTGGGTGGCTCGCGGGAGGATGGGTGCGTGGTGGGGACCAGGTTCGAGTTCGAGGCCGAGCTGTGGCGGTGGGAGGCGCGCACCGACAGCTGGGTCTTCGCCGCGCTGCCGGAGGACGTCAGCGACGAGATCGCGGAGCTCCCGCTCCCGCCCGCGGGGTTCGGCTCCATCAAGGTCGAGGTCACGCTCGGTGCCCAGCGCTGGTCGACGTCGGTCTTCCCCGACGCGCAGCGCCGGACCTTCGTGGTCCCCATCAAGGCGGCGGTGCGCCGGGCCGAGGGCGTCGACGTCGGCGACCACGTGCGGATCGGCGTCGAGACGCAGATCTGACGACTCCCCGCCCGCGGTCCGTCCGGGGTGTCAGCCGAGGACGCCGTGGTGCAGCGCGCGCAGCACGGCACGCGTTCGGTCCCGCGCCCCGAGCTTGAGCAGCACGGTCGACACGTGGTTCTTCACCGTGCCTTCCGCGAGGAAGAGCGCCTGCGCGATCTCCCGGTTCGAGTATCCGGCGGCGACGAGCCGCAGCACCTCGAGCTCGCGCTCGGTGAGCTCCTGGACCACGGTGCCGTCGGGCGCGTCCCCGACCGCCGCCCCTCCCCCGCGCACGGCCCGCAGGAGCCGGTCCGTGATCGACGGCTGGACGAGCGTCCCCCCGGCGGCGAGCGTGCGGACCGCCCCCGTGAGCTGCTCGAGCGTGACGTCCTTGAGCAGGTACCCGCGCGCCCCGGCGCCCAGCGCGCGGAGCACGAGCTCGTCGTCGTCGAACGTCGTGAGCACGAGCACGGGGAGCTCCAGCCCGCCGGCGCGCATCGCCTCGAGCGCCCAGATGCCGTCGTGGCGCGGCATGCGCAGGTCGAGCAGGACGACGTCGGGCACGTGCTCGCGCACGGCGGCGAGCGCCGTCATGCCGTCCTCCGCCTCGGCGACCACGTCGACGTCGGGCGCGAGCTCGAGCAGGCTGCGGATGCCCTGACGGACGAGCGTCTGGTCGTCGACGAGCAGGACGCGGACCGTCTCCGGGCCGCTCACCGGGACGCCTCGCGCGCCACGGCGCGGTGCTCGGCTGCGAGCTCCACCTCGACCCGGAAGCCGGACCGCCCGTCGATGCGGACGCTCCCGCCCTGTGCCCGGACGCGCTCGGTGAGGCCCCGTAGGCCGTTGCCCGGCTCGACACGCGCCACGCCGCGCCCGTCGTCCTGGGCCACCAGGCGCACCCGCCCGTCCTCGGCGGTGAACGCGAGGCTCAGCTCGGTCGCGTCGGCGTGGCGGATGGCGTTCGTCACGACCTCCTGGGCGGCGCGCACGAGCACCGCGGTCTGCTCCTCGTCGACCCGGACGTCGTCGTCCACGAGCACGCGCACGCGTGGCACGCGGACGCGCTCGACCAGCGACCCGACCGCCTCCTGCAGCTGCGGCGCGCGGCGGCGCAGCTCTCCCACGGTCGCGCGCACGTCGCCGAGGAGCTCGCGCGCGACCGTCTTGGCGCGCAGCACGTGCTCGCGCGCCTGCTCGGCGTCCTGGTGGCTCGCGGTCTCGAGCTCGAGCGCGAGCACGGTGAGCTGGTGGCCCAGCACGTCGTGCAGCTCGCGCGCGATGCGCAGTCGTTCGTCGGAACGCGTGGACTCGTCCCGCAGCACCGCCGCCGCCGCGAGCTCGACGTGCGCGGCCGCGAGCTGCTCGCGCATGCTGCGCTCCCGCCGGAGCGCGAGGGTCGAGCCGACGCTCGCGACCTGCAGGAGCAGGTAGATCAGGCCGGTGAGCAGCGCGTCGGTGAGCGGCTCGCGGGCGCCGACCGAGACGGTCACGACGACGACGTTCACCACGACCACGACGGCAGCGACCCGCGCCGGCACGACGTACACGCTCAGGGCGGCGACCGCGACGAGCAGGATCGGGAGCCACCCCGCACCGGGGGCGGTGAGGACCAGGACCGCGACGAGCACGACCTGCGCGACGAGCAGCGCGTACGCGCGCCCCGTCGCGAACCGTGCACCGAGCACGGGCCCGACGGTGACGGCGGCGAACGCCACGAACACGGTGAGCCAGGCGGCGACGGGGATCGTCAGCGCCTCGCGCGCGGCGATCGGCACGAGCGCGCCGAGGCCGAGCAGCACCACGAGCATGGCGACGCCCGCCCACGTCTCCGGGTCCGTGCGTCGCATCCCCCCACCCTACGGACCGCCCCGGCCGGTGCGACGTGCCGGAAGTCATGGCCGACGCCGGTGACGATCGGCACGCGCGGTGGGAGGCCCGCGATCCGTAGCGTCGAAGGAACGCCGGCCTGGCGGCCGGCGACCGCCGGGCACGGCGACCGGCGGGCACGCACGAGCACCGGACAGGAAGGACGGGTCGCCATGAGCGCCGTCGAAGCACGGAGCCTCACGAAGCACTACCGCCGCAGGGGTGCGGTGAAGGTCGCGGTCGACGACGTGAGCCTCACCGCGGCCGAGGGCGAGGTCCTCGGGATCCTCGGACCCAACGGGGCGGGAAAGACGACGACCGTCGAGATGATCGCGGGCGTCCGGCGGCCCGACCACGGGACGGTGCGGGTCGTGGGCCTGGACCCGTTCGCCGACCGGGCCGCGGTGCGACGGGTCCTCGGCGTGCAGCTCCAGGCCGGGTACCTGCACGGCGCGCTCACCGTCCGCGAGCTCGCCCGCCTGTACCGCACGTTCTACCGCGACGGTCGCGACCCCGACGTGCTGATCGAGCGCCTCGGGCTGGCCGAGCAGCGCGAGGTGCGCTACGAGAAGCTCTCGGGCGGTCAGCAGCAGCGGGTCGCGATCGTCCTGGCGCTCGTCGGGGACCCGCGCGTCGTCATCCTCGACGAGCTCACCACGGGGCTCGACCCGCAGGCACGCCGCCAGGTGTGGGCCGTGGTCGAGTCGCTGCGCGACGGCGGCGCGACGGTCCTGCTCGTCTCCCACCAGATGGAGGAGGTCGAGCGGCTGTGCGACCGAGTCGTCCTGCTCGACGCCGGGCGCGTGGTCGCGCACGACACCCCGGCGGGTCTCGTGGCGGGCGCCGGGCTGGACCAGCGCGTCCTGTTCCAGGTCACCGAACCGCTGCCCGCCGCGCTCCTGGAGGCGGTGCCCGGCGTGGACCGGGTCGAGGAGCGCGACGGCCGGGTCGTCGTGACCGGGAGCGGCGACCTGCTCCAGGAGGTCAGCACGGCGCTCGTGCGCGCGGGCGTCGTCGCGACCGGGACACGGCTCGAGCGCGCGACGCTCGACGACGCGTTCCTCGCGCTTGCCGGGCGCCCGCTCGGCGACGACACGTCCGTCCGCACCACCACCGAGGAGGCCGCCTGATGACCACGACCGCTGCCACCACGACGTCCTCGTCGCCCGCACGCCCGCGTCCGACCGGCGGTCCCGGCGTGCGCGCGTGGGGCGCCCTCGTCGCCGCCGAGGCGAGGATGGTCGTGCGCGACACGGCCGGTCTCGTGATGCCCTTCGGCATGCCCGTCCTCATCCTCGTCATGTACGGGATCAGCGAGGCCACCGAGATCGTCCTGCCCGGCTCGGGCGGGCGGACCGCGTTCGACGTGTTCGTCGTCCCCGTGGTCCTCGCGATCGTCGTGGGGATCGTGGGCGTGGTCAACATGCCGAGCTTCCTCGCCACGTACCGGCGCACGGGCGTCCTCAAGCGCCTGTCCGTGACGCCGGCGTCCCCGGCGATGGTGCTCGTCGCGCAGGTCGTGGTGAGCGCCGTGCAGACGGCGCTCGGCGTGGCGATCGCGCTCGTCGTCGCGACCGCCGCGTTCGGCGCGAGCGCGCCCGCCTCGCCCGAGGTCGCGCTCGGCGTGCTGGCCCTCGCCGCGGCCGCGATGTACGCCGTCGGGATGCTCGTGGCCGCGGTCGCGCCCTCGCCGAACGCAGCCCTCGCCCTCGGGCTCGTCGCGTTCTTCGCGTTCGGCGCGACGGGCGGCATGTTCGGCGACGTCTCGAACCTGCCGGAGCCGGTCGCGCGCGTCGGAGAGATGATGCCGTTCGGTGCAGCGGTGCAGGCGCTCGGCGACGCCTGGGCCGGGCAGCCCGTCGCGGCGGCCCACCTCGCCGCGCTGGGCACCGCGGTCGTCGTGTGCTCGCTGCTCGCGGCGCGCCTGTTCCGCTGGACCTGACCCCGGCCCGCCGGGTCGCGCCGTCCTCGCCGTCCGGCGATGGCGGCGCGTCAGCCGTCGCGGCGACGTTCGTGGAACGCCTCGTCGACGACCTGCGCGGTCCGCATGAAGCTCGCGATCATCTCGCGCGGCGGCGTGAGCTCATCGGTGTTCTCGGCGGGCTCGGGGACGCCGTCGAGGCCGCGCACCTCGTCGTGGATGCGCTCCATGGTCGTGTCCAGAGTCGCGGCGACGTCGGCCGCGAGCTTGAGGGCGTCGGTGAGGTGCTGGGGCACGTCGCGCTGGTACTTGTAGTAGATCTTGTGCTCGAGGCTCGCCCAGAAGTCCATGGCGATCGTGCGGAGCTGGATCTCGACCACGACGTCCTCGACGCGGTCGGACAGGAAGACCGGCACCTGGACGATGAGGTGCAGGCTCTTGTACCCGTTGCTCTTCGGGTGGGCGATGTAGTCGCGCTCCTCGAGCACCGTGAGGTCGCGCTGGCCGACGAGCAGGTCCCGCACCCGGTAGATGTCCGAGACGAACGCGCACGTGACGCGGACGCCCGCGACGTCGAACATGTTCTCCCGCACGCCCTCGGGCGTCAGGGGGATGCCCTTGCGTCGCGCCTTCGCGACGATCGAGTCCAGCGACTTCAGGCGTGAGCCGAGGTGCTCGATCGGGTTGTCGTCGTGGACGTGGCGGAACTCGTCGCGCAGGACGGTGATCTTCGTCATCACCTCGTCGATGCCGAACTTGTAGCACATCATCAGGTGCCGGAACTCGCGCACGCGCGGACCGATCTCCGCGGGGAGCGGCACGCCGTCGGTCGTCAGGTGCGTCACGGTGGTCCTCTCGGTCCTTCCTTCGCAGCGGCCCGGATCGAGCCGCCGTCTCCAGTGTGCACGGTCGGGAACGCCCGGAAGTTCCCGCGCCCGGCGGACGTCCCCTGGCGCGCGGCTCCGCCGTGCCCGCGCCACGATGGGGCCCATGGCCACGTCATCGAGCCGCAGCGGGGGCGAGACGGTGAGCGTCGACGGTCACCGCCTGCGCCTGACCAACCTCGACAAGATCCTCTACCCGGCCACCGGCACGACGAAGGCGGACGTCCTCGCCTACCTCGCCGCGGTCGCGGACGTCATGCTCCCCCACTGCGCCAACCGTGCCGCCACGCGCAAGCGCTGGCCCGACGGCGTCGACGGGCAGGTGTTCTTCCAGAAGAACGCCGGACAGGGCGTCCCGTCCTGGGTGCGCACGCGCCGCATCCAGCACAAGAGCAGCGCCAACGACTACGTGCTCGTCAACGACCTCGCGACCCTCACCTGGCTCGGCCAGACCGCGTCGCTCGAGCTGCACGTGCCGCAGTGGCAGTTCGGCCGCACGGGCGTCCACCTCGACCCGGACCGGCTCGTCCTCGACCTCGACCCCGGGCCGGGCGCCGGCCTGCCCGAGTGCGCCGAGGTCGCGCGCCTCGCCCGCCAGATCCTGCAGGGCATGGGCCTGGAGCCCCTCCCCGTGACGAGCGGGTCCAAGGGGATCCACCTGTACGCCGCGCTGGACGGCAAGCAGGACGCGGCGGCCGTCTCCGCCGTCGCGCACGAGCTCGCGCGCTACCTCGAGGCCGAGCACCCCGACCTCGTGGTGAGCGACATGAAGAAGTCGCTGCGCGGCGGCAAGGTCCTCGTGGACTGGAGCCAGAACAACGGCAACAAGACGACCATCGCGCCGTACTCGCTGCGCGGGCGCGAGCACCCCACGGTCGCCGCGCCGCGCACCTGGGAGGAGCTCGACGACCCGGACCTGCGCCACCTCGACAAGGACGAGGTGGTCGAGCGGGTGCGCACGATCGGCGACCCGCTCGCCGCGCTCACCCAGGGCCACCTGTCCGCGCTCGAGCCCACGCCCGAGCGCATGGCGACGTTCGAGCGCAAGGGCGAGACGCCGTCGGGCGCCCGGGGCGGGCGCGCCCGCCGCAGCTCGGGCGACCCGGACGACACGGACGACCCCGACCGCGACGCCCACCGTCCGGACCGCCTGCACACGTACCGCTCGATGCGCGACGCCGCGCGCACGCCCGAGCCCGTCCCCGCCGACGCGCCCCCGCCGACCGAGGGCATGAGCTTCGTCATCCAGGAGCACCACGCACGACGCCTGCACTGGGACTTCCGCCTCGAGCACGACGGCGTCCTCGTGAGCTGGGCTCTCCCCCGCGGCGAGCCGACGGACCCGAAGAAGAACCACCTCGCCGTCCAGACCGAGGACCACCCGCTCGCGTACGGGTCGTTCGAGGGCACCATCCCGAAGGGCGAGTACGGCGGGGGCGAGGTCACGATCTGGGACGCCGGCACGTACGAGCTCGAGAAGTGGCGCGACGGCAAGGAGGTCATCGTCACGCTCCACGGCGAGCAGCACGGCACCCGCCGCCTCGCCCTCATCCACACGGGTGGCCGCGACGGCCGCGACGAGGACAACTGGCTCATCCACCTCATGACCCCGCGCGGCGAGACGACGAGCGCCCCACCCGCCACCCAGCCCGACCACGACCACCGCGACCACGACGGCGCCCAGGAACCGCGGCCGGCCCGGACCGACTGGCGGCCCATGCTCGCGACCGCCGGGACGCCGGGCGAGCTGACCGACGGCGACGCGTGGGCGTTCGAGATGAAGTGGGACGGTTTCCGCGCGCTCGCGCACGTGTCGCACGGCCGGGTCCGGCTCGTCAGCCGCTCCGGGAAGGACATGACGGTGACGTACCCGGAGCTGCAGGCGCTCGCCGACCAGGTGCCGGCCGACACGCTGCCGCTCGTGGTCGACGGCGAGATCGTCGCGCTCGACGCGCGCGGCCGCCCGAGCTTCCGCCGGCTGCAGCAGCGCGCGAACATCGCCAAGCCGGCGGACGTCGCGGCCGCGCGGCGGAAGGTCGCGGTCGACCTCATGGTGTTCGACGTCCTCGAGGCGGCGGGGCGGTCGCTCGCCAAGCGCCCGTACACCGAGCGCCGCGAGGTCCTCGAGGAGGTGCTCGGCGGGGCCGACGCGCCGGTCCACGTGCCGCCCGCGTTCGACGGCGACCTCGACGCGGCGATGGACACGTCGCGGCGGCTCGGCCTGGAGGGCGTCGTCGCGAAGCGGAGGGACGGCACGTACTCGTCGGGCCGGCGCTCGTCGCTGTGGCTCAAGCTCAAGCACACGCAGTCGCAGGAGGTCGTGGTCGTCGGGTGGCGTCCGGGCCACGGCGACCGGTCGCACCTCATGGGCTCGCTGCTGCTCGCCGTGCCCGACGACGGCCGGCTCGTCTACGTGGGGCGGGTCGGGTCCGGCTTCACGGACGCCGAGCGACGCGACCTCGTGACCGAGCTGGGCCGGCTCGAGCGGACGACGCCGGCCGCCGTCGGCGTCCCGCGCGAGGACGCGAAGGACGCGCGCTGGGTCTCGCCGCGACGCGCCGCGGAGGTCGTGTACGCGGAGTGGACCACGGCGGGGAACGACGCCGGCGGGGACGACGGCGACGACATCCCGCTCGGCAAGCTGCGCCACCCCGTGTGGAAGGGGTGGCGCCGGGACAAGGCACCGGACGACGTCGTCCGGGAGCGTTGACCTCGCGGCGCCCGCTGCGGACGGTCAGCCGGCCGTGGCGCGCGAGGCGAGGGCTGTCCGGGTCGCCTCGAGGTGGGCGCGACGCGCGCTGGTCGTGGCCGGGGGTCGCGTCGTCGTGCGCGACGGGGAGGTCCTCGTCTGACCCTGCGGACGACGATGAGTTTTCGGCCGCGCGTGCGTCTACCCCGCGACACCCCCCATTTCGGGCGAGACGCCCGCGACACCGGAGGACCGGCATGAGCACGCAGATCTTCGTCAACCTGCCCGTCAAGGACCTCGACGCGGCCAAGGCGTTCTACACCGCGCTCGGGTTCACCGTGGACGAGCAGTTCACGGACGAGAACGCGTCGTCGATCGTCGTCAGCGACACGATCTACGTCATGCTCCTCAACGAGGCGTTCGCGAAGCAGTTCACGAACAAGGCCGTGGCCGACGCGACGACGACGACCGAGGTCATCAACGCGCTGAGCGTCGATGCCCGCGGCGAGGTCGACCGGCTCGCCGACGCGGCGTTCGGCGCCGGTGCGACGGCGGTCAAGGACCCGCAGGAGGAGGGTGGCTTCATGTACTCGCGCAGCTTCGCCGACCTCGACGGTCACCAGTGGGAGGTCCTCTACATGGACCCCCGCGCCCTCGAGGGCTGACGTCGCCGCCGCACGGCGGGAATCCGTCGCGCCGGTCGGCCGTTACCGCCCGTATGCGAGCCATCACGTACTCCCGCTACGGCGGCCCCGAGGTCCTCGAGCTCACCGATCTCCCCGTCCCGAAGGTCGGGCCCGACGCCGTCCTCGTGCGCGTGCGCGCCGCGAGCGTCAACCCGGTCGACTGGAAGGTCCGTCAGGGCTACCTGGACCCGCTCATGGACGCGGTGTTCCCCGTCGTCCCGGGGTGGGACGTCGCGGGCGTCGTCGAGCAGGTCGGTCTGGACACTCCCGAGTACCAGGTCGGTGACGAGGTGTACGGATACGTCCGCAAGGACGTCGTCGGCGGCGAGGTCGCCGGCGGCACGTTCGCCGAGCTCGTCGCGGCGCCGGTCCGGACGCTCGCGCGCAAGCCCACGGCGTGGTCGTTCGAGGAGGCCGCCGCGGTGCCGCTGGCGGGCCTCACGGCGTACCAGACGATCCGGCGCGCGGGCCTGGTCGCGGGCCAGACCGTCCTCGTGCACGCGGCGGCGGGCGGCGTGGGGTCGTTCGCGGTCCAGATCGCGCGCGCCCTGGGCGCGCGCGTGATCGGCACGGCGTCCGAGCGCAACCACGAGTTCCTGCGCTCGCTCGGCGCGGAACCGGTGACGTACGGCGAGGGCCTCGCCGAGCGCGTGCGCGCGCTCGCGCCCGAGGGGGTCGACGTCGTGCTCGACTACGTGGGCGGCGACTCCCTCGACTCCGTGCCCCAGGTGCTGCGCGACGGCGGCACCGTCGCCTCGATCACGGACCGTCGCGCGCGCGACGAGCTCGGCGGGCACTACGTGTGGGTGCGTCCCGACGCAGGCGACCTGGCCGAGCTCGCGCGCCTCGGCGACGATGGTCTGCTCCGCCCGGAGGTGGCGCAGGTGTTCGACCTCGCCGACGCCGCAGACGCGCACCGCACGAGCCAGTCCGGCCACGTGCGCGGCAAGGTCGTCGTCCGGGTCTGACGGCGCGGCCGACGACGTCGCGCTCCGGTCAGGTCGTCGGCAGCTCGCGCAGCGGCGCCGTGCGGTCCCCGCCCGCGTCGCCCGTGTTCACCGTCCCCCGCCGCTCGATGAGCACGGCGGAGGTCTCGACGTCCGCGCGGGGCCGGTGCTCGACGCCGCGCGGCACGACGAACACGTCGTGCGGGCGCAGCACCACGACGCGGTCGACGCCGTCCTCGCGCAGGTCGATCGTCAGCTCGCCGGCGAGCACGAGGAACAGCTCGTCCGTGTCGGGGTGCGCGTGCCACACGAACTCGCCGAGCACCGTGACCACCTTGACGTCCTGGTCGTTGAGGCGGGTCACGCGGTACGGCTGCCAGTGGCCGTCGATCGCGTCGAACGCGGCGAGAAGGTTCCGCACGTCGGTCATGCCACCCAGCCTCCCACGCGCCCCGCCACCCGTGGGAGGCTGGCGCCATGAGCACCGACGCCGCACGTCCGGGGGCCTCGTTCGGCCCTGAGGTCTACGCCGCCCGGCGTGAGCGCGCCGCCGCGCACGCGCGCGACGCGGGTCTCGCCGGTCTCCTCGTCTCGCCCGGCCCGGACCTCGCCTACTTCACGGGGTACGCCCCGGCCACGACCGAGCGCCTCACCTTGCTGACGATCCCCGCCGGCGGGACGGACGCGCCGGGCCGCGCGTCCGTCGTCGTGCCGCTGCTGGAGCGCGGCGACCTGGCCGGCGCCCCGGGGACGGAGGGGCTGGACGTCGTCACGTGGCGCGACGGCGACGACGAGCACGACGCGGCGGCGCGGCTCCTCGACCCGGAGGGTGCCTACGCCGTGTCCGACGCGACGTGGGCGCTGCACCTGCTCGGACTGCAGCGCGCGCTGCCGGGCGCACGGTTCACGGCCTTCACCGACGCCGTCCCGACGCTGCGCGCGGTCAAGGACGCGGCGGAGGTGGAGCGGCTCGCCGCGGCCGGCGCGGCCGCCGACGCCGCGTTCGCGGACGTCCTCCAGGTCGCGTTCGCGGGTCGGCGCGAGAGGGACGTCGCAGCGGACCTCGACCGCTTCCTGCGCGACCACGGCCACGAGCAGGTCGACTTCACCCTCGTGTGCGCCGGGCCGAACGGCGCCGACCCGCACCACGACGCCGGTGAGCGCGTCATCGAGGCAGGCGACCTCGTCGTCCTCGACTTCGGCGGGCTGCGCGGCGGCTACGGCTCGGACACCACGCGCACGGTGCTCGTCCAGGGCGACGGCGCCGACGGTGCGGACGAGGCGCTCGTCGCGCAGCAGCGGGAGGTCTACGACGTCGTGCGACGCGCGCAGCAGGCGGGCGTGGACGCGGTGCGCCCGGGCGCGACGTGCCAGGACGTCGACCGCGCCGCGCGCGCGGTGATCGACGCGGCGGGGTACGGCGACTTCTTCGTCCACCGCACGGGCCACGGCATCGGCACGACGACGCACGAGCCGCCCTACATGGTGGAGGGCGAGGAGCGCCCGATCGAGCCGGGGATGTGCTTCTCCGTCGAGCCCGGGATCTACCTGCCCGGCCGCTTCGGAGTGCGGATCGAGGACATCGTCGTCGCGTTCCCGCCGGACGTCCCCGACGGCGCACGGCGCCTCAACACCTCGTCGCACGACCTGCAGACGGTCCGGTGACGACGGCCGACGGGGCGGTCCCCCGGGTCACACGCGCGAGCGGACCCCCGTGCGCACGTGCTCGTTGCGGATGCCGACCCAGCTGAGGACTCCCCCGAGCACGAGCAGCCCGGCGGTCACGAGGAGCGAGCGGCGGAAGCCGTCGAGGTCGAGCACGCCTCCCATGACGACGCCCGCCATGGCGATCATCACGAGGCCCGCGACGCGCGACACCGCGTTGTTCACGGCCGACCCGATGCCGGCGTCGGCGGCGGGGATCGAGCCGAGGATCGCGGAGGTGAGCGGCGCGACCGTCATCGACAGGCCCAGCCCGAAGAGCAGCAGCCCGGGCAGGATCTGCGAGACGTAGACCGCCTCCTCGGAGGACCTGAGCAGGAGCAGGTAGCCCGCGCCGCCGATGATCGGGCCCAGGGTCATGAACAGCCGCGGTCCGTGGCGTCCTGCGAGCGCGCCGAACCGGGTGGAGAGCGCGAGCAGGACGAGCGTCACGGGGAGCTGGGCGAGGCCCGCCGCCGTCGCGCTGTACCCGCCGACCTGCTGGAGGAACAGGGTGACCACGAACCCGCCGAAGTACAGGGCGCCGTAGATCGCCGCGGTCGCGAGGTTGCCCCACGCGAAGTTGCGCACGCCGAACAGGCGCGGCGGCAGCATGGGGTCGGGTGCGTGGCGCTCCCACACGACGAACGCGACGAGGCACGCGGCCCCGACGACCGCGGGTCCCCACACGACCGGGCTGGCCCACCCGAACCGGCCCTGCTCGATGAGCGCGAACACCGTCCCGGCGAGCCCGACGGCCGCGAGCGTCGCCCCCGCGCCGTCGATCCGCCGCGTCGCGACGGCACCCGGCTCCTCCGCTGCGGACCGCGGCACGCCGCGGAGCAGCCACATCGTGACCGCGACGGGCAGCACGTTGATCCAGAACACCCAGCGCCACGAGACGGCGTCGATGAGGATCCCGCCGAGCAGCGGCCCGACGAGCGACGCCGTGCTGGTCCAGGCCGTCCACGACCCGATCGCGCGGGACTGCCGCTCGCCGTCGAACGTCGAGATGATCATGGCGAGCGAGCTCGGCACGAGCAGGGCCCCCGCCACCCCTTGCAGGCCGCGCGCCACGACGAGGAACAGACCGTCGGGCGAGAGCGCGCACGCGACCGACGTCAGGGCGAAGCCCACGAGCCCGATCGCCATGATCCGGCGCCTGCCGTGCACGTCGGACAGCGACCCCGCGAGCAGGATGAGCGCACCGAGCGTGATCATGTACGCGTCGACGACCCACTGCTGCAGCGCCAGGCCGGTGACCGCACCGGTCGTGAGCTCGTCCGAGATCGCGGGCAGCGCGACGTTGACCACCGACCCGTCGAGGAACGACACGAAGGACGCGAGGATCGCGACCACCAGCACGCGCTGCTGCACCGTCACCGGACCACCGTACGACTTCAGCCTCATGCCGTACCGACCGGGTGACGGTCGCCGACGTGACGTCGTCCCCGGCCTCGCCACCATACCTAGAAGTAGGTATGGTGGCGCCCATGACGAGGACCGACACCCGGGAACGCCTCGTCGCCGCGGCCCAGGACCTCTTCTGGGCTCAGGGCGTCGGCGCGACCAGCCCCCGCCAGGTCCTCGCGACGAGCGGGGTCGGCCAGGGCAGCCTGTACCACCACTTCCCCTCCAAGCAGGATCTCGCCGCCGCGGCCGTGCAGGCCACCACGGCCGCGGGCCTGGACGCCGCGCGGCGCGACCTGGAGGCGGACGGCACCGCCGCCGAGCGGCTCGTGCGCTACCTCGAGCGCCCGCGGCCCGCGCTCGCGGGGTGCAAGGTCGGCCGCCTCGTGAGCGACCAGGCCGTCATGGACGACGCCGGCCTGGCGGCCGAGGTCCGCGGCTACTTCACCGGGCTCGTCGACCTCGTCACGACGGTCCTCGTCGAGGGCGGGCTGCCCGACGCCGCGGCCCGCGACCGCGCGCACGCCGCCGTCGCGATCGTCCAGGGCGGGTACGTCCTCGCGCGCGCCCTCGGCGAGCCCGGAGCGATGGCGTCCGCCGCGCGCGGGTTCGTCACCCTGCTCGATCCCGACCCCGCCCACCCGGAGGACGCATGACCGACAGCCGCGACCACCCGACCCTGCGCGAGCGCCTGCGCGCGCTGCCCGTCCTCGCGCCGGACGCGCCCGGCCTCGACGCCGGCACGGCGCCCGACGTGCCCGGCCCCCTCTTCCTCGCGTGGCTCGAGGAGGCGATCGCGGCCGGGCTGCCCGCGCCGCACGCCGCCACGCTCTCCACCTCCGACGCGAGCGGCCGTGTCGACGCCCGCACGCTCCTCCTCAAGGACGTCGACGGAGACGGCTGGGAGTTCGCCGCGCGCTCCGACTCGCCGAAGGGCCGCGCGCTCGCGCAGAACCCGAACGCCGCGCTGACCTTCCTCTGGCGCGAGCACGGCCGCCAGGTCCGGTTGCGCGGGCCCGTCGTGCCGCTCGGGGCCGCCGCGTCGGCCGCCGACTTCCTCGCGCGCTCCGAGCAGTCGCGCGCCACCGCGCTCGCCGGGCAGCAGAGCGACCCGCTGTCCTCGCGCGCGGAGTACCGCGACGCCTGGGACACGGCGCTCGCCCGGGTGCGGGCCGAGCCCGGGCTCGTGCTCGACACGTGGTCGGCGTACGCGCTGGAGCCGACCCACGTCGAGTTCTGGGCGTCCTCGCCCGAGGGCCAGACCCGCCTGCTCTACACCGCCGCCCCGGGCGGCACCCCCACCACCCGCTGGACGAAGGAGCTCCTGTGGCCGTGAACCGCGCACCGTCTCCCGCGCTCGACGTCGAGAGCGTCCGCCGCGACGCGAGCAACGCCCTCGCCGCCGTCGTCACCGCGACCCGGACGCTCGACGCCGAGATGCTCGCCGCGCCCTCGACCCTGCCCGGCTGGTCGCGCAGCCACGTCATCGCGCACGTGACGGCGATCGGGGAGGCGATGGCCCGCCAGGCCGAGCGCGCGGCCGAGGGCGGGCTCGTCGAGGTGTACGACGACGGGGCCGCAGGTCGCGAGGCCGGCATCCAGGCCGGCGCGCTGCGTACCGTGCGCGAGCACGTCGCGGCGCTCGACGCGCTCGCCGGCCGGCTCGACGCCGCCTGGCCGGCACCGGGCTCGCCCGGCTGGGACGCACCGGTCGCCTACCGCGACGGGTCCGTGACCGACGCGCTCGTCGCGTGGTGGCGCGAGGTCCGGCTCCACGCGGTCGACCTCGACCTCGGCATCGGGATCGACACCTGGCCGACCGCGCTCGACCTCCACCTCCTCGACTTCCTCGCCGCGCGTCTCCCGGCGGACACCGTCGTCGACGTCGTCGACGTCGCGGGCGCCGTAGGCGTCGCGGGCGCCGTAGGCGTCGCGGGCGCCGAGAACGGCCCGCGCCCCGTGGACGGCACGGTCACGGTCCGCGGCAGCCTCCAGGACGTCGCCGCCTGGCTCGCGGGCCGCGCACCCGACGTCGCCCCCACGGCCCACCGCGGCGGCGAACGCGTCCGCCTGCCCCAGATCGGCCCCTGGCCGTCTCCCTACAACCCGCCGAGCGAGAACCCCGGTGCTGCGAGGCAGAACCGTGGTGTGCCGAGGTAGTACTTCGGTCACCGCGCACGACGGCGTGCGGTCGCCCTGGGTGATGCCCGCTCTGGGACACCCCCGACCTCGCCTTCACGGTGGGGAACCTGGGTTCTCCCTGGGCGGACCGGGGTTCTACCTCGGGCAAGCACGGTTCTCCCTCGGCGATGCTGCGGGCGACGGCGGGCCGGGTGCGCGCGGTCGGGACGGAAGCTCGGGACCTTGGTCCTGACGAACTGTGACGCACGCCCGTGATGCACCGCACACTTAGTGCACTCTTTCACAAGCGTAGGATCGGAGGGTGTCGAGTCGAGCGAGCAACCCCGCAAGCAGCGCAGACCAGATCGACGTAGCCCTCATCGGCGGTGGCATCATGAGCGCCACCCTGGGGGCTCTGCTCAAGGTCCTGGAACCGTCCTGGACGGTGCGCATCTACGAACGCCTGGACGCCGTGGCGCAGGAGTCGTCGAACCCCTGGAACAACGCCGGGACCGGTCATGCGGCCCTGTGCGAGCTGAACTACACCCCCGAGAAGGCGGACGGCTCGATCGACATCACCAAGGCGGTGAAGATCAACGAGCAGTTCGAGGTGTCGCGCGAGTTCTGGCACCACCTGCTCACGACGGGCGCGCTCCCCCAGCCCGCGAGCTTCATCTCCCGCACGCCGCACATGACGTTCGTGCGCGGTGCGGAGAACGTCGACTACCTGCGCCGCCGGTTCGAGACGTTGCGGCAGCACCCGCTGTTCAGCGAGCTCGAGTTCAGCGACGACCCCGCCGTGATCGCCGAGTGGGCACCGCTCCTCGTCGCGGAGCGCGACGGTGACGAGCCGGTCGCGGCGACGCGCGCGACGAGCGGCACGGACGTCGACTTCGGCGCCCTCACGCAGCAGCTCGTCGACCACCTGGTCTCCCAGGGGACCCAGCTCTACCTCGAGCACGAGGTGAAGAACCTCAAGAAGACGAAGGACGGTCGCTGGCGCCTGACGGTCAAGGACCGCTCGTGGAACGCCCCGAAGCGCCGCTCGACGGTCGAGGCGCGCTTCGTGTTCGTCGGGGCTGGCGGCGGCGCGCTCCCCCTCCTGCAGGCGGCGGGCATCCCCGAGGCCAAGGGCTACGGCGGGTTCCCGATCAGCGGGGAGTTCCTGCGCACCGACGACCCGGAGCTCGTCGCGCAGCACCAGGCCAAGGTCTACGGGAAGGCCGACGTCGGCTCACCGCCCATGTCGGTCCCGCACCTGGACACGCGCGTCGTCGAGGGCAGGTCGTACCTCATGTTCGGGCCCTACGCCGGCTTCAGCCCCAAGTACCTCAAGAAGGGCAGGTACCTCGGGCTGTTCACGTCGCTGCGCGCGCACAACCTCGGCTCCATGGTCGGCGCGGGCCTGAAGAACCTCGACCTCACCCGGTACCTCGTGGGCCAGCTCCTCGCGAGCCCGGAGACCAAGTTCACGGCGCTCCAGGCCTTCATGCCGACGGCGCACCCCAAGGACTGGGAGACGATCACCGCGGGCCAGCGCGTCCAGGTGATCAAGAAGGACGCCGACGGCAAGGGCGTCCTCGAGTTCGGCACCGAGGTCATCGCCGCGGCGGACGGTTCGATCGCGGGGCTGCTCGGCGCTTCCCCGGGCGCGTCGACCGCCGTGCCCGCGATGATCGACCTCCTCGAGCGCTGCTTCCCGGACCGCTTCACCAAGTGGCGCCCGGAGCTGGCGACGATGATCCCCAGCCTCGGCCAGGCCCCCTGGGAGGCCCAGGAGCTCGAGAGCCTCGACCAGCTCGGCGGCGGCACCGGCGTCGACCCGGTGGGCTCGCGCGCCTGATCCGACGCTCTTCCCGACGACGGCCCGGACCCCAGCGGTCCGGGCCGTCGTGCGTTCCGGCACGTCAGTGGTCGAGCCGCTCCCGACGACCGGCCGGTGCCGGCGGCCGCCCGCCCTGCACGGCCCGCGGCGGCCGGTTCGGGAGCACCCGCCGCAGCACGAGCTCGGCCGCCAGGTCGTGGGCGTCCCCGTGCACGTCGGCGGCCTCCGGCCGTGCCGCGGCCGCCCGCAGGTCGGCGTCGAGCCGCTGGGCGTCCCGCTCCCAGCGCTCGCCGTGGACGCGCGCGTCGCGGTCGCCCGGCCACGCGCCGTCGGACCCGGCCGGGAACAGCGGCCGGGTCGGGTCCTCGCGGCGCACCGCGAGCGCTGCCGTCGTCGAGGCGACGACCACCAGTACTGCCACCACACCCCAGAAGATGTCCATGCCTCACCTTCGCGGGACGCACGCGGACGCACGAGTGGCAGGACTGACACCTCTCGACAAGATCCCGCCACGCGCGTAGCGTCGCGTCATGCTGCGATCCGTCGCGGCCGTCGTGTGCGACGGCCTGGCCCCGTTCGAGTTCGGCGTCGTGTGCGAGGTGTTCGGTCTCGACCGTACGGACGAAGGCATCCCGCGCTTCGACTTCCGGGTCTGCGGACCGTCCGCCGGCGTCCCGGTGCGCACGTCCGTCGGAGCGTCCGTCGTCCCGGACCACGGGCTCGACGCGACCGACGACGCCGACCTCGTCGTCGTCCCGGCGATACGCATCGGGTCGCCGTACCCGCCCGAGGTGCTCGACGCCGTGCGCCGGGCGTCCGAGCGGGGCGCCCTGCTCCTCAGCGTGTGCTCGGGGGTGTTCCTCCTCGCCGCGGCAGGCGTCGTCGAGGACCGGCGCGTCACGACGCACTGGATGCACGCCGCCGAGCTGCGCCGTCGGCACCCGAGCCTCCGCATCGACCCGGACGTGCTCTTCGTCGACGACGGGAACCTCATCACCAGCGCAGGGACCGCGGCCGGTATCGACGCGTGCCTGCACCTGGTGCGCCGCGAGCTCGGCCCTCGGATCGCCAACGTCATCGCGCGGCGCATGGTCGTGCCTCCGCAACGCGACGGGGGCCAGCGTCAGTTCATCCAACGACCTGTGACCGAGTGCGACGAGGACTCGTTCGCCGAGCTGCTCGACTGGATGAACCAGAACCTGGCCGAACCGCTCGCCGTGCGCGACCTCGCCCGGCGGGCGCAGACCTCGGAGCGCACCTTCGCACGCGCGTTCGTCGCGCAGACCGGCACGACGCCGCTCGCCTGGCTGACCTCCCAGCGCGTCGCGTACGCGCAGTCGCTGCTCGAGGAGACGAGCCTGGACCTCGAGGAGGTCGCGCGCTGCTGCGGCTTCGGGTCCGCCGCGCTGCTGCGCCACCACTTCCGGCGGGCGGTCGGGATCACGCCGACCGAGTACCGCCAGACGTTCCGCTTCGCGGCCTGAGGAACAGCGCCGGTCGAGTCCTGTGCGGCTTCTTCACGCCCTCTGCTCGCGCGTACAACCTACGGTCCCGTAGGGTGGGGCGATCCGCACCACCGAGCACCTGCTCATCTACACGACTGGGAAGTCGACACCAACCCCCTGCGAGGAATCGATGACCTCAGCCGCAGTGCGCCCGGGCTTCCGGGCCACCCGCCCTCGGACCGACGACCCGGGCGCCGTGACGAGCACGTACAGCGCACTGTCGCGCACCGTGCGCGACGCGGGCCTGCTCCACCGGACGCACGCCTACTACCTGTGGATGCTCGCCGCGCTCACGGTGGCGCTCGGCGGGGCCGTCGCCGGGTTCGTCCTGCTGGGCGACTCGTGGTTCCAGCTCCTGATCGCCGGCGCGCTCGGCCTGATCCTCACCCAGTTCGCCTTCGTCGCGCACGAGGCGTCGCACCGGCAGGTCTTCGCGTCCGGCCCGGCGAACGACCGCCTGGGCCGCGTCCTCGCCAACGGCGTCGTGGGCATCAGCCACTCGTGGTGGATGAACAAGCACACGCGGCACCACGCGAACCCCAACCGCCGCGGCAAGGACCCGGACATCGCCCCCGACGTCGTCGTGTTCCTCGAGGAGGACGCCGCCGCGGCGAAGGGCCTGAACGCCGTCATCAACCGGTACCAGGGCTGGCTGTTCTTCCCCCTCCTCACGCTCGAGGGAGTGAACCTGCACGTCCAGGCGTTCCGCTCCCTCTTGGCGGGTGGACGAGCACGCGGCGACCTCCGCGTGCGGGTGATCGAGCTCGTGACGATCACGCTGCGCCTGTCGATCTACGCCGCCGCGATCTTCTGGGTCCTCCCGCTCGGCATGGCGTTCGCGTTCCTGGGCGTACAGCTCGCCGTCTTCGGTGTGTACATGGGTGCGTCGTTCGCGCCCAACCACAAGGGCATGGCGATCATCCCCGAGGACAGCAAGATCGACTTCCTCTCGAAGCAGGTCCTCACGTCGCGCAACATCCGTGGCGGCTGGTGGATGAACATCCTCATGGGTGGGCTCAACTTCCAGATCGAGCACCACCTCTTCCCGAGCATGCCGCGCCCGCACCTCGCGCGGGCGCGCGACATCGTGCGCGAGCACTGCGACAACCTGGGCCTGCCGTACACGGAGACGAGCCTGGTGCAGTCCTACGCCATCGTGGTCCGCTACCTCAACCGGGTCGGCCTGTCCGCGCGCGACCCGTTCGACTGCCCGCTGTTCAAGGAGCTGCGCCGCGTCTGACAGGCGCGGCCACGGGCCCGTCACGATGACGCGGCGCGCCCGTGGCGACATACCCGACGAAGTCGATGTTCGCCTTCGCCACGCCCCGGTCGTCGACGAGGTGACGCCGCACGCCCGTCGCGAGCGAGGACTCCCCGACCGCGTACGCGTAGACCGGCCCTCGACGTACCACGTGCCCGACGAGCGCGTGGGCAGGCTCAGCCGTCCTGGTCGCCCCGGGCGAGGAAGAGGCGGGGCCACTGGTCGAAGCCCCTGGGCGTGAAGAGGTCCAGTCCCTCGCCGCCGAACGTCACGCGTACGACGTTCGGGCTCACGCCCTCGGACCCGAGGACCTCGACCGTGACGACGTGAGCGTCCGTCGGCTCGACCATCGTGAGGGTGCGCGCGCGGTCCCGCTCACCCCGCCCTCGCCCTCGCCGTCGCGGTGTGACGGGTGTGCTGGGCACCCTCACGCTCGTCGGAGCCCGGCGAGCCGCTCGGGGTTGCGGAACATCAGGACGCGGGCGATGCGGTCGCCGTCGTACTCGAGGCTCGCCGCCATGACCGGGTCGCCACCGACCGACCACACCCCGCCGACCGCTCCGTTCACGTCGGCGGGCTCGTAGTCCAGCCCGAGCGCCTCGGGCTTGGCCGAGAGACCGACGAGCGTGCGGGCGACCTTCTCGACGCCCTCGATGGGGCGCAGGGCCGCCGTGGCCTTGCCACCCCCGTCGCTGAGGAGGACGACGTCCGGCGCGAGCGCCTCGACGAGCGCCGCCGTGTCACCCGTCGCGCACGCGGCCATGAACCGCTCCGTCGCGCGCCGCTGCTGGGCGTCAGGTGGGGTGAAGCGCGGCCGGCGCACGCGCACGTGCTCGCGCGCCCGGCGCGCCGTCTGCCGCACGGCGTCCGGCGTCCGCTCCAGGACCTGCGCGATCTCGCCGTAGGGCACGTCGAAGACCTCACGCAGCACGAACACGGCCCGCTCCAGCGGGCTCAGGGTCTCCAGGACCACGAGCATCGCCGCGGACACGTCCTGCGCCTGCTCGACCTGCAGCGCGGCGTCGGGCGTCGTGAGGAGCGGGTCCGGGAGCCACGGGCCGACGTACGTCTCGCGGCGCGTGCGCAGGGCGCGCAGCCGGTCCAGCGCGAGGCGGGTCGTG
>Ga0233383_1000004_pt1 | contig 154985 bp, 125 predicted proteins | sample ElkDunMinimDraft_14_FD_191542 | JGI IMG/M metagenome (GOLD analysis project Ga0233383, IMG submission 191542) | Fecal eukaryotic communites from dung pellets of Tule Elk in California, USA - Elk Dung G16 | ecosystem: Host-associated > Mammals > Digestive system > Large intestine > Fecal...
ATGGAGGGCACCGTGTGGGTGCTCGTCGCCTCGGTCGTGCTCACCGCGGTCCTCGCGCCGATCACGATGCGCCTCTACCGCAACCGCAGCTGACCCGCCCTCCCGGGCTCTCGACCCGGGCCGCGCCCGGACGTCGCCGGGCGCGGCCCGCAGTCAGCCGTCCTCGGGCTGCGACTCCGGGTCCTCGCACTTCTTGGTGACGACCATGACGGGGCAGGCCGAGTGGTGCAGGACCGCCTGGCTCGTCGACCCGAGCAGCAGACCGCGGAACCCTCCGCGACCCCGGGACCCCACGACGACGAGGTCGGACGCCGTCGAGAACTCGGTGAGCAGCTCCGCGCCCGTGCCGTCGAGCACGATCCGCTTGATCTTCAGGCCGGGGTGCTCGGCCTCGTTCCGGTCGATGATGACGTTCAGGCCCTCGGTGACGTCCGCGAGGACCTGCTCGTGGTCGATCGAGGCGGGCAGCCAGGCGAGCAGCCCAGCGCCTGCGCCGACGGGGACGCCCGCGACGGCGACCAGCTCCGCACCCCACGCCTGTGCCTGCCGGATCGCGAACCGGAGGGCGATCTCGGCCGACGGCGACCCGTCGACCCCCACGACGATGCGGCGCACGGGCCGCACCTCCGGCACCTCCTGCGCGATGCCCTCCTCGGCCTTGCCCTCCGAGCGGAACGGCACGACGACGGTCGGGCAGTGCGCGTGGGCGGGCAGCGCGGAGGAGACGGTGCCCAGCAGCCGCTCGGTGAACCCGCCCCGGCCGCGCGTCCCGACGACCACGAGCGAGTGCTCCCCGGACATCTCCACGAGGACCCCGGCCGCGTCCCCCGTCGTGACGGTCGCGGTCGTCCGCACGCCGGCCGCCTCGGCGCGGGCGCGTGCCTCCTCGAGGACGGCGCGTGCGCCCTCCTGGATGGCCGAGTCGTCGAGCGCGGCGTACCCTCCGTCGAGCGACGCCGCGGTGAACGACGGCAGCGAGTACGTGCAGACCACGTGCAGGGGCCATCCCACCTGACGGGCGTACGCGGCTGCCCAGTCGAGCGCGTGCAGGCTCGGCGCCGATCCGTCGACCCCGACGAGGACGGATTCCGTGCGGGTCATGAGCGACTCTCCTCTCGACGGCCCGGTGCCATCGGACGACCAACCTAGCCGAGGCCCGACCTGCCGCTCTTCCACGACGGGTCACGAACGAGTCAAGAATGCCACGAACCCCGCCTCCTCGCGACGACGCGCGAGAGGACGGGGTCCGTGGGGCGAAGACCGTGAGGTCTTCCGGCGGGCCGGATCAGGCCACGCGGATGAACGTGGGGTTCGACTGCCAGATCTGGCGGAACTGGATCGTCTTGCCGGGACGCGGGGCGTCGATCATCATGCCGTCGCCCGCGTAGATCGCGACGTGGCCCGGGGTCCAGATGAGGTCACCGGCCTGCGCCTGGTCCCGCGACACCTTGGTGCCCACGGAACCCTGGGCGCTCGACGTCCGCGGGAGGTTGATACCCACCTGCGCGTAGACGTAGCTGGTGAAGCCCGAGCAGTCGAAGCCGTCGGGCGTGGTGCCACCGTAGACGTACGGGACACCCACGTAGCGGGCGGCGATCGAGACGATCGAGGACCCGTAGGCGGAGGCGGGGACATCGACCGTCGCCTCCTGGGTGGAGGACGAGGACTGCGTCGACTGACGCTCCTGCGTACGGCTCGTCTGCGTGGTGCGGACGGGCTCCGGCTCGGGCTCGGGCTCCGGCTCGGGGGCCGGCGTCACGGTGACGGGGGCCTGCTCGATGGTGAACGCCGCGTCTGCCGCGACGGTCACGACGGGGGCGGCCTCGAGGGCCTGGCGGGCCTGCGCGGTCAGCGCGCTGAGGTCCACGGCGTTGAGCTTGCCGGACTCGTTGTCGACCGGGGCGGCCGACGCGGGGGCCGCGGCGCCGAACATCGAGACGACGAGGCCGGACGAGACGGCGACGACGGCGGTGCGGCGACCTGCGGTCGACACCGGACCCGACGCGGCCTGGGCGATATTGCTGAGTGGCGCCATAGGACGCCGCGCCGCGCGGTGGCGGGCGCGAGTCGTGCTCACGGTCACTGTTGCCTCTCCTGGACGCCTGCGAGGTCAGCTGTCGGATTCGGATGGAAGAGTCACCCGGCCCGGCGGATCGAGATCCGTCGGGCTTCACCCCAAGGATGCTGTCTCCAGCACCCACAAGTGGGTCCCCCGTCCCTGTCATCGGGTCGTCGTTGGCCTTCTGCGGTGACAGGGTTAGGCGTTCCGCAGGAGGACTCCCCCGGACGGTTGTCCAGTGGAGCGACACCGACCGTACAGGACGCCTCGGCAAAAGTCACGTTCCCATCACGGAGCGCATCGAGCGATCGCATCGTCGCAGGTCAGCGCCATTTTCCGGGTGAACGCGAGGCTAGGTGCGAGCGACGAAGAGGTGACGCGCGACCTCGACGGGCAGGTCCAGCACGACCGCGGCACCCTCCCCCTGGACGGTGAGCGCGCCCTCGCCCGCGGAGCGCACGACGAGCGTGCGCCGCGGCAGCACCTCGGCCTCCGCGAGCCGCGCGAGCAGCTCGACGTCGACCTGGATCGGCTCGGCGATGCGCTGCAGCACGACCCGGAGCTCGCCGTCCCCGCCCTGCCCCGCGACATAGGCGGGCAGGGAGACGACACCGTCCAGGAAGTCGGTCTCCTCGAACTGCTCGCCGAGCTCGGGCAGGCCCGGGATGGGGTTCCCGTAGGGGTCGAAGTGCGGATGGTCGAGCAGCCCGATCAGGCGCTCCTCGACGAGCTCGCTCATGACGTGCTCCCAGCGGCACGCCTCGGTGTGCACGTACTCCCAGTCGAGCTTGATGACGTCGGTGAGCAGGCGCTCGGCGAGGCGGTGCTTGCGCATGACGCGCGTCGCCTTCTCGTGCCCCACGGGCGTGAGCTCCAGGTGCCGGTCGCCCGTCACGACGACGAGACCGTCACGTTCCATGCGCGCGACCGTCTGCGACACCGTCGGACCCGAGTGCCCGAGGCGCTCCGCGATGCGCGCGCGCAGCGGGACGATGCCCTCTTCCACGAGCTCGTAGATCGTCTTCAGATACATCTCGGTGGTATCGATCAGATCGGTCACGTCACGCTCCCTGTCGCTCGTCGGCTCGGGGCGCCCGCTCGGCGTGCTCACGGGGCACCTGCCCGCACCGGCGGGCCGCAGGGCACAGTCTATGGCGCAGTCGTGACCCGTCCGAGGGATCTCGTGGGCCCTCCCGTGGCCGACACCCTCCCCGCCGGGCGCGCGGCGCGGACGCGTCTGCGACCCCGGTGGCGTCGCGCGTAGGGTGACAGCGTGCCTGAGCCTGCCGACACCACGATCACGATCCCTGCCGACCTGCTGCCGACCGACGGCCGCTTCGGGTCCGGGCCGAGCAAGGTCCGCGCCGCGCAGGTGCGCGCCCTCGCCGACGCCGGGACCACGCTGCTCGGCACGTCGCACCGCCAGGCGCCGGTCCGTTCCCTCGTCCGCCGCACGCGCGAAGGGCTCGCCGAGCTGTTCTCCCTGCCCGACGGGTACGAGGTCGTCCTCGGCAACGGCGGGTCGACGACCTTCTGGGACGTCGCCACCGCCTCGCTCGTCCGCGCGAAGGCGCAGCACGCTGCGTTCGGCGAGTTCGGCGCGAAGTTCGCCGCCGCGACGACGGCCGCACCCTTCCTCGAGCCGTCGCAGGTGATCAGCGCGGCGCCGGGCACCGTGGCGCTGCCCGAGCCCGCCGACGACGTGGACGTGCACGCGTGGCCGCACAACGAGACCTCGACGGGCGCCATGGCGCCCGTGCGGCGCGTACCCGGCTCGCGTGAGCGCGGCGCGCTGACGCTGGTCGACGCGACCTCGGGCGCGGGCGCGCTGCCCGTGGACGTCGCGGAGACGGACGTGTACTACTTCGCGCCCCAGAAGGTCTTCGGGTCGGACGGCGGCCTGTGGCTCGCGCTGTGCTCGCCCGACGCGCTCGCCCGCGCGGAGGAGGTCGAGTCCAGCGGGACGCGCTGGGTGCCCGAGTCGCTCTCCCTGCGCACCGCCGCGGCGAGCTCGCGCCAGGACCAGACGCTCAACACGCCCGCGATCGCGACGCTCGTCATGCTCGCCGAGCAGGTCGAGTGGATCCTCGGCAACGGCGGCCTGGGCTGGGCGGCGGCACGCTCCGAGGAGTCGGCCGCGCACCTGTACTCCTGGGCGGACTCGCGCGAGTGGGCGACGCCGTTCGTCGCCGACCCGACGCAGCGGTCCACGGTCGTCGGCACGATCGACCTCGACGACGTGATCGACGCGACGGCCGTCGTCGCCGCGCTGCGCGCGAACGGCGTCGTCGACGTCTTCCCCTACCGCAAGCTCGGCCGCAACCAGCTCCGCGTCGCGATGTTCCCGGCGATCGAGCCCGACGACGTCCGTGCCCTCACCGTCTGCGTGGACCACGTCGTCGCCCACCTCGCCTGACCTCAGGCGGCGCGGGCCGCCTCCTGCGCGTCCTCGACCGCGAGCCGGGCCGGTGCGGGCGACGGCTCTGCCGCGGGCGCGTCGAGGTAGCGCACGACGAGGTGCGGTCGCTGCAGGACGCGGTAGCGCACGTCGAGGTTCCAGTTGCGCACGGCCCACACCGCCGCGCCGACGGCGACGACCCCCGCGGCGATCGACCCGACGCCGATGGCCCAGCGCGGCCCCCACGCCTCGGCGATCCAGCCGACGAGGGGCGAGCCGATCGGCGTCGCACCGAGGAAGACGATCATGTAGAGCGACATCACGCGGCCCCGCATGACGGGGTCGACCGACATCTGGATCGTGGAGTTCGCGGCAGTCATCATCGTGAGCGACGCGAGACCGACGGGGATGCACGCGAGCGCGTAGCTCTCGTACGTGGGCATGACCGCCATGACGCCGGTCGCGACGGCGAACGCGAACGCCGACCCGATGACGAGCCGCACGCGCGGCCGCTCGCGGCGCGCGGCGAGCAGGGCCCCCGTGAGCGAGCCGATGGCGAGGATCGACCCGAGGATGCCGTACTCCCCCGGGCCCTTGCCGAACTCGACGCTGGCCATCATCGCGGAGGTGAGCTGGAAGTTCAGCCCGAACGTCGACACGACGCCGAGGACGACCATGATGACGATGATGTCCGTGCGCCCGCGCACGTAGCGGATGCCCTCGCGGATCTGCCCCTTCTCGCGCGACGCGCTCGGCAGCACGTGGAGCTCGCGCGTGCGCATGAAGCCCAGCGCGAGGATCGTCGCGGCGAAGGTGACGCCGTTGATGACGAAGATCCAGCCGGACCCGACGACGGCGATGAGCAGGCCGGCGATGCCCGGACCGATCAGGCGGGCCGCGTTGAAGGACGCGCTGTTGAGCCCGACGGCGTTGGAGAGCTTGTCCGCGGGGACCATCTCGGCGACGAACGTCTGGCGCACGGGGTTGTCGAAGGCCGTGACCACGCCGAGCAGGCCGGCGAACACGTAGACGTGCCAGAGCTGGACGTGCCCGGAGAGCACGAGGGCGCCGAGGGCGAGCGCGAGGAAGCCCATCGCGCCCTGGGTGACCATGAGGAGCCGACGGCGCGGGAGCCGGTCGGCGAGCACTCCTGCCCAGGCGGACAGGGCGAGCACGGGCGCGAACTGGAGGGCCGTGACCACGCCGACGGCGACACCGGAGTTGTCGCTGAGGTCGGTCAGGACGAGCCAGTCCTGCGCGACGCGCTGCATCCAGGTGCCGACGTTCGCGACGAGCGCGGCGCCGAACCAGACGCGGTAGTTGTGGTACTTGAGGGAGGAGAACGTCGCGCTCATCGGGCGGCGATCCGGTTCAACAGCTCACTGGCGCGGGCCAAGGTCTCTCTTTCGTCGGGGGTGAGGGCGGACAGCTGCTGCGTGAGCCACGCGTCGCGACGACGGCGGGTCTCCTTGACCTCGCGCGTCCCCGCCTCGGTGAGGCGCACCACGACCTGGCGGCGGTCGGTCTCGTGCTCGACCTTCTCGACGACGCCGAGCTCGACGAGCCGGTTCACGGCCCGGGTCATCGACGGCGGACGCACGCGCTCGTGCTCGGCGAGCGCGCCGGGCGACATGGCGCCGTGCTTGTGCAGCACCGTGAGGACTCCGAACTGCCCCTCGGGGAGGTCGGCCTCGCCGCGCTGGGCGCGCAGCTGCCGGGAGATGCGGGTGAGCGCCACACGGAGCTCGCCGCCGAGCGTCGCGGGTCGACACTGCTTCCGGGTGGGGGCAGGGGCGTCCGCAGCAGGCATGATACTTACCTTAACTCATTACCTTGGGTAATGACAAAGACGTCCCCCGCCCTGGTCGCGGCGAGGGCGCGCCCGTGCCCGGCGCGAGGCAGGACAGGACGAGGGCGGGTCCGGCCGGAGCAGGCGAGGTAGGGCCTGCGCGGGCCGGGAAGGCAGGGCGGGATGGGCGCGTCAGGGCACGTAGGCGACGACGACGCGCCCGGACCCGCGCGCTGCGAGGCGACCCGACGAGTGCGGGACGAAGACCGACTCGCCGCTCCCGAGCCGGACGGCGAGCTCCTCGTCCGCCGGCCCTGCCGTGTCCGGCACGGCGAGCTCCGCCTCGCCGTCGAGGCACAGCACGACGCGCGGACCGGCGTCGGGCAGCTCGACGGGTGCGCCGGGAGCGAGGCGGCCGGCCCGGAGGGCGAACTCCGCCACGGGAGGGCGGTACGTGACGAGGCCCGTGCCGTCGTCGACGAGCCGCGGCCGCGCGGCCGGGCCGGGCGTGCACGTCGCGCACTCGAGGAGCGCGTCGACGTCGACGAGCTTGGTCGTCAGCCCGGCGCGCAGCACGTTGTCCGAGCTGGCCATGATCTCGACCGCGCACCCGGACAGGTAGGCGTGCACGTGCCCGGACGGGACGAACATGGACTCTCCGGGAGCGAGCGTCACGCGGTTGAGCATGAGGGAGACGACGGCGCCCGGGTCGCCCGGGTGCTGCGCGGCGAGCGCGAGCACGGTCGCGTCCGCGCGTCGCGACGTGCGACGTGCCCCCGCACCGCGGTCACCGGCCACCGCTCCGCCCGCGCCCGGCCGTGGTCCGGACCCGTCGTCCGACATCGCGTCGACCCGCGCACGGACGGACGCGACGGTCCGGGCGAGGTCCGCGGCGACGTCGTCGGCCGAGCGTGCGTGCAGGGCGAGCGTGAACGCCTCGCGCACGCCCGCCTCGTTCGGGCGCGCGACGAGGGCGGCCCGCATGCGCGCGACGAGCTCGCCGTCGAGCCCGTCGAGCAGCTCGAGGATCCGGGCTGGGCGCCGGAAGCCGGACAGGCCCTCGAACCGCGTGACGGCGACGACCATCTCGGGCTTGTGCTGGTCGTCGTGGAAGCTGCGCAGCGGGGAGTCGTGCGCGACGCCCTCGCGGTTCTCCCGGTTGAAGCCGGCGCGAGCGAGGTGCGGCCGCGGGTGCACCTGGAGGGACAGGGCCCGGTCCGCCGCGAGCACCTTGAGGAGGTACGGGAGCCGCGGCCCGTACTCGTCGAGCACGCGCAGCCCGAGCACCCCGACCGGGTCGGCGCGCACGAGGTCGGCCAGCGTCCTGCCCGCGGCCACCGCTGCGTCGACCGGCACCGCGCCGTCGTCCGGCACCGCGGCGTCGACCGGCACCGCGCCGTCGACCGGCAGCACGCGCGACGGTGCGAGGGGGTGCGCGCCCATCCACAGCTCGGCGGCCGGGCGTCCGTCCGGCTCGAGCCCCAGGAGCTCCTGGATGGCCGACGTCGAGCCCCAGTCGTACGCCTGCACCGTGTTGTCGAGCCGGTAGAACGACGGCGGGCGACCGGCGGGGACCTCGTCGTGCACCGACGTCTCCCCGTACCGCTCGCCCGCCGTGTTCGTCATGTGCCGAGCCTAGAGGCCCAGGACCTCCCGGATCGGGCCGAGCAGGAAGTAGACGACGAACATCGCGGAGGCGACCCACATGAGCGGGTGGATCGCCCGCACCTTGCCGAGGGCCAGCTTGATGACGACGAACGCGAGGAAGCCCGCGCCGATGCCGTCCGCGATCGAGTACGTGAACGGCATGATGATGATCGTGAGGAAGGCCGGGATCGCGATCTCGACGTTCTTCCAGGAGATGCCGGCGATCTGCGTCATCATGAGGAACCCGACGAAGACGAGCGCGGGCGCCGCGGCCTCGTAGGGGACGAGCGCGACGAGCGGGGACAGGAACGTCGCGAGCAGGAAGGCGACGCCCGTGACCACGGACGCGAGGCCCGTGCGCGCGCCCTCGCCCGCGCCGGTCGTCGACTCGACGAAGCTCGTGTTCGAGGACACCGAGCCCGCACCGCCCGCCGCCGCGGCGATCGAGTCGACCACGAGGATCGCGCGCGACCGCGGAGGGATGCCCTCGGCGTCGTTGAGACGGGCCTCGGCGCCGACGGCCACCATGGTGCCCATCGTGTCGAAGAAGTCCGCGAGCAGGAGCGAGAACACGAGCAGGATCACCGTGACGGTCGCGATGTTCTGGAACGAGCCCAGGAGCGAGAACTGGCCGAGGAGGCCGAAGTCGGGGACCTGCACGACGCCGTCGAACGTGGGGGCGTTGAGGTTGAACCCGTCCGGGTTCGAGCCGTCGGGCGCCTTCGCCCCGATGTGCAGGGTGTTCTCCAGCACGACGGCGAGAGCGGTCGCGGTGAGGATCGCGACGAGCAGCGCGCCCTTCACCTTGCGCACCCACAGGACGATCGTCAGCACGAGGCCGACGACGAACACGAGGATCGGCCACGTGCCGAGGTTGCCGAGCGCGAGGAGCGTGCCGCTGCCCGCCGTGACGAAGCCCGCGTTGACGAGGCCGATGAGCGCGATGAAGAGCCCGATGCCCACGCTGATCGCGGTCTTGAGCTCCACCGGCACCGCGCGGAAGACCGCCTCGCGGAACCCGGTGAGCACGAGGACCAGGATGATGAGGCCCTCGATGACGACGAGGCCCATCGCGTCCGCCCACGTCACCCCCGGCAGGGACGCGATCGAGTAGGCCACGACCGCGTTGAGGCCGAGGCCCGCCGCGAGGCCGAGGGGGAAGTTCGCGAACAGGCCCATGGCGATCGTCATGACGCCGGCGACGAGCGCCGTCGCCGCGGCGATCTTGCCGAAGTCCGGCGCGGCTCCCCCACCGAGGAACTGGCCCGTGCCGTCCTGGACGGTCCCGATGATCAGCGGGTTGAGCACGATGATGTACGCCATCGCGAAGAACGTCACGAGACCACCACGGATCTCGGTGCCGATCGTCGAGCCACGCTCGGTGATCTTGAAGAAGCGGTCGATCGCGCCGGTCGCAGGAGGCGGCGCCTGCTCGTCCTCGTGGACGGAGGTGGGGGTGGACATGAGGAGAATGCTGCCAGAACCTGTGTTCGCGACGTAACGCGCTCGTTGCGCCCGTGCGTCGGGACGGAGGTCGTCCGCCCTCGTCAGGCCGCCCCGGCGGTCGCGAGGACGGGCCCGGGTGTGTTCGACACCACGCCCGGCACGACGCCGGTGGCCGTCCGGGAGGTGCCGGCACCGTGCCCCAGCAGCTCGGCCGTGGCGACGTCGGTGGTGGTCCGCCGCGCGCCGGAGGCGAGCTGGACGGCGTGCAGGGCGTCCAGGATGCCGACGGCACGCTCGCCCTCCGTCCCGTCGGGCACCCCGTAGACGAGGCGTGGCGGGCGGAGCAGGTCGACGACGGCGTGCCCCGGGCGGTGCTCGTCCGGCAGCCACACGACCGTGGCGTGGACGCCGTCGGCGACGAGCCCCCCGGCGAGCCGGGCGGCGGTCCCGGCGGGGACGCGGGCGCGCCCGACCACGAGGTCGCCGGGACCGAGGTGCGGGGCGAGGTCCTCGAGCGCGTCGCGCAGGGACGCGACGCGTGCGGTGCCGCTCGGGTCCTGCGCCCCGCCCGACCCCACGCACAGGACGTGCACGCGGGCCCCGGCGACGGCGGTCCGGTCCGACGTGACGCGGAGCCGGCCGCTCACGAGGCCGAGCGCGGCGAGACGGCGCAGGCGCGGCTCAGCAGCCCCCGACAGGCCCTCGCGCAGGACGTCGAGCGCGTGCCGGTCGGTGTCGTGGACAACCACCTCGTGCCCCGTCGCCGCGAGGCACGCCGCGTGCAGGACGCCGCGACGACCGCATCCCGTGACCGAGACCCGCACGGCTCATCACCTCCGCCCGACCTGGAGCTGCCCGGACCTCAGTAGGCCCCGGAGCCCGAGAACACCGCGCGCGCGGTGCGCGCGAGGATGAGGAAGTCGCCGAACATCGTCCAGTTCTCGACGTAGTAGACGTCGAGGCGGACGCTCTCCTCCCAGGACAGGTCCGACCGGCCGCCGACCTGCCACAGACCCGTGAGGCCCGGCTTGACCAGGAGACGGCGGCGGACCTTCTTCTCGTACTTCTGGACCTCACGCGGCAGCGGGGGACGCGGACCCACGAGGCTCATGTCGCCGCGCAGCACGTTGAGCAGCTGCGGCAGCTCGTCGAGCGAGTAGCGGCGCAGGACACGGCCGACAGGAGTGACGCGCGGGTCGTCGCGCATCTTGAACAGCGGCCCGGCACCGTCGTTCTGCTCGGCCAGGTGCGCGACCTCGTGGTCGGCACCGACCCGCATCGAGCGGAACTTGAACATGGAGAACGTCTTGCCGTTGCGCCCCACGCGCTCCTGACGGAACAGCACGGGACCCCGGCTCGTGAGGCGCACCGCGAGCGCGACGAGCACGAGCACCGGGAGCGCCGCCAGCGTGACGAGCGCCGCTCCGAACCAGTCGACGACCGTCTTCACGACGAACTTGGGGCCGGTGAAGCGCGGCGCGTCCACGTGGAGGAGGGACACGCTCTCCGCCGGGGTGATCGTGATGCGCGGGCCTGCGACGTCGGCCAGCTCGGCCGTGAGCATGAGGTCGACGCCGTACGGCTCGAGCTCCCAGCCCAGCCGTCGCACGACCTCCGCCGTGATGGCGTCGGATCCGGAGACCGCCACGACGTCCGCGCCGACGCGGGTCGCGACCTCGCCCGCGTCGCGCAGCTCGCCCAGCACGGGGACTCCGCGGATCTCCTCGCCCGCACCGACGGCGCCCGACGGGACGCACACGCCCACGACGCGGTAGCCGGACTCGTCGCGGTTGTTCAGGTCGCGGATGAGCCGCTCCGCCTGGTCGCGGTGCCCGATGGCGAGCACGGCGGAACGCATGAGCCCGTGGGCGCGCTGCCGGTGCAGCCACTGGCGCCACACGTAGCGCCCGAGCAGGAGACCGGCGAGACCGATGGGGAAGGCGAACGCGAGGTAGCCGCGCGCCTCGGGAAAGCGCAGCAGGAACGCCAGCACGGCGAGGATCGCGAAGAGCCGCCACGACGCGTCGAAGACCCGGTGGTACTCGGTGGGCCCGCTGCCCATGACCCGGGGGTCGCGCGTGCGAGCCGTGCCGAGGGAGAGGGACCACGCCAGCCCGACGAGGAGGCTCAGGACCACGTACGGGACGCGCACCTCGCTGCGGACGGGCTCGGAGACGAACTGGTCCCAGCGCAGGAAGTAGGCGACGAGCACGGCCCCGACGATCACAGCGGTGTCCGTGAGCAGGAGCCGGCGCCGGTAGGCGACCTCCCACCCCTGGGCGGCGAACGCCGCACGCGCGGCCCGGATCCGCGATGCCGGAGAGGCCGAGAGGAGGGTACGCAGGGTACGCCTGCTGTCTTCGGTGACGCTGTGGGACATGCGTCCACCTCCGGTCGAATCCACACCCTGCATGGCGACTCATCCTAGGGTTCAGATACTGCGAGAACGAGGTTTGTCGATGGCTTTCACCCGGGTGAGAAGCCGCGCCGGGAGGCCGCCGTCAGAGGGCCAGGAGGCGCATGATCCTGCGGTTCGCGACGGTGAAGATCTCAACCGGAATGTGGCTGGACAATCGTCCAAGTCAAACGTTCCGCTTGCGAGACCGTCGGAGCCGTGGCATGGGGCGCCGCCCGAGGCGTCCCGAAGAGCCGCGCCGTCGCGGTTGGACGAACGTCCAGGCTGCCAGGGCCGTGCTGCGGCGCACGCATCCTAGCGCGCCGTTGCGAGGTGACCTGTTCCGTGCTCACACGAGGAGAAGATGTGGTCGCGGTCACTCCTGTGACACGGTGGACCGGGTGAAAAATCCGCTCCCCCGATACGATGCGGGACGTGCCCTCGTTCGTCACGCTCCTCCTGCACCCCGACCGCCGGCGGCCCGACCCCGCGCCGCGCCGGGTCGACCTGCGCGTCGTGATCCTCGCCGGCATGGCCCTGTGGACCCTCGCACTCGTCGTCTGCGTCGTCCTGCTCGCGACGGGCCTGCTCGGGGCACGGGCCGTCGCGACGTGCGGCGCCGGGCTCGTCCTCGGGCTCCTGGGCCTGGTGTGGGAGCGCCGGCACCGCGCGAGCTACCGCGCGGGCACCGAGGACTGAGGGTCGTCCCAGGCCGTCCGCGCGAGCGCCGCCCGGACAGCTCCCGGGTCGCGCAGCACCTCGTCCAGCACGTGGCGGGAGCGGTACCGTCCGGAGGCGACGGCCAGCGCCTCGGCGAGCGCCTCCGGGCCGCCCGCGTGGACGACGGCGGCCTCGCCCGCACCCTGCACCCACCACGGGACGCCGACGCCACCGACCCGCAGGTCGTCGTGGTGCGCCCAGGTGCGCGGCAGTCCCTCCACGACGACCCGGACCTCCTCGGGCACCTGGCGCGTGCGCCCGACCTCGTCCGGGGGCGGCGCCTGCGTCGGCGCGGTCGCGACGTCGAGGAGGTCGGCCACGTCGTCGACGAGCCCCGTGGGAGCGGGCACGACCGGGCGGACGGGTGACCACATCGGGTCCGGTGCGACGACGACGTCGTCCGCGCCCGCCACGACGACCGCCCCGGCGGACAGGGCGGGCACCCGGTCCGGCGCCGGGTCCAGGCGCACCCCCCGCTGCCCGAGGACGGCGAGCGCATGCCACAGGGCGAGCGCGTCCCGCGCGTCGACCTCCGTCCCGGCGCCGGGCAGCGCGTCGAGCACGTCGGCCCAGTCGGCCGGGTCGAGGTCGGCCAGGTCGCGCACCCCGCCGAGCGCGGCGCGGACCTCGTCGTCGAGACCCGCCACCTCCGGCGGCGCCGGGCGCAGGAACGGGACCGCGGGGGCGCCGCCGAGACCGAACGGCCCACCGAGCTCCTCTCGCAGCCACCACGCCGCGTACGAGGGCGCGCTCCGGGCCGTCCCGCCGGCCTCCACCCGCACGGGCGTCAGGAGCGCGGCGCGCGCGTCCGGGTCCGCCGCGAGACGCGCGAGCACGTCGGGCCACGCGTCGTCGGCGACGGCGTCCAGGTCGGCGACAGCGAGCAGGTCGCCGACGTACGCCTCGGGACCGAGCACCGTCGTCAGGTGCGCGAGGTAGCCCGCCCAGTCCGAGAGCCATCCCTCGGGGGCGTGCGGGTCGAGGTCCGGCTCGTCGTCCGCCGAGGAGGGCGTCAGGACGTCGCGCACGCGCAGGGTCGTCGGCCCGGCGGCGACGCCCACCGCGCGCAGCACGTCCTCTCCCCACCGCTCGACGGTGCCCCACGCGACGACCTCCAGCCCGTCGAGCACGTCGGCCGCCCACGTGCCGGGCAGGACGGAGCCGCGCGCGGGGGTCCGGTCGCCGTCCGCGGTCGGGAGCGGCAGCTCGCCCCACCAGAAGGGCAGGTCGGGCCGTCGGCGCTCCCCCGTGCCACCCACGGCCGCCGCGACGAGCGCGAGCAGGCGCTCGACGTCGTCGTCCGGGGCGTCGCCGCCGTCCGCCGCCTCGGACGCGGCGAGGACCCGCTCGCGCACCGCGTCCTCGGCGAGCACCGTGCGCAGGTCGCACGCCCGCGCCCCGAGCCGCTCCAGCAGCGGGTGGGCGGCGCGGGGATCCACGAGACGCAGGCCGAGGTCCGCGGCGACCCGCGGGTCGAGGGACGCGTCGTCGAGCAGCAGGAGGCCGCGCGCACCCCGCACGACCCGCCCGCCCACGAGCGGGACGGGCAGCGCGCCGAGCGCCTCCAGCACCGAGCGGTCGGCGGCGTGCGGGGCGAGCGCCTCGTAGAGCAGGTGCCACCGTGCCGGGTCGCCGACGAGCGGCAGGTCGTCGACGACGTCGGCGAGGTCGAGCACCTCGGTCCCGAGCGAGCGGGCCACCGCGCGCAGCGGGGCCGGGACGTCCACGAGGCCCGCGACGCCGAGCGCCGCGCGCACGCGCGCGTCCCCCGCGTCCCCTGCCAGGACCCGGGCGTCGGCCGGGGCGACGAGGCGCGTCCGCGAGGGGACGTCGTCGGGCGCGGAGGGCTCGACGGTGCTCGGGTCGAGCGGGAGCAGCGGCGTGCGGCGCACCGCGTCCTCGGCCGCGGTGCGGACGGACGCGTCGACCGCGCTCGCCGGCAGCCCGGTCGGCACGAGCGCGAGCACCTGCGCGCCACGCTCCGGGGCGAGGGTCGCGAGGAGCTCCGCGTAGGCCGTGCCGGCCACCCGGGCCACGTGCTCCGTGAGCGGGCCCGGGGGCACGTGGCGGCGGGAGGGGTCGAGCGGGAACGTCGCCAGGAGCAGCGCCGGGAACGTGAGCCGTTCGTCGGTGGGCGTGGGCGCGTGCAGGACGGCGGTCGCGTCCGCGCGCTCGCGCGGGAGCGCCCAGGCCACCGACCACCGGGTCGTGGCACGCTCCTCGACCGGCCGGTCCGCGAGGAGCGCCGGGTCGAGCAGGCCCTCGCGTCGCAGGACCGTCCAGCGCGCGCCGACGTCCGTGACCCGGCGCTCCTCGCCGTCGGCGGACACGACGACCTCCGTGAGCGCCGGGAGCGCGAGCAGCAGGGGGTCGCCGACGTCGGCCAGCTCGGCGCGCACGGCGGCGATCGCCTCCGCGTCGCGCAGCTCGAGCTCGACGACGGTGTCGTAGCCCGGGGGGACGTCGAGGTGCGCAGGGAACGGGAGCCGCAGGACCGGGAGGCGGTCGCCCCGGCGCGCCACCTCGGCCGCGAGGTCCGGCAGGTCGACCACGGCGTCGTCGAGCGCCGCGCGCGTGCGTGCGAGGGAGAGCTCGACGGCGCGGTCCCCCGCACCGGCACGGACCTCGTCGGCGACCGAGCGCACCGCGGCGAAGCCGACGCCGAACCGCCCGACGGTCGCCCGCCGGGAACCGGTCGCCCCCGTCGCGGACGCCCGCATCGCGACGAGGGACGCGACACCCGCGGCGTCGAGGGGCTCTCCCGTGTTCGCCACGCGCAGCACCGCGCGCGCGTCGGGTCCCGTCGGCGCGTGCAGGCTCAGCCGGAGCCGGCCCGGGACGCCGGCACGGGCCGCGGCGTCGGCGGCGTTCTGGGCGAGCTCGACGACGACCCGGCCGCGGTAGGCGCCGTGGGCGTGGTCCTCCTCGGTGTTGGCGTCCTCGCGCAGCCGCGTCGGCGACGACCGCCACGCCTCCAGGACCGCACGGCGCAGCGCGGCCGTCCCGAAGACGTCGTCCGTCACGCCTCCGGCTCGTCCGCCGCGGAGGCGTCCTCGGGAGCCGACGGGGTCTCCGACGCCGCCGCGGTCTCGAGCAGCGACACGATCTCCACGTGCAGCTCGTCGACGAGCGGGCCGGGGTCGGGCCACTCGCTGCGCTGCGGCTCGACGTCAGTCTCCGAGTGCGCGCCGCACCCGTGGTCCAGGCTCACGACCTTGCCGTCGTCGGGCGACCACTCGTTCGCGCACACGCCGAACACCTGGCCGAGGCTGCCCTGCAGCCGGACGAGGAAGCCGCACGAGCCGCACTCGGCCGCCGACGCGACGGCGCCGCGCGCCGTCGGGCCCCGCGACCCCCGGTACCAGCGCTCGGCGGCCTCGTCACGCCCTTCGGGCGAGAGCACCCGGGCGCGGGCGAGTGCGAGCTCGTCGATCGCGACCGAGTCCTGCTCCTCGTCGCCCGTCGGGACGTAGCCGGGCTCGAGGCGCGGGTCGTCCGGCCGGAAGGGCAGCACGTCGCCCGGTCCGAGGTCGCCCGGACGCAGGCGCTCCGACCAGGGCAGCCACGACGGTGCGAGCAGGGCACCGTCGCCGGGCAGGAGCTCGACCTCGCACACCGTCGCCGTGCGACCGCGCGGGACGCGCGCGAGAGTGACCGTCCAGTGCCATCCGCGGTAGCCGCGCATCGTGCACGCGAAGCGGTGGGAGATGAGGCGCTCGGCCTCGGCGATCGTGCCGAGGTGCTCGCCGACGTCCTGCGGGCTCTCGGCGACCTGCTCTGCCGCGGCACGGGCGATCTCGACCGCGCCCGTGAGCACGGCGTCGCGCGCGGCACGGGCGGAGACCCCCCGGACGCGCTCCTCGGCGGCTGCCACGGCGACCATCGTCAGACCTCGATCTCGTCCGCCACCGCGCGCAGGACTGCCGCGACCTTGGTGGCCTTGCTCTTGTCCGGGTAGCGCCCGCGGCGCAGCCCGTTGCCCACGGTGTCGAGCTCCTTGATGAGGTCCTCGACGATGACGGCCATCTCGTCGGCCGTGCGGCGCTTGGCCTTGACGATCGACGGTGCCGGGTCGAGGAGCGTGACGGCCAGCGCCTGCGGGCCGCGGCGGCCGTCCGCGACGCCGAAGTCGACGCGCGCGCCGGGCTTGGGCGCGGGCGCGTCCGCGGGCAGGGCGGAGGCGTGCAGGAAGACCTCGCCGCCGTCGTCGTTGGCGATGAAGCCGAACCCGCGTTCGGTGTCGAACCACTTGACCTTGCCGGTGGGCACGTGAACCTCGTTCGTGCTCGTAGGAACCAGAACCCCCAGGTTACCGGCCGCGCGGCGACGTCGTCGCATCCATACCGCGGGGTGGTCTCCCGCTCCCCCGCGCAGCGGCGCCCAGGACGGGCGCGAGGCCCTCGGCCGGAGCGCCGGCGTGGTGCCGGGGTCGCCCGCGGGCGGCGCGTCGCCCCGACCCGTCCCACGGTGTCGGCTCGGTGCCGTGGCGGACGCCGGGTGGGGAGATCTCACCATGGGCGCCGGTTCCCCGCGGGGGCGCGGATCGGTACGGTCGACGCATCGCGACGCGGCGGCCCGGAAGGTCGCCGTCGGACCCGCAGGGGCGATCCCGACGAGAGTCCCGCCACCCACGACCGTCCAGCACCTGGGGGATCCCTTGACCGACCACCCGCACGTCCCCGGCCCGGCGCACCAGCCCGGCCCGGGCGTCCCGCCGCCGCCGCAGCCGCAGCCCGGCGCGTACCCGCCGGCGCCGGGTGCCTACCCGCCCGCGCAGGGCGGTTACCCGGGTGCGCCGGGCCCGTACCAGGCCGCCGGGCAGGAAGGGTGGGCGGCCGCGCCGGTCCCGCCCGTCCCGCCGGCCCGGCGCTCGCGCAAGGGTCTCGTCGTCGGCGGGTCCGTCGTCGGCGGCCTGCTGCTGCTCGGCGGGGCGGGAGCCTGGGCGTACACCGCGATCGACGGCGGCGGAGCGCAGCCCGAGGAGGCGCTGCCGGCCTCGACCATCGGCTACGTGCGCGTCGACCTCGACCCGTCGGCCGCGCAGAAGATCAACCTCGTGCGCCTCGCGGACCGCGTGCCCGACCTCGCGGCGGAGCTCGACGTCGAGCTCGACGAGGACACCGACCTCAAGCAGCTCCTCGCCGAGGCCCTCACCCGCAGCGGCGAGTGCGAGATCGACTACGCGCAGGACGTCCAGCCGTGGATCGGCGACCGCGCCGCCGTGGCCGCGATCCCCGGCGCCGACGAGCCCAGCCCGGTCGTCGTCCTCGCGGTGACCGACGAGGGCGCCGCGCGCAGCGCCCTCGAGTCGGGGCTCGGGTGCGGCGACGGCGTCGCGGCGGAGCAGGTCGCGTTCGCCGCGGGGTACGCCGTCGTGACGGACGAGGGCGTGTCCGCCGCGGACGTGGTGGCCGACGCCGGGAAGTCCTCGCTCGCGGACGACGACGTGTTCGTCGCCGACATGAAGGCGCTCGGCGACCCCGGCCTGGTCTCCTTCTGGGCCGACACGGAGGCCGTCGCGTCGCTCGTCGAGGAGGGCGCGGACGCGCTGGGCGAGGACGTGCCGGGAGCGGCGGACCTCGCCGCGCTCGAGGACTACACGTCGGTGACGGGAGCGCTGCGCGCCGGCCCCGACCACCTGGAGCTCACGATGCTCACGGCCGCCGGCGACGACGTCCTCGCCCCCTACGACGCCACCGGCCGGGCCGCGACGGCGGACCTTCCGGGGACGACGCTCGCAGCGGTCGCCTTCTCGGTGGACTCCGCGGCGGTCGACGACGCGTGGCGACGGCTCGCGGAGCTCGCCGACACGTACGGCGACCTGGGCGGTGCCGACGCGTTCGAGATGTCGCACGAGATCTCGCTCGGCACGACCGCGAGCACCGCCGGGGGCCTCGGCCTCGACGTCGCACCGGACGGGGTCGACCAGGAGACGTACGACTTCTGCCTCGAGGCGGCGCAGGAGTACGACCTCGGCCTCGACGGCTACGACTTCACCGACCAGGAGCGCGCCGAGTACGAGCAGATGTACCTCGACTCGTTCATGGAGGGCTGCACGGGCGTCCCCACGACCACGGGGACCGCGACGGACGGCCTGTCGGGCAGCACGGACGTCGGCGACGTCGCCACCGACGAGCTCGGTACCGACGATCCTTGGGGCGGCTCCACGGACGTCGACGACCCGTGGGGCGGCTCGTCGTCCGCGGAGGCACCGACGTTCGACGACACCGTCGCGCTCCTCGCCGAGGAGTACGACCTGCACCTTCCCGAGGACCTGAAGACCCTGCTCGGCGAGCAGGTCGTGGTCGCGGTCGACGCCGGAGGGCTCGCCGACGCCGCCTCGATCACCGGCCTCGAGGACGTGAGCGTGGGCCTGCGCACGGTCGGTGACGCGGCCGCGCTGCAGGACCTCGCGGACCGGTTGGACGCGCTGGTCGTGGACGCGGGCGGCGAGCCGCTGGCCACCGCGGAGACCGGCGACGGCCACGTGTTCGCGACGAACGACGGCTACGCCTCGGCCCTCGCCGCGGGCGGCGACCTCGGCTCCTCGGAGGCCTACCGCAGCGTCGTGGACGACGACGGTGCGAGCAGCGTCCTCTTCGTCGACCTCGACCGGCTCACCGACGTGCTCCGCGCGAACCTGGAGGGCGAGGACGCCGACGGGCTGTCCGCCCTCGAGCCGCTGCGCGCGGTCGGCCTGACGACGTCCGTCGACGGCGGCCACGCGCGGTTCGCGCTGAAGCTGAGCTTCGACTGACGCCGAGCCACCACGTGAGCACCGACGCGCGCCCGGGGCCGACCGCCCCGGGCGCGCGTAACATCGAACGGATGGCCACCTCCCGGCCCGTGCGGCCCCCGACGTTCAGCGAGGCCCTGCGCCGGCGTGACGATGCCGCGCTCGTCGCGCTGCTCGCGCACCGCCCCGACCTCGCGACCCCCTCTCCCTCGACCCTGCCCTCGCTCGCAGCGCGCGCGATGAACCGCACGAGCCTCGAGCGCGCTCTGGCGGGCCTCGACGAGCTGAGCCTGCGCGTCCTCGAGTCCGTCCTCGTGCTGGAGTCGGTCGGCTCGGCGGCGACCGCCGCGGCCGTCGCGCGGGCGACGGGCGTCGACCGCAGGACGGTCACGACCGTGCTCGCGCTGCTCGACGGCCTCGCGCTCGTGTGGGCGCCCGGCCCGGCGTCGGCCGGCTTCCGGCCCTCCCCCGGGCTCGCCGAGGTGCTCGGCCCGCACCCGGCAGGCCTCGGCCCGGCCGGGTCGGTGGGCCCCGGACCGTCCGCGACCGCGGCCGCGGAGCCCTCCCCGGCGGTCGGCCTGCTCCCCGGGGGCGACCTGCCCGACGACGCGCCCCCGGGCGCCGGTGCCATCCTCGACGCGCTCACGTGGGGACCGCCCGTCGGCGTCGCGCCCCGCTCGGACCCGTCCGCACGCCGGGCGACGTCGTGGCTGGTCGAGCGGGGCTACCTGCGGGCGGACGACGAGCGGCACGTCGTCCTGCCGCGCGAGGTCGGCCTGGCCCTGCGCGGTGGCCGCACGCACCGTGACGTCCGCACGACGCCGCCCGTCCCCGACGGCGCCGTCCTGCCCGCGACGACGGTCGACGCCGAGTCCGCGAGCGCCGGGCTGGAGGCCGTCCGGCTCGTGGCGCGGCTCGTGACGCACTGGACCGAGCACGCCCCGGGCGTCCTGCGGTCCGGGGGGCTCGGCGTGCGCGACCTGCGGCGCGCGGCCCTCGCGCTCGAGATCGACGAGACGACGGCGGCCGCCGTCGTGGAGATCGCCGCGGCGGCGGGGCTCGTGGTCGACGACGGCGACGACCCGCCCGCGTTCGCGCCCGCCCCGCTCGCCGAGGACTGGCTCGACGACGACCTCGGCGACCGCTGGGCGGCGCTCGTGCGCGGGTGGTGGCGCTCGCGCCGCACGCCGTGGCTCGTGGGCAGCCGCGACGAGAAGGGTGCGCTGCGTGCCGCCCTGGACCCCGAGCTGTGGCGCCCGTGGGTGCCGCGGCTGCGCCGGACCGTGCTCGAGGTCCTCGCGCTCGTGCCGGGGCGTGCGCTCGGCGCGGCGGACGTCGTCGAGGTGTTGCGGTGGCGCACGCCGCGGGCGGTCCCGCCCGAGCAGGCGGTCGCGGGGCTCCTGCGGGAGGCCGCGCTGCTCGGTGTGACCGGCGCGGGCGCGCTCACGCCCCCGGGGCGCGCCCTGCTCGCGGCGGACGACGCCGCGGCGGCGCCCGACCTCGGCGCCGCGTTCGAGTCGGTGCTGCCGCCCGAGGTCGACGACCTGCTCCTCCAGGGCGACCTCACGGGCATCGTCCCGGGTCGGCCGTCGGGCGCGCTCGAGCGGCTGCTGGAGGTCGCGGCCGACGTCGAGTCGCGCGGCGCGGCGACGACCGTGCGCTTCTCCGCCGACTCGGTGCTGCGGGCGCTCGACCGCGGCGCGACCGCCGACGAGCTGCTCACCGAGCTCGCGACGCACTCCCGCACGCCCGTCCCGCAGGCGCTGGAGTACCTCGTGCGCGACACCGCGCGCCGCCACGGCCGGGTCCGCGTGGGGACGGCGTCGTCGTACGTGCGCGCCGAGGACCCCGTCCTGCTCGCGGGTCTCGTGGAGGACCCCGCGCTGCGCGCGCTCGGGCTGGTCCTGCTCGCCCCGACGGTGCTCGCGTCCGTGGCTCCCGCGGGCGAGCTGCAGGAGGCGCTGCGCGGCCGCGGCGTGCCCGCGGTCGTCGAGAGCCCGGACGGTCGCGTCCTGGTCGCCGACCGGGCGGGACGGCGCGGTGCGCCCGACGCCGGCTCGCCCCGGCGCGCGCGGGCGGCGGCGGGGCGGCGCACGGGACGGGCACGCACCGGCATCGTGCCGGGCTCCGGGGCACGCGTGGACGGGTCCGGCGGTCCGGACCGGGGCGCCGAGGAACGGTACGCGGACCTCGTCGCCCGGCTGCGCGCGGCCGAGGCCCGCACCACCGAACGGTCGCCGCTCGCCGCGGCCTCGGACGCCTCCGCGAACGGGGACGCCGCACGTCCGGGCGCGCGGACGGCGTCGGGCACGGACGGGAACGACGGCGACCCCGCGGCCCGCGGGGGAACATCCGACCCGGTGGCCGCGTTGGGTCTGCTGCGCGAGGCGATCGCGGACGGCGCGATGGTCTGGCTCGAGGTCGTCGGGTCGTCCGGGGCCCCGACCCGGCGCCGCGTGCGCCCCCTGACCCTCGACGCCGGGCGTCTGCGCGCGCAGGACCCCGCGCGCGACGCGGAGCTCACGGTCGCGGTTCACCGCATCGCGTCCGTCGCCCCCGACGACCGGACCTCCCGCACCGGACCTCCCGCTAGACCCTCGCAAGGAGACGCATGACCGACGGACCCCTCATCGTCCAGAGCGACAAGTCGCTCCTGCTCGAGGTCGACCACCCGCGCGCCGACGACGCGCGCCGCGCGATCGCGCCGTTCGCCGAGCTGGAGCGCGCGCCCGAGCACGTCCACACGTACCGGCTCACGCCGCTCGGGCTGTGGAACGCGCGCGCCGCGGGCCACGACGCCGAGCAGGTCGTCAACACGCTCATCGAGTACTCGCGCTACCCCGTGCCGCACGCGCTGCTCGTGGACGTCGCCGAGACGATGTCGCGCTACGGGCGGCTCACGCTCGCGCAGCACCCGACGCACGGCCTCGTGCTCGAGGCGACCGACCGCGCGGTGCTCGCCGAGGTGCTGAAGTCCAAGCGCACCGCGGGGCTGGTGGGAGATCGCATCGACGACCTGACGGTCGTCGTGCACCCGTCCGAGCGCGGCCACCTCAAGCAGGTGCTCGTCAAGCTCGGCTGGCCGGCCGAGGACCTCGCGGGCTACGTCGACGGCGAGAAGCACGAGATCGCGCTCACCCCCACGACGCCGTCCCGCGTCGAGGGCGAGGCGCCGAAGCCCTGGGAGATGCGCCCCTACCAGACGCAGGCCGTGGACGGGTTCTGGCACGGCGGGAGCGGCGTCGTCGTGCTGCCCTGCGGCGCGGGCAAGACGATCGTCGGGGCCGGGGCCATGGCGAGGTCCGGGACCACGACCCTCATCCTCGTGACGAACACGGTGAGCGCGCGCCAGTGGCGCGACGAGCTCGTGCGGCGCACCACGCTCACCGAGGACGAGATCGGCGAGTACTCGGGCGCACGCAAGGAGATCAAGCCCGTCACGATCGCGACGTACCAGGTGCTCACGACGAAGCGGAAGGGCGTCTACACGCACCTCGAGCTGCTCGACGCGCGCGACTGGGGCCTGGTCGTGTACGACGAGGTCCACCTGCTGCCCGCGCCGATCTTCCGCATGACCGCGGACCTGCAGGCGCGGCGCCGGCTCGGGCTCACCGCGACGCTCGTGCGCGAGGACGGCCGCGAGGACGAGGTGTTCTCGCTCATCGGGCCGAAGCGCTACGACGCGCCGTGGAAGGACATCGAGGCGCAGGGGTACATCGCGCCCGCGGACTGCGTCGAGGTCCGCCTCACGCTGCCCGAGTCGGAGCGCATGACGTACGCCGTGGCGGAGCCGGAGGACAAGTACCGCCTCGCGGCGACGGCCGCCGGGAAGAACCGGGTGGTCGAGCGGATCGTCGCGCAGCACCCGGACGACCAGGTGCTCGTGATCGGCCAGTACCTCGACCAGCTCGAGGAGCTCTCGCAGCACCTGGACGCGCCGCTCATCACCGGTGCGACGACCGTCCGCGAGCGCCAGCGACTGTTCGAGGCGTTCCGCTCGGGCGAGATCTCACGGCTTGTCGTGTCGAAGGTCGCGAACTTCTCCATCGACCTGCCGGAGGCGTCCGTCGCGATCCAGGTGTCGGGGTCGTTCGGCTCGCGCCAGGAGGAGGCCCAGCGCCTCGGCCGCGTCATGCGGCCCAAGGCCGACGGCCGCACCGCGCACTTCTACGCCGTCGTCTCCCGGGACACCGTGGACCAGGACTTCGCGGCGCACCGCCAGCGGTTCCTGGCGGAGCAGGGGTACGCGTACCGCATCGTCGACGCGGAGGACCTGGGCGTCGTGCAGTGACGGGTGGGGGCCGCAGCGAAGCAAGGCACCCGCCCGGCACGGAACGACGCCCAGGGCCGACCAGGAACACGGAGGACCTGGGCGTCGTGCAGTGACGGCTAGACCCCCGCGCGCTGAGTGCGTGAAATATGTCGTCTCGAACCGATGCGAGACGACATATTTCACGCACTCAGGGCACCCGGGGTCACCGCCCGGCCGTACCGATTGCGGGACCTCGGGGCGTGGGCAAGGATCGGCGCGTGAGCTCGGTCCAGCGCTCGTCCGCCCCGTTCACCCGCACCGCCGCGAACCGGGCGACGCGCGTGGTCGTCGTCCTCCTGGGCGCGCTCCTCGCCGCCGTGCTGGCCGCCGTCGTGCTGCTGGCCCCGGGCGGCCCCGCGCACGCGGTCGCGCCGCTCGACGTCACGGACGAGATCACCGATCCCGACGGCGTCCTGGGTGACCGGGCGGACGACGTCCAGGACGCGCTCGACCGCCTGGCGCAGGACACCGACCTGCAGCTCTTCGTCGTCTACGTCTCGACCCTCGACGGCATGGACGGCGTCGACTGGGCGAACGCGACGGCGAACGCGTCGGGTCTGGGCGTGGACGACCTCCTCCTGGCGGTCGGGACGGAGGACCGGCGCTACGGGCTCTCCTACGACAACAACGTCTCCCTGAGCGACGCCGAGCTCGACCGGATCTCCGCCGCGGTCGAGGACGAGCTGCGCGACGACGACTGGGCCGGGGCGGCGATCGCCGCGGCGGAGGTCGCACGGGGCGCGGGCCAGTCGAGCGGCGGGGCGACGTGGCTGTGGGTCCTGCTGGGCGTCGTCGTGCTCGTCGTGGTGGTGGTCCTCGTCGCGCGGGCGGCCGCGAAGCGGCGTCGAGGCGCGGCGGGCACGCCCGGGGGCGAGGACGAGCTCTCGGCTCTTCCGACCGAGGAGCTGAGCCGGCGCGCGAGCGCCGCGCTCGTCGCGATCGACGACGCCGTGAAGACCTCGGAGCAGGAGCTCGGGTTCGCCCAGGCCCAGTTCGGTCTCGAGGCGACGCGGCAGTTCTCCGCGGTCCTCGCGGAGGGCAAGCAGAAGGTCGCGGAGGCGTTCACGATCCGGCAGCAGCTCGACGACGACCAGCCGGAGACCGAGCCGCAGGCGCGCGCCCTGATGGCTCGGATCGTCGCGCTGTGCGACGAGGTCGCCGACGCGCTCGACGCGCAGTCGCGGACCTTCGACGAGCTGCGCGACCTGCAGGCGCGCGCACCCCAGGTGCTCGAGGAGACCGACCAGCGCGCGGTCGAGGTGCGCGCCCGCGTCGAGCCCGCGCGCGTCACGCTCGACGGGCTCTCGCGCACCTACCCGTCGACGGCGCTCACGTCCGTCGCGCAGAACCCCGACCAGGCCCTGGCCCTCGTGGAGAACGCGCGCGAGTCGGTGGCGCGGGGCCGCGAGGCGCTCGCCGGCAAGGACCGTGCGACCGCGGTGGCCCTCGCGCGCGCGGCGCAGAACGCCGTCGGGCAGGCCGTGACGCTGCTCGACGCCGTCGACCGCGCCGGGTCCGACCTCGCGGAGGCGGGGCCGCGTATCGACAAGGGGCTCGCGTCCATCACCTCGGACATCGCCGACGCCCGGCGCCTGGCCCCCGAGGACCCGAGCGTGGCCGTGGCGCTCGCCGAGGCGCAGTCCGCAGCGGCGGCCGCTCCCGCGGCCCGCAAGGGTGGTGACCCGCTCGCGGCGCTGCGACGACTGACGGACGCGGAGGCGGCGCTCGACGCCGCGCTCTCCCCGTTCCGCGAGCGCGCCGAGCAGGCGGCCCGCGCCAACGCGCTCCTGCGGGACACGCTCGCGCGCGTCGACTCCCAGGTCCGGGCGACGAACGACTTCATCGAGACCCGCCGGGGCGCCGTCGGCCCCGAGGCACGCACCCGGCTCTCCGAGGCGATCCGCCTGCTGGGCGAGGCCCGCGCGCTCCAGCCGACCGACCCGGTCGCGGCGCTCGAGCGCGCGCGGCACGCCGACGCGCAGGCTCAGGCCGCGGCGCAGCGTGCCCAGCAGGACGCGTCGAGCTGGCAGTCCACCCAGGGCGGGAGCGGGATGTTCGGCGGCGGTGGCGGCAGCAACGTCGGCGGGATGGTGCTCGGCGGCATCCTCCTGGACTCGATCCTGCGGGGCGGCCGATCCGGAGGGTTCGGCGGCGGGCGCTCCGGCGGGTTCGGCGGCGGGAGCTTCGGGGGCGGCTCGGGCGGCGGCGGGTTTGGCGGCGGCCGGTCGGGCGGGCGGTCGGGCGGGCGCTCCTCGGGCGGCCGCTCCGGGCGCGGCGGACGCTTCTGACGACGGCTCCGCGCGGTCCACGACGACGCAACGGCACAGCAGCACACGGCTCACGAGAGAGGGACGACCATGGCGGAGAAGCAGAGCATCTTCGGGCGCATCGCACAGCTCACGAAGGCGAACATCAACGCGCTCCTCGACAACGCGGAGGACCCCCAGAAGATGCTGGACCAGCTCGTTCGCGACTACACGAACAGCATCGCCGACGCGGAGCAGGCCGTGGCGCAGACGATCGGGAACCTGCGTCTCGCGGAGCAGGACTACAACGAGGACGTCGCCGCCGTCCAGGAGTGGGGCCAGAAGGCCGTCGCCGCGTCCGCGCAGGCCGACCGCTACCGCCAGCAGGGTGACAGCGCGAACGCCGACAAGTTCGACAACCTCGCCAAGCTCGCGCTCGGCAAGCAGATCGCCGCGGAGAGCGAGGTGAAGCAGGCCGGGCCGACCATCGCCTCGCAGCGCGAGACGGTGGAGAAGCTCAAGTCCGGGCTCGCGATGATGAAAGACAAGCTCGGCGAGCTCAAGTCCCGGCGGGACTCCCTCGTCGCGCGCCAGAAGAACGCGCAGGCCCAGCAGGCGGTGCAGGGCGCGATCAGCTCGATCAACGTGCTCGACCCGACGAGCGAGATCTCGCGCTACGAGGAGATCGTGCGCCGCGAGGAGGCGCAGGCGCTGGGGCAGGCCGAGGTCGCGGCGTCGAGCATCGACGCGCAGTTCGCCGAGCTCGAGACGTCGGGCGAGGCCATCGAGATCGAGGCGCGCCTGGCCGCGCTCAAGCAGGGCACCTCCCCCGCGTCACAGGTCTCCCCCACCCAGGTCACGCCCGCGATCGAGTCCGGCACCACCACCCAGGACGCCCCCACGTCCGGGGGGTGAGCCCGGCGCGGGTGCCCGGTTCGTCCAGGGAGCGGCGGACGACGACCGGAGGACCCGCTCGGCACGCCGGACGTCGCGGGCGCGCGAGCGAGGCTCAGACGGGGAGGGTGCGCCGTCCGACGGCGGCCCGCACCTCGGCGACGAACGCGTCCGCGAGCCGGCGTCCGCCGTCGAGGAGCTCGGCCTCGTGCTCGTCGAACCCGGCGAGCGCCGACGCCGTGTCGACGTCGTCGAACGCCTCGCACCACCGCGCGAAGCCGGCGCGCGACGCCTCCGGGTGGAACTGGACGCCGAGCGCCGACCCGAGGCGGAACGCCTGGTAGGGGTACATGTTCGACGACCCGAGCCAGACGGCCCCCGCAGGCAGGTCGACGATCGCGTCGCCGTGCATGCTCGTCACGTGGTGCACGACGGCGTCGCCCGCGACGAGCGTCGCCAGCACCGGGTCGGTCGCCGCCTCGGCCCGCCAGTACATGCGCGTCGCGCCGGCCTCCCGGCCGGGGGGCGCGCTCACCTGGACGTGACCGCCGCCCGCGACGGCGAGGAGCTGGGCGCCGAGGCAGATGCCGAGCGTCGGGACGTCGGACGTCGCCGCGGCGAGCAGCAGCTCGCGCAGCGCGGGGAGCCAGGGCGCGCGGGCGTCGTCGTACGCGGACATGTGCCCGCCGAGCACGACGAGCCCGTCGCCGAGGTCGTCGAGCCGGTCCGCCCCCGGGACCGGTTCGCCGTCGAACGCGCGCACGACCCGCAGGTCGGCGGCGAGCTGGTCGGCGTAGGCGTCGAGCGTGACGTCCGGAGAGTTCTGGACGACCGTGAGCCGGGCGGTTCCGGTGGCGGCCGGGGCATCGGTGTCGTACGTGGTCACGACGTCCGACCGTACCCACTCCCCTCCCCGGACGCACAAATCGCCATGTCGTGGGCGGTCGTGGGCGGTCGTGGGCGGCCGTGGGCGGCCGTGGGCGGTCGTGGGCGCGCCGCCGCGCCTCCTCGGGCACGAGGCGCAGATAGGCTGAGCCGCATGTCCGACCCCGACACCCTCCAGGCCGCCCCGCGCCGCACCTATCTCGTCGTCGACGGCGAGAACATCGACGCGACGCTCGGCATGAACGTCCTCGGGCACCGGCCCGCCCCCGAGGAACGGCCGCGGTGGGACCGCATCGTCGACTTCGCCCGTCAGGCGTGGGGGCAGGACGTCACGCCGCTGTTCTTCCTCAACGCGACGTCCGGGCAGATGCCCATGTCGTTCGTCCAGGCGCTCCTCGCGATGGGGTACCGGCCGATCCCCCTCGCCGGCTCCGGCAACGAGAAGGTCGTCGACATCGGTATCCAGCGCATGCTGGACGCGATCGTCGACCAGCCCGGCGACGTACTCCTCGCGAGCCACGACGGCGACTTCCTGCCGCAGGTCGAGACGCTCCTCGACGACCCGGACCGGCGCGTGGGCGTGCTCGCGTTCCGCGAGTTCGTCAACGTGCGGCTGTCCGAGCTGACGGCGCGCGGGCTCGAGGTGTTCGACCTCGAGGACCACGCCGGCGCGTTCACCACCATGCTGCCGCGCGTGCGCATCATCCCGCTCGAGGAGTTCGACCCGCTGCGCTACCTCTGACGCACCCGCTGAGTGCTGGGTACTCGTCGTCGCCGACCGCTGCCGTCGACGAACACCCAGCGCTCAGCACCGACCGTGCGCCTCAGAGCTGCAGCTCCCGGTACAGCGGGGTCGGGAACGACGCCGTCACGCCGTCGCCTCCGAGGAGCCCCGCGATCCGTTCCGCCTCCGCGGCGACGGCGCGCTCGGCGGCGGCCCCCACGTCCTCGAGCAGACGGAACGCCGGCTCGCCGCCCGGCCGGACGGCCCACGCCCCGACGATCCGGCCCTCCCACCAGACCGTGGCGCCGGCGTTGCCGATCGTGTCGAAGATCGCGGCCTTGTGCGGGCCGAGGTACCAGTCGCGCGCGAACCAGCCCATCGTCGTCGGGTCCAGCGACGGGAGGAGCGCGACGTTCCCCTCCAGCGAGGACTCGGCGTGCCCGGGCAGGTCCGTGCCGCGCAGCATGACGCCGTCGCGCGGGGCCGGCTCACCGGAGGTACCCGTCTCGAGCTCGACTTCCTCCACGTCGAGCGCCGCGACCGCGGCGCGCGCGTGACCGAGGTTCCACCCCGTCCACCACTTGAGGTCCTCGACCGTCGCCGGCCCGAACACCTGGAGCCACGCGCGGGCGAGCTCGGTGCGTGCGGCAGCCTCGTCGAGCTCCGGGATCCCGCCGGGGAACCAGTCCTCGACGGGTGACCAGACGTGCCGGTTGGACGACCACGACCCGCGCGGCTCGCCGCGGACGACCTCGCCCTCGGCGGAGAGCAGCGCGGTGAGCTGCGACGTCATGGTGCGGCGCACGTCCCACTTCTTGTCGGTCGTGGGCAGGAACGCCGTGCGCAGCAGAGGCGCCGCGCGGGACAGGCTCGCACCGTCCAACGGCCCGTGCTCGGCGAGCGCCGCGTGCACCTGCGCCTCGACCGCGGCGAGGAACCGCTCCGGATCGTCCACGGGCGGGTCCGTCGGGAGCGTCGCGAGCTCCTTGAGGAGGCGCGCACGCAGGCGTCTCGCCACCGCGACGGCCGCCGCGGCGTGCACGACGGGCACCGTCTCGCGCCGCACGACGAACATCGTGCGCCGCATCGCGAGCACCTTGACCAGGGTGCGACGCCGGAAGACGGCGTCCCGGACGTCGTCGAGCACGAGGCCCGGCACGCGCGCGAGGACCGAGAGGTAGACGCTCGGCGCGTCGGTCGCGTGCAGCGCGAGGAGCCGGTCCACCACGTCCTCCGGGCTCCGAGCAGCCGGGCGACCCGGCCGCGACTCCCCGAGCGCGAGCTGCTGCGCGACGAGCCGACGCCGTCTCTGGTCCACGGTGATCCGCACGCCGCCATCCTGCCCGACGCCTCCCACGCGGGCCCCGCGGCGGTCGAGCACCCTCCCAGGCGACTCCCAGACCGCCGGAGGACACTGGAGGCATGAGCACTCCCGAGGCACGCCTCGTCGTCGTCGACGACGAGCCGAACATCCGCGAGCTGTTGGCCACGTCCCTGCGCTTCGCCGGGTTCGAGGTCCATGCCGCCGCGGACGGGCAGAGCGCCCTGCGGCTGGTGCGCGACGTCGAGCCCGACCTCGTGGTCCTCGACGTCATGCTCCCCGACATGGACGGGTTCACCGTCACGCGCCGGCTGCGCGAGAAGGGCCAGCACACGCCCGTCGTCTTCCTCACCGCGAAGGACGACACCCGGGACAAGGTCACCGGGCTCACCGTCGGCGGCGACGACTACGTGACCAAGCCGTTCAGCCTCGAGGAGGTCGTGGCGCGCATCCGCGCGGTGCTGCGCCGTACCCACGCCGAGCCCGTGGACGACGCCGTGCTGCGCTTCGCCGACCTCGAGATGGACGAGGACTCGCACGAGGTCCGCCGCGCGGGCATCGACGTCGACCTGTCCCCCACCGAGTTCAAGCTGCTGCGCTACCTCATGCTCAACGCGGGCCGCGTGCTGTCCAAGGCGCAGATCCTCGACCACGTGTGGCAGTACGACTGGGGCGGCGACGCGAACATCGTCGAGTCGTACATCTCCTACCTGCGGCGCAAGATCGACAACCTCACCGTGCCGGGCCCCGACGGCGAGCCCGTCGCGCTGCCGCCGCTCATCCACACCAAGCGCGGCGTCGGCTACCTGCTGCGTCAGCCGCCGGGCGCGTCGCCGACCTCATGACCTCCGGCCCCGACCGCGCGGCGACGAACGCGCGCCCCGCCCCGCCGCCCCCGCCGTCCGGTGCGCGTCCGGACGTGGGCACGGGGGGCGGCCCGGCGGCCGGCCCGACGCCGGGCGTGGGTGGCACGCCCGCCGTGCCGCCTGCGCTCGTCCAGCGCCCGACGGCGGAGCGGCCCTTCGGCCGGCCCGTCCCCACCGAGGGGTGGGGCTGGTTGGCCCGGGTGCCGCTGCGCGCCCGGCTCGTCGCGATCACCGTGCTCCTGCTCGCCGCGGGGCTCGGGATCGCGTCGCTCGCGACGACGACGGTGGTGTCCAAGTACCTGGTCGACCAGGTGGACTCTCAGCTCGTCAGCTCGGTGGGCAACATCGGCTCCTCGCTCCTCAACAGCCCGTCGGCGGCGAGCCAGCTGCCGAGCGACTACTTCGTGCTGTTCCGGGACACCGCCGGGGGCGAGCAAGGGCTGAGCTGGAAGGCGACGATCGCGGAGCACGGGGAGCCCGAGATCCCGGCGCTCTCCGACCAGGAGGTCGCACGCCTCGGTGGAGAGCCCTTCACGGTCCGCTCGACCGGCGGCACGGACCCGGCGCAGTGGCGTGTCGTCGCACAGCCCTTCTCCGTGGGTTCCCAGCACGTCGGCACGGTCTTCGTCGCTCTGCCCCTCACCGGCATCCACGAGACGGTCAAGGTGCTGGGACTCGTCCTCGCACTGTCCGCGCTCGGCATCGCGCTGGTCGGCGGGGCCGTCGCGTACATGGCCGTCCACCGCGCGCTCCGGCCGCTGCGCGAGATCGAGGAGACGGCGGCGGACATCGCCGCGGGCGACCTCTCCCGCCGCGTGCGGCCGGCCCCGCCGACGACCGAGGTGGGCTCGCTGGCCGCGTCGCTCAACGCGATGCTCGCGCAGATCGAGGAGGCGTTCGCGGCGCAGGAGGCGTCGGAGGAGCGGATGCGGCGCTTCGTCTCCGACGCGAGCCACGAGCTGCGCACGCCGCTCGCGACGATCCGCGGCTACGGCGAGCTGTACCGCATGGGGGCGCTCGACACGCGGGACAAGGTCGACGACACGATGGTCCGGATCGAGGACTCCGCGACCCGCATGGGCGCGCTCGTCAACGACCTGCTCGCGCTCGCGCGCCTCGACGAGGGGCGGCCGCTGCGGCACGAGCCGGTCGACCTCGTCTCGCTCGCACGCGACTCCACGCAGGACCTGCACGCGCTCGACCCGACGCGCGAGGTCGGGCTCGTGGGACTCGCCCCCGGCGCGCCCGCCCCGGCGGCGCTGCGCGTCGTCGGCGACGAGGACCGGTTGCGGCAGGTGCTGGCGAACCTCGTCGGCAACGTCGCGCGCCACACGCCGTCGGGCACGCCGGTGGAGATCGCGCTCGGCACGGTCGACGAGGGGGACCCGACGGCGGTCCTCGAGGTCCGGGACCACGGGCCGGGCGTCCCCGCCGGACAGGAGCAGCGGCTGTTCGAGCGGTTCTACCGCGCGGACTCGTCGCGCAACCGGGCGTCGGGCGGCTCGGGCCTGGGCCTCGCGATCGTCGCCGCCATCGTCGGGGCGCACCGCGGGCACGTCGTCGTGCGCACCACGGAGGGCGGCGGGCTCACCGTCCGCGTCGAGCTTCCGCGCGCGGACTGACCGGGGGCGTCCCGGGCGCGCCCGGCGCCCGCTACGATGGCGGGTCGTCGCGCGCGACCTAGGCTGGTGCCGAGGCCACGTGACGACGTCGGGCCTCCGGGGCCAGGTCCTCCCGCCTGGTGGCCCGCTCCTCGTTCTCGTCGAAGAAGGCTGAAGTCCATGGGCGTCAACAGCGCCGCCGCACCGCAGTGGTTCCTGTCCTCGTTCGTCCGCAGCGCCCGCGGGGCGGGGGCGACCGCCTCCGACGACGAGATCCGCGCCGTCGGGCAGGGGTTGCTCGACCGCTGGGACCAGCCGGGCCGCCACTTCCACAACCTCCGCCACCTGGCGGACGTGCTCGGGCGCGTGGACGAGCTCTCGCAGGAGACCCACGACCCGGACCTGGTCCGGCTCGCCGCCTGGTACCACGGGGCGATCTTCGACGCGAAGGGCCGCGCGACGTACGCCAACAAGGGCGGCGAGGACGAGTCCGCGAGCGCGGCGCTCGCGAGCGACGAGCTGAGCCGGCTCGGGGTGCCCGAGCGTGCGACACGCCGCGTCGCGCAGCTGGTGAACGCGCTCGTCCGGCACGTCCCGGACTCCACCGACTTCGACTGCGCGGTGCTGTGCGACGCCGACCTCGCGATGCTCGCCGCCGAGCCGCAGCGCTACAAGGAGTACCTCAAGGACGTGCGGGACGAGTACGCGCACATCCCCGCGTCCGACTACGTCCGTGCCCGCATCGCGATCCTCACCAAGCTGCTCGACCGCCGCTCGCTCTTCTCGAGCCCGCTCGGCGCGGCATGGGAGGAGCCGGCCCGGCAGAACCTCGACGCGGAGCTCCAGCGGCTCCGCAAGGAGCAGATCAAGCTGGCAGAGGCGTCGTCGCCGTCCACAGCCAGCTCTTCGTGACTGGCTGCCCACAGGTTCGGGCCTCTCTCCTGCGGTACGAGATCGGACCGCTCTAGCGTCCTCGTCACGCGCCGGTGTCCGTCCGGCGCGACGCGGCCCGCGGGCCACCGAACGACGGAGGACGGCATGAGCAGGTACGAGGTCGACAGCACGCGCGTCGCGCTGGCGAGCACCGCGGTGAACGGCTCGGTCACGGCGATCCGCGTGGAGGTCGCGGCGATGATGCGTCACCTGACCGACCTGCAGGCGTCGTGGCGCGGCACCGCCTCGACCCAGTTCACGGGCGCGATGGCGCAGTGGCAGAGCACGCAGACGCAGGTCGAGTCGGCGCTCGACGCGATCACGGCCGCGCTCGGCTCGGCGGCGCAGACGTACGCCGACGCGGAGGCCCAGGCCACCCGACTGTTCGTCACGCGGTAGGCGACGGCGGCGCGCGGGTCCCGAGCGGTCGCCACCCTCCCGCGCGGGTCCCGGGCGGTCGTCTCCCTCCCGACCGCGGCAAGGGACCGGTTCCGACGCCGGTGCCGTTGCCGGCGCCGGTGCACGACGAAGGCCGCCGGCCGGGTGTCATACCCGGCCGGCGGCCTTCGGTGTCCTGCGGTCTCCCGGCCGAGGCCGGGAGAGGGTCAGGCGTGGATCAGAAGTCCATGCCGCCCATGCCACCGGTCGGGTCGCCCGCGGGGGCGCCCTTCTCCGGCTTGTCCGCCACGACGGCCTCGGTCGTGAGGAAGAGCGCCGCGATCGAGGCGGCGTTCTGCAGCGCGGAGCGCGTGACCTTGACCGGGTCGTTCACGCCGGCGGCGAGGAGGTCCTCGTAGACGCCGGTCGCGGCGTTGAGGCCCTGGCCGGACGGGAGGTTGCGCACCTTCTCCGCCACGACGCCACCCTCGAGGCCCGCGTTGATGGCGATCTGCTTGAGCGGCGCGTCGATCGCGGCGCGCACGATCTGCGCACCGGTCGCCTCGTCACCCTCGAGCTCGAGCTTCTCGAACGCCACGGCACCGGCCTGGATGAGCGCGACGCCACCACCGGCGACGATGCCCTCCTCGACGGCCGCCTTCGCGTTGCGCACGGCGTCCTCGATGCGGTGCTTGCGCTCCTTGAGCTCGACCTCCGTCGCGGCACCCGCCTTGATGACGGCCACGCCGCCGGCGAGCTTCGCGAGGCGCTCCTGGAGCTTCTCACGGTCGTAGTCGGAGTCCGACTTCTCGATCTCGGAACGGATCTGGTTCACGCGACCCGCGATGAGGTCGGCGTCGCCCGCACCCTCGACGATCGTGGTCTCGTCCTTGGTGACGACGACCTTGCGCGCCTGGCCCAGCAGGTCCAGCGTCGCGGTCTCGAGCTTGAGGCCCACCGTCTCGGTGATGACCTGGCCGCCGGTGAGGATCGCGATGTCCTGGAGCATGGCCTTGCGGCGGTCGCCGAAGCCCGGGGCCTTGACGGCGACGGACTTGAACGTGCCACGGATCTTGTTCAGGACCAGGGTCGCGAGCGCCTCGCCCTCGACGTCCTCGGCGATGATGAGGAGCGAGCGGCCGGCCTTCATGACCTGGTCGAGGACCGGGAGCAGGTCCTTCACGTTCGAGATCTTCGACTCGACGATGAGGACGTACGGGTCCTCGAGCACGGCCTCCTGGCGCTCGGGGTCCGTCTCGAAGTAGCGCGCGAGGAAGCCCTTGTCGAAGCGCATGCCCTCGGTGAGCTCGAGCTCGAGGCCGAACGTGTTCGACTCCTCGACCGTGATGACGCCCTCCTTGCCCACCTTGTCGAGGGCCTCGGCGATGAGCTCGCCGATCGCGGGGTCGCCGGCGGAGATGGCGGCCGTGGCAGCGATCTCCTCCTTGGTCTCGATCTCCTTGGCGGCGTTGAGCAGCTGCTCGGTCACCGCGTCGACGGCCTTCTCGATGCCGCGCTTGACGGCGATCGGGTTGGCGCCGGCCGCGACGACGCGCAGGCCCTCGCGCACGAGCGCCTGGGCGAGGACGGTCGCGGTGGTGGTGCCGTCACCCGCGACGTCGTCGGTCTTCTTGGCGACCTCCTTGACGAGCTCGGCACCGATCTTCTCGTACGGGTCCTCGAGCTCGATCTCCTTGGCGATGGAGACGCCGTCGTTCGTGATGGTCGGCGCGCCCCACTTCTTGTCGAGCACGACGTTGCGGCCCTTCGGGCCGAGCGTGACCTTGACGGTGTCGGCGAGGATGTTGAGCCCTCGCTCCATGCTCCGACGAGCTTCCTCGTCGAAGGCGATGATCTTGGCCATGGGGAATGATCCTCCGCTGGTGGCGTGTGGCGGTCGGCCGGCGCCCGCGACGGACGGCCCGCGACGGGCGGCGTTCATGTCACGCCGCCGGGGCGGGCCTCACCTGTCGACCTGGTTGTTGCGCCGCACCCGCGGTGAGCGGGTGCCTGCGCTGGTCACTTCTGTCACTCTCATGGCGAGAGTGCTAACGCCATTATTGGCACTCGCACCCGACGAGTGCAAGGCAGCGGCCCGAGCTCCTCGCACGTATCGCGACGGGCGAAACACGGACCCGTCGCATCGTCCCCTACGATGCGCGGTGTGATCTGCGCAACACCGTCGTGGCGCCTCGCAGCAGCCCTCGCCGGCTGCGTGCTCGTCCCTGCCCTCGGGCTGACCGCGGCGACCGCGGCCGCCGCCCCCACGGGCGAGCACATCGACCTCTACCAGGACGGGGTCGCCGTCGTCGCCGCGCCCGGCGGCGGGACCGCGCTCCTGCGCCTCGCGCCCGGGGCCGGGGCGACCTACCTCGACGGGAGCCGCGTCCTCGAGCCCGCGGCGCTCGACCCCACCACGCTCGCCGGCGGCATCGACCCGGCCGACGGGGAGGCGAACCGGCTCGCGCAGGTCGCCGGGCCGCGCCTGAGCGCCACGACGCTGCTCGACGCCGCCCGGGCCGAGGCCGCAGCCGCCGAGTCCCGCGCCTGGCTCGCGTCCGGCGTCGTGCCCGGGGCGGACGGGTCGTTCGCCGGGCTCGGCGAGGCAGCGCTCCTCGACCTGCGCGCCCTGACGCTCGACGGCGGCGCCGCCCTTGCGGCCGCCTCGCCCAAGTGGCGCTACGTCTGGCCGCGGGACGCGTCGTTCGTGGCCGCGGCGTTCGCCCGCACCGGCCACGTCGACGACGCGCTCGCCGTCCTCGGCTTCCTCGCCGACGTGCAGGAGGAGGACGGGTCGTTCCACGCGCGCTACCTGCCCGACGGGTCGGGCGTGCCGGACGACCGCGGCCTCCAGTCCGACGGCGTCGGGTGGGTCCTGTGGGCGGTGGACGTCGTGCTCGAGGAGACGCCCGCCGCCGAGCGCCGCGAGGTGGCCGCCGAGCTGCGGCCCCTCGTCGTCGCCGCGACGGACCACGCGCTCTCGCTCGTGGGCGGGGACGACCCGCTCCCCCCGGCGTCGAGCGACTACTGGGAGGTCGAGCCGACGTCGCTCACGCTGGGCACCGCGGGCCCGCTGCTCGCCGGCCTGGAGGCGGCCGCGGACGTGCACGCGTCCACGGGCGGCTGGCCGCGCTCGGTCGCGGCCGCCCGGGCCGCCGACCGCCTGCGCGCGGCGGTCGAGCACGAGTTCGGGTCGCAGGGCTATCCGCGGCACGTCACGGGAGGCGCGCGGGACGCGTCCACCGCGTTCGTGCTGCCGCCCTTCCAACCCGAGCCGCTCGCCGGGGCGGACGCGGCGTGGCGCGCGTCGGTCACCGAGATGCTGCGCCCCGCGGGCGGTCTCGCGCCGGGCGCGGGCTGGCGCGAGGACGGGATCTCGTGGACCCCGCAGACGACGCTCTACGCGCTGGCCGCCGCGTCCTCGGACGAGCCGGAGGACCGGGACGACGCGCAGGAGTGGCTGCGGTGGGTCGACGAGCACCGGACGGCGTCCGGAGCGATCCCCGAGAAGGTCCTCGCGGACGGCTCCCCCGCGGCGGTCGCGCCGCTCGCGTGGAGCTCGGCGCTGGTCGTCCTGGCGCTCGTCGAGCTCGACGCCGCAGGCTAGGCCGCCTCGCGCGGCGCGAGGCTCGGCGCGTCGTGGACGTCGAACTCGCGTCGCAGCACGCGGCGTGCCGCGTACCAGCCACCGAGGCCGTGGACGCCGGGCCCGGGGGGCGTCGACGCGGAGCACAGGTACACGCCCTCGAGGCCGACGGCGTACGGGTCGAGGCGCGGGGTGGGTCGCGCGACCATCTGCCACATGCTCACGGCACCGCCCGCGATGTCGCCGCCGACGTAGCTCTCGTCGTGCGCGGCCATCTCCGCGGCAGGCACGCACCGGGACGCGACGACGACGTCGCGGAACCCGGGCGCGAACCGCTCGACCTGCGCGACGACGTCCTCCGTCACGTCGCGCGTCGAACCGGACGGCACGTGCGCGTACGTCCACAGCGGGCGCAGCCCGCCCACCTCGCGCGCCGGGTCGACGACGGTCGGGTCGCTCACGAGGACCATCGGCCGCTCCGCGTGGCGACCGGCCGCGACGTCCGCCTCGGCGCGCGCCATCTCGCCCCGCGTCCCGCCGAGGTGCACCGTCCCGGCGCGCCCGACCTCGGGGTCCGCCCATGGCACGGGTCCGGAGAGCACGAGGTCGACCTTGGCCGCGCCGTCCCCGTGCCGGAAGCGCCGCAGCGCGGACTCGACGCGAGGCGCGAGGTGGTCCGCGAAGACGTCGGCCACCAGACCGGGCGTCGTGTCGAAGACGTACGCCCGGGCGGGCGGCAGGTCGGCACGCGCGCCCACGCGGTGCCCGGTGACGACCTCTCCCCCGTGCACGCGCAGGTCGTCGACGAGGGCACGGACGATCGCGCCCGAGCCACCGCGCGGCAGCGGCCAGCCGCCCGACGCATGGCCGAGCGACGCGAGCAGGAGGGCCGTGCCGGCCGCGGCGAGCGACGGCAGCGGCGCGATCGCGTGGGCCGCGACGCCCGTGAGCAGCGCGCCCGCCTCCTCGGTCTCGAAGCGTCGTCGCCACGCCCCGCTCCCCTGCTCCAGCACCGCGGCGCCGAACCGGGCCGCGACTCCCGCGCCCGCGGGGCGCAGCACGCTCGCGGGCACGGAACGCTTGTCGCCGAGCGCGAGCGCGACGACGTCGCGCCACCCCTCCGAGAGGGGACCGAGCAGCGCGCGCCAGGCAGCGCCGTCGTGTCCGCCGAGGCGCTCCACCGTGCGGTCGAGGTCGTGGTACGCGATACCGGCCCGCCCGCCGTCGAGCGGCTGGGCGAACGACACCTCGGGCACCAGCAGCTCGACGCCACGCGCGCCCAGGTCGAAGGCCTCGAGGAAGGGCGACGCCCATGCCATGGGGTGCACGGCCGAGCAGATGTCGTGCACGACGCCGTCCGCCAGCCCGAGGTCCAGCGTGCGTGCACCACCGCCCCAGGTGGGCTGCGCCTCGAGGACGCGCACGGAGAGCCCCGCGCGCGCGAGGGTCACGGCCGCGGCGAGCCCGTTCGGGCCCGACCCGACGACGACGGCGTCCAGGTCCTGCGGCACGTGGCCCTCAGTGCCGCATCAGAGCGGCCGCACCTGCTCGGCCTGCGGGCCCTTGGTGCCCTGGCCGAGCTCGAACTCGACCTCCTGGCCCTCGTCGAGAGAGCGGTAGCCGTCGGTCTGGATCGCGCTGAAGTGCACGAAGAGGTCCTGCCCGCCGGACGCGGGCGTGATGAACCCGTACCCCTTCTCGGCGTTGAACCACTTCACGGTGCCCTGAGCCATGAACTTCTCCTCGAGACGTCGGATCGTGGGAGCGAGCCTAGTGGCCGACGACGGCAGGGGGAAGGACCGACGACGCGTCGCGTCGTCCCAGGTCAGCCCACGGGCGCCAGGTCGGACTTCACGACGACGACCACGTCGCCCTCGCGCAGCGACGGCACCTCTTCGACGTTCTCGGCCGGGATGCCCAGCGCCGCGGCGACGGCGGCCGCCGTGTCGCCGCGGTTCGGGACGTACCAGACGGTGTTCGCCTCGAGCCCGGAGCCACCCTCCGGGTAGGGCGCGAACTCGACGTGGGTGAAGCCCTGCGCCTCGAGCGCGTCCTTGCCGACGCGGGACTCGCCCTCCGGGCCACCGTCGTTCAGCACGCGGACGTACGCGCTCGGGTCGGCCGCGGCCATGAGCGCCGCGAGGTCGGGCGCGGCAGGCGTCTCGTCCTCCACGGGCGGCTCCTCCGTGGCGGGGTCCTCCGTGGCCGGGGGCTCTTCCGTGGCGGGAGCCTCGTCGGCGGGGGTCTCCTCACCGGCGGGGTCGGTCGACTGCGCCTGCGGCGGGTTCTCGGTCGCACCGTTGTCCGACAGCAGCGCGACGCCCCCGTACGCGAGCCCGGCGAAGACCACGGCGACGAGCAGGAACGGCCACGTCTTGCTCCACCCGCTGCGCGGCGTGCGATGGACCCCGACGGGGGCCCCCTGCGGCGCCGGCGCGTCGAACTCGTCGGGCGCGTAGGGGTAGCGGCTCTTCGTCACGCCGACAGGGTAGCCCGATGGAGCCGCTTTGATGAACGCCCGGTACGACCGAGGTTCACGAGGCGAGCGCGCGATCCTGGCGGCTGCAGGTCAGAGGCTCTCGAGACGACGAGCCGTGCGGGCGCGCTGCCGCGTGGAGCGCATCCGACGCAGCCGCTTGACGAGCATGGGGTCGTGGGCGAGCGCCGCCGGGGAGTCGATGAGCGCGTTGAGCACCTGGTAGTAGCGCGTCGCAGACATGTCGAACAGCTCGCGCACCGCCTGCTCCTTGGCGCCCGAGTACTTCCACCACTGCCGCTCGAACGCGAGGATCTCCCGGTCCCGCTCACCCAGGCCCAACGCCGGGGCCTCCTGGGCGGTCGGCTCGCCGACCGCGTCGGGGCCGTCGAGCACGTATGCCGCCTCGCTCATCGGTTCCCTCCCTGCACTCTGTCGTCACGGGTCCTGCGCACCTCCGGTGCGCACGTCCGGCCACCAGCGTACGCATCGAACCACACGGGTGTCATTCACCGCGCCGAGGGCGGCGAGGTGTCGGCGGCGACGGCTAGTCTCGGGGTCGTGGAGAGCGCACCCGCCCAGCCCGTCGTCGTCGACCCGGCCCCCGACGCCTCGCCGACCGCACCCCGACCTCCGCTCGCGAGCATCATGGCGCCCGACTGGGCCGAGGCCCTCGCCCCCGTCGTGCCCCAGCTGCACGCGCTCGGCGACTTCCTCCGCGACGAGGTGGCGGCGGGCCGGGAGTACCTGCCCGCGCCGTCGGCGATCCTCAACGCGTTCTCGCGTCCCCTCGCCGACGTGCGCGTGCTCGTCGTCGGGCAGGACCCGTACCCCACGCCCGGCCACCCCATGGGGCTGTCGTTCTCCGTGCAGCCCCACGTGCGCCCCGTCCCGCGCTCCCTGCAGAACATCTTCACCGAGCTCGCGAGCGACGTCGGCGCCCCGACGCCCGCGAACGGCGACCTGTCCGCCTGGAGCGACCAGGGCGTCATGCTGCTCAACAGGGTCCTCACCGTCCGCCCGGGCGAGCCCGGCTCGCACCGTGGCAAGGGCTGGGAGGCCGTGACCGAGGCGGCCATCCGGGCGCTCGTCGCGCGCGACGCCCCGCTCGTCGCGATCCTGTGGGGCCGGGACGCCGCGACGCTGCGCCCGATGCTCGGTGACACGCCCGCCGTGGCGAGCGCGCACCCCAGCCCGCTCTCCGCGCACCGCGGGTTCTTCGGTTCCCGGCCGTTCTCGCGCGTCAACGAGCTGCTCGTCGCCCAGGGCGCGACCCCCGTCGACTGGACGCTCCCCACCGCCTGAGGCTCTCGTCGCCGAGGTAGTGCTCCGGTCCTCCGAGCCGGCGCCGTGGTTTCCGTGCGCGACGGCGGCCCGGTCGGGGCGGGTCCACGGTGACGCCCGCGGACCCCACCACGCGGGCAGTGCGCCCGGGGCGACGACGCGTGGACGGGAAAAGGCCCGGCCGGAGAGTGGGGGCAGGAGCACAATGGGGCGGGTGACGACGCAGAACCCGACGACCACTCCCCTGGCCGGCGCCCCTGACGTGGCCGGTGTCGACGTGCCGCGCCCCGCTCCGCCCCGATGGACGAGCTACGCCGCGATCGGCGACTCGTTCAGCGAGGGCCTGTGGGACCCGTATCCCGGCGAGCACGACCACCAGCGCGGTTGGGCGGACCTTCTCGCCCAGCACCTGTCGGTCCGCCGCGTCGACGCCGGCGAGGAGCCGCTCACGTACGCCAACCTCGCGATCCGCGGCCGCAAGCTGCGCTCGATCCTCACCGAGCAGGTCCCGGCGGTGCTCGAGCTCAAGCCCGACCTCGTGAGCCTCGTGGGTGGCGGCAACGACATCCTGCGCCCGAACGCGGACGTCGACCGGCTCGCACGCAACCTCGAGCACGGGGTGTCCCGGCTGCGGTCGGCGGACATCGACGTGCTCATGGCGACGGGCTTCGACGCCTCGCGCTCCGCGGTCGTGGGTCTCACGCGGTCCCGCGTGGGGGTGTTCAACGCGCACATCTGGGCGATCGCGCGGCGCCAGGGCGCCTATGTGCTCGACCTGTGGGGCATGCGCGCGCTGCAGGACTGGCGCATGTGGTCCGACGACCGCATCCATCTCACGCCCGACGGGCACCGCCGTGTCGCGCAGGCGGCGCTGGCAGGGCTGGGTCAGGCGCCCGACGACGCGGCGTGGGACGACCCGCTCTCGCCCCTCCCTCCGGCCCCCGTGCTCGACCGGGCCCGGCAGAACGCGCAGTGGGTGCGCACGCACCTCGTGCCGTGGGCGCAGCGTCGCCTCACGGGGGTGTCGTCGGGCGACGGCCGCCTCCCGAAGGCTCCGGCGCTCCAGCCGGTCCCGCTCGCGCAGGACTGAGTCCGCAGACGACGGTCGGGCCGGCAGGTCCCGGGACCTGCCGGCCCGACCGTCGCGCTCCCGCTCTCAGCAGGTGCGCGCCGGGTAGGCGACCACCTGTGTCGTGCGCGTACCGCCGCCGGACGGCACGGCGGTCACGGTAACGCTCCCCGCCTCGACGCCGCTGGCCCGCGCCGAGAACGACTGGTAGCCGTCGGCACCGGCGGCGACCGCGGCGAACGACCTCTCGCCGTACGGCGTCGAGAGGGTCACGTCGAGCGGCACGGAGCGCAGGTTGTGCGCCCGGACCGCGATGTAGGCCGTGCCGGCGAGGCAGCGGACCTGCGCCTCGACGCGGACCTGCGGTGTCTGCGGCATCGCCGCGATCAGTGCGCTCAGCGCGCTCGCCTGGGTCCGCCAGTCGAAGACGTTCGGGTGCTGCGCCGTCCCGCCACCGGCCCAGCGCACGCCGAGCCGGTCGCCCGTCGCCCGGTCCTCGGCCCAGATCGTCGCGGCCTGCCGGTCCACGAACTCCTGGTACCGCTCGGCCCCCGTCGTGTCGGTGAGGTCCATGAGGTACCGCATGAAGATGCCCTTGAACTGCTTGCCGTTGTCGTCGCACGTGCGGTCGAGCGCGTCGCAGCTCTCGGTGAGGACGCCGTCCGAGACGAGCTCGTCCGAGGCCAGCGCCGCGTCGGCGAGGCGCTCGGAGGTCGCCAGGACCTCCGCGTCCCCCGTGGCGCGGTAGAGCTCCAGGCCGGCCCCGATCGCGAGGCCCTGGTTGTAGCTCCAGACGGTGCCGCCGTTGTTGCGGCAGTCGCCGGTCAGCCCGTCGTTGACGAGGCCGTCCTCGTTCACCATGCCGCTCGCCTGGAGCCAGTCCCAGCCGGTCTCAGCGCGCTCGAGCCACACGGTGTCACCGTCGATGCGCTGGTGCAGCTCGGCCGCGAGCCGGACGTACAGGCCGTTGGTCACGGCGTTCTTGTACGTCTTCTCCGCGTCCCACCACACGCCGCCGCCGCACGTGCCCGGATCCCAGTAGCCGTGCACGTAGTCGGCGATCGTCTCCGACATGTCGAGGTACTTCTGGTCTCCGGTCAGGTCGTACGCCGAGGCCCAGGTGAGGCCCCACCACGCCGCGTCGTCGATCGCGCGGCTCGTGAAGTTGCCGAGGATCTCGTCGCTCGACATCTCGCCGGCGGGGAACGGCGCCTTGTTGCGCTCGAAGGTGCGGTCCACCTGGGCCAGGTAGCTCAGGTCGCCGGTGCGCTCCATGTAGTCGATCACGGTGTTCGTCGCGACGGCGGAGTTCCACCAGCTCGACGGCCACCAGGCCTTCTCCGGGTCGTAGTCGGCCATGAGCGTCCGGACCGCGCTCGCCGCGCGCTGGGTCGCGGGCGGGTTCTCGACGAGCGCGTCGACCAACGGCAGGAGCACCGCGCGGGCGTCCTCGCTCACGGCTTCGGCGGACGCTTCGGTGATCGCTGCCCGCAGCGCGGTCAACGCCTGCGCGACGCCGGCCGCGTGGGCACCGTCGAGCTGCTCGGCGGCTTCGTCCACGAGACCCAGGAGGGACTGCGCCGTCGTAGCGTCTACGTCACCGCCGCGCTGGAGGGCACCGATCTGGGCCCGGATCTCGTCGAGCCCGGTCCTCGGCGCGAGCCACTGCGAGACGAGCAGGATGAGCTCGTCCCGGGTCCGGTCGTCCAGGAGGTCGGTCGTGGTCGTGTCGACGGCGGCGCGCAGCAGGCGGACCTGCTCCAGCACCCCGCCCGTGTCCTGCGCGTCCTCGGCGTCCTGGGCGGCGGCCACGATGCCGCCCAGCCGCTCGGCGGTGGTCGCGGGGATGCGTCCGGCCTCGCGCGCCACGATGATCGCGTGGGCGAGCTCGCTCACCCTCGGGGTGTGCGCGAGGAGCTCGACCTCGGCGAGCGACGTCGTCGCGCCCGTCGAGGCCGTGACGCGCAGCCGGTACTGGTGGTAGACGCCCGGGTCGGCGATCGAGAAGGCCCGCGTCTCGAGCCGCGACGCGAACGACTGGTCCGAGCGCTCGTCGAGCGTCGTCCAGGTCTGACCGTCCGTCGACCCCTCGAGCGTCCAGGCGCGGGGGTCGGTGCCGTCGCCCGCGGCGGACGTGAGCGTGTACATCGCCGCGCGGGCCGTGGTCACGGTCGCCTCGAACGTCACGGTCGGCGTGGCGGACGCGAACGCGACCTGCGCCGCGGCGGTGTCGTCGACCAGAGCGCCGCCGTCGGCGCCCTCCTCGTCCGTCGCGACCTCCCACGTGCGCGTCACGTCCGCGAGCGGGTCGGGCAGGTCGTCGCCCTCGGTGATCGACGGCGGTGCGTCGTCCGCGCCGGTGCCCCACGCCGACGGCGTCGGACCCATGTCGAAGACGATCGTCCCGCCGTCGGCGAGCTGGTCGTGCGTGAGGTAGGTCGCGGACTGCTCGACCCCGTCGACCGTCACGCCCTGCACGTAGACGTTCTGGGCGCTGTTGCGCGGCGCCTCGATCACGAGATCCTCGCCGTTCTCGAGGTGGATGGTCGCCTGCGTGAACAGGGGCGAGCCGATCGCGTACGTCGGGCTGCCGACCTGCAGGGGGTAGAACCCGAGCGCGCTGAACAGCCACCAGGCGGACATCTCGCCGTTGTCCTCGTCGCCGGGGTAGCCCTGGCCGATGTCGTTGCCCGTGAACGAGCGGGCCAGCGCGGTCCGCACGATCTCGGCGGTCTTCGCCGGCTCGCCCGCGAAGGCGTACATGTACGGGATGTGGTGCGAGACCTGGTTGCTCAGGCCCCACTGGCCCTGGCGCACCGCCTTGGCCTCCCGCATCTCGTGGATGACTCCACCGTAGGAACCCGGCTTGGACGCCGTCTCGGGCGTGGCGAAGAACTCGTCGAGCTTCGCGCCGAGCGCGTCCGGGCCGCCGTACAGGTTCGCCAGGCCCCGGCCGTCCTGGACGGCGTGGAACGCGAAGTTCCAGCCGTCGGTCTCGGTGAACTCGTTGCCCCAGACCTCGGGGTCGAAGTCGGCCGCCGACTGCGCCCACGAGCCGTCCTCGGTCCGACCCCGCAGGAAGCCGGTGGTCGGGTCGAACAGCGTCGTGTAGTTGAGCGCCCGGTTCAGGTAGTACTCGTAGTTGTCCGCGTACTCCTGGTGGCGCGGGTCGTCGTCTCTGCTCGTGTCGAGGAGCTTCTTCGACATCGTCGCGATGCCGTAGTCGTTGAGGTAGTCCTCGAGCGACCACGACGCGCTCTCGTGCGTCGACGTCGGCGTGTAGCCGAGGAACGTCGCGGGATCGAGGCCCTTGCGACCCACGCTCGCGTCCGGTGGGACCGTCGACGCGTTCTTGAGCGCGGCGTCGTACGCGGCCTGCACGTCGATCCCGGGGACGTCCTTGAGGTAGGCGTCGGCGAACGCGACGTCCGAGCTCGTGCCCGTCATGCTGTCCGCGTAGCCGGGGGCGGACCACCGCGAGATCCAGCCGCCGTCCTCGTACTGCTGGACGAAGCCGTTCACGAGCTCGCCGGCCGTGCTCGGGTACAGCAGCGAGTACGCGGGCCAGGCGGTGCGGTACGTGTCCCAGAAGCCGTTGTTGACGTAGACCGTGCCGTCCTCGATGCGAGCGCCGGTCTGGGTCGCCGTCGTGCCTGCGGGTGCGGGGTCGCCGGAGGCCGAGGACTGCACGACGTGCCGGTAGACCGGGTCCTCGGCCGTGCCCGTGTTCTCGTGGCCCGAGTTCGGGTAGAGGCTGAGGCGGTAGAGGTTCGAGTAGAGCGAGACGAGCTGGTCGTGGCTCGCGCCCTCGACCTCGATCACGCCGAGCGTGTCGTCCCAGAGCTCCTGCGCACGCTCCTTCACCGTGTCGAACGTGTCGTCGGCCGAGATCTCCAGCTCGAGGTTGTGCCGCGCCTGGTCCACGCTCATGAGCGACGTCGCGAGGCGCAGGGTCACGACCTTCTCCTCGGCCGTGTCGAACGTGAGGTAGCCGGTCACGTCCCCACCGCCGCCGCCCGTGAGCCGGCCGCTGCCGGTCACCGGCCGGTCGACCGTGCCGTAGACGAACATGCGCGTCATGCCGGCCGAGCTGCCCGGCGTGCTCACGTCGGTGTAGCCCGAGACGACGCCCCGCTCGGCGTCGAGGCTCAGCCCACCCGCGGAGGTCACGTTGTCGAAGATCAGGTGCGACTCGTCGCCGGTGAAGGTGAACCGGAAGACCGCCGCGTGATCGGTCGGCGCGATCTCGGTCCGCATCCCGTTGTCGAACGTGACCCCGTAGTAGTGGGCCCGGGCGATCTCGTCGTCGTGGTCGAAGGTCAGGGCGCGCGCGGTCCGGTTCGCGTCCGGCGTCCCCGTCGCCGCGGACGGCATGACCTGGAACGTCTGCCGGTCACCCATCCACGGGCTCGGCTCGTGGCTGAGGGAGAACGCCTGGATCGCGGTCCGGTTCTGGTCGTCGTTGCCGTTCTGGTACTCGTAGATCCACCGGTTGGTGCCGGCGTTCGTCACGGGGGTCCAGAAGTTGAACCCGTGCGGCACCGCGGTCGCGGGGAACGTGTTCCCACGCGAGAAGTCGCCGTTCGCGTTGGTCCCGCGCGTGGTGACGACGTAGTCCGACGGGCGCTCCGCCGTCGGCTGCCCGGGCTCGCCCGTCACAGCGACGTCGTCGATCCAGCCGCTGAAGTCGGCCGGGCCGTCGGGGTTGTCGTAGCCGACGAGCACGCGGTCGATCGTGCGGCCCGCGGCGACGTCGCCGATTCGGGACACGACCTTGTTCCACTGGTTCACGGAGAGGGTCTTCGCCTCGCCCTGCCCCTGCGGGCTCAGGCCGGCGCCGTTCTGGTCGACGGCGGCGAGGTCGCTCAGGTACGTGCCGTCGGTGAACGCGAGGTCGACCGCGGCGAAGGTGCTCGCGTAGGCGAGGTCGTTCTCGGCCGCCTCGGGGAAGATCGTGTAGGAGAGCTCGGTGTCCTCGCCGACCGGGACGTCGACGTCGAGCACCTTCGCGTACGCGTAGCCGCGGCCGTCCGTCGTCTGGCTGCCCGCGTAGTGCAGGGCCGACAGTCCGGTCCAGCCGACCTCCGACGGCGCGGTGTACGCGCTGCTCGGCCCGGAGCCGACCTCGGCGGTCATGTGGGTCGCGGCGAGCGGCTCGGTCGCGAGCTGGAGCTCCGCGAGCTGGGTGCCGTCGCTCCCGCTGTTCGACGTGATGTCGAGCCGGAAGAACCGGTACTCACCAGGCGACGAGACCGTGTACCCGCGCGTCTGGAAGCGCTCCGAGAAGGTCTGGTTCGTGCGCGAGTCCAGCGTGGTCCAGGTCTGGCCGTCCTGCGACCCCTCGAGCGTCCACGCTCGCGGGTCGCGACCCGGCGCGTCGTTGGCCGACGACAGCGCGTACGCCTTCACGGCGGTCGCCTCGTCGAGCTCGTACGTGACCTGCGCGGTGCGCGCGCCGGCGAGCCACTTCGTCGCGACGTCGCCGTCGGCCAGCTTGGCGGCGGTCTCGTCGGGCGGGTTCTCCCTGCTCGCCGTGACGTGCACGACGCGGTCCGTCACGTCGCCCGGGAAGTCCACCGTGCCGGGGACCAGGCGCCGGACCGACGTCCCGGAGATCACGACGTCGACGGCCGCGGTGTCGTGCGTGCGGACCTGGAGCTGGGGCGTGCCCCCGCCGGAGGCGGGGCGCACGAAGTCGACGGTGACGGTCCGTGGCTCGGCGGAGAGCGTCACCTCGGTGCCGCCGACGTCGGAGCTCCCGCTGTAGACGTTGAGGAAGACCTTCCCCGTCCCCGTCAGCGTCGCCGCGGCGCGCATCGTGACGCCACGCTCGAGGGCGGGCATCGGCACCTGCACCCACGTCTCGCCCTGAGCGTCCATCGCCCACCTCTGGGCCGGGTCCCCGGCGGCCGTCGTGGTCGCCTCGAGCGTCCCGGGCACCGAGCCCACGCCGTTCTGGAACGGCCCTTCCCACGCGAGCTCGTCGGTCGGGCCGCCGAGCACGTCGTCACCGCTCGGCGTGCTCGGGCTGCGCTCGAGGACGGACGTACCCACGACGCCGTCGACGCGCGGACCGGCGGCCGTCTCCTCGGGGGTGCTGGTCCAGTCGAGCGGCGGGTCGCCGGCCTCGAACGACGTCGAGAGGTCGCCCGGGGCGGCTGGCTCGGCGTGGGCGGCGAGCGAGCCGGACGCGAGCGTCGTGCCGCTGAGCAGCAGGCTCAGCGCGACGGTCGCGGCGACGCCTCGGCCCGCCTTCTCCCGGAGCAGGGGTGGGTGCGTGCGGTGAAGTGACATCGATGTCCTTCGGGGAGGGGCGAGCGACGGTGCTCGCGCATGACAGCGCTGACAGATCGGACGCTGCCAGACGTCCGAGCATCGGTCAACCCCTGGATGCCTGCCCCCGGCCGGAGGCCGGGCCGTGCGGGTCGTACGTGGAGCCGCCTGTCGGGTTCGAACCGACGACCTTTCGCTTACAAGGCGAGTGCTCTACCAGCTGAGCTAAGGCGGCGAGCCCGGGGGTGCCGGGCGAGCGAACAGACTACCTGCTCGCCCGGCACCCCCGCGGCCGTCGAGGGCCGATCAGCCCTGGGCGTCCGCGACCGCGGTCGAGAGCGCGTTCGGGTCGGACCAGTTGCCGTCCCAGCGCACGCCGTCGATCGTGATGGTCGGCGTGCCGAACGCACCCGACTGCGGGTTGACGAGGTCGGCGTCCTGGGTGACGAGGCTCGTCGCCGTCGCGGTCCAGTCGCCGAACGTCTTGACGGCGGTCCCGTCCTCGATCCCCGCGGCGACGTCGGCGGGCACGCCCGCCTGCTCGGCGAGGTCGGCGATCTGCGCGTCGGTCAGCGTCCCGCTGCCCTCCTCCGGCTGGTTCGCGAAGAGGATCGCGTTGAAGTCGTTCAGCGCCTCGGGGGCCCGGTCCGCGACCCAGCCCGCCGCGGCGGCCGCGCGCGTCGAGTACTGCTTGGAGCCCGCGACGCGGTCGAGGATCGAGACCGGGTGCAGGACGACGGTCACGTCGCCGGACTCACGGAGCGCGTCGAGCGTCGCGCCGTTCGTCTCCTCGAACTGCCCGCAGATGGGGCACATGTAGTCGAGGTACACGCCGACCTCGACGGCCTCGGCGCCGTTGTCGGTGCCGGCGACGCCGTCGGCCCCCATCGGGATCCCGCCGTCCTCGTCGCTGCTCGTGGACGGGCTCGTCACCTCGGAGAGGTTTCCGGCCGCGACGGCCTCGACGGTCTTGTCGCGGTCGTTCATCGCGGGGATCCACACGGCGAGGAACACGCCCACGAGGACGAGCACGCCCACGACGAGCGCTCCGATCGTGATGAGGCGGTTCCGCCGGTCGCGCTTCGCCTGCGCCTCGCGCAGCGCGAGGGCCTCCGCGCGCGCCGCCTCGCGCCGCTGGGCCTTGGTCTGGGATTCGTTGCTGGGCATGGTCGTCCTCCGAGGGAGTGCCGTGAGCTGGGGGGAAGTGCAGGGGGGTGTGCGCGCCGACGAGTCGACGTCGCCGGCCGGCGACGTCAGGCGACGTCAGGCGAGGACGAGCCGCGGGGGCCCGCGCCGCGTGCGCACCACCGCGTCGGCGAGGTGGTGCAGGGCGGCGGGGACGGCGTCGGGCACGGGGCGTGCCGCACGCCGCACGACCGCGACGAGGGTGCCCGTGGGGCGCAGCGCCCCCCGTACGACGGCCCGCAGCGCGAGCGCCGCCCCGGTCACGACCGCGCGCGACCGGGCATGGGCACGGCGCGCCCACGCCGAGACGCCCCACGCGACCAGCGCCGCGAACCCGTGGGCGACGACGACCGGCAGCGCGAGCGCCCCGACGACGGTCACCATCGTGGCGGGGTCCGACCCGAGCGCGGTGCCGGACGGGCAGTCCGGCGTCTCGTGGACCAGCGCGAGGTGCATACCCGCCATGCCCCACGCCCCAGGCACGGTCACGCACTGGTGCACGACGGCGTACCCGCGGTCGGCGAGGTGCGTCACCACGGCGGCGACGAGCGTGAGCAGGAGGAGCGCGGGCCCGAGCAGACGCCCGGCGGCGGGCACGACGGACGTCCGCGTCACGCCGCGCGAGAACGCGCGCGGCACCGTCGTCCGGAGCACGGCGCCCATCCTACGCACGCGGGCTGGCAGTGCGCTGGGAAGAGCCCGGTACCGCCCGGGGCGGTGCTCAGCGCAGCGACGGGGGCCCGGGGAACGGCCACCAGGTGACCTCGGGGTCGCCCGCGAGGACCACGACGCAGACGACCGTCAGGACGAGACCGAGGCCGACGAGCACCAGAGTCCCCGTGCGCCCCGGCGCGACGCGCCCCAGCGCGGTCCGCGTCCCGTACCGCGTGAGGTGGGTGAGGGGGCCGGCCCAGGCGAGCCCGACGGCCGCCGCCGCCGCCAGGCACAGCACGACCGTCGTGACGACCGGGGTGTTCCCGCCGTCGGGGCCCGCCGCGACCACCCAGCGGTCGGACTCGAGGAGCCACCATCCGGCCACCACGACGAGCACCGCGGCGCACGCCGCGACGAGGAGCGACGGGAGGGCGCCGACCGCTGCGCGCACGACGTACCAGGGCGACGCCGCGACGGCCCGCGCCGTGTCGCGCGGAGAGACCCCACGACGCTCGCGGCGCGTGTGCAGGGAGTCGGCCGTGACGCCGACGACCCGTGCGAGGACCACGAAGACCGCGAGGATCCCGAAGGCGACGCCCGGGTAGAGGGCGCCGAACAGCACGAGCGGGACCCCGAGGAGCACCGTCGCGGTACGGCGTGCCGCGGGGACGGGCCGGACGTACAGCGGGCGGCCGTCCTCGCCGACGGGCGGGGCGCCGAGCTCGTCGAGGAGGTCCGGGTCCCCCGTCGCGACGGCGACGGTGCGGCCGTCGTTGACCTGGGACTGCGACGTCGGCAGGGGCGGCGGGGCGACCGGCGTCTGGCCCGTCCACGCCGGCGGGCCACCCGGCGCGCCCGCCGGGACGGCGGCGGGCGGGACCACCGCAGCCGGCCCGGTGGGCGGTCCGACGAGCTGCGTGGCCGGAGCCGCGTCACCCGTGTCGGCGGCGTGCCGCAGCGCCGCGACGACCTCGGTCGGCCCGGTGCGCTGCGCGGGGTCGGCGTGCAGGGCGCCCGCGAGCGCCCGCACGGTCACGGGGCCGAGACCCGCGAGGTCGGGGCGCCCGCTGCGGGCACGGGCGAGCACGACGTCGGTCGGGCGGACCCCGAAGGGCGCACGGCCCGTCGCGGCGTACGCGAGCAGGGCTGCCCAGCCCCACCAGTCGGTGCCGACGCTCGGGGCGGCGCCCTCGAGCAGCTCGGGCGCCAGGTACCCGGGCGTTCCCATGACGAGGCCGGTCGAGGTGACGCGCGCGTCCTCGAGGCCCTGCGCGATCCCGAAGTCGATGAGCACGGGCCCGCGCGAGGACACCATGACGTTGGTCGGCTTGAGGTCCCGGTGCACGACGCCCGCCGCGTGCACGGACGCGAGCGCCGCAGCGAGCTGGTCCGCGAGCTCGTACAGGTCCCACGCGTCCAGCGGGCCGCCCTCGGCGATCTCGTCCTCGAGGGTCGGGCCGTCGACGAGCTCGGTGACGATGAACGCGTCGGGACCGTCGAGCTCGACGTCGAGGATCTGAGCGACCGCGGGGTGCCGCAGGCGCTGCAGCGCGAGGGCCTCGCGGCGCAGCCGCTCGCGGCCCTGGGCCGCGGCGTCGACGTCGACGTGCCGGTGGAGGAGCTTGATCGCGACGAGGTTCCCGCCGCCGTCGTGCGCGCTGTGGACCGTGCCCATGGCCCCGGAACCGAGACGCGCACCGATGAGGTACCCGCCGACCTCGCTGCCGGGCGCGGGCCCGCGCGACCCGCCCAGACCCGTCGGCTGCGCGGCGGTGCGGTGCGGGTGCTCCTCCATGGTGACAAGGTAGCGGCAGAGGGCGTGCGGAGCGGCCCGGACCGGCCGTGGGCATCGCGGTCCGGACGGACCGCTCCCCCGGGTGCCGCGCACGACGACTACCCTGGGTCGCCCCGACGCGATCCATCGAAGCTCAAGGAGAAGTCCATTGGCAGGCAAAGAGGGATTCGATCTCGTGGTGGTGGCCAACCGGCTGCCGGTGGACTTCGTGGTCGGACCCGGCGGCGAGGTGTCGTGGGACCGGTCGCCCGGCGGCCTCGTCACCGCGCTGGAGCCGGTCATGCAGGGGTCCGACGGCGCGTGGGTGGGCTGGTCCGGTGCGCCCGACCTCGCGAGCGAGCCGTTCGACGCCGACGACATGCGCCTCGTGCCCGTGACGCTCTCCGCCGACGAGATCGAGCGCTACTACGAGGGCTTCTCCAACGACACCCTGTGGCCGCTGTACCACGACGTCATCTCGCCGCCCACGTACCACCGCACCTGGTGGGACGCGTACCGACGCGTCAACCAGCGCTTCGCCGACGCCGCCGTCGCGCAGGTCGCACCCGGCGGCGTGGTGTGGGTGCACGACTACCAGCTCCAGCTCGTCCCGCAGATGATCCGCGAGCAGAGGCCCGACGTGCGCATCGGCTTCTTCAACCACATCCCGTTCCCCCCGCTCGAGCTGTTCCAGCAGCTCCCGTGGCGCCGGCAGGTCCTCGACGGGCTCCTCGGCGCCGACCTCGTCGGCTTCCAGCGCGCCGGCGACGCCGCGAACTTCATCCGCGCGGTGCGCCGCCTGCGCGCGCACACGACGCGGGGGCCGATGATCACCGTCCCGGGCGAGGACGGCCGCGACCGGCACGTGCGCGCCGCGGCGTTCCCGATCTCGATCGACTCGCGCCGGTTCGACGAGCTCGCCCGCTCGCCCGAGGTGCAGCAGCGCTCGCGCGAGATCCGCGCCGACCTCGGCGACCCGGACGTCATGATGCTCGGCGTCGACCGCCTCGACTACACGAAGGGCATCCGGCACCGCATCAAGGCCTACGGCGAGCTCCTCCAGGACGGGCGCCTCGACGTCGAGCACGCGACGCTCGTGCAGGTCGCGAGCCCGAGCCGCGAGAACGTCGACGCATACCAGGAGCTGCGCGAGCACGTCGAGGGGGCGGTGGGGCGCATCAACGGGGAGTACGCGGAGATCGGGCACGCCGCGATCCACTACCTCCACCACTCGTACCCGCCCGAGGAGATGGCGGCGCTCTACCTCGCCGCCGACGTCATGCTCGTCACGGCACTGCGCGACGGCATGAACCTGGTCGCCAAGGAGTACGTCGCGGCCCGCTCCGACGACCGGGGCGTTCTCGTGCTCTCCGAGTTCACCGGTGCGGCGGACGAGCTCTCCTCGGGGGCGCTGCTCGTGAACCCGCACGACATCGACGGGATGAAGGACATCATCGCGGCGGCTGCGCACATGGACCACCGCGAGCAGCGCAAGCGCATGCGCCGCCTGCGCCGCAAGGTGCTCAACGACGACGTCGCGAAGTGGTCGCAGTCGTTCCTCGGCGTGCTCACGGCCATGCCGTCGCGCGTCCCGCGGCCCCGCGACGAGCACGGCGCGGCGGAGCACGGCGCATGAACCGGACCCTGCCCGACGGCGCGACCACCCTGCCCGCACCGGTCGCCGCGGCGGTGCGGACGTTCGCCCGCGGGTCCGCCGGGGGACCCGACCGCGACCCGGACCGCGACGCGCGGCTCGTCGCGCTCGACTTCGACGGGACGCTCGCCCCGCTCGTCGACGACCCGCACGCCGCACGCATGGCGCCGGCGGCCCGCGCCGCCGTCGACCGCCTCGCCACGGCCCTCGCGGGCACGACGACGCGGCTCGCCCTGGTCTCCGGCCGCAACCTCGAGGACCTCGCCCGGTGCAGCGAGCCGCCGGTCGGGACGTTCCTCGTCGGCAGCCACGGGGCCGAGACCGGCCGCGTCACCGCGGACGGTGTCGACGCGGTGCCGCTCGAGCTCACCGCGGAACAGGTGACCGCGCTCGCGGAGCTGCGCACCGGCCTCGCCGACGCGGTCGCCGGTCGCGAGGGGGCGTGGGTCCAGGACAAGCCGAGCGCCGCCGTCCTGCACACGCGACGCGCCTCCGACGACGACTCGCGCGCCGCCGAGGCGGTCGCCGACGCGGTCGCGGAGCGGCTCGGGCTGCACGCGATGCACGGCAAGGACGTGGTCGAGGTCGCCGTGGTCGACACGTCCAAGGGCGCCGCGGTGGACCACCTGCGCGACGCCGTCGGGCAGGACGCCGGCAGGCCGGACGGGCGCACGCGCGTGCTCTACGCGGGTGACGACACGACCGACGAGACGGCGTTCGCCGTGCTCGGCGAGGGCGACCTCGGGGTCAAGGTCGGCGACGGCGAGACGCTCGCCGCGCAGCGCGTCCCGGACGCCGACGCTCTCGCCGCCGTCCTCGACCTGCTGTCCGACCTGCTCGAGGACCCCGCGGGCTGACCTGCCCGTGACGCGCCCCTGACGTGGTGGTGGCGGGTGCGGGACCCGGGCGCCCGAACCGCTACCCGATCGTGACCGGCGCTGTGACGAAGCGCTCAGGACCGGGGGTAGGATCGGGTCCACGATGACGTCGGGTCCCCACCTGCTCCACCCGGGGGTCCGACTTCTTCTGTGTCGTCGAAGACACGCTCGTCCGCCATCGCGAACAGCTACGTCGACGTGGCACGTCACTGCACAACGGATCGTCCGGCACGTACCTGCCGGTGGAGGGATGTACCAGTCATGGCTACGGTCACCTACGACCACGCAACCCGCGTCTACCCCGGGACCGAGCGCCCCGCGGTGGACCAGCTCAACCTGCACATCGAGGACGGCGAGTTCCTCGTCCTCGTCGGGCCGTCGGGCTGCGGCAAGTCGACCTCGCTCCGCATGCTCGCGGGCCTCGAGGACGTCAACGGCGGTCACATCTACATCGGCGACCGCGACGTCACGGACGTCCAGCCGAAGGACCGCGACATCGCGATGGTGTTCCAGAACTACGCGCTGTACCCGCACATGTCCGTCGCGGACAACATGGGCTTCGCGCTGAAGATCGCCGGCACGCCGAAGGCGGAGATCCGCCAGCGCGTCGAGGAGGCCGCGAAGATCCTCGACCTCACCGAGTACCTCGACCGCAAGCCGAAGGCGCTCTCCGGTGGTCAGCGTCAGCGCGTCGCCATGGGCCGTGCGATCGTCCGCCAGCCGCAGGTGTTCCTCATGGACGAGCCGCTGTCGAACCTCGACGCCAAGCTCCGCGTCCAGACGCGCACGCAGATCGCGTCGCTCCAGCGTCGCCTCGGCGTCACCACGGTCTACGTCACGCACGACCAGACCGAGGCGCTCACGATGGGTGACCGCATCGCGGTCCTCAAGGACGGCCTGCTCCAGCAGGTCGGCACCCCGCGCGAGATGTACGACACCCCGGCCAACGTCTTCGTCGCCGGCTTCATCGGCTCCCCCGCCATGAACATCGGCACGTTCGCCGTCAACGGCGGCGTCGCCGAGGTCGGCCCGGCCCGCATCGCGCTCGAGCGCGAGACGGCCGCGAAGATCACCGACGCCGACAACGGCAAGGTGACGATCGGCTTCCGCCCCGAGGCCCTCGACGTCGTGTCGCAGGCCAACGAGTCGGCCTTCCCGGTCGAGGTGAACATCGTCGAGGAGCTCGGCTCCGACGCGTTCGTCTACGGCACGCTCAAGGGCGACCTGGCCGCGCAGGCCGACGTCCACTCGGGCGCCGGCGACAACCAGGTGATCGTGCGCGTCGACCCGCGCAACGTGCCCGCCAAGGGCGAGCGCATCTACGTCGCGATCCGCCCCGGCCAGTCGCACGTCTTCGCGGCGTCCTCGGGCCAGCGCCTCAGCTGACACCCAGCACCGCCGACGGGGCGGGTCCGACCTCCGGGTCGGGCCCGCCCCGTCGTCCTTCCCGGCCGCCCTCTCCCGGGCCCGCCGGCGCTCTCCCGGAGCGCATCCGGGTGTGCCGCGGCGAACCCGGGGTTGCCGGTCACCCCTTCGTGCCGAACCCGGGGTTACGCGTCACGCGACAGCTCACGTGCCCGCTAACCCCGGGTTCGGCACCGTGCGGCGGAGAGCCGGACCGAGGGACGCGCGCGGCACGCCCGGGCGCCGACCATGGACAATGGACCCGTGACGATGCACAACCTGCAGATCACCGCGTCGGCCCCCGACCCGGCTCTCCTCGACCTGCCCTGGGACATCCCGCTCGAGGAGTGGCCGGCGGAGACCCTCGCCGCGCTCCCCCGAGGCATCTCCCGGCACATCGTGCGGTTCGTCCGGCTCTCCGGCCGGGTCATCGCGATCAAGGAGATCGGCGAGACGGTCGCGTACCGGGAGTACGAGCTGCTGCGTCAGCTGCGCCGGCTCGAGGTGCCGAGCGTCGTACCCGTGGGCGTGATCACCGGCCGCCAGGACGCGAACGGCGAACGGCTGGAGGCGGTCCTCATCACGGAGCACCTGCAGTTCTCCCTGCCCTACCGCGCGCTGTTCAGCCAGTCGCTGCGCCCGGACACGGCGACGCGGCTCATCGACGCACTGGCCGTCCTGCTCGTGCGGCTGCACCTCGTGGGCTTCTACTGGGGCGACGTCTCGCTGTCGAACACGCTGTTCCGGCGCGACGCGGAGACGTTCGCGGCGTTCCTGGTGGACGCCGAGACGGGTGACCTGCACCGTGAGCTCTCCCCCGGCCAGCGCTCCTACGACGTCGACCTCGCGCGCACGAACATCATCGGCGAGCTCATGGACCTCACCGCCGGCGAGCTCCTCGACGAGGACGTGGACGAGGTCGCGATCGGGGACGCGCTCGTCGCGCGGTACGAGGAGCTGTGGGAGGCGCTGACGACGTCGGAGTCGTTCGACGCGGACGAGCGGTGGCGCGTCGCGGCGCGCATCGAGCACCTCAACAACCTGGGGTTCGACGTCGACGAGCTCGCGATCACGACGGACATCGACGGTACGACGGTCCAGATCCAGCCGAAGGTCGTCGACGCCGGGCACCACTCGCGGCGTCTGCTGCGTCTGACGGGTCTTGACGTGCAGGAGAACCAGGCGCGGCGTCTGCTCAACGACCTCGACTCGTTCCGCGCCGCGGCAGAGCGCCAGAACGACGACGAGGAGTTCGTCGCGCACGACTGGCTGAGCGGCGTCTTCGAGCCGACGATCCAGGCCGTGCCGCGCAACCTGCGCCGCAAGCTGGAGCCCGCGCAGCTGTTCCACGAGATCCTCGACCACCGGTGGTTCATCTCGGAGCGCGCGGGGCGCGACGTCCCCATGGCGGAGGCGACCCGGTCGTACGTCGAGAACGTCCTGCGGCACCGCCCGGACGAGAAGGCGATCCTCGGCCTGGCGCCGGGCGAGAAGGACCCGGAGTACTACGGCTGACCTGCCGCAGGAACGGTCGACGCCCCACGGGTCCGAGGACCGGTGGGGCGTCGGCGCATGCCGCGAGGGACGCGGCGGTGGTCAGGCCTCGCGGCGCAGGCGCGCGACCTCGTAGAGCGAGATCCCCGTCGCGACGGCCGCGTTGAGCGACTCGGTGTCGGAGCCGATCGGGATGGACGCGACGACGTCGCACGTCTCGCGCACGAGGCGGGACAGGCCCTTGCCCTCCGACCCGGCGACGACGACGAGCGGCTCGGTCGCGAGCTGCAGCTCACCGATCGCGGTGTCGCCGCCGGCGTCCAGCCCGACGACGAAGCAGCCCGCCTTCTTCAGCTCGCCCAGGGCACGCACGAGGTTCGTCGCACGCGCGACGGGCACGCGCGCTGCCGCGCCGGCCGAGACCTTCCACGCCGAGGCGGTGACCCCCGCGGCACGGCGCTCGGGCACGAGCACGCCGTGCGCCCCGAACGCGCCCGCGGACCGCAGCACCGCGCCGAGGTTGCGGGGGTCCGTGACGCCGTCGAGGGCGACGATCAGCGGAGGGGCGTCCGACGCCGCGGCGGCGTCGAGCAGGTCCTCGACGTCCGCGTACTCGTACGGCGGCACCTTGATCGCGACGCCCTGGTGCACGGCGCCGTCGGTCAGGCGGTCGAGCTCGGGCTTGCCGACCTCGAGCAGCTCGTAGCCGCGGCCGGCCACGATGTCGACGATCTCGCGCGTGCGGTCGTCGGCGTCGAGCCGTGCCGCGAGGTAGACGACCTCGACGGGGATGCGGGCACGGAGCGCCTCGAGCACGGAGTTGCGGCCGGCCACGACCTCCTGCGCGGAGCCGCGTCCCTTCGGCCCGCCGCCGCGCCCCGCGGCGGGGCGCGCCGTGGGGCGCGCGGCGCCGCCTGCGGGTCGTCCCGTCCGGCCCGTGGTCGTCGCGCCCTTCTCGGACGCGGCCTTGCGCTTGTGCGCCGCGTGGTAGACGCGGTCCTCGGCCTTGGGGGTCGGCCCGCGCCCCTCGAGGCCCTTGCGCCGCTGCCCGCCGGAGCCGACCGTCGCGCCCTTCTTGCTCCCGGGCTTGCGGGTCGCGCCGCGTCGTTGTGAGTTGCCAGCCATTGGGTGTACCCGTCGTGTCGTGGTTCAGGTCGGTCAGGTCGAGCGGTCGGGCGCGGGTGCGCCGCGGTTCCAGTGTCCCTCAGACGGCTCGCCACGGGAGAGCCGAGGCGCGCGACCGGATCCGGTCGCGCCACCACGCGCCCCCGCGGTGCCGGAGCACGGCCGCGGGACTGGTTGTGGAGGACGTCAGGCGAGGCCCCACCGCGCACCGTCGGCGGAGTCCTCGACCGCGACGCCTGCGGCGGCGAGCCGGTCGCGGATGGCGTCGGCCGTCGCGAAGTCACGGGCCGCGCGCGCGTCGGCGCGCGCCGCGAGCTCGGCCCCCACGACGGCGTCGAGCACCGCCGCGTAGCGGGAGTCGCCGCGGTCGGCCCACTGCGGGTCGCCCGGGTCGAGCCCCAGGACGTCGAGCATGGCCCGCACGGCGACGAGGTGGTGGCGCGCGACGGTGTCCGCGGCCGTCGTGCGGTCGGCGAGCGCCGCGTTCCCCGCCCGCAGGTGCTCGTGCACCACGGCGAGCGCCGCGGGCACGTTGAGGTCGTCGTCCATCGCAGCCGTGAACGCGGCGGGCAGCTCGGCCTCGCGCACGTCCTCGACCTCGCCGACGCGCTCGGTGGCGCGCGCCACGAAGCCGACGAGCCGTTCCCACGTGGCCTCGGCCTCGGTGACGGTCGCGGGCGTCCACTCCAGCATCGAGCGGTACTGCACGGACGCGAGCGCGTAGCGCAGCACGGCCGGGCTCGTCGTGGCGAGCACCTCGCGCACGAGGAGGCCGTTGCCGAGCGACTTGCTCATCTTCGCGCCGCCCTGCGTGACCCACGCGCTGTGCAGCCAGTGCTGCGCGAACCCGTAGCCCGCGGCGTGCGACTGCGCCTGCTCGTTCTCGTGGTGGGGGAAGCGCAGGTCGAGGCCGCCGCCGTGGATGTCGAAGGTGTCGCCGAGGTAGCGGCGCGCCATGGCGGAGCACTCGAGGTGCCAGCCGGGACGTCCGCGGCCGAACGGGGTGGGCCACGACGCGGTCTCCGGCTCGCCCTCCTTGGGGGCCTTCCAGAGCGCGAAGTCACGCGGGTCGCGCTTGGCGGCCGCCTCCTCCGCGTCGGCGGGGACGTCGTCGGGCACGGGGTTGAGGTCCTCGAGGCGCTGGTTCGTCAGCGAGCCGTACTCGGACCACGAGCGCACGTCGAACCACACGTCGCCGGGGCTCGTCGTGTACGCGTGCCCGCGCTCGACGAGGCGTTCCATGAGACCGACCATGTCCGGGACGTGACCGGTCGCGCGCGGCTCGTAGGTGGGCGGCAGGACGCCGAGCGCGTCGTAGGCGGCCGTGAAGGCGCGCTCGTACGTCGCGGCCCACGCCCACCAGGGCTCGCCCGCGTCGGCGGACTTGGCGAGGATCTTGTCGTCGATGTCGGTGACGTTGCGGATGAGCGTCACGCGGGCGCCGCCGCGCCGCAGCCAGCGCACCAGGACGTCGAAGGCGACGGCCGAGCGCATGTGGCCGATGTGCGGGGCCGCCTGGACGGTCGCACCACACAGGTAGATGCCGACCTCGCCCGGGGTCAGGGGGACGAAGTCGCGCACGTCCCGCGTGGCGGTGTCGAACAGGCGAAGGGTCACGTCCGCAAGGGTACCGGGGACGTACCACCTCGGCCGAAGCGGCACCGTCCGGTCGCACGGACGGAACCCCGGATCACCCGAAGTTCATCCGCTCCCCGCGGTACGTCGGCACCACGTCGACCACCTGGTCGCCGCGCACGAGGTGCACGCGGTCGAACCGCTCCATCGCCTCGCCCGCCTTCCCGTGCCGGAACCACACGCGGTCCCCCACGGCGAGGTCGGGACCGCCGCCGCGGGTCCGGTGCAGCGGCGTCTGGACCTCCCCCGCACCCTCCCTCCCGGTGAGCGCCCACCCCGGCGTCACGACGCGCGGCAGACGGCTGCGCGACGCCGGACCGGACGCGACGTACCCGCCGCCGAACGCCGTCGCCCACCCCGACGCGGGCACCCGCACCACGTCGAGGCCGAAGAACGCGGCCGGTCGCGGGCGGAACGCCCGGTACGCGTCGAACAGCCCGGGCACGTACAGCCCGGACCCGGCGGTGACCTCGGTGACCACCGGATCGGCGGACGACGTCTCGAGCGACCCGGTGCCTCCGGAGTTCACGAGCTCCAGGTCGTGCCCGACGGCGCCGCGCACCGCCTCGACCACCTCGCCGCGGCGCGTGGCGAGGTCCGCGACCGACAGCCGCTTCACGGCCCGGACCGCGGGGCTCGTGTCGGGCAGACCCGCCACCTGGGCCTCGTAGAACATCACCCCGCGCAGGGCGAGACCCGGCTCGGACGCCACGCGCGCGGCGAGCGAGGCGACCTCCCGCGGGGTGCGCAGGGGCGAGCGGCGCGTGCCCAGGTGCGCGACCAGCGGCCCGACGCCGACGCGCAGGGACGCGTCGACGTCGAGGCACACCCGCACGGGCGGCTCGGCGCCCGACCCGGTGGCCGCGAGCGCCTGTCGGACGAGCTCGAGGTGCGCGGCGTCGTCGACCATGAGCGTGACCTCACGGCGGCCCTCCTCGTGGCGCGCGAGCGCGGCGAGCGCGCCGCGGTCCACGGACGGGTAGCCCACCAGCACGTCGCGCACGCCGGCGTCGACGAGCCACAGCGCCTCGCGCACCGAGTACGCCATGACGCCCTGGAAGCCGCGCCCGCCCGCCCGTGCGACGAGCGAGCGCACCCGGACGGACTTGGACGCCACGCGCACGGGCACGCCCGCCGCGCGGGCGAGGAGCTCGTCGGCGTTGGCGTCGAACCGGTCGAGGTCGACGACGGCGAGCGGGCCGTCGAGGTCGGCCGTCGCACGCGTCAGCTGCTCCAGCAGCGACGGCGACGCGTCCCGGTCGTCATCGGCGCCCCGGGCGGCTGCCGTGCTCGTACCCGGCGTCGCTGCCGCGTCTGTCGTCATGGGGAGAACGTACGCCACGGGCGGTGCCCGGGGGCAGGGTGGTGGGCGGCGGCACGGTGCGGAGCGGCGTGCGCAGCCGTGAGAAAGTACGTCGTGTGAGCAGCGACGACGCACTCTCCTGGACCAACTGGGCCCGCACCGCCTCGGCGACCCCGCGGCGTCGGGCCACGCCCCGCGACGAGGCCGAGCTGGCGTCCCTCGTCGCCGGCGCGGCCGCGGACGGCCTGCGCGTGCGCGCCGTCGGTGCCGGCCACTCGTTCACGCCCGCCGCGGTCACGGACGGCCTCCTGCTGGACCTGGACCGGCTGAGCCTCGTCGAGCGCATCGCGCGCGACGGCGACGCGATCCTCGTGACGGTCGGCGCCGGGATCCGGCTGCGCCGGCTGAACGAGGCCCTGGCCGCGGCGGGCCTGGCGATGCGCAACCTCGGCGACATCGACCGCCAGTCGGTCGCGGGCGCGATCTCGACGGGCACGCACGGGACCGGCGCGCGGCTCGGCGGGCTCGCGACCCAGGTGCGCGGAGTGCGCGTCGTCGGCGCGGACGGCACGGTGCGCGAGGCGACGGCGTCGCAGGACCCGGGGCTGCTCGAGGTCGGCCGGCTCGGGCTGGGCGCGGCGGGCGTCCTCTCCGCGGTCACGCTCGAGGTCGTCCCCGCGTTCCTCCTGCGCGCGCAGGAGGAGCCGTGGCCGCTGGACCGCGTGCTCGAGGGACTGGGCACCCCGGACGACCCGGACGGCCTCGTCGGCGGCAACGACCACTTCGAGTTCTACTGGTTCCCGCACACGCGGCGCGCGCTCACCAAGCGCAACAACCGGCTGGCGCCCGACGACGAGGCCGCGGAGCTCGAGCGCCTGCGGACCACCGGGCCGGGACCGGTCGCGCGGGCACGCACGTGGGTCGACGAGGAGCTGCTCTCGAACGGTGCGTTCGAGCTCGTCAACCGGATCGCGACGGCGGTGCCGCGCGCGACCCCGCGGCTCAACGCGGTCTCGGCCCGCGCGCTGGCGCCGCGCACGTACGTGGCACCGTCGCACCAGGTGTTCGTCACGTCGCGCCGGGTGCGGTTCCGCGAGATGGAGTACGCGGTGCCGCGCGAGCGCCTCGTGGACGTGCTGTCCGCCATCGACGGCTGGCTGGAGCGCTCCGGCGAGCACGTCCCGTTCCCGGTCGAGGTCCGCTTCGCGGCGCCCGACGACGTGTGGCTGTCCACGGCGCACGGGCGCGAGACCGCGTACGTCGCGGTGCACCAGTACGCGCGCCTCCCGCACGAGCGGTACTTCGACGCGGTCGAGCGCATCGTGGCCGAGGTCGACGGGCGCCCGCACTGGGGCAAGCTCCACGGGCTCGGCGCGGACCGGTTGAGGACGCTGTACCCCCGGTTCGACGACGCGGTGGCCGTCCGGGACGCCGTCGACCCCGACGGCGTCTTCGCCAACCCGTACACGGACCGCGTGCTGGGCGTCGCGCCCGGCGCCCGGCCCGTCGGCGCCTGAGGCCGCGTCAGGCGTCCGGGCCCCCGGAGCCGCCGCCCGGCACGGGACCGACGGGCTCGGGCCCGTTCTTGCGCACGGGTGTCCCGTCCGGGCGCACCATGACCGAGAGGACGTACTCGGCGAGAGCGTGGAAGCTGCGGACGGCGGTCTCGTCGTCCTGCTCGACGAGCCACGCGATCTCGATGCCGTCGATGTAGCCCGCGACGATGCGCGAGAGGAAGCTCATGTCCATCGAGTACCGGACGCCGCCGCGCTCCGCCACGTCCTCCAGGAAGCCGCGGGTCATGGCCCACGTCTGCTCGAGGTGCGTGTGCGCGACCGAGCGCAGCGCGCGGCTGCGCACGCCCGCGGTGGCGAACTCGAAGGTGAGCAGGCGCATGTGCCGGCGCGGGGTCAGCCCGCTCCACAGGCCGTCCGCGGCGGCATGGGCCAGCGCCACCACGTCACCGCGCACGTCGAGCGCCGCACGCACGGGCTCCGACGCCACGAGCGCGAGACTGTTCCCCATCGCCTGGAGGAGCTCGTCCTTGTCCTCGAAGCAGTAGTGGACCACCCCGAGCGAGACGCCGGCCTCGGCCGCGACGCCACGGATCGTCACGGCCTCGACGCCTTCGCGGACGGCGATGGTCATCGCCGCGTCGACGAGCTGGGCTCGACGTTCTTCGACGGACATACGGTTCATGTGCTGTTCATCCCATGTGTCGATCTTGGGAAAGTCAAACACACCGATGCGTTTCCGGCGATCCTAGAACGTGTCCGGGCGGCTGGCACGCGGGGGGACGGTGGGGCGAGAATGGCCGCCAGCAGCCGCTACCCGCACCGACGAAGGACCACCGTGCCCCGACCGCCCCGCCCGCGCACCACGTCCCGCACCGTCCTCCTCACGGCGGCCGCGGGGCTCCTCCTCGCGGGGTGCGGCGGACCGACCGACGAGTCGTCGGCCACCGGTCCCGTCACCTACGACGTTCCTGAGGCTCCGGTCCGGGTGACCGCTCCGGAGGGCTGGGACCGCCTGGCACGCGACGGGGCGTTCGTGCTGCGTGCCCCCGCGGACGCCGGGTCGTCGGAGTTCCGCGCGAACGTCGTCGTCACGGGCGAGCCGTCCGAGGGCCCTCTCCCGACGACGGGCGCTGCCACCACGGCGGCCCTCGAGCAGATCCCCGGCTGGATCCCCTCTCCCGGGGAGCAGGGCACGACGACGCTCGCCGACCTGCCCGCCTACCGGGTCGCCGGGAGCTACGAGACGGCCGACGCGCTCGTCGCGCAGGAGATCGTCGCCGTCGCGGCCGGCACCGAGGCCGAGCCCTGGACCGTGGTCCTGACGGCCTCGTACGCCGCCGACGACGCCGAGAGCGCCACCGCCGTGCGGGCGGTCCTCGAGAGCGTGCAGATCGCCCCCGCGGGCTGAGTCAGGCGGCCGGCCCGACGGGCACCACGAGCGCGGTCGCGACCGCCGCGACGCCCTCTCCGCGGCCCGTGAGCCCCAGGCCGTCGGTCGTCGTGGCCGTGAGCGTCACCGGAGCGCCGGCGGCTGCGGAGAGCGCCCGCTGCGCCTCGGCGCGACGCGGGCCGAGGCGCGGCCGGTTCCCGATCACCTGGACGGCGACGTTCCCGATCTCGAAGCCCGCCGCGCGCACGCGCCGGGCCGCCTCCGCGAGCAGGGAGACGCCGCTCGCACCCGCCCACTCGGGCGCGCTCGTGCCGAAGTTGGAGCCGAGGTCGCCGAGTCCGGAGGCCGAGAAGAGCGCGTCCGCCGCCGCGTGCGCGGCGACGTCCGCGTCGGAGTGCCCGACGAGGCCGCGCTCGCCCGGCCAGTGCAGCCCGCCGAGCCAGAGCTCGCGCCCGGCACCCTCGGGCGCGAAGGCGTGGACGTCGACACCCACACCCGTGCGCGGCAGGGGCAGCGGGACCGGGCCGGACGACGGCGGTCGGCCGGCGGGGTCGGTCATCGCTCCTCCCGGAGGGTCAGCGCGGCGACGCGCAGGTCGTGGGCGGTCGTGATCTTGGCAGCCGCGGCGTCACCGGGCACCACGTGGACGGTGCGCCCGAGCGCCTCGACGAGCCCCGCGTCGTCGGTCGCGGCGGACGCCTCGTCGTCGGCGCGGTCGGCCGCCGCCGCGTGGGCCTGCTCGAGGAGGTCGCGCGCGAAGCCCTGCGGCGTCTGGACCGCGCGCAGGACCGACCGGTCGACCGTCGCCACGACGGGCTCGGCACCGGATGCGTCGCCCGCCCCGGGGGGCGCGACGCGCTTGATCGTGTCCGCCACGGGCAGCCCGGGGACGACGGCGTCGTGCCCGGCGCGGACCGCCTCGACGACGCGCCGGACCAGCGCCGGGGGCGCGAGCGGGCGCGCGGCGTCGTGCACGAGGACGACGTCCACGGGGCCCCCGACGGTCGCGGTGAGGTCTTCCGCCAGACCGGCACGCAGACCCGCCGCGACGGACGCCTGGCGCGTCCCTGCGCCCTCGACGGCTCGTACCGGGCGGTCGAGCGCGGGGTCGTCGTGGAGCAGGTCGGCGACGTGGTCCCGGAGCCCGGGTGGCGTCGTCACGACGAGGACGTCGACGACGCCGGACGCGCACAGCCGGCGCGCGGCGTGCAGGAGGAGGGGCAGCCCGTCGAGCTCGACGAGCGCCTTCGGGAGGTCCAGGCCGAGCCGGGTCCCGGAGCCCGCTGCGGTGAGGACGGCGAGAGTCGGCACGAGCACACGTTACCGGGCACGACGACGGGGAGGGCGCCGCCCCTGCGGACGGCGCCCTCCCCGGTGGTCTGTCGCTCGGGCCCCGGTGCCCGCTGCGTCAGGAGGCCAGGACCTCGTCGAGGATCGCCTCGGCCTTGTCCTCCTCGGTGTGCTCCGCCAGCGCGAGCTCCGAGACGAGGATCTGGCGCGCCTTGGAGAGCATGCGCTTCTCCCCGGCGGACAGGCCACGGTCGGCGTCACGGCGCGACAGGTCGCGCACGACCTCCGCGACCTTGATCACGTCGCCCGACGCGAGCTTCTCGAGGTTCGCCTTGTACCGACGCGACCAGTTGGTCGGCTCTTCGGTGTAGGGTGCCCGAAGCACCTCGAAGACTCGGTCGAGGCCTTCCTGGCCGACGACGTCACGCACGCCGACGAGGTCGACGTTCTCGGCTGGGACTTCGATGGTCAGGTCGCCCTGCGCGACCTTGAGCTTGAGGTAGATCTTGTCCTCTCCGCGGATGGTGCGCGTCTTGATCTCCTCGATCAGCGCGGCGCCGTGGTGCGGGTAGACAACGGTCTCGCCTACTGTGAACGTCATCTGCAGATGTCCCCTTTCGCGGAGGTCCACCTTACCACGCGGAAAGGCGGAATTCCGAGCCCTTCGCCCTCTTGACAGGGCGCACGAGACGGCGTTTTCGCAGGTCATCGCGGTGTCAGCGCGGCTCACGAATCTCACGGGAGGGCCTCCGGGCGCCCCCAGCCGTGGCCGGCGGGCGACAGCGCGACGTGACGCGGCTCACGCGGCCCACCGCCGCAGCCGGTTCGGGCCGCCCCGCCTCGTGCGACGCACTAGGCTTGGCGCGGAAAACCCTGCCCCCTTCTTGCAGCCCTGGAGTGCACGTGACCCGCATCCCGACCCCCCGAGCAACGACCCGTGCGACCGGCCGCGCGCGGCTCTGGGCCGTCCCCGTCGTGGTCGCGAGCGTCGCCCTGGCCGCCGCCTGCTCCCCCATCGAGACGAACCGCCCGTACTCGCCGTCGGACGGTGTGCGCGTCGACCTGACGGACGACCTGCGCGGGCTCAACCTGTTCGTCGTCACGGCCGCGGAGGGTGACGCGGGCACCCTGGTGGGCGCGTTCGCCAACGACTCGAGCGAGAACGTCGAGTTCGACGTGACGCCCGAGGGAGGCGCCGCCGCCACGATCCCCGTGGCCGCCGGGGAGACGGTGTACCTCGCCACCGAGGACGGGTTCGAGGTCCTGTTCGGCCGCATCGACGCGGAGCCGGGCGCCGTCCTGCCGGTCGTGGTCAGCGTGACGTCGGGCGAGGAGCAGGAGCTCGCGCTGCCCGTCCTGGACGGCACGCTCGAGGAGTACGCGCACCTCGTCCCCTGAGGCCACGGGCCCCTCACGGTGGTCGCCGTCGACCGACCGGGCGGACCATCCGCGGGGCACAGCCGCTCGCCGCCGGACAAAGGGGGCGACTCGTGTCACCGGCAGGCGCTAGCGTTCCTCTGCTCGCCCCGACCGCCGTGGTCGGGGCACCCGTCTGCGAAGGAACTCCGGTGATCCTGCCCCGCTCCACCCGTCGACCCGCGCTGCTCGTCGTCGGCACCCTCACCCTGGCCCTGCTCACCTCGGGCTGCGGCGCGATCCTCGACGAGATCGCGGGGCCGTCCGAGGCGCAGCGCGACGAGCCCGGCGGCCAGGTCACCGAGGCCTCGGACGCCGACGTCTTCTCGGTCCAGGTGGGCGACTGCCTCGTGTCGGAGAAGCTGCCCGACGGCACCGAGGTCGAGTCCGTGCCCGTCGTGCCCTGCTCCGAGCCGCACGACCTCGAGATCTACGCGGAGACGGAGCTGGCCGAGGGCGACTTCCCCGGCGAGGAGGCCGTCGCGGCAACCGCCGAGGAGTTCTGCTACGGCGAGTTCGAGCCGTTCGTGGGTCTCGTCTACGAGGAGTCCGCGCACGACTTCTGGTACTTCACCCCGCTCGAGAGCGGCTGGACCACCATGGGCGACCGCACCGTCCAGTGCGTCCTCGACACCCAGGGCACCGACGTCACGGCGTCCCTCCAGGGCTCCGCGTCCTGACACCCCCACCGCACCGCGCGCGACGGCGCCGCGCCCCGGGTGGGGAGCGGCGCCGTCGCGCGTCACGGGTCCGGTACGGCCCGTCGGGTCACGTCACCCGAAGCGGCCCGAGATGTAGTCCTCCGTCGCCTGCTGCGACGGGGAGGAGAACATCGTCGCGGTGTCGTCCATCTCGATGAGGCGCCCCGGCTTCCCGGTGCCCGCGATGTTGAAGAACGCGGTGCGGTCGCTCACGCGGGCCGCCTGCTGCATGTTGTGCGTGACGATGACGATCGTGTACTCGTCCTTGAGCTCCGCGATGAGGTCCTCGATCGCGAGCGTGGAGATCGGGTCGAGCGCGGAGCACGGCTCGTCCATGAGGAGCACCTGCGGCTGGACCGCGATGGCACGGGCGATGCACAGGCGCTGCTGCTGACCGCCGGACAGGCTCGAGCCGGGCCGGTCGAGGCGGTCCTTGACCTCGTTCCAGAGGTTCGCGCCACGCAGCGACGTCTCGACGAGCTCCTCGGCCTCCGACTTCGAGATGCGCTTGTTGTTGAGCTTCACGCCCGCGAGGACGTTCTCCCGGATGGACATCGTGGGGAACGGGTTCGGGCGCTGGAAGACCATGCCCACCTGGCGACGCACGGCGACGGGGTCGACGCCCTCGCCGTACAGGTCGACGCCCTCGATCGCGACCTTGCCCTCGACGCGCGCCCCGGGGATCACCTCGTGCATGCGGTTGAGGGTGCGCAGGAACGTCGACTTGCCGCAGCCGGACGGGCCGATGAAGGCCGTCACGGACCGCGACTCGATCGTCATGCCGACGTCCTGCACCGCGAGGAAGTCGCCGTAGTAGATGTTGAGGTCCTTGACCTCGATGCGATGGGTCATGTCCTGAGGTCCTTCCGGGGTGCCGGCGCCCGGGCGACCCGGTGTCGTGGCGTTCATCGGGCGGTCTTGGGCGAGAAGCGGCGGCTGACGAGCCGCGCGACGAGGTTGAGCAGCATGACGATGACGATGAGCGTGAGCGCGGCGGCCCAGGCCCGGTCGATGCCCACGCCACCCTGGGCGTACTGCCGGTAGGCGAACACCGGCAGGGTCGACATGCGCCCGTCGAACAGGTCCCAGTTGACCTGGTTGACGAGGCCCACGGTCAGCAGGAGGGGCGCCGTCTCGCCGATGACGCGGGCGACCGCGAGCATGACGCCCGTGACGATGCCGGCCATCGCGGTGCGGAGCACGACCTTGACGATCGTGAGCCACTTCGGCACGCCGAGAGCGAGGGACGCCTCGCGGAGCTCGTTGGGCACGAGGCGCAGCATCTCCTCCACCGAGCGGACCACGACCGGCGTCATGAGCAGGGCGAGCGCGACGGCGCCCATCACCCCGGCCCGGAATGCCGGCCCCAGGACCAGCGTGAAGAGCGCGAACGCGAACAGGCCCGCGACGATGGACGGGATGCCCGTCATGACGTCGACGAGGAACGTGATGCCGCGCGCGAGCGGGCCGCGGCCGTACTCCACGAGGTAGATCGCCGTGAGGATGCCGAGCGGGACGGAGATGACGGCCGCGCCGAGCGTGATGAGCAGCGTCCCCACGATCGCGGGCGCCACGCCGCCGCTCGTCATGTCGCCGTACACGCCCACCATGTCGGTCGTGAGGAACTCCCAGCTGAAGAGCGTGAGGCCCCGCGAGAGCACGATCCACACGAGCGAGACGAGCGGCACCATCGCCAGCAGGAAGGCACCGGTGACGAGCGTCGTGGCGAGCCGGTCGGTGGCGTACCGCGAACCCTCGACGGCGCGCGAGAAGATCGTCAGGCCGACGACGTGGATCGCCGCCCCGAGGAGCGCGACGCCGACGACCGTCGGGTCCGCCACGACGAGCAGCACGAGGAACGCGACGGCGAGGGAGCCGGCGAGGAAGGCCCACGGGACCCAGCGCGGCAGCCGCTTGTGCGTCGCGGCGAGGTCCGCCGCGGACGACGAGGTGATCACCGACATCAGTTGGCTCCCGAGAATTCCTTGCGGCGGGCGACGATCGCCCGGGCCGCGAAGTTGACGGCGAAGGTGATCACGAACAGCGCGAGGCCGGTCGCGATGAGCACGCTGACCGCGAGGCCGCTGGCCTCGGGGAACTGGGACGCGATGTTCGCCGCGATCGTCTGGTGCTGGCCCGGCTTGAGCAGGAAGAACGAGTAGAGGAACCCGGGCGAGATGACCATGAGGACGGCCATGGTCTCGCCGAGGGCACGCCCGAGGCCGAGCATCGACGCGCTGACGACGCCGGAGCGGCCGAACGGCAGGACGGCCATGCGGATCATCTCCCAGCGCGTCGCACCGAGCGCGAGGGACGCCTCCTCGTGCAGCACGGGGGTCTGGAGGAAGACCTCGCGCGAGACGGCGGTGATGATCGGCAGGATCATCACCGCGAGCACGACGCCGGCCGTGAGGACGTTCTTCGCCGGCGCCTGGTAGCCCTCGAACAGCGGGACGAACCCGAGCGACGAGCTCAGCCACGTGAAGAACGGGTCGAGGATCGGGGTGAGCCACAGCGCACCCCACAGGCCGAACACGACCGACGGGATCGCGGCGAGCAGGTCGACGAGGTAGCCGAGCCCCTGCGCGAGGCGCCGCGGCGCGTAGTGCGAGATGAAGAGCGCGATGCCGACCGCGACCGGCACGGCCATGAGGAGGGCGAGCAGCGCCGCGAGCACGGTGCCGAAGACGAGCGGACCGACGTACTCGAGGAGCGAGCCCGCGCGGAACCACGAGATCTCCTGCAGCTCGGCCGAGCTCGCCGTGAGCGCCGGCCAGGCCTCGATCACGAGGAACGCGGCGACGGCGGCGAGGGTCACGAGGATGAGGACGCCGGCCCCGTGCGCGAGGCCCGAGAACACGCGTCCGGCGAGGTCGGGACGCGCCGACCGGGTCGGGGTGGCGGGGCTCCGCGTCGCGCTCGGCCTCGGAGGACTGGAGACGGTCACTGCTTGCTCCGTGGGTGTCGTGGGCAGGTCGTGGAGGGCCAGAAGCCGGGCGCGGCCGGGGTGTCGTCCCCGTCCGCGCCCGGCTGCCGGTCAGCCCTGGACCGTGATCCCGTCGAGGGCCGCGAGCACCTCGGCGCGCAGCTCGTCGGAGATCGGAGCGGAGCCCGCGACGGACGGCTCGGCGGCACGCGCCTGGCCCTCCTCGCTGGCGACGTAGGACAGGTAGGCCTTGACGTTGTCGGCGTCGGCCTGGTCGTCGTACACGCTGCAGGCGATCGAGTACGAGACGAGGACGAGCGGGTAGGCGCCGGCCGCGGTGGTCGAGCGGTCGAGCTCGATCACGAGACGGTTGTCGGTCGCGTCGGCCGCGCGCGGCGACGCGTCGACGACGGCGGCCGCGGCCTCCGGCGAGTACGGCACGTACTCCTCGCCGACCTTGATCGCGACGGTGCCCAGGTCGCCGGCACGCGAGGCGTCCGCGTAGCCGATCGCACCCTCGGCGCCGCTCACCGTGTCGATGAGGCCCTGGGTCTGCGCGCCGGACTGGCCGCCCGACGTCGGCCAGTCACCGCTGGGCTCGTGCGTCCAGGCGCCGTTCGAGGCGGCCGCGAGGTACTCGGTGAAGTTCTCCGTCGTGCCGGACTCGTCCGAGCGGTGGACGGGGATGATGTCGATCGCGGGAAGCTCGACACCCTCGTTCTCGGCCTGGATCGCGGGGTCGTCCCACGTCGTGATCTGGCCGTCGAAGATCTTCGCGATGTTCTCGGCGGAGAGCTGGATGTTGTCGGCGTCCAGGTCGGGCAGGTTGTAGACGACGGCGATCGGGCTGATGTAGAGCGGGACCTCGATCGCCTCGCCGCCGAAGCAGCGCTCCGTCGCGGAGGCGAGCTCCTCCTCGTCCAGCGCGGCGTCGGAGCCGGCGAACTGCGTCGCTCCCGCGAGGAACTGCTCGCGGCCACCACCAGAACCTGTGGGGTCGTAGGTGACGGTCACGCCGGGGGCGATGTCGCCGAAGCCGGCGATCCAGCCCGCGACGGCCTTCTCCTGGGAGCTGGCGCCCGCGCCGGCGAGCTCGCCGCTCAGGCTCTCCAGGTCAGCGGCACCCTCGGTCGCGCCGTCGGTCTGGTCAGCGCCCCCGGAGTCGTTCGAGTCGCTCCCGGAGCTGCACGCGGCCAGGGTGAGCGCGAGGGCACCGATGACGACGGCAGATCCAGCACGGGAGTATCGGCTGAGCTTCACTCTTCGTTCCATCCTGTTCAGGCGTCTCGTGGCACCAGCGAGTGCCGGTGACGATGCCGACGCTAGGAGCGCCGGGTGACGCGTTGCCCGAGAGCGGGTGAACGAGGGATGAACAGTGCACAGACCTTCCGTGCCGCGGTGGACGAGCGTCGTGCGGGCACGCCGACGGCCCCGTCCCGGACCGGGACGGGGCCGCTGCGCGGTGGGACGACCGGCTCAGGAGAGGGCGGTCGCCTCCGGAGGTGACGGTCGCCTCACGAGGGGACGACGGCCCCGTCGGCGATCTTGTAGCCGAGGCCGCGCACCGTGAGCAGGTACCGGGGGCTCGCCGGCTCGGGCTCGATCTTCGCGCGGATCCGCTTGACGTGGACGTCGAGGGTCTTGGTGTCGCCGACGTAGTCCGTGCCCCACACGCGGTCGATGAGCTGGCCGCGCGTGAGCACGCGCCCGGCGTTGCGCAGGAGCAGCTCGAGGAGCTCGAACTCCTTGAGCGGGAACGGCACGACCTGCCCGTCCACGGTCACGGTGTGCCGCTCGACGTCCATCCGGACCGGGCCGACCTCGAGCGCGCTCTCCTGCACGGCGTCCTGCCCGCTCTCCCCGCCCTTGCGGCGCAGGACGGCGCGCACGCGTGCGAGCAGCTCGCGGAACGAGTAGGGCTTGGTCACGTAGTCGTCGGCGCCGAGCTCGAGCCCCACGACCTTGTCGATCTCGGAGTCCTTCGCGGTGAGCATGATGACGGGGACGTCGCCCCGCTGCCGCAGCTCGCGGCACACCTCGGTCCCGCTGAGGCCGGGAAGCATGAGGTCGAGGAGGACCAGGTCCGCGCCGTCGGCGTCGTACCGGTCCAGCGCCTCCGTGCCCGTCGCCGCCTCGACCACGTCGAAGCCCTCGCGCCGCAGCTGGTACGTCAGCGGGTCGCGGTACGACTCCTCGTCCTCGACCACCAGGATGCGCGTCACGCACCCACCTCCTCGTTCTGTCCAGGGTCCTGCACGCCCGGGGCCGCTGCCCCGGTCGTGTCGTCCGTGGGGGCGCCGGTCGTCTCGGCGCCGCCTCGCGTGGTGCTCGACGCCGTCCCCGCGGTGGCGGTCACCGGCGCCTGCCCGTTCGGCAGGTCCGCCGCCGGGATGCGTAGCGTGAAGGTCGACCCGCGACCGGGTTCCGACCACATCGTGACCTCGCCGCCGTGGTCGGCGGCGACGTGCTTGACGATGCTCAGACCGAGGCCCGTCCCGCCCGTGTCGCGCGACCGCGCGGGGTCGACGCGGTAGAACCGCTCGAACACGCGGGCCTGCTCGTCCGCGGCGATGCCGATCCCCTGGTCCACGACGGCGACCTCGACGAGGTCGCCCGCGAGCGCCACCCCGACCCCGACGCGCGTGTTCTCGCCCGAGTAGGCGACCGCGTTGTCGAGGAGGTTGCGCACCGCTGTGACGAGCAGGTTGTGGTCCCCGTAGACGGCGGCGTCGAGATCGCCGCCGGTCGTGAGGACGATGCCCTTGCCCTGCGCGGTCGTGCGCGCGCGGTCGACGGCCTCCTCGACGACACCGCGCACCGGCACGACGGTCACCTCCTGGAGCGCACCCGCGACCTGGAGCCGCGAGAGCTCGATGATCTCCTGCACGAGGGCGGACAGCCGCGTCGCCTCCGACTGCATGCGCGCGGCGAACCGGCGCACGGCCACGGGGTCGTCCGCCGCGTCCTGCACGGTCTCGGCGAGCAGCGCGAGCGCGCCGACCGGGGTCTTCAGCTCGTGCGACACGTTGACGACGAAGTCGCGGCGGATGGCCTCGACGCGGCGCGCCTCCGTGCGGTCCTCCGCGAGGACGAGCACGTTGTCGGGGCCGACCTGGGCGACCCGGACCTGCAGCATCACCGTGCCGCGCCCGACGGGGCCGCGAGGCAGCTCGAGCTCCTCGTCGCGGATGACCCCGTCGCGCCGGACCTCGTCGATCATGTCGCGGATCGCCGCGTGGGCGATGGCGTCCCCCCGCACGACGCCCAGCGCGTACGCGGGCGGGCTGGCCCGCACGACGTCGCCCTCGGCGTCGAGCACGACGGCGGCCGAACGCAGCACCGCGAGGACCCGGACGAGGCCCTCGTCGAGGCCGGACGCCGACTCCGGGCGTCGCGACGCACGCTGCTGGCGCTCGCTCACGCGGAACGCGATGGCGGCGATCACGCCGACCACCACGCCCACGATCCCGGCGAGCAGCACGGTCGCGCCCTCGATCAGGTTCTCGGATCCCACACCTCCAGCGTACGGTCGCCCGTCGCTCCTCCCGCTCGGTCCACGCTCTCCCAGGGGCGAACCGCCAAGAGTTCACCTCGTGGCGCACTGGAGTTCACCGCACGGTCGACCGCGCCTGCGAGCCTGCGGGAAGCCGACGGCGTGCCGCGCGCCCGATCGGCGCGCGCAGGCGCACGTCCTCATGGACCGGACGTCCTGGTCACGACGAGAGGGAAGCGATGCGGGAGATCTTCGAGGCCGAGCTGAGGCAGGTCGGCGACGACCTGGCCGAGATGAGCCGGCTGGTCGAGTCGGCGATGAGCCGCGCCGGGCAGGCGCTGCTGACGGCGGACCTGCAGCTCGCCCAGCAGGTCATCGCGGCCGACCACTCGATCGACGCGATCGAGCGCGAGCTCGACGAACGCTGCGTCCTGCTGCTCGCCCAGCAGCAGCCCGTCGCCACGGACCTGCGCGTCGTCGTGAGCGCGCTGCGCATGAGCGCGACCCTCGAGCGCATGGGCGACCTCGCCCGCCACGTGGCGCAGGTGGCGCGCGGCCGCTACCCGGCCCACGCGATCGAGCCGACCCTGCACCGCACGTTCGAGCAGATGAACGACGCCGCGGTCCGCGTGGCCCGTCGCACGACGACGCTCCTCACCACGCGCGACCTCACCGTCGCCGCGAACGTCGAGCGCGACGACGACCTGCTCGACAAGCTCCACCAGGACACGTTCACCACGCTGCTCGGGGGGACCTGGACGGGAACCCCGCAGGAGACGGTCGACGTCACCCTCGTGGGCCGCTACTACGAGCGCTTCGGCGACCACGGCGTCTCCATCGCGAAGCGTGTGACGTACCTCGTCACCGGTGACTTCGCCGACGACCGCGGCGCCCCCGCGGGATCGGCGCGCGCGACGGCCTGACCCGCGCTCCGGCGAGGGAGAACCGTGGTTCCGTGCCCGACGGCGGTCGCTCGCCGGGGGTGTCGGGGCGGGTGGGGCACCCGGTGACCCGACGGGTGAGCGGGCGGGGTGGCCTCGGAGGCGAAGGGCGTCAGAGCCGCGCTCCCGGAACCCGACAGACCACGGCGACGGCGCGGGAGCCCGAGCCGGCCCACCGCGCGGCCCCTCGATCGAGGACCGCGTCGTGGGCCGCAGAACCGAGCGCTGCCCGAGCGCCGAAGGGCCGCGGCCCGTCCGGAGGTCCGGACGGGCCACGGCCCTCTCGTCGTGCTGCGGGGTCTCAGCGGCCCTGGTTGGCGACCGCCGCGGCCGCCTCCTTGGCGGCCTCGGGGTCGAGGTAGCGGCCGCCCTTCGTGACGGGCACGAGGTTCTCGTCGAGCTCGTAGAGCAGCGGGATGCCCGTGGGGATGTTGAGGCCCGCGATGTCCGCGTCGGAGATCCCGTCGAGGTGCTTGACGAGGGCGCGCAGCGAGTTGCCGTGGGCCGCGACGAGGACGGTCTTGCCTGCCTTCAGGTCGGGGACGATCTCGCCGTCCCAGTAGGGCAGCGCACGGTCGAGCACCTGCTTGAGCGCCTCCGCGCGCACCACCGGGGCGTCCGCGTAGCGCGGGTCGGTGTCCTGCGAGAACTCGGAGCCGAGCTCGATGTCCGGCGGCGGGACGTCGTAGGAGCGGCGCCAGAGCATGAACTGCTCCTCGCCGTACTCCTCGAGCGTCTGCTTCTTGTCCTTGCCCTGGAGCGCGCCGTAGTGGCGCTCGTTGAGGCGCCACGAGCGCTTCACCGGGATCCAGAGACGGTCGGCCGCGTCGAGCGAGAGGTTCGCCGTCGTGATGGCGCGGCGCAGGAGCGACGTGTGCACGACGTCGGGCAGGACGCCCGCCTCGGCCAGGAGCTGCCCGCCGCGCTTCGCCTCCTCGGTGCCCTTCTCGGACAGGGCGACGTCCACCCAGCCGGTGAACAGGTTCTTCGCGTTCCATTCGCTCTCGCCGTGGCGGAGCAGCACGAGGGTGTAGGTCATGGGCACCATCCTGCCGCACGGCCGAGCGGCCGGGCACGTGCGTCCCACGTGGTGGTGACCGTCGCCGCCGGGCGTGGGACGAAGGTCCGGGAATCGCTGCGGGCGCCCCCGCGTTGGTGCCGGCATGCCGATCGACGGAGAGTACGCACCGAGCCCGAGCGCCTGGTCCCGCAGGCAGGCCGAGTCCTACGAGGCCTCCGGGGGGACTCGCAGCACGACCTTCGACGGGATGCCCGTGGTCGTCCTCACGACGCTCGGGCGGCGGTCGGGGAAGGTCCGCAAGACGCCGCTCATGCGCGTCGAGCACGACGGGGCGTACGCCGTCGTGGCGTCGCTCGGCGGGGCGCCGCGAAACCCGGTCTGGTACCACAACGTCCTCGCGCACCCACGGGTCGAGCTGCAGGACGAGGCGGAGCGCCACGACTTCGTCGCGCGCGAGGTGCACGGTGAGGAGCGGGCCCTGTGGTGGGAGCGCGCCGTCGCGGCCTACCCGCCCTACGCGACCTACCAGACGAAGACGTCCCGCGAGATCCCGGTCCTCGTCCTGGAGCGCGCCGACGACGCCTGAGCGCCGAGGTCCGCGCCGTCAGCGTGCGGCGCGGACCTTTTTCGCCTGCGTGTAGACGTCGAGCATGCGCTGCGCGGCGGTGTCCCAGCCGAACCGGGACCCGGCACGCCGCGCCCCCTCCCGGAGCGCGGCGAGGCGCGCGTCGTCGGCCAGGAGGTCGCCGAGGACCCGCGCCCACGTCGCGGGCTCGTGGTCGGGCACGAGCACGCCCGAGACCTGGTCCTCGACCACGGTCCGCAGCCCGCCGACGGCGGCCGCCACGACCGGTGTGCCGCTCGCCTGGGCCTCCGCCGCGACGAGGCCGAAGGTCTCGTTGTGCGACGGCACGGCGACGAGGTCCGCCGCGCGGTACCAGTGCACGAGCGCGTCGCGGGCCACGGGCGGGCGCACGACGACACGGTCGCTCACCCCCATCTGGTAGGCGAGGGCCTCGAGCTCCCGCACGGCCGTGGGGCGCCCGCTCGGCCCGCCGAGCACGACGAGCGTCGGGACCTGCTCCCCCCGCCCGGCGAGGACGCCGAGCGCACGGACGAGCACGTCCGGCCCCTTGAGCGGCTGCACGCGCCCCGCGAACAGGACGAGCCCACCCTCGGTGGGCAGGCCGAGCCGGGCGCGCAGGGCACGGCGCCGTTCCTGGGGCGAGGTGCGGTCGTCGGACGGTGCGAGCGGGGAGAACAGGTCGAGGTCGACGCCGGGCGGGACGACGTGGACGCGCGCCGGGTCCGCGGCGTAGTCCCGGACGAGGTCCTCGGCCTCGGCCTCGGTGCTCGCGACGAGCGCGTCGGCCTCGGCGACGACCTGCTCCTCGCCGATGATCCGGCCGAGAGGCTCGGGGGCGTCACCGGGCGCGAGGGCCGCGTTCTTCTGCCGCGCGAGGGTGTGCATGGTGTGCACGAGCGGGACGTCCCACCGGTCGGCCGCGAGCCAGCCGACCTGGCCGGAGAGCCAGTAGTGCGTGTGCACGACGTCGTACCAGCCCGCAGCGTGGCGAGCCTCCGCCCGGAGCACCCCGGCCGTGAAGGCGCACAGCTGGCCGGGGAGGTCGTGCTTGTCCAGGCCCTCGAACGGCCCGGCGACCACGTGCCGCACCGTGACGCCGTCCGACACCTCGACGCGCGGTGCCTGGGACGACGCCGTGGCACGCGTGAAGATCTCCACCTCGGCCCCGCGACGGGCGAGGGCGTGCGCGAGCTCGGTGACGTACACGTTCATGCCGCCCGCGTCGCCCGTGCCGGGCTGGTCCAGAGGGGATGTGTGCACCGACAGCATCGCGACCCGCAGGTCGCCCGCCGCGCGGGTACCGGACCCGTCCGGCAGCTCGAGGCCGGCCACGCCGGTCAGGCCTCCACGACGCACGCCGGGGCAGGCAGCGCGAGCACGTCGAGCACGGTGCCCGAGCCGTCCTCGCGCGCGACGCGCAGCAGGGCGAGGTTCGACGTCGGGCCGTCGCCCGCGGCCGCCTCCTCGTGGTCGTCCTGGTTGGCCACGACGACGAGGTCGTGGTCGGGCGCGGCCGGGTCCGCGCCCAGCACCGCGAAGTGCCGCGGCCACGTCCCGCCGACCGGCGTGTCGCCGAGGTGGCGCAGGACGGGCGCGCCGCCGTCGGCCCCGGGCTCGACGGCGTGCACCGCGAGGACGTCCGGGCCGCGCACGGCCGCGAGCACACGCGTCCCGTCCGCACCGAGCGCGACGTGCGAGGGGAAGCCGGGCGAGCCGTCCGGTGCTGCGGCCCGGGTGACGTCGTGGCGCGCGACGACGTCGTACGCCGTCGTGCCGTCCGCCGCGGTCACCGGGGCGAGGACGAACAGGGCGGGGTCGAGCTCACCGACGACGACCAGGTGCCCGGACGGCAGCGCGACGAGGTGGCGCGGTCCCGTGCCCGGCGGGAAGGTCGCGACGACGCGCGGCGGGTTCCCTTCCGGGGCGTCCGGGTCGTGGCGGCGCAGCTCGTCCGTGCCGAGGTCCACGACGAGCACGTCGCCGCTGCCGTCGTCCGCGGCCCCGAGGTTCGCCAGGGGTGCGACGAAGTGCGCGTGCGGCCCCTCCTGGCGCTCGGCGTCGGGACCCGAGCCGGAGTGCGGCTGGTGGCGCACGGCGGCACCCGGTGCTCCGTCGGCGGCGACGGGGACGACGCTGAGGACGCCGTCACCGTAGTTCGCGACGAGCACCTCGTCGCCGTCCGCGACGACGTGGCACGGGAAGGAGCCCCCCGTGGCGACCTCGCCCCCGCGGGGCGCGAGACCCCCGTCGGGCCCGACCGCGAACGCGGCCAGCGTCCCGCGCTCGGACTCCCCCACCGCGTAGAGCGTGTCGCCGGCGAGCGCGAGGAACGACGGGGACGGCGACGCGGCGACGAGCGCGCCGCCCAGGAACGACCCGCGGGCGGTGTCCAGCTCGACCCGCCACACGCCCTCGGCGCCGCCGGACGCGGGGTGCGGGTAGGTGCCGATCCAGAGGGCGCGGGTCGTAGACGTCATCCCCCGAGCGTAGTTCTCCGGGCGCCCACCCCGGGTACGACGCCGGCGCGACCCCGTACGGCCTGCCACGACGCGGGCGGGCGGACGACGACGCCCGGCCGACGGGTCAGAAGTCGGCCGGGCGTCCCCGGTGCTCGTGCGTCAGTGGGCGGCGTCGAACGCCGACTGGATCTCCTGCGAGATGCGGCCGCGGTCGTTGACCGTGTAGCCGTTCGCACGCGCCCACTCGCGGACCTCGGTGGCCCGCGCGGAACCCGAACCACGGCCGCGTCGGGAGGGACGGGCCGCCGTCGAGCGGGACGAGACCTTGCGCGCGTTGCCGACCCACGACGCGAACGCGTCACGCAGCTCCTGCGCATTCTTCGTGCTGAGGTCGATCTCGTAGGAGACGCCGTCGAGCGCGAACGTGACCGTCTCGTCGGCCGCGCCCCCGTCGATGTCGTCGACGAGAATTACCTGGACTTTCTGAGCCACTGTGGTTTCCTCACGCTTCACAGGAATGTCTGTCCTCATCAGGATGCCAGCCAGGAACGACGGTCGTCAATTGACACGCCGTGCGACAGGACATTACTGGACGGCGGTCCACCATTTCCCGCGTGACCGTGGTCGCGGTCAGTCGTCGTGCGCGCCCGGTACATTTCCTGCGGAACGCGATTCCTGTTCCGCGTCGAGACGTGCGAGCGCCGCGCGCTCGTTCCGGTCGGCACGCACGATCGCGCGCATCGCGAAGTAGAACAGCACGCCGACCCCGACGGAGGGAATGAGTGCGCTGACGGTCGGCCAGATGTCCATGTCGAAGATCCTACGTCGGCTGCGCGCTACGACTGCGCGGGCTTGACGAGCGGGAAGAGGATGGTCTCGCGGATGCCCAGGCCCGTGAGGGCCATGAGCAGGCGGTCGATGCCCAGGCCCATGCCCCCCGACGGGGGCATCGCGTACTCCATCGCGGTGAGGAAGTCCTCGTCGATCCGCATGGCCTCCTCGTCGCCGGCCGCCGCGAGGAGCGCCTGCGCCTCGAAACGCTGGCGCTGGACGACCGGGTCGACGAGCTCGGAGTACGCCGTCGCGAGCTCGACGCCGCGCACGTACAGGTCCCACTTCTCCACCTGTCCGCGCACCGCCCGGTGGTCGCGCGTGAGCGGGGACGTCTCCACGGGGAAGTCGCGCACGAACGTCGGCGCGACGAGGTGGTCGCCGACGAGGTGCTCCCACAGCCCTTCGACGAGCTTTCCGTGATTGACGTTCTTCGGGTCGAAGGTGAGCTCGAACCGGTCCGCGAACGCGCGCAGCTCCTCGACCGACGTCTCGGGCGTGATCTGCTCGCCCAGCGCGGCGGACAGGGAGTCGTACATCTTCAGTTGCGTCCACTCGCCGCCGAGGTCGTACTCGGAACCGTCCGCGAGCGTCACGAGCGTGGTTCCGAGCGCGTCCTGCGCCGCACGCTGCACGAGATTCTGCGTGAGCACCGCCATGGTGTCGTAGTCGCCGTACGCCTCGTACGCCTCGAGCATCGCGAATTCCGGGGAGTGGGTCGAGTCCACGCCCTCGTTGCGGAAGTTCCGGTTGATCTCGAAGACCTTCTCCACGCCACCGACGGCCGCGCGCTTGAGGAACAGCTCGGGCGCGATGCGCAGGAAAAGGTCGATGTCGAAGGCATTCATGTGCGTCTCGAACTGGCGCGCCGCAGCACCTTCCGGACGCGTCTGCAGCATCGGCGTCTCGACCTCGACGAAACCGCGCTCCCAGAAGTTCTCGCGGATCGACCGGACGACCGCGGCGCGCAGGCGCGCGGTGTCGCGCGCCGCCGGGCGCGCGATGAGGTCGACGTAGCGCTGGCGCACGCGCGCCTCCTCCGAGAGCTCCTTGTGGAGCACCGGGAGCGGGCGCAGCGCCTTCGCGGCGATCTGCCACGCGTCGGCGAACACGCTCAGCTCGCCGCGACGCGAGCTGATGACACGCCCGTGCGCGAAGAGGTGGTCGCCGAGGTCGACGTCGGCCTTGAACGACGCGAGCGAGTCCTCGCCCACCACGGCCTGGCTCAGCATGACCTGCAGGCGGTTGCCCTCGCCGTCCTGCAGCGTGGCGAAGCAGAGCTTGCCGGTGTTGCGCAGGAACACGACCCGGCCGGCGACCCCGACCTCGTCCTGGGTCTCCTCGCCCGTCTCGAGGTGCCCGTACGCCGCACGGACCTCGGCGATCGTCGTCGTACGAGGGACCGAGACGGGGTACGGCTCGTCGCCGCGCGCGAGGATTCGTTCGCGCTTCTCGCGGCGCACCTGCATCTGCTCGGGCACGTCGTCGACGTGGCCGTCGTTCTCGGGCACGGCGGGGTCAGGGGTTCCGGCGGGGGAGGTCACCCGAGGATTCTACCGACGACCGCCGCACCTTCCCGTGCCCGCCGGTCCACCCACCGACCCCGGCCCCGCGACGCGGACGGCGGCCAGCCCGGGACGGCGGTCGCCGACCGGAGCCCTAGCGCGGCGGGAGGGCGGGCAGGAGGTCGAGCGCGAGGTCGAGGATGGGCGCGGAGTGGGTCAGCGCGCCGACGGAGAGGTAGTCGACGCCGGTGCCGGCGACCTCGCGCGCGCGGTCGAGCGTGAGGTTGCCCGTCGCCTCGAGCTCGACCTTCGCCGCGACGCCGTCGCGGCCCTCGCGCGCCCGCACCGCCGCCACCGTCTCGGCGAGCACCGGGGTCGGCATGTTGTCGAGGAGGAGGAAGTCGGCGCCGGACGAGACGGCCTCGAGGGCCTGGTCGGTCGTGTCCGCCTCGACCTGGACCAGCACGTCGGGGAACGTGCGGCGGATCGCGTCGATCGCGGCGCTCACCGACCCGGCGGCCACGACGTGGTTGTCCTTGACCATCGCGACGTCATACAGGCCCATGCGCTTGTTCGTGCCGCCGCCGGCGCGCACGGCGTACTTCTCCAGCGCGCGGAGGCCGGGCGTCGTCTTGCGCGTGTCGAGGACCTGCGCACCGGTGCCGGCGAGCTCGCGCGCCCAGGCGCGGGTCGCCGTCGCGACGCCCGAGGCGCGGCTCGCCAGGTTCAGCAGCGTGCGCTCCGCGGCGAGGAGCACCTGGACCGGGCCCGTGAGCGCGGCGAGGACGCGCCCCCGGCCCACGGCCTCGCCGTCGGACGCGACGAACGTCACCGCGACGGGCGGGAGGCCGAACCGCTCGGCGACCTGGCGGGTCACCTCCTCGACGACGACGAGCCCGGCGATGACGCCGTCGGCTCGCGCCACGAGGTGCGCGGTCCCGGTGGCCGACGCCGGCACGGTCGCCTGCGTCGTGACGTCGCGCCCGGGCACCGGGCCGAGGTCCTCGTCGAGCGCCCGGGTGACGGCCTCGGCGATCCAGCCCGGGTCCAGCCCGGGCTCCACGCGCGACGGGAACCGCCGCGCGGCGTCGGACGAGGGGTCGCGCGGGGCGCCATCGGACGAGGTGTCGCCGGGGCGGCCGGCGGGGACGGGCTCGGCAGGAGTGCTCACGGTCGCCCACCGTATCCGCTCCGCGCATCGTCGCCAGGCGTCACGCGGGCCTTCGTGCGTGACGCGGACGTTCGAGCGTGCGCTCGGGCACGCCCGTAGGAACGGTCCGACGGCGCGCAGGCGCGCACCGGGAACGGGGCGGCGGGTCAGCGGGTCAGCGGGTCAGCGGACGCTGAGGGTGCCGTCGGGGCGGAGGGAGACGAGGATGCGGCGCTCCCAGGCGGGGTCGACGCCGGGGAAGTCCGTGCGGAAGTGGCCGCCGCGGCTCTCGGTGCGCAGCGTGGCCGCCGCGGTGAGGGCCGTCGCGACCTGGTGGACGTTCGTCGTCTCCCACTCCGCGGCCTGCGGCTGCGCGACGACGTCGCTCGCCTCGTGCGCGTCCGTGCGGACCGCCGCGAGCCGGGCGGCCGCGGCCGCGAGCCCGTCGCCGGAACGGATGACGCCCGGCCCGGCGGAGGCGGTCGACTGGATGCGCGAGCGCGCGGCGGCCGCGACGAGCGCCGCCGGGCCCGGGCGGTCGACGGGATCCACCGGCTCGAGCTCGCCCGCCGCGACGCGCTCGGTGATCTGGCGCGCCGCGCGGTGCGCGAAGACGAGCCCCTCGAGCAACGAGTTGGACGCGAGCCGGTTGGCGCCGTGCACGCCCGTGCACGCGACCTCCCCGATCGCGTAGAGGCCGTCGAGCGTCGACCGGCCGTGCAGGTCCGTGACGACGCCGCCCGAGTGGTAGTGCTGCGCGGGCGCGACGGGGACGGGTTCCTCGGTCCAGTCGAGGCCGTTCTCGGCGAGCCGCTCGGTGATGGTCGGGAAGCGCGACCGCAGGAAGTCGGCGCCGAGGTGACGCGCGTCGAGCAGCACGTGGTCGGAGCCCGTCGCGGCCATCTGCCGCACGATCGCGTGCGCGACGACGTCGCGCGGCGCGAGCTCGGCCATGGGGTGCTGCGCGGGCATGAAGCGGTGCCCGTCGGTGTCGAGGAGGATCGCTCCCTCGCCGCGCACGGCCTCGGAGATGAGCGGGAGCTGGCCCTTGGCACCGAGGCCCAGCCACAGGACGGTGGGGTGGAACTGGACGAACTCGAGGTCGCCGAGCGTCGCCCCCGCGCGCAGCGCCGCCGCGATGCCGTCGCCCGTGGCCTGCGGCGGGTTGGTGGACGAGCGGAAGACCTGCCCCACGCCCCCGGTCGCGAGCACGACCGCGCGCGCGAGGACCGCCCCGACGCCGTCGCGCGTGCCCTCGCCCCGCACGTGGAGCGTGACGCCGCACGCGCGCGGGGCACCGTCCGGTCCGGTGCCGGTGAGGACGTCGAGCACGAGCGCGTTCTCGACGACCTCGATGCCGGGGTCGTTGCGGACCGCGTCGAGCTGGGCGACGAGCGCGCGCGAGATCTCCGCGCCGGTCGCGTCGCCGCCCGCGTGCGCGATCCGGTCGGCGTGGTGGCCGCCCTCGCGGGTCAGGGCGATGTCACCGTTGGCGGCGAGGTCGAAGTTCGCCCCCCGTGCCACGAGCTCGCGCACGCGCGCCGGTCCCTCGGTGACGAGGACCTCGACCGCGGCCGGGTCGCACACGCCGCCACCCGCGACGAGCGTGTCCGCGAGGTGCGCCTCGGGCGAGTCCTCGGGGTCGAGCGCCGCGGCGATCCCGCCCTGGGCCCAGACGGTCGACCCGGACGACAGCTCGCCCTTCGTGACGAGCAGCACGCGCGGCACACGCGTGCGCAGCTCGAGCGCGGCCGTGAGGCCGGCGATCCCGGACCCGACGACGACGACGTCCGCCGTCGTCGTCCAGCCCGGCGCCGGTGCGGCCAGGGAGCGCGCGAGCACCGGTGCGGGCATCGGCGCCGCAGCGCGTCCGCTCACGCGGGGCGCGCCGCGGACCCGGGGTCCGCGGCCCCGTCGCGGAACGGGGCGAACGGCAGACCGCTCGCCTCCAGACCGTGACCGGCGGGCACGAGCCCGGGCTCGTCCGACAGCTCGACGATCCGGTTCTGCTCGTCCACGAAGACGACGTTCGGCAGGTAGCTGCGCGCGTCGGCGTCGGAGAGCGTGCCGTAGGCGATGAGGATGACGACGTCGCCCGGCTGCACGAGGTGCGCCGCGGCACCGTTGATGCACACCTGCCCCGCGCCACGCTCGCCCGGGATGACGTACGTCGTCAGGCGCGCGCCGTTGGTGACGTCGACGACGTCGACCTGCTGGCCGGGGTACAGGTCCGCGGCGTCGAGCAGGTCGGCGTCGACGGTGATCGAGCCGACGTAGTGCAGGTCGGCCTGGGTCACCGTCGCGCGGTGGATCTTGCCGATCATCATGGGTCGCTGCAGCGACGCCGGGCGGCGCGGTGCCGTCGGGGTCTGCGCGGTCACGCGGTACCTCCAGGTGCGGGGACGCTGCCGGCGGGGTCCGCGGCCCGGTTCGCGGGCGCGATCTCGACGGCGGAGTTGTCGATCAGACGCGTGGCGCCCACGCGCGCCGCCACCAGGAGGAGCCCGGGGCCGACGGCGCCGGGCGCCAGGTCCTCCACGGTAGCGGGGTCGACGAGCACCACGTAATCCAGCTCAACGCCGTCGGCGGCGTCCAGGATTCCCCGGGCGGCGGCGAGCACCCCCGGCGCGTCGGCGCCGCCCTCCGCCGCGGCGACGCCGGCGTGCAGGGCGCGGCTCAGCGCGAGCGCCTGCTCGCGCTCGGCGGGCGACAGGTACGCGTTGCGCGACGAGCGCGCGAGGCCGTCCGACTCGCGCACCGTCGGCACTCCGACGACCTCGACGTCCAGCTCGAGGTCCGCCACCATCCGCCGCACCGCGAGGAGCTGCTGGGCGTCCTTCGCGCCGAACACGGCGACGTCGGGGCGGACCAGGTGCAGGAGCTTGAGCACGACGGTCAGGACGCCGTCGAAGTGGCCCGGCCGCGACGCACCCTCGAGCACCGTGCCGAACCGCCCCGAGGTCGCGCGCACGATCGGTCCGCCCGTCGCCAGATCCGGGTACATCTCCTCGACCGACGGCGCGAGGACGACGTCGACCGACGTCCCGGACGAGGCGAGGAGCGTGACGTCCGCGTCGACGTCGCGCGGGTAGCGCTCGTAGTCCTCACCGGGGCCGAACTGGAGGGGGTTGACGAAGTCCGTGACGACGACCTGCCCGCCTGGTCCGACCTCCGCACGCGCCCGGCGCACGAGCTCGAGGTGCCCCGCGTGCAGGGCGCCCATCGTCATGACGACGGCGCGCCGCTCGCCCGGGTGCGCCGCGGACCACGCGTCGAGCGCGGCCCGCAGGTCGGCGCGCGTCGTGACGACGCGCGGGACGTCGGGGGTGGGTCGTGGAGCGCCGGTCTCGGGGCGCGGGGCGTCGGACGGCGCGGCGGCGTCCGGACGGGGAGTGCTGGTCATGCTCGTCCTTCGTCGTGCTGTTCCTGCTGGTCGGGCGGTGCGGTCCGGTCGGCGAGCGCCTCCAGGACGGTGCGCGCGGCGCCCTCGTCGAGCCGCCCGCTGGCGACCGCCCGGTGCGCGGCCGCTCGCCCCAGCGCGCGGTACGACGGTGGCACGTCGGCCGCGTCGCTCGTCGCGGCGAGCGCCTCGAGCGCCGCGAGGTGCTCACGGACGGTGCCGACGTCACCGCGCGAGACGGGTCCGGTGAGGCCGAGGACCGCGCCGGTCCCGGCGCCGACGCTCGACCCGGCACCCGCGTCGGCACCGCGCACGGCGCCGTCGAGCGCCGCGGAGAGCAGCGGTGCGAGCGCGCGACCGGGCTGCTCGACCCCGGCGGCCTCGAGCGCCTGCGCAGCCTGCGCCACGAGGACGACGAGGTGGTTCGCGCCGTGCGCGAGGGCCGCGTGGTACAGGCCGCGCGACTCCTCCGCGACGACGACCGGCTCGCCGCCGAGCTCGACGACGAGCGCCTGCCCGATCGGGAGGACGGGCGCCGGAGCCGTGACGGCGAACGTCGTGCCCTCGAGGCGGGCGAGGTCGAGCGACGTGCCGGTGAACGTCATCGCCGGGTGGATCGCGAGCGGGATCGCGCCGGCCGCCCGCGCCGGGTCGAGGACGGCGGTGCCGTAGCGGCCGGACGTGTGCACCACGATCTGCCCGGGCTGCCACGCCCCGACGTCGGCGAGGCCGCGGACGAGACCTGGGAGCGCGTCGTCGGGCACTGCGAGGAGCGCGAGCTCGGCGCGCTCGACGACCTGCGGCACCTCGAGCACCGGGACGCCCGCGAGGAGCGTCTCGATGCGCTCGCGCGACGCCTCGGAGATCCCGCTCGCGCCGACCACCGCGTGCCCGGTCGCGCGCAGCGCGCTGCCGAGCACCGCGCCGACCCGGCCCGCGCCGACGACCCCGACGCCGAGGCGTCCCGGGCGCGGGCCGGCCGCGCTCACGGCTGCTCCCCGTCCGCGGGTCGCCCCTCGCCGGGTTCCGCTCCGGGCGCCGTCGCGGTCGCGACGGCGGGCTCCAGCGGCACGTCCTCGCGCCGCATCCACAGCTCGGGCCCGGCGTGCGCGCGGGCCTGGCGCGCACGCGCGGCCTGGGTGTCCAGGAGGCGCGCGGCGTCGGCGGAGTCCAGGTGGTACACCTTCGGCGAGATCGGGCCGGGCGTCGAGTGCACGGCGAACGTCGCGACGTCGAAGCGGCGCTGCAGCGGCCCCTGCTCGAGGCCGATCGACTGCGTGCGCTCGTGCGGCACCACGACGAGCGCGCGGAAGACGCGGCCGGACCGCAGCAGCAGGGCGCGGTCGGTGACCGCGAACGCGTGGCGTCGCCACGACACGGGGTCGAGGAGGCGCGAGCGACGCGGGCTCGCCACGTAGTGCTCGCCCGCGTCGAGGCCCACGAGCCCCTCGTCGAGCAGGGCGCGGGGGTCGGGCGTCCCGAGGTCGGGCAGCACGAGCCAGAGGGCGGCGAGCGCCTCGTCGCGCGTCCCGACGGGCAGCAGGACGCTCTTGGTCTCCGATCCGTCGGAGCTCGCGCCGTACCCCGCGACGTTGACGTCGACGCGCCACCAGTCCGGGCCCCGCCAGAACGGGCCCTGCTTGAGGCGCACGGCCTGGACGCGACCGGGCGGGATGGTCTGCGAGCGCGTCTCGAGCAGGCCGTGGCGCAGGCGGATGCCGTCGGGCGAGATCGCCGACCGGAACCCGAACTCGCCCGTGAACCGCGAGAAGAGGTAGCCGCCGAAGCCGAGGACGGCGGGCAGCGCGCTGAACAGGACGCTGATCTCGCGCGTACCGACCACGACGCCGACGATCCCGAGGATGCCGAGCAGCAGGCCCACCGTCGCGCCCGAGCGCAGGAGCGAGGCGACGAGCCGCCCGGGCTGCACCGCGGTGACGGGCTGCTCGGGGGCCTCCGGTGCCCCGAGCCCTTCCACGCCGATCGCGGCGCCGCCCGGGCCACGGTCCACGCCGTCCCCCACGGACCCGCCGGCGGTCGTCGCGCCCGTCGTCGGCGTGCCGGGCGCCGTCGTGCCGGGCGCCGTCGTGCCGGCGGACGCGGTGCCCGCGGTGCGACCGACGCGCAGGCCGGCCGCACGGGCGAGGAGGTCGTTGCGCAGCCGGTTCGCCTCCGTCTCCTTGAGGAACCCGAGCTTCACGCCGGAGTCGGCACCGCCGGCGACCTCGAGCTTGAGCTCCGCCAGGCCGAAGAACCGCGCGACGAGCGGCTGCACGACGTCGATGGCCTGGAGCCGGTCGAGCCGGGCCTTGCGCTGCTGCCGGAACAGCACGCCGGTGCGCAGGTGGACGGACTCGTCGTCGATCGCGTAGCTCGTCATGCGCCAGGCGAGAGCGGAGTACCCGAGCCCCACGAGCCCGACCGCGAGGATGCCGAGCAGGATCATCCACCACCGGTCTCCCTCGAGGAAGTTCTCCCCTTCCGGGAGCCCGTTGAGGGTCTGCTGCCCCACGACGACCAGCAGCACCGCGATGACCGTCCAGCCGCGCACGAGCGGGGTGACGGGGTGGACCCGGTGCCACTCGAGCCCGGCGACGGCCGGGGTCGCCTCGTCGTGCGTCCGGTCAGGGCCCGGACCGGACGGCGCCTCGGTCCCGGGCACGGGGCGCTCGGCGCTCACAGGCCCGCCAGCCTCGCCTCGCCGCGCGACGCGAGACGGTCGCGCAGGCGCTCGGCCTCCGCGGGCTCGAGGCCGTCGATCGTCGCGTCGGTGGAGGCGGACGCCGTGTGGAGCTGGACCTGCGCGATCCGGAGCCTGCGCGCGAGCGGACCGGCCTGGACGTCGACGTACTGCATGCGCCCGTACGGCACCACGACGAGCGTGCGGAACATGATGCCCGTGCGGATGAGCAGGTCGTCGTCGCGCTCGGCGTACCCGATCGCGCGCACCTGCCGCGGGACGAGGATCGCCGCCCACAGGCCGAGGAGCGCGAGCACGCCGAGGACGAGCCACTGCCACCAGTGCGGGAGCGCGACCGCGAGGACGATCACGACCACCGCCGGCACCGCGAGCGTGATCCCCACCGACAGCAGGCGCGCGGTGATCAGGCGCGGCGACACGCGGGTCCACGTGATCCCGGGCGGGTCGAACGGGCCGGTGCCCTGGGGAGCCAGGTCTGGAGCAGGGTCGGTCATGTCTCGATTCTCCCATCGGTACCGGTCCGGCACTGCGCGCAGGGCCGCACGGCCCAGCCGCCGCGGCGCAGGACCATCAGGCCGGTGTGCTTGCCCCGGGCGTCTCCGGGTCCTGGCGGGACGTCGATCCCTCGCGGCTCTCGCCGTGCTCGTCGGGCGGGAGCTGGCAGAACCGTTCCACCACGAGCCCGACGACGGCCAGCACCACCGCGCACCCGGCCGCGACGCCCGCGGCGACCGCACGGTCGCGGAACGCGTCGATCGAGAGGTCCGGCAGCGCCGCGACCACCTGTGCGCCGTACCACCCGACGAGCAGCGCACCGGTGAGCGCGGCCGCCTTGGCGAGGACGAAGGTGCGGGCGGCGCGGATCGCGTCGAGCGACGGCCGCTTCCCCCTCAGGTACGCACGCACCGCCCACCCGGCCCAGAAGACCGCCCCCGCGAGGACGAGGATCGCCACGTCGACGACCCACGGCACCGCGGGCAGCAACGTGCCGCGGGACTGCAGCGTGCGCACGAGGAACCACCCCACGACCGCCGTGGCGAGCGTGACGAGCAGCAGCGTGCGGACCGCGGTGCGCCGCATCAGCGCTGGGCGTCGGGAGCGGTACCGGACACCGGCGGGAACGGTGGCCACGGGTCCGCGGCCGGGTGCAGCGCCGAGTCCGCGAGCGGGCCGGGTGCCGACGCCGGGGTGCCGCCCGAGACGGGGGCGAACGGCACGGAGCGGATGATGCCGTCCTCCGTCGGGGCGGTGTCACCTGCGCGTTCGGCTGCCGGGGCCACCGGGTCGAACGCCGCGTCCGCCGGAGCGCTCGCCGGGCCGAAACCCGGGTCCGCGGGAGCGTTCACCGGGCTGAAGACCGGGTCCGCCGGAGCGCTCACCGGGCTGAACGCGGGAGCGGCGGCGGGCGCCGAGCCGTGCGCGGGCTGCTCGGGACCCGTTGCCCCGGGGGCGGGGAACGGCGGGACTGCCGGTGCGGCCGGGTCGTCCTGGGTGACCTGCGCGACGCCGTCGGACACCGGTGCGAAGACCGGACGCAGCTCCTGGACGTGGGTCTGCGGTGGCGCGACCGGCAGCGACGCGCCCGAGGCGGGCTGCTGGACCGGCGGCTGGGCCGCCCCCGCCTGCGGCGGAGCCTGCTGCGGCGGCGGCTGGTGCGCCGGCTGCTGCTGGGCGGGCGGCTGCTGCGGCGCGACCTGCTGGGGCCCGACCTGCCGGGGCGGCGGCACCGGCTGCGGTGCCTCCTGCGACGGTGCGGCCTGCTCCTGGGCGGGAGCCTCGAACACGGGCCGGCGGGTCACGTGCTCCTGCACGGCGGGCGGCACGGGGGCGGGCCCCGGTGCCGGCGGCACGAACGCGCGCGGCGCGGCCGGGGACGGCTCGTCCGGCGGGTCGACCGGGACGGCCGCAGGTGCCTGCGCGGTCGCGTCGGTGCTCCCGGTCGCGACGTCCGTCCCGCCCTCGGGCGCGGCGTCGGTCAGCCAGTCGAGCGCGAGCCAGCGGATGCCGCCACGGTCCGGCGCCGTCGCGGCGAGCGCGGCCACGGGCCCCCCACCGAGCCCGGGCAGCACGGCGTCCGGGTCGATCTGGGACCACGGCTCGAGGACGAACGCCCGCTCGTGCGCGCGGGGGTGCGGCAGCTCGAGGTCGTCGGCCACGGCGGTGAGCGACCCGTACACGATGAGGTCGACGTCGAGCGTGCGCGGTCCCCAGCGCTCGTCGCGCACCCGTCCGTGCGCCTGCTCCACGGCCTGGCACGCGTGCAGCAGGTCGCGGGCGGCCAGCCGGGTGCGCGCGAGCAGCACGGCGTTGAGGAAGTCGGGCTGGTCCGGGCCGCCCACCGCGGCCGTGCGGGCCAGCGGGGAGACCTCCGTGATCTCGAGCCCGGAGATCCGGTCGAGGTCCTGGATGGCGTCGCGCAGCGTCTCCTGGGCGTCGCCGAGGTTCGAGCCGAGCGCGAGCACGACGTCGACGAACGCCGCGGGGACGTCGTCCATGCGGTCGTGCTCGACCGGATCGGGCGCGACGGGCTCCGCGGCGACCGGTTGCGGCGGCTCCGGCGGCGCGGCAGGCGCGGTCGGCTCGGCGGCGACCGACCCCGTGACGTGCTCCGCCGGCGCGGGGACGTCCGCAGGCGCGGCAGGCACGTGCTCGGCCGCGACGGGTTCGGGCGCCGGCACCGCGGTCGTCGGGGCGTCGTACGGCGTGCCGAGCTCGGCGCCGTACGGCGCGCCCTCGGGGAGGGCGGTCCGGGGGTCGGCGGGGACGGCGTCGGCCCGCTCGGCGGGCCCCTCGGGCGGAGCCGGGGCGGCCGCCTGCTCCGGGCTCGGAGCGGGCAGCGCCTCGGACACGCCGAGGGGCGCGTCCGCCGGGTGCGGTACGTACCCGACCGCGTCGACCGCGGGCGCCTCGCGCGTCGCGTCGGCGTCGTCGGGCTCGGGCAGGTCCGCGACGTGCCCCGCGGAGGACGCGGGCTGCTCGTCGGGCACCTCGGAGCCCTCCGGGCCGTGGGCGTCGGGCGGCTCGGGCGCGGACCTCTGCTCGACGGCGATCGCGCCGGTCGGCGGGATGCTCGGCGGCATGACGTCGGGCGCGGGTGCGAGCGCGATCGGCTCCTCGGCCGCGGGCCGGTTGTGCACGCCCTGGATGAGGGCGGGCGCGACCGACCCGACGGGGATCGGTCCCATCGCGTGCGTCTCGGGACGCCGGACCGGCGGCGCGACCACCGGCACGACCACGCGGTCACGGCGGATGACGACCTCGACGTCCTCGAACGGCACGGTGATCGGCGCCTGCGGCTTGTGCACGGCGACGTCGACCGCGACGACGTCCTGGTGCGTGAGGATGGTCGCCGCGATGCGCTCGGCCACCGTCTCGACCAGGTCGGCGGGTGACCCGGCGAGGACCGCGACGACGTCCTCGGCGACGCCCGCGTAGCTCACGGTCCGGGCGAGGTCGTCCCCGCTCGCGGCGGCGCGCGTGTCGAGGTGGAGCACGACGTCGGCCCGGAAGAGCTGGCCCTCGACCTTCTCGTGCTCGTACACCCCGTGGTGCCCCGTGGCGCTCAGGCCGGTGAGGCGGATCCGGTCGAACGGCCGTCCTTCGGCGTCGAGGACCGCCCCTGCGAACGCTGTGGTCACGTCGTGCTCCCGTCCGGCGATGGGACGCGTGCCACCCGCCTGGCCGGCGGACGGTCGTGTCGGTCCCGTGTCGTGTGTGCCGTGTGTCGTTACGTGCTGCTGTGCTGTGCCGGGCCGCCGCGTCGCGGGACCCTCGTCGCCCATCCTGCTAGGTCGTGGCCCGCGCCGTCGAGTCGCCGCCGGTCCCCGGACGCGCACCGACCTCGACGGCCGTCCCGGTGCCGGTCCTCGTGTCGATCTCGGCGCCCGTCTCGGTGCCCGTCTCCGTGCCGATCGTGGTGCCGCTCTCGGCGCCGGTCCGTCCCGCGCGCGACCAGGCGGCCACGACCCGGACGGCGTCGGCCGACGCGCGGACCGAGTGCACCCGCACGCACCACGCGCCCGCCGCGGCGGCGAGGGTCGTGACCGCGGCGGTCGCGTCGTCGCGCAGCAGGGGCGGGACGGGTCGACCGTCCGACCGGGCGAGCAGGTGCCCCAGGAAGCGCTTGCGCGACGCACCGACGAGCACGGGCAGCCCGAGCTCCTCGAGCTCGCCGAGACGTGCGAGGAGCGGCCAGTTCGACGCCCCCGACTTCGAGAACCCGAGGCCCGGGTCGAGCACGAGCTGGTCGCTTCGTACCCCCGCGGCGAGGAGGGCCGTCACGCGCGCGGCGAGCTCGTCGCGCACGTCCGTCACGACGTCGTCGTACTCCTCGAGGTCGTCCATGACGTCGGCGTGGCCGCGCCAGTGCATGCAGACGTACGCGACCCCGGTGCGCGCCACGACGTCCGCCATCGCCGGGTCGGCGAGCCCGCCGGAGACGTCGTTGACGATCCGCGCCCCCGCCGCGACGGCCTGCTCCGCGACCACCGCGCGCGTCGTGTCGACGCTGACGACCGCCCCGCCCGCCGCGAGGGCGGACACGACGGGCAGCACCCGCGCCAGCTCGGCCTCGACGGGGACCCGGGTGGCCCCGGGCCGGGTGGACTCACCCCCGACGTCGAGGATGTCCGCGCCCTCGCCGAGCAGCTCCCGGCCGTGCGCGACGGCCGCGTCGGGCTCGTACCACGCGCCGCCGTCGGAGAAGGAGTCGGGCGTGACGTTGACGACGCCCATGACGAGCGTCCGGCCCACGCCCGCGAGCTCCTCGAGACCGGCGACCACGGTTCTAGCGCCCCAGGATGAGGCTCATGGCCTCGGCCCGTGTCGCCGCGTCGCGCATCTGGCCCCGCACCGCCGAGGTCACCGTGCGCGACCCCGGCTTGCGCACGCCGCGCATGGACATGCACAGGTGCTCGCACTCGACCACGACGAGCGCCCCGCGCGGCTGCAGGTGCTCCACGAGCGCGTCGGCGATCTGCGACGTGAGACGCTCCTGCACCTGGGGCCGCCGCGCGAACACCTCGACGAGGCGCGCGAGCTTGGACAGCCCGGTGATGCGCCCGTCGACGTTGGGGATGTAGCCGACGTGCGCGACGCCGTGGAACGGGACGAGGTGGTGCTCGCACGTCGAGTACAGCTCGATGTTCTTGACGAGGACCATCTCCTCGTGACCGAGGTCGAACGTCGTCGTGAGGACGTCGGACGCCTCCTGCCGCAGCCCGGCGAAGATCTCCCGGTAGGCGCGCGCGACGCGGGCGGGGGTGTCGCGCAGGCCCTCGCGGTCCGGGTCCTCGCCCACCGCGACGAGGAACTCGCGGACGGCGGCCTCGGCGCGCTCCTGGTCGTAGGGCGGCACGTCCACGGCCGCGCGCAGGTCGCCCGCCGGGTGGATGCTCCCGCTCCCCCGCACGACCTCGCCCGTCACGTCACCCATCAGCCCTGCCCGGGGTCGCGCACGTCGGTGATCTCCGGCCCGCCCTCGCCGCGACCCAGGGCCCGGTCGAGCGGGCTGTCGGCGGGGACCTCGCCGATGCGCTCCGGCGGGAGCTCGTCGCTCGCGGCGGCGGCCTCGTCCTGCGGGATCACGGGTGAGCCGTTCTGCGCCGCCTTCTCCGCCTCGGTGAGCACGGGCCCGCGCTGCGAGACCGAGCGCTGCTCGCTCGAGAGCCAGACGTCGCGCGCGTCGCGCTTGACGACGGGCGCGAACACCCGCGCGAGCTCGGCCTGGTTGAGCGTCTCCTTCTCGAGGAGCTCCAGGACGAGCGCGTCGAGCACCTCGCGGTACTGGGTCAGCACCTCCCACGCCTCGTCGTGCGCGGCCTCGACGAGCTTGCGCACCTCGTGGTCGACCGTGCCGGCGACGGACTCGGAGTAGTCGCGCGTGTGCCCCATGTCACGGCCCATGAACGGCTCGCCCGAGCCGGTGCCGAGCTTGATCGCGCCGACGCGCTCGCTCATCCCGTACTCGGTGACCATCTTCTTGGCGATGGCGGTCGCCTTCTCGATGTCGTTCGAGGCCCCGGTGGTCGGGTCGTGGAACACGAGCTCCTCGGCGACGCGACCGCCCATGGCGTAGGCGAGCTGGTCGAGCAGCTCGTTGCGCGTCGTCGAGTACTTGTCCTCGGTCGGCATGACCATCGTGTACCCGAGCGCGCGGCCGCGCGGCAGGATCGTCACCTTGGTGACCGGGTCCGTGTAGCGCATCGCCGCGGCGACGAGGGCGTGGCCGCCCTCGTGGTACGCCGTGATCTTCTGCTCCTTGACGTTCATCACGCGCGTGCGCTTCTGCGGTCCGGCGACGACGCGGTCGATCGCCTCGTCGAGCGCGCGGTCGTCGATGAGCTGCGCGCCGCTGCGGGCGGTGAGCAGCGCGGCCTCGTTGAGCACGTTCGCGAGGTCGGCGCCGGTGAAGCCCGGCGTGCGCCGCGCGACCGCCATGAGGTCGATCTCGGGGACGATCGGCTTGCCCTGGGCGTGCACGCGCAGGATCGCCTCGCGGCCCTTGAGGTCGGGGGCCTCGACGGCCACCTGCCGGTCGAAGCGGCCCGGGCGCAGCAGCGCCGGGTCCAGGATGTCGGGGCGGTTCGTCGCCGCGATGAGGATGACGTTCGCCTTGACGTCGAACCCGTCCATCTCGACGAGGAGCTGGTTGAGCGTCTGCTCGCGCTCGTCGTGCCCGCCGCCCATGCCGGCACCGCGGTGGCGGCCGACGGCGTCGATCTCGTCGACGAAGATGATGGCCGGCGCGTTCTCCTTGGCCTGGTTGAACAGGTCGCGCACGCGGCTCGCGCCCACGCCGACGAACATCTCGACGAAGTCCGAGCCGGAGATCGAGTAGAACGGCACGCCCGCCTCGCCGGCGACGGCGCGCGCGAGCAGCGTCTTGCCGGTGCCGGGAGGCCCGTAGAGCAGCACACCCTTGGGGATCTTCGCGCCGACGGCCTGGAACTTGTCGGGCTCCGCGAGGAACTCCTTGATCTCGTGGAGCTCCTCGACCGCCTCGTCGGCGCCCGCGACGTCCGCGAACGTCACCTGCGGCGTGTCCTTGGAGACGAGCTTGGCGCGGGACTTGCCGAAGCCCATGACGCGAGACCCGCCGCCCTGCATGCGCGACAGCAGGAACCAGAAGAGCACGCCGATGATGAGGAACGGGATCAGCAGCCCGAGCAGGGAGGACCAGAACGACGGCTGGGCCACCTCCGAGTTGTACCCGTCCGGCGGGTCGGCGGCGACGACGGCGTCCACGACGGCCTCGCCCTGGGGCGCGACGTAGTAGAACTCGACGTTCTTGCCCTTGTTCTCCTCGGAGTCCTCGCCCTCGTCGACGACGAAGTCCTCGGACAGGGTGAGGCGGACCCGCTGGTCGCCGTCCACGATGAGGGCCTGGTCGACGGTGTCGCCCGCGAGCAGCTCGAGGCCCGCGGACGTGTCGATGCGCTGGACGGTCGGGCGCGACAACGTCGCGAAGGCGATCCACAGGATCACGAGGCCCAGGACGATCCAGACGATCGGCCCACTGAGAATCTTCTTGATGTTCATCGGCGACGGGGCGTGCGCCCCGGATCCCTCCGCTCGCGCAAGTGTTCGGGCTCGAAACTACACTCTGGACCTTGACGCCCGCTGGGGATCACGCCTCTGTTCGCCCAGGGCGTGGACCCGGTCCGCACGGTGGCGGCCCACGGCGGACCGGGCGCCGACCGACGTTCAGCTCTGGTACACGTGCGGCGCGAGCGTGCCGACGAACGGCAGGTTCCGGTACTTCTCCGCGTAGTCGAGCCCGTACCCCACGACGAACTCGTTGGGGATGTCGAAGCCGACGTAGCGCACGTCGACGTCCGTCTTCGCGGCGTCGGGCTTGCGCAGCATCGCCGCGATCTCGACCGACGCCGGTCCGCGCGAGCGCAGGTTCGACAGGAGCCAGGAGAGCGTGAGGCCGGAGTCGATGATGTCCTCGACGATGAGCACGTTGCGACCCGTGAGGTCCGCGTCGAGGTCCTTGAGGATCCGCACGACGCCCGACGACTTGGTGCCCGAGCCGTACGACGACACCGCCATCCAGTCCATCTCGACGTGGCTGTGCAGGCGCCGCGCGAGGTCGGCCATGACCATCACCGCGCCCTTGAGCACGCCCACGAGCAGGAGGTCCTTGCCTGCGTAGTCGCGGTCGATCTGCTCGGCGATCTCGTCGAGCCGCGCACCGAGCTGCTGCTCGGTGAGCAGGACGTTCTCGAGGTCGCCTGCGACGTCCGATGCTTCCACGGGGTCACTCCTGAGCTGTGGGGAGGGTGGGGTCGAGGTCCCGGGACGGTCTCGCCGGGCCCAGGGAAAGCCTGCCACACGCGCGAGCGGCCCTCAGGTCGCCCGGGAGGTGCGCGGGTCCCTGGCCCCGCCACGCGGTGACGAGCGCGTCGAGCGCGTCGACGTGCCGGGCGAGCAGGTCGCCCGCCGGGCAGCCCGCGCGCACGGCGGCGGACCGCAGCGCACGACGCCGCAGGGCCGGGTGCGCGGCGGCGAGCACCTCGGCGTCGAGCACCACGCGCGTGCCGTCGGGCGTCGCCCGCTCCCCCGCCGGGCCCGCCGCGACCGGCGCCGCGAGCGCGCCGGCGAGGAGGTCCGCCGCGAGCGCGTCGAGCAGGTCGGCGTCGTCGCGCAGCAGGTCCGCCGTGCGCGCGAGCGCGGGCACCGCCCCGGGGCCGAGGACGTCGACGAGCGCGGGGACGACGCGCGCACGCACCTGCGAGCGCAGGGGCAGCCCGGCGACGTCGGCCCCGCGGGCGGGTGCGTGCGCCGGTGCGCCGTTGGTCGGGTCGTCCCACCAGCCGAGCCCGAGGGTGCGGCACACGGCCTCGGTCTGGGCACGCCGCAGCGCGAGGAACGGGCGCCGGTAGACGCCACGCCGTCGCGCCATCCCCGCGAGCGAGCGGGCCCCCGCGCCGCGCGCGAGCCCGAGCAGCACGGTCTCGGCCTGGTCGTCGAGCGTGTGGCCGAGCAGCACGACGGCGCCGGCGTGCGCGGCGGCCGCGGCGTCGAGCGCGCCGTACCGTGCGGCCCGCGCGTCGGCCTCCGGCCCGTCCCCGTCCTGCACGACGACGCGGCGCACCTCGACCGGGTCGAGCCCCAGGTCGCGGCACCGCGCGGCGGCGTCCGCCGCGACGGCGGCGCTGCCCGGCTGCAGGCCGTGGTCGACGACGATCGCGCCCGCCCGGAGCCCGAGCCGGGGCGCGACGAACGCCGTGGCCGCGGCGAGCGCCGTCGAGTCGGCGCCGCCGGAGCAGGCGACGAGCACGAGGGCGCCGGGCTCGAGGTCCGCGAGCGCACCGCGCACGGCTCGGCGTGCGTCGGCGACGACCGGCGCGGGTCCGCCCACGACCTCAGCCGTGCACGCGGCGCACCCAGGCGCGCGCGTCGGCGATCTCGCGGGCGGTGGGCAGGTTCTCGGGCGACGCCCACACGGCGTTGAACCCCTCGCGCCCCACCTGCTTCTCGACGGCGCGCACGAACGCCGCGCCGTCGCGGTACTGCGCGATCTTGGCGTCCATGCCGAGCAGGCGGCGCAGGACGACGTCGAGGCCCGCGCCGCCCGCGCCGTCGCGCCGGGCCTCGAACTTGCGCCGGATGCTCCGTACGGTGCGGACCGTGCGCGGCCCGACGGCGTCCATCGCCACGTCGGCGTGCCCCTCGAGCAGCGCCATGACGGCGGTGACGTCGGCCAGGCGGTCCTGCTCGTCGGGCGTGAGGAGCCCGTCGACGAACGTCGCGCCCTCCCCGCGCACGGCGTTGAGCACGGCCCGGCCGACCGTCGCGAGCTTCTCCCGCAGGCGTGCCTCGGCGAGGCGGCGCGAGGAGCCGGAGAGCTCCGTGAGGAGGTCGCCCGCGCGGGTGCGCAGGTGGTCGGCGAGCCACGGGGCGGCGGCGAACTGGAGCGCGTGCGTCTGCTCGTGCAGGCACACCCAGAGGCGGAAGTCGGCAGGGACGAGGTCGAGCGCGCGCTCGACCTGGAGCACGTTGGGCGCGACGAGGACGAGCCGCCCGGGCGAGCCGTCGGCCGTGGGGTGCGTCGCGCCGTCGGGCACGACCGCGGCCGCGGGATCACCGGCGCCGATCCCGCTGTACGGGTCGAACTGGCCGAGCACACGGCTCGCGAGAACAGCGAGCACGGACCCCACCTGGGCGGCCCCGACGAGCGCCGTCGCCGCGGGGACCCGACCGCCCTCCCCGACGAGCGCGTCCGCCACGCCACCGGTGAGCGAGGCCATGATCTCGGTGTTCGCGCGCGCCCAGCGGACGCGGTCGACGACGTACACGGTGCCGAGCCCGGTCCGGGCGGCGCCCGTGGCCGGGAGCATGCGCGTCACCTCGAGCACGTGCGGGACGGCGGCGTCCGCGGCCGTGCGCAGCCCGTCGACGAGGTCCGCGAGCTCGTCGCGCGACGCCTGCGGGCCCGGGCGCGCGAGCCGGCCCGCGATCTGAGCGGCGGCCGACCAGTCCACGATCGACGCGTCACCGGGCGAGCGTCCGTCCTGCTCCACGAGGGTCACCGCCTCACCGTAACCCGCGTCGTGCGGGGCGGAACGCGGTCAGGCGGCGCAGCCGCACCCGGCGAGGGAGGCGACGAAGTCGTCGAAGATGATGCGGGCGCCGTAGGTGCCGCCGTCGGGGACGGCGTCGGCCATGAGGGAGAACACGAGGAGGCGGTCGTCGGCGGTGACCACGGTCCCGGCGAGCGAGGTGATGTTCGGCAGGCTCCCCGTCTTGGCGCGCACGACGCCGCGGCCCGCGTTGGCGAGGTAGCGCTCGCCCAGCGTCCCGGAGAGCCCGGCGACCGGCAGCCCGATCGCGCCGGGTCGCAGCTGCGGGTGCGCCGGGTCGGCCAGCAGGCCGACGACCTCGTCGAGCTGGGCGGGCGTGACGACCGAGCCGTCGCCGAGGCCGGACAGGTCCGCGAGGCTCGCGCCCGAGAGGGCGACGCCGAGCCCCTCGACCGACGCCCGCACCGCCTGGGTCGCGGCGTCGGCGGAGCCCGGCAGGCCGGCGTCGAGCGCGACGAGGCGCCCCACGACCTCGGTGATCGTGTTGTCGGAGTGCTGCAGCAGGTAGGCGACGACCTCGCTCAGCGGCGCGGACTCCACCTCTCCGACCGTGCGGCCCTCGTCCGGCGCCGGGGCGCGCGCGACGTCCCCCTCCACGGTGATCCCCTGCTCGGCGAGCGCGGCGACGAACACGTCGGCGGCGGCCTTCGCCGGGTCCTCCGCGCGGGGCGCGTACTCCTCGTCCGTGAGCCGTGCGATGTTCACCGCGAGCGCGGCGACGGGCGCGACGTAGCCGTTGCGCACGCTCAGCGGGTCGACCGTGGGCGCGACGGCCGTGCCGGTGAAGAGCGTGTCGTCGAGCCGCAACGAGATCGTCGTGCGGCCCGTGAGGCGCAGCTCGCCCGCGACCTGGGCCGCGAGGTCGGCGAGGCCGGCACGCCCGTTGACGGCCGTCGGGTCGCCGGCTCCGGCGGCCAGCATCATGTCGCCGCCGCCCACGAGGTACAGCGTCTCCTGCCCTTCGAGGACGGCACGCGTCGGGAGCGTCGTGCTCCCGCCGGGCGACGTGAGCGCCGCGGCGGCCGTGAGGGTCTTGAGCGTGGACGCCGGCACGTGACCGGTGCTCTCCGCGCTCGCGCCCAGCACGTCGCCGGTCGTCGCGTCGGTCACCAGGACGCCGACCCGCGGGCCCAGCCGCGCGTCGGCCACCAGGGCGTCGACCAGGCCCTGCACGGCGCCGGCGTCCGGTACCGGCGCGGCGCCGGCGAGCGCGGGCAGCCCGGTCTCGAGCGCCGGGGCGGCGACGGCGCCCGGCGCGTCGGGGAACGGGTTCGGCTCGGGCCACGCGGGCGCGGTCGTGAGCAGCCCGGGCACGACGTCGTTCGCGTCCGCGACGAGGTAGCCGCCCGTGAGCGCGAGCACGACGCCGACCGCCACGCCCGTGCGCGTCCCCCAGCCCATGCTCCTCCCTCGGTCCGGCCCGCTCCGGCGGGCGTGGCCCGCCGCGTCGGTCGGTCGGACCGGGTGCGGGCACGTGCGCATTATCACTCAGCGCGCAGGCCTGACGGGCCCGCACGGACCCTCGCGGGTGAACAGCACGTGTCACACTAGTTCCCGCACGACGGCGTGGTCCGTCGTCCACATGACCCAGCCACCGCCCGAGCGTCGCGGTGCCGGTACGACTGGAGGAAGCAGTGGAGTTCGACGTCACGATCGAGATCCCCAAGGGGCAGCGCAACAAGTACGAGGTGGACCACGCGACGGGCCGTATCCGGCTCGACCGCATGCTCTTCACGTCGACGCGCTACCCGGACGACTACGGGTTCATCGAGGGGACGCTCGGCGAGGACGGCGACCCGCTGGACGCTCTCGTGCTGCTCGAGGAGCCGACGTTCCCGGGCTGCCTGATCCGCTGCCGCGCGCTCGGCATGTTCCGCATGCGCGACGAGGCCGGCGGCGACGACAAGGTGCTCTGCGTCCCCACGGGCGACCAGCGCGCCGCGTGGCGCCAGGACATCGACGACGTGTCCGACTTCCACCGCCTGGAGATCCAGCACTTCTTCGAGGTCTACAAGGACCTCGAGCCGGGCAAGTCGGTCGAGGGCGCGCACTGGACCGGGCGCGCCGAGGCGGAGGCCGAGATCGAGCGCTCCATCCAGCGCGCGATCGACAGCGGGTACCACACGCCGGGTCACTGAGACCCCGCCGCAGCACCGCACGACGGCGGCCGCCCACCTCGCGAGGTGGGCGGCCGCCGTCGTCCGTCAGGGCCGGCCCGCGTACGGCATCGCGTCGGCCCAGCGCATGGCGACCTCGTGGACGGGGCTGCCCGGCTGGCGGGCCTCGATCATCATCCCGTTCCCGGTGTACATGGCGACGTGGCGGATCGTCGAGGGATCGGACGTGTTGCTCGCGTAGAAGATGAGGTCGCCGGGCCGGAGCTGGTCGTACGGGATCTTCCGGACGCGCTGGTACTGCGAGCGCGACGTCCGGGTGATGTCGACGCCCGCGGCCGACCACGCACGGGACGTGAGACCCGAGCAGTCGTACCCCGGTCCGGTACCCCCGTACACGTACGGTGCGCCGAGCTTCGTGCGCGCCCACGCGACCGCGGCGTGCCCTTGCGCGGCGCTCCCGAGGCCGGTGCCCGGCGGGGGTGTGACGACGGGCGGAGGAGCGGGAGCAGGCGCCGGTGCGGGCGCGGGAGCAGGCGCCGGTGCGGGCGCGGGTGCCGGTGCGGGCGCGGGTGCCGGTGCCGGGTTCCTGGCGGGCGGTGCGGCGGGTGCGGCGGGCGTGGCGGGAGCCGCGGTCGCGCCGGGCGACCCCTCGGTGCCGGACGACGTGGCGGGCGGTGCCTCGACCCGCGCCCGCGCCGCCGCCTCGCGCTCGGCGGCCGCCTGGGCGTCGAGCGCGTCCTGCCGCTCGCGCTCGGCCTCGACGCTGGTCGCGCGGGCACGGGCGAGCTCGCCGAGCAGCACCTCGCGGCGTGCGGCCGACTCGCGCACCGCCTCGTCGAGGACGGTGGACGACACCTGCGCGGCGGCCAGCGCGTCCCGGGCACGGGTCTCGACCTCGCCCTGGTGCTCGACCGCGGCGTCCGCGCGGGCCCGTGCCGTGTCGGCGACGGCGCGGGCGGTCGCGTGCGCGTCGACCGCGCGCCCCGCGGTGCGGCCGACGACGCGCTCGACGTTCTCGCGCGAGACCACCTCCGAGACGCCGTCGGAGTCCAGCACGGCGCGCAGCGCGTCGAGCTCGGACGATCCCTGGCGCGAGGCACGGAACAGCGCGGCGACGGCCGAGCGCGCGTCCGACTCGCCGGCCTCGGCGGTCTCGCGCGCCTCCTGCGCGTCACGCACCTCCGCGTCCGCAGCGGCCAGCTCCGCCTGGGCGGTCGCGTACTCCTCGGCAGCGGTCTCCACCGCCGCCTCCGCCGCGGCGCGCCGGTCGGCGAGGCCGGCGAGCTCGCGCTCGACCGCCGCGACGTCCCGGGCGGCGCCGTCGACGGCCTCGTGCGCCTGGTCGACGTCGTCCTGCGAGGGAGGGTCGGCGACCGCGGACGACGCGAGACCGATCCCGAGCGCGAGAGCGAGCAGGCCCGCGGTACCGGTGGTGGCGAGCCGGCGGCGCCCGGCGACCGGACGTCGGTCGTCCGGGGCCCGACCCGGGCCGCCGCCGACCGGAGCGTCCGCCGTCCCGTGGTTCATCACACCTCCCCGGCGCGTCTTGTTGACAGCACCCGCACGAGTCTGCCCGGAACCCCCAGGGTGCGCGATCTGAACGCGCGTCGCCTTCTCAGCATGTGGTCTCGCATCGCGAGACACCTCTGGCGCCCGCCGCTGCCGCGACCTAGCCTCGCGTCATGACTCGTCGAATGTGTTGCTGATCCCAGCGCACGTTCGCCTGCCCACGAGCCGTCGTCGACGACGCCGCTCGACGAGGGCATCCCGTCCCGTGTGCGCCCACCGCCGCGGTCGACGGCTGCGCGTCCCCGCGTCCGCCCGCCCCCGTGGCACCGTCCGTCCGGCGCCCCCGCGCGCCGTCGTACCCACCACCCCCGCAGGAGCCCGCCATGAGCACCGAGAACGCCCCCGCCTGGTCCTTCGAGACGCGCCAGGTCCACGCCGGTCAGAGCCCGGACCCGACGACCGGGGCCCGCGCGCTGCCGATCTACCAGACCACGTCGTTCGTCTTCCCCGACGCCTCGGTCGCGGCCGACCGCTTCGCGCTCCAGGACCTCGGTCCGATCTACACGCGCATCGGCAACCCGACCCAGGAGGTCGTGGAGAACCGGATCGCGTCGCTCGAGGGCGGCGTCGGTGCGCTCCTCCTCGCGTCCGGGCAGGCCGCGACGACCTTCGCGATCCTCAACGTCGCCGAGGCGGGCGACCACGTCGTCGCGTCGCCGAGCCTGTACGGCGGCACGTACAACCTCCTGCAGTACTCGCTCGCGAAGCTCGGGGTCGAGACCACGTTCGTCACCGACCCGCACGACCCGCAGGCGTGGCGCGACGCCGTACGCCCGAACACCAAGCTGTTCTTCGGCGAGACGATCCCCAACCCGCAGGCCGACGTCCTCGACATCGAGGCCGTCGCGGCGGTCGCGCACGAGGTGGGCGTGCCGCTGGTCGTGGACAACACCGTCGCGACCCCCTACCTGCTGCGCCCGCTCGAGCACGGCGCGGACGTGGTCGTGCACTCGGCGACGAAGTACCTCGGCGGCCACGGCTCCGCGATCGGCGGCGTGATCGTCGACGGCGGCACGTTCGACTACGCGGCGCACCCTGAGCGCTTCCCGAACTACAACACGCCCGATCCGTCGTACAACGGGCTCGTCTACGCGCGCGACCTCGGCGTCGACGGCATCCTCGGCGCCAACCTCGCGTACGTGCTCAAGGCGCGCGTGCAGCTCCTGCGCGACCTCGGCTCGGCGATCTCGCCGTTCAACGCGTTCCTCATCGCCCAGGGCATCGAGACCCTGTCGCTGCGCGTCGAGCGCCACGTCGCGAACGCGCAGAAGGTCGCCGAGTGGCTCGAGGCGCGCGACGACGTCCGCACCGTGCACTACGCGGGCCTGCCCTCGAGCCCGTGGCACGCCAGGGCGCAGAAGTACCTGCCGCGCGGCGCGGGCGCGGTCCTCGCGTTCGAGCTCGACGGCGGCAGCGAGGCCGGGCAGGCGTTCGTCTCCGCCCTGCAGCTCCACTCCAACGTCGCGAACATCGGCGACGTGCGCTCGCTCGTCATCCACCCCGCGTCGACGACGCACAGCCAGCTCACCGCCGAGGAGCAGACGAAGTCGGGCGTCACGCCGGGCCTCGTGCGGCTCTCGGTCGGCATCGAGCACGTCGACGACATCCTCGCGGACCTCGAGCTCGGCTTCACCGCCGCGAAGCCGGCGCTGGACGCCTGAGGCCCCCCGGACCGACGAGAGCCTGCCGATGACAGATCTGGACAGCCGGGGCGCCCTCGGCGCCCCGGCCGTACAGTGGCCGACGGTGAGCCCCGTGAACGACGACCTCCTCTCCCCCGCCGCCGACGTCGTGGACGCACGCGGCGTCGCGTCCTCCCGCGCCCGGGCCAAGGCCCCGGTCGCCGCGACGGGCGCATGGCGCGAGGGCGACCCGGTCGGTGGGCGGCAGTTCGCGGACGTCGGCACGTTCGACCTCGAGTCCGGCGCCCGCCTGCCCGACGTGCGCGTCGCGTACGAGACGTGGGGCACGCTCGCGCCCGACGGCTCCAACGCCGTCCTCGTCCTGCACGCCCTCACGGGCGACTCGCACGTCGCCGGCCCCGCCGGCGAAGGCCACCGCACGGCGGGCTGGTGGGAGTCTCTCGTCGGCCCCGGCGCCCCCATCGACACCGACCGCTGGTTCGTCGTCGCGCCCAACGTGCTCGGCGGGTGCCAGGGGACGACGGGCCCCGCCTCGATCGCACCGGACGGCGACCCGTGGGGCAGCCGGTTCCCCCGCGTCACGGTGCGCGACCAGGTCGCCGTCGAGATCGAGCTGGCGCGCACGCTGGGGATCGGCTCGTGGGCGCTCGTCGTCGGCGCCTCCATGGGCGGGCACCGGGTCCTGGAGTGGGCGCTCCTCGGCCCCGAGGCGGGCATCGGCGTCGAGGCGATCGCCCCGATCGCGACCACGGCGGCGACGTCGGCCGACCAGATCGCCTGGGCGCACCCGCAGCTCGGCGCCGTGCGCGCCGACCCGCGGTACCGCGGCGGCGACTACTACGACGCCGCGGACGGCGACGGGCCCCACGTCGGGCTCGGCCTGGCACGCCAGATCGCGCACGCCACCTACCGCTCCGCGCGCGAGCTCGACGAGCGGTTCGGCCGGCTCCCGCAGGGCGGCGAGGACCCGTTCACCGACGGGCGCTACGCCGTGCAGTCGTACCTGGACCACCACGGCGACAAGCTCGCGCGCCGGTTCGACGCGAACTCGTACGTCGTGCTCACCGAGTCGATGCTCACGCACGACCTGGGTCGCGACCGCGGTGGTGTCGAGGCCGCGCTCGCCCAGATCACCGCCCGGGCGCTCGTCGTCGCGGTCGACACGGACCGGCTCTTCCTCCCGGCCGACTGCGCCCGCATCGCGGCCGGCATCCCCGGCGCGGAACCGTTGCGGACCCTCACGAGCGAGTTCGGCCACGACGGCTTCCTCATCGAGTTCGACCAGCTCGGCCCGCTCGTCGCGGACTTCCTCCGCGAGCGGGCCCGCACCCCCCGCTGACCGGCACCCGGCGAGCCCTGCGATCGCGCCGACGCGCCGACGCGCCGACGCGCCGTCCGACGGTGCGGCACGATGGGCACATGGACAGCGACGTCACCGAGGCCGCCCAGCACCTGCACGACCAGTGGCAGCGGCTCGACCGCTGGCTGCGCGACCTCGGCGACGAGCTCGACCGGGCCGCCGACCGGCCGAGCGTGCTCGACGCGTGGACGGTCGGCGAGCTCGTCTCCCACCTCGGTCGCGTCATGGAGACGCTCGCGGCGTGCGGCCCCGTCCCGGCCGGCACGGTCCCGCTGAGCCTCGCGGAGTACCTCGGCACCTACCCGGAGCGCGCCGAGGAGATCGGGGACGCGACGCGCGGGCTCGACGCGCGCATCTCCGGCGACCGGCTGGCGAGCGTCGAGCGGTTGGCCGACGGCGGCTTCGCGCGCCTCGACGAGCTCGCCGACCAGACCGTGGTGCAGGCCCGCCGGGGTCCCGTCACGCTGCTCGACATGGTCCGTTCGCGCGTCGTCGAGCTCGTGGTCCACGCGGACGACCTCGCGCGGTCCCTTCCGGAGGTCCAGGCCGACCCCGTGGACCGGGCCGCCCTCGACGCCGTCGCCGCGGAGCTGCTGCGGGTCGTCGTGGCCAGCGGCGGCTGGTCGCTCGAGGTGCGCGACCCCCGCGCGTGGGTGCGGCTCGCGTGCGGGCGCGCGCCGTACGACGTCGACGAGCTGGCCCGGGCGCTCGAGCCGGTGCACACGTCCGAGGCGGTCCCCGACCTGGGCCGCGTGCTCCCCCTGCTCTGATCGCGCGCCGGGCGGGCACGACGACGCTCGCTTCGCCGCGTACGCACGTCGGCCCGTAGGTTGGTGCCATGCTCGCCGCCTACGCCGACCGCATCGACCCCGACGACGCCCTGGCCGGCCTGGTGGTGGGTGACCGGCCGGAGCCGGAACCCCGCGAGCACTGGACGACGGTCGACGTGCGCGCCGCGTCCCTCAACCACCACGACCTCTGGTCGCTGCGCGGGGTCGGTCTCCCGGCCAGCCGGCTCCCCATGATCCTCGGGACCGACGCCGCCGGGGTCGCGCCCGACGGGACCGAGGTGGTCGTGCACGCCGTGATCGGTGCGGACGGGCACGGCGTCGGGCCGGACGAGCGACGCTCGCTCCTGTCCGAGCGGTACCCCGGGACGCTCGCCGAGCGCGTCGCCGTCCCGACCCACAACCTGGTCCCCAAGCCGCCCGAGCTGACGTTCGTGGAGGCGGCGTGCGTCCCGACGGCGTGGCTCACCGCGTACCGCATGCTCTTCACCGTGGCCGGGGCCGCGCCCGGCGACCGCGTCCTCGTCCAGGGGGCGGGGGGCGGCGTCGCGACGGCGGCCACCGCCCTGGGCGCGGCCGCGGGCCTCGAGGTGTGGGTCACGTCCCGGTCGGCCGCCAAGCGCGCGGCCGCCGCACGGCTCGGCGCCGCGGCGACCTTCGAGCCCGGCACCCGGCTGCCCGCCCCGGTCGACGTGGTGCTCGAGACCGTCGGGCAGGCGACCTGGTCGCACTCGCTGCGCTCGGTGCGGCCCGGCGGGACCGTCGTCGTGGCCGGTGCGACGACCGGTGACGCGTCCCCGGCCGAGCTGAGCCGCGTCTTCTTCCACGAGATCCGGGTCCAGGGCGTGACGATGGGGTCGCGCGACGACCTCGCCGCGCTCCTGCGGTTCCTCGCGCGCGGCGAGGTGCGCCCCGTCGTCGACCAGGTGCTGCGGCTCGAGCGGGCACGGGACGGGCTCGCGCGCCTCGCCGCGGGCGACCACTTCGGCAAGGTGGTGCTCACCCCGTGACGTCGCCGGCCTGGGAGCCGGACGTCCTCGGCGACGAGTTCGAGCGGCGCACGATCACGCTCGAGCCGGACGACGAGGGCGACGTCGTCGTCACCGTGGTCCGGCACGTCCCTCCGACGGCCGAGCCGCTCCGCCCGGCGCGCGCGGTGCTCTACCTGCACGGGTGGAGCGACTACTTCTTCCAGACCGAGCTGGCGCGCACGTGGCACGGCCTGGGCGCGGCGTTCTACGCGGTCGACCTGCGCAAGTACGGGCGCAGCCTGCGGCCGCACCAGACCCCGGGCTACGTCGACGACCTCGACGCGTACGACGCCGACATCGCCGCGGGCCTCGACGCGATCCGCGAGGACCTCGGGGTGCACGTCGCGATCATGCTCATGGGTCACTCGACGGGCGGGCTGGTCGCGGCGTTGTGGGCGCACCGGAACCCGGGCGTCGTCCGCGGGCTCGTGCTCAACAGCCCGTGGCTCGAGCTCCAGGGGTCGTCCGTCGCCCGCACGGTGTCCACGCCCGCGATCCGTCAGCTCGCCCGGTTCCAGCCCCGCGCGCCGCTGCCCAGCATCGACCCGGGCTACTACGCCCGCACGCTGCGCGACCGCGACGACGGGGACTGGAACATCGACGACGTCTGGCGGCCCGTCCCGGCGTTCCCCGTCCGGGCCGGATGGCTCCGGGCGGTGATCACCGGCCACGCCCGCGTCGCGGCCGGGCTCTCCATCTCGTGCCCCGTCCTCGTCCTGCTGGCCGAGAGGTCGCTGTTCAGCACGCGCTGGTCGGAGGAGATGCGCAGGGCGGACATCGTGCTCGACGTCGAGCCGCTCGCCCGGCGTGCCTCCCACCTGGGTCGCGTGGTCACCCTGGTGCGCATCCCCGACGGCATGCACGACCTCTCGCTGTCCGCGCCGGAGCCGCGGGCACGCTTCTTCGCCGAGATCGTCCGCTGGTCCGCCGCGTACGGCTGGTCCTGACGCAGGTCAGGCGTGATGCTCCCGGAACGCGTCCGTGAGGGTCGGCCCGTCGTCGGTGCCGAGGCGCCAGACGCTCCACCCGTCGGCGGTGTGCGTGCCCGACGCCGCGACCGCGGCGAGGTCCGGGTGACGGTAGCGCGCGCCGTCGGACAGCTCGATGAACCCGTCCGGCTGGAGCACCGCCTCGAAGCGCTGCCCACGACGCGGGCGGGACCAGACGAGCTGGCGCGGCGTGCCGAGCCTGCGGGCGAGCGCGACGAGGTCGGGGTCGTCCTCGGGGCCGAGCGCGACGTCCGCGGGCGGGGGCGGCGGCGGCACGGGCACGACGTCGCGGCCCACCGGCTCGGGCTCGGCTGCCGGCTCGTAACCGATGCCGAGGTCCACGGGCGGGTGGTAGGACAGCGGGTCGTACGGCCGCTCCGTCGCGGGGGTGCGCTGCTCGCCGTACTCGTGCGTCAGGTACGACTCGCGCGTGCGGATCGACTCCCGGGTCCGGATGGACTCGCGCGTGAGGATCGAGGTGCGCGGCACGAGGTCGTCGCCCGCCTCGACCGGTCGGCGGTCCGCCCAGCCCGAGGACGCCGGCTCGGGCACGTCGCGCGCGGTGAGCGGGTCCTCCACGGGCACGAAGTCCAGGACCGGGAGCTCGGGGCGGGCGGGCTCCTCGTACCCGACCGGTGCGAGCTGACCGGTCTCGTCGGCCGACGACGGCGAGAGCCCGTACGTGGTGCGGGGCTCGATCTCCGCGGCACGGCGACGCTCGGCGCGGGACTTCGCCGCCTGCCGCGTCACCACGGGAAACTTGCCGGTCAGGGCTCGGCCCACGGCGACGCCGTCCGCGAAGTCGGATCCGCGCGCGACCGTCCGGTCGCGCGGCGGCTCGGGGGCGGCGGGCGGGGCCGGGTTGTCGCGGCTCACCGCGAGCGGCGAGACGTCGACGAAGCGGCGGCCGTCCGCGCCGTGCACGACGCCGAGGCGCAGGACCGCGACGGGCGAGTCGGGCTGGCGCAGGAAGTCGAGCGCGTCCTGGATGCCCTCGGCGGCGCTCGAGCAGATGACGATGAGGCGGGCCCCGGTCGTCCGTGCCGTCGCCTGGGACCGTGTCAGGGGGACGTTGTCGTAGAACGAGGCCACGTCCTGCTGGAAGCGCGAGGCGCCCCCGGAGTACCGCGCCGCGAGCTCCGCGCGCGTCAGCCGGCCCGCCCGCCCGGCGTGGTTGAGGGCCGCGGTGAGCGCCTCCTCGGTGAGCTCGGCGGTCACCTCGATGACGACGGGGAGGCCGGCCGCGTCGAGCGCGAGGAGATGCGGCTCGTCGGGCGACTTCCCGTGCGCGACGGGGAAGATCTGCTCGCCCAGGAGCCCGTCCAGGTTGCCGTCCACGACCCGCTGCGCGTCGGTCCCGAAGGCGCCCGCGGGTTGCGGTTGCTGGACGAGAACCGGACGCTCGGCGTCCACCTCGAAGAGGGGCATCGGGTGATCTCCTGGTGCTGCGGAACGCGACCTGGGCGGGGGCGTTTGCGCCATAGCCTACGTCGCCGGTCAAGTCCCTCGAACCGGTCGAAGCCGCCTCCGCGCCTCACACGGCCACGGTTCCGGGGCGACGGGGTCCCGCCGCAGGTCAGGCGTGCCCGGTGTCCTCGGACTCGGCCGCGAGACGCTCCTCGACCCGGGCGACCTTGCCGGTGAGCTCGCCCGTGCGACCCGGGCGGATGTCCGCCTTGAGCACCAGCGAGACCCGGCGACCACCCGCCCCGACGGCCTCGGTGGCCCGCTGGATGACGGGCATGACCTCGTCCCAGTCACCCTCGATCTCGGTGAACATGGAGGTCGTGCGGTGGGGCAGCCCCGACTCGCGCACGATGCGGACGGCCTCGGCGACGGAGTCCACCACGGACTCGCCGGCACCGAGCGGGGCGACGGAGAAGGCGAAGACGGCCATGGGGCCATCGTGGCACGGACTACGGCACGAGCACGGCGCGACCGAGGACCGTGCCTGCGCGCAGGTCGTCGACCGCCTGCTGGAAGTCCTCGAGCGCGTACGTCGTCACGTCCACGGCGACCTTGCCCTGCTGTGCGAGCGCGATGACCTCGAGCTGGTCCTGGTGCGTGCCGCCGTACGAGCGCTCGACGTTCACGCCCCAGGGCAGGGGATCGCCGGAGATGCCGGCCTCGAACGGGAACGACCCGCCGCCGAGGCCGACGAGGCGCAGCGCGCCGCCGGAGGCGACGACGCCCGTGGCGAGCGCGACGGTCGGGGCGGCTCCGACGAAGTCGAGCACGACGTCGACGCCGTCGCCGTGCGTGAGGGCCAGGATCTTGCCCGCGGCGTCGGCGTCGCTGAGGAACGCCTCCTGGGCGCCGTGCGCCCGGGCGAAGGCGAGCTTCTCCTCGGAGGTGTCCACGGCGACGATGCGGCAGCCCGTGACCGAGCGCAGGATCTGCAGGCCCGTGTGACCGAGGCCGCCGATGCCGATGACGACGGCCGTCGAGTCCGGGCGCAGGTGTGCGAGCGCGCTGTTGACGGCGTGCATCGACGTCGTGCCCGCGTCCGCGAGCGGCGCCGCGGCGACCGGGTCGAGGTCGCCGATCGGGTCGACGTGGATCGCTCGTACCTTCATGTACTCGGCCATGCCGCCGTCGGGGCCGATGCCCGGCGTCTGCGGGAACTGGGTGCGCGAGCCGTTGACGGTGCACGTGTTCGTCCGGCCCTCGAGGCAGCTGCGGCACCGCCCGCAGAACCAGATCACGCTGACCAGGACCGCGTCGCCCACCTCCAGACCCGTGACGCCCGAGCCCGTGCGCGCGACGTGGCCGGCGGCCTCGTGCCCGATCGTGTTGCCGAAGAAGGGCCAGGACTCGTCCTGGTCGAGGATGTGCAGGTCCGAGTGGCAGAGCCCTGCCCCCGCGACCTTCACGAGGACCTCGTCGTCCTCGATCTCGGGCACGGGGACGTCCGCGAGCACGAGCTGCCCGGGACCGCTGAGCTGGACGGCGCGCATGTCGTACCTCGTGAGGTCGTCGGGGTCGCACGGACGGGACGCAGCACCACCGCGCGAGCGGCAGCGCCTCGACCCTAGCGCCCGACCCTGCGGCGCGCCGCCCGGTACGGCCGACGTAGGCTCGTCGCCGTGACAGCAGAACGCCGCACCGCCCGCGTGACCGTGCTCGCGGGGGGCGTGGGGGGCGCACGGCTCGCGCACGGCCTGGACCTCGCCGGCACCGACCTCACCGTCGTCGTCAACGTGGCGGACGACGTCGAGCTGCACGGGCTGTGGGTCTCCCCCGACCTCGACACCGTGACCTACACCCTCGCCGGGCTCGCCGACGAGGAGCGCGGCTGGGGCGTCGTCGGAGAGACGTACGCGGCGCTCGAGGCCATGGGTCGGCTCGGCGAGGACACGTGGTTCTCGCTCGGCGACCGCGACCTCGCGACGCACGTCGTGCGCACGGCACGCCTGCGCGCGGGCGCCTCCCTCACCGAGGTGACCGCGCAGCTCGCCGCAGCGCTCGGCGTCCGGGCGCGCGTGCTGCCCGTGAGCGACGACCGCGTCGCGACGCTCATCGACACGCCCGCCGGGCGTCTCGGGTTCCAGGAGTACTTCGTGGGACGGCGCCACGCGGACGACGTGCTCGGCCTCGTCTACGACGGCATCGAGGCCGCCCGTCCCGCGCCCGGCGTCCTCGACGCGGTGCACGACGCCGACGTGGTGGTCGTCGCGCCCTCGAACCCGTTCCTCTCCGTCGAGCCGGTGCTGGGCGTCGCGGGCGTCCGCGAGGCTCTCGCCGCGACGACGGCGCGCCGGGTCGCGGTGAGCCCGATCATCGGCGGTCGTGCGATCAAGGGGCCGGCGGCGCAGATCCTCACGACGCTCGGGCACGAGGTCTCGGCGCTCGGCGTCGCCCGCCTGTACGTCGGCCTCATCGACGTCATGGTGATCGACGACCACGACGCGCACCTCGCCGACCCGGTCCGCGCGCTCGGGATGGACGTCGTCGTCACGGACACCGTCATGGGTGGCGCCGAGGGGCGCGAGCGCCTCGCGCGCGACGTGCTCCGGGCGGGCGGGACCGCCCGTGGGTGACCTCGTGGCGCCCGACGACGTCCCTCGCCCGGCCGGGCCCGCCCACCCGGGGCGGGCGGTCGCCGTCGTCCCGCTGCGCGACGGGTCGTCGGGCAAGTCACGGCTGGGGCACGTCCTCGACCCGGCGTCGCGCAGCCGCCTCGTCGCGGTGCTCGCGCGGCACGTGGTGCGGACGCTGCTCGCGAGCGAGGGCGTGGAGCGGGTCGTCGTGGTGACGTCGGACCCGCGGTTCACATGGCGCGCGCTGCGGGACGTCGTGGTGGACGCCGACGCGGGCTCGGGCGCCGACGGGCTCCCGCTCCTCACCGACGACGCGGACCGGCTCCGGATCGTGCTGCAGCCGACCGACCGGCCGGGCCTGAACGCCGCGCTCGACGTCGGGCGGGAGATCGCCTGGGAGGACTCGGCGGTCGACCCGGCCGAGGACGGCCCCGTGCGGCTGCTCGTCGCGCACGCCGACCTGCCGGCGCTCACGCCCGACGACGTGCGCGCCGTCCTCGCGCAGGACGCTCCCGTCGTCGTCGCGACCGACAGGCTGGGCTCGGGCACGAACCTGCTCGCCCTCGCCCCGGGGACCGGGGAGTTCCGGTTCCGGTTCGGGCCGGACAGCCGCGCCGCGCACGTCGCGGAGGCCGAGCGGCTCGGGCTGCCCGCCGTCGTCGTGCAGCGGCCGGGCACCGCGGTCGACCTCGACACCGTCGACGACTGGGGCGAGCTGCCCGCGCCCGTGCGCGCCGCCGTCGGGCTGCACGTCCCGGCGCTCGGCGAGCGGGACGTCTGACCCGGCGCACCGCGCAGGCTCCGGCTACGACGGCCAGGCGTCTCCCCAGCGGCCGTGGTGCACGACGTCGTCGAGCGGCTTGCGCGCACGACGTCGCGGCGAGCCCGTGGTCGCGCGGTCGGCCGGGTGCCCGACGGCGACGACCCCGGTCGGGGCGTAGGCGTCCGGGATGCCGAACGCCGCGCGCAGCCGCGCGACCTCGCCCGGCGCGACGCCGAAGAAGCACGCGCCGAGGTCCTCGTCGACGGCGGTCTGGAGCATGAGCAGCGCGGCCATCCCGGCGTCGACGTGCCAGTACGGCACGGCCCAGCGGTTCTCGTCGCGGTCCGCCCAGCCCTTGTCGTCCTCGGCGTACCGGTCGAGGTAGACGTCCTTCGACGTGAGCACCACGACCAGCACCGGCGCCGTGCGCATCCCGGCGAGCCACGCGCTCATGCTCCGCTCGGGCTGCTCGGGGGAGGTGGCGGCCCAGAACCGGGCGACGTCGTCGGGCTCCGTGAGCACGAGGAACGACCACCCCTGCGCGAACCCCGCGCTCGGCGCACGGACCGCGTTGCGCACGAGCCGCTCCACGGCCTCCGGCGCGACCGGCTCGGCGGTGAACCGGCGCACCATGCGCCGGCGTCGGACGACGTCCTGGAACTCCACGCTGCCCCCTGCCGGTCGGTCGGCCCCTCGCCGTCCGCGAACCCTATCCCTCGGCCCGTCGGGTCATCCGCAGCTCGAGCACGCGCGGGTCGCTCGGGAGGGGCTTGTGCTCGTCGGTCGCCGTGAAGCCCGCTCCCTCGTAGAGCCGCCGCGCCGGAACGTTGGTCGCGGTGACCCACAGCGCGAGCCGGTCCGCGCCGAGGTCGGCCGCGAGCGCGTCCGCCGCCCGGAGCAGTGCCGACGCCACGCCCGTTCCCCGCGCGGCCGGGTCCACCCACACGGAGACGAGCTCGGCGGTGGTCGGGTCGTCGGGCGACGGGACGACCGTGGCGATGCCGACCACCGGGCCGGGCGGCCCCTCCCACCCGGCGAGCAGACCGTCGTCGGGCACGGTGCGCGCGAGGAGAGTGCGGCCCTGCGCCGCGCGCTCGCGCCAGACGTCGCCGCCGAACGCGACCTCGCGCGCGAGGGTCGAGCCGAACGCGGACGGCGAGTCCGCGAGCGCCCGCAGGCGGACGTCCCGGAGTTCGCGCCACTCGTCGGGACGAACGCGATCGACGCTGACGGGCACCGGCCCATCGTGTCAGCGCGCCACGGCGCCGGGGCGTCGTGACGCGCTGACACGAGCGGATCACGCGGCGTCGAGGCGCTCGCGCAGCTCCGGGTCGAGATCGAGGTCGGCCGCGCCCAGGAGCTCGTCGAGCTGCTCGAGCGTGCTCGGCCCGATGATCGGGATCACCGGGTGCTCGCCGCCGAGGAGCCAGGCGAGCACGACCTGGTTCGGCGTCGCGCCGATCTCGCCCGCGACCTCGTGCAGGAGGCGGACGCGCTCGCGCGTCGTCGGGTGGTCGAACCCGTCCCACAGCGGCTTGTCGCGGCGCACGTACGCGCCCTGGAGGATCGGAGAGTACGCGGTGACGGCGAGCGGGGGGCGCCCGTCGACGCCGGTCGACGCCGCGTAGTCGAGCAGCTCGTACGACGCCCAGTTGTGCCGGCCCGGCTCGGGCGTCGGGTAGACGTAGGAGTAGCTCTGCTGCACGAGCCCGTAGGGCGCGACGCCCTGGCGCAGCGCCTCCTCCCGCGCCTCGACGACGCGCCACAGCGCGACGTTCGAGATGCCCGTGATCCCGACGGTGCCCTCGGCCTGGAGCTTGCCGAACGCGCCGACCGTCTCGGCGAGCGGCGTCTCGAGGTCGTCGACGTGGCCGTAGAGCACGTCCAGGTGGTCGACCCCGAGGTGGCGCAGGCTCTCGTGCGCCTCGCGCGCGACGACGTCGGCGCCGAGGCCCTGGAAGTTCGTCGGCGGGGTGTTGGCGAGAGGGAGGGCGGAGTCCTTCTTCGCCGCGCCGAGCTTGGTCGCGATCCGGACCTGGTCGCGCGTGCCGCGGCTCGCGAGCCAGCGGCCGAGCACGTCCTCGCTGTCGCGGCCGTGCCCGAGGCCCCAGGCGTTGTAGTTGTTCGCCGTGTCGAGGAACGTGCCGCCCGCCTCGACGTAGCGGTCGAGGATCGCGAACGACGTCTCCTCGTCGACGCGCGTGCCCATGTACATCGTGCCGAGGCAGAGGGTCGACACGTCGAAGGACGTGCGCCCGTCGCCGATGGTGCGGTACCGCATGGTGGGTCTCCCTGAGATTCCGGTGGGTCCGTGGTCCTGATGACGGGCTCCACGCTACGAAGGCATCGGCGCGGGAGTACAGTCCGATTCCATGGCGGTCTCCCAGACCAATTCGTCGACTCCCCCGCGGCGGCCGGAGACGACGGCGGAGCTCGCCTGGGAGGCGCTGCTCGACCTGGCGGACGGCCCCGGCACCCGCGTCGAGCGGCTCGAGCGCGCCGTCCGCGACGCGGTGCACACCGGGCGCGTCCCCGTCGGTGCGGCGCTGCCGCCGAGCCGGCAGCTCGCGGAGTTGCTCGGGGTGTCGCGGTGGGTCGTCACGGAGGCCTACGGCCAGCTCGTCGCCGAGGGCTTCCTGGAGGCGCGGGTCGGCTCCGCCACCCGTGTCTCCACCGCGGCCGGCGCCCGGGCGACGAGCGCAGCGCGGACGCCGACACCGGGCGAGCGGCCTGCGAGCCCGGCGGGAACGACGACGCGGGCCGACTCCGGCCGATCCCACGCCGTGCGTGCCCGGTTCGACCTCGCGCCCGGTGTGCCCGACCTGCGGCACGTCCCGCGCGACGCGTGGCTGCGGGCCGCGCGCGAGGCGCTCGGGACGTCAGGGGGCACCGCGTCCAACGACGACCTGGGCCAGCCCGCGCCCGGCGGCCACCTGCACGCGAGGGCCGTCGTCGCCGACCACCTGCGCCGGGCGCGCGTCGTCGCGGGGGCGGACGACGCCGTCGTGCTCACGCGCGGCGCGACCGACGGCATGGGACGCGTCGCGGCGGCGCTCGTCGCGGCGGGCCGCACGCACGTCCTCGTCGAGGACCCGAGCTGGTCCGTGCTGCGCGACGTCGCGGCGCGGGCGGGCCTCACGCCCGTCCCGGTCCCCGTCGACGCCGGGGGCGTCGACGTCGACGCGCTCGTCGCGGCCTCCGGGCGCACCGGGGCACGGGCCGTGCTGCTCACCCCCGCGCACCAGTTCCCCACGGGATCCGCGCTGGCGCCCGAGCGGCGCGAGGCGGTCGTCGCGTGGGCGCGCGCCGTCGACGGCCTCGTGGTCGAGGACGACTACGACGCCGAGTTCCGGTACGACCGCCGGCCCGTCGCCGCGCTCCAGCAGCTCGACCCGGACCGCGTGCTCCTGCTCGGGTCGGTGAGCAAGACGATGAGCCCGGCGTTCGGCGTCGGGTGGATGGTCGTGCCCTCGCGCTGGCGCGAGGCCGTGGCGCGGGCCGCGGGCACGACGGCGGCCCCGTCCACGGTCGACCAGCTCGCGTTCGCGCGGTTCGTCGCCTCGGGCTCGTACGACCGGCACCTGCGCGCTGCCCGCGGCCGGTACCGGCGTCGTCGCGACGCGGTGCTCGACGCCCTGGCGCGCGAGCTGCCCGGCGCCGCCGTGAGCGGCATCGCGGCGGGCATGCACGCGCTGCTCACCCTGCCCGGCACGCTCGACGACCCCGCGCCCGATGCCGCCCACGTCGTGCGCGAGGCGGCGCGGCGCGGCGTCACGGTCGTGGACCTGCGCCGGTACCAGGTCCGGCCGGACGATCGGTCGACGACCCTCGTGCTCGGGTACGGCAACCTCGCGGACGCGCGCGTCGACGAGGCCGTCGCGCGTCTCGCCGACGCGGTGCGCAGTGCCGGCGGAGCCGCCTCCCCCGGAGCGTGACCCGCGGGCAGAGCGCGTATCGCCCGTTGCTCCGCGCGCCAGCACCTCGTGAGGTCCGTGCTCTCGGGCGTGCCGACCGGCCCGGTGCTCGTCCTGTTCGCCGTCTTCCCGGGCTCGCGCCGCGGCGGGACCACCGCCGCGGTGTCAGAGGCGCTCGGCGAGCAGCTCCACGAGGGCCTTGCCCTGCACCCCGGCGAGGTCGTCGGCCTGCGTGCGGCACGAGAACCCGTCGGCGAGGTACACGTCGCCCGGCTCGGCGTCCCGCAGCGCGGGCAGGAGCGCGTTCTCCGCGACGGCGACCGACGTCTCGTAGTGGCCCTTCTGCATGCCGAAGTTGCCGGCGAGGCCGCAGCAGCCGGCGAGGACCTTGATCGTCGCGCCCGCGTCGCGCAGCAGCCGCTCGTCCGCGGCGAAACCCATCACCGAGTGCTGGTGGCAGTGCGGCTGCACGACGGCGGTCACGTCCGACAGGTCGGGCACGCGCCAGCCGCTCTCGCGGCCAGGAGCGGTGTCCACCGACGTGAGGAGCTCGGCGAGCGTGCGCGTCGCGGCGGACACGGCCCGCGCGCGCGGGTCGTCGGGGAACAGGTCCACGAGGTCGGAGCGCAGCACGGCGGTGCACGACGGCTCGAGCCCCATGATCGGGATGCCGTTCACGGCGTAGGGGCCGAGGACGGACAGCAGGTTCTCCAGGCGCTTGCGCGCGCCGTCGAGCTGGCCCGTGCTGATCCACGTGAGACCGCAGCACGCCTGCTCGTCGGGGACCACGACGTCGTACCCGGCCGCCGTGAGCACCTTGACGGCCGCCTGCGGGACACCGGGCGACATGTTGTCGCTGAACGAGTCGGTCCACAGCACGACACGGGGACGCTCGCCGCGCACGGGGTGCCCGGGCCGCTCGCCGATCTGCAGGCCCGGCACGCCCTGGGTCGCGCCGCCGCGCTTCCACCACGTGCGGAAGGGGACCTCGGCGAACGTCGTCATCGAGCGGCGCGTGTCCATGCCACCCGCCCACAGGACCGCCTTCGCGATCGGCCCGAACCCGAGCAGCTTGTTCGCCAGGCGCGGCACGCCCGTCGCGAGGCGCGCCCAGACCGGGAGCCAGCCGAGCGAGTAGTGGTCCACCGGCCGGAGCCTGCCGCGGTAGGTGCGGTAGAGGACCTCCGACTTGTACTGGGCCATGTCGACGCCCGCGGGGCAGTCGCTCGAGCACGCCTTGCACGACAGGCACAGGTCGAGCGACTCGCGCACCTCGGGGGCCGCGAGACCGCCGACCAGCGTGCCGTTCACCGCCTCCTGGAGCACACGGGCGCGACCACGCGTCACGTCCTTCTCGTCCTTCGTGGCCTGGTACGAGGGGCACATGAACCCGCCCGCCGCGCTGGTGTCCGCGCGGCACTTGCCCACGCCGACGCAGCGGTGCACGGCCTGGGTCATGTCCCCGTGGTCGTGCGCGAACGAGAAGCCCTGGTACCCGGCGCGGCGCGAGATCCTCGAGACCTTCGCGGGCGCGGCGGTGCTGGTCCCGGGCGTCCCGGCGGAGCCGACCTTCGCCAGCAGCGGGTGCGCGTGCGGGCGGCGCAGGTCGTCGTCGATCGCGCCCGGACGCACGACGACGCCGGGGTTCATCACGTCCTGCGGGTCGAACAGCGCCTTGAAGCGCTCCATGAGCGCGATCGCCTCGGGGCTGTAGATGAGCGGGAGCAGCTCGGAGCGCGCGCGCCCGTCGCCGTGCTCGCCGGACAGCGAGCCGCCGTACTTCGCGACGAGCTCGGCCGCCTCGAGCATGAACGTGCGCAGCACCGAGCCCGACGCCTCGAGCGGGAGGTCGATGCGCAGGTGCACGCAGCCGTCGCCGAAGTGCCCGTACGGCAGGCCGTCGACGCCGTAGCGCGCCATGAGCGCGTCCAGGTCGCGGAGGTAGTCGCCGAGCTTCTCGGGCGGCACGGCGGAGTCCTCCCAGCCCGGCCACGCCTGCTCCCCCGCGGGCGTGCGCCCGGCCAGACCCGCGCCGTCGGCCCGGATCTGCCACATCTTGGTCGCCTCCGGCCCCGCGGGCAGGATGATCGTGGCCTCGCTGCCCGACGCCGCGACGATCGCCTCCGCGTTCGCCATCGCCTCCTCGGGGGTGGCGCCCCCGACCTCGACCATGAGCCAGCCCGCGCCCGGCGGCAGCGGCGGGACGGACGCGTCGCCCTTCGCGCGGCGCACGACGTCGACGAGCCGCGCGTCGAGGCCCTCGACCGCGAGCGGGTTCAGCCCGAGGAAGGTCGGGACGTCGTCGGCCGCGGACGGCATGTCCGGGTAGCCGAGGACGACGAGCGTCGGCTTCGACGGCACCGGCACCAGGCGGACGGTGGCCCCGAGGATCGTCACGAGCGTGCCTTCGGTGCCGACGAGCGCCTTCGCGAGGTCCGACCCGTTCTCCGGCAGCAGGTGCTCGAGCGAGTACCCCGACACCTGGCGTCCGAACCGCCCGAACTCCGTGCGGATCAGCGCGAGATTGTCGCGGACGAGGTCGGCGAGCCCGGGGACGTCGGCGAACGTCGGGTCGCCGTGGCGCGCGGTGAAGCGGCGCCCGCGGCCGTCGACGACGTCGAGCTCGATCACGTTGTCGACCGTGCGTCCGTAGGCGACGGCGTGCGGGCCGCACGCGTTGTTGCCGATCATGCCGCCGAGCGTCGCGCGGTTCTGCGTCGACGGGTCGGGGCCGAACCGCAGGCCGTGCGGCGCCGCCTCCCGCTGGAGCGCCGACATGACGACGCCCGGCTCGACGCGCGCCGTGCGGGCCTCGGGGTCGACGTCGAGCACGCGGTTCACGTGCCGCGTGAAGTCGAGCACGACCCCCGGACCGATCGAGTTCCCTGCGACCGACGTGCCCGCGCCGCGGGCCGTGACCGGTACCCCGAGCTCGCGCAGCACGTCGAGCGCGGCCACGACGTCGTCCGTGTCGCGCGGGTACACCACGGCCTCGGGCACGACGCGGTAGTTCGAGGCGTCCGTCGAGTACTCGGCGCGGCGCCGCGTGGAGGAGTCGACCGAGCCCCGCACGACCGTCCGCAGCGCGTCCGCGAGCGCGGTGCGCGCGGCGTCGGCCGCCCGTTCGGCCTCGCGCAGGGCGGCCGCACGCTCCGTCCCCGGCGACATCGTCGCGCGGGAGCCGGACCGCCGCGAGCCGTTCCCGTCGGGCTGCGGGGCGGGGGTCGTGGTGGCGTCGATCTCAGCGGACACGTCGCGATTCTCGCACCCTCGCAGACCCCGGGCCGTGACCGTCCGCCCCCTGGCCCCGAACCCGGCCCCGACCCACCCGGACACCGGGGCGACCACACCGCCGTCGGGCACGGAGACCACGGTTCTCCCTCGGCGGGTTCGTCAGAGGACGAGCTCGGGCTGGAGCCTGGTGACCGACCAGACGCGCTGGCGGCGGGCCACGAGGGTCGTGACGGCGAGGGCACCGACCAGCACGACGACGAGGACCGTGGCGTCGCGCGCGACCGTCGCCAGGCTGCCGCCGTAGAGCAGCTGGCGCAGCCCTTCGACGGCGTACGTCATGGGCAGGAACCGGTGCATCGAGCGCAGCGGCTCGGGGATCGTCTGCCACGGGAACGTGCCGCCCGCGGTGACGAGCTGGACGAGCATGAGCACGAGGCCGAGGAACTGGCCGGCGGCGCCGAGCCAGACGTTGAGCGCCTGCAGGATCGCGACGAACGTGGCCGAGACCAGCACGAGGAACAGCGCGGTCCCGACCCCGTACGCGGGGTCGATGTCGAGCGCGAACTTCGTCACGGTGAACATCGCGGCGACCTGCACGACGCCGATCGCGGCCGGGGTGAGCCACCCGCCCAGGGCGGTGGCCAGGCCGGACCGCCCGGCGGCGAGGGCGCGCGAGGACAGCGGCCGCACGAGGAGGAACAGCACGTAGGCGCCGATCCATGTCGCGAGGGACAGGAAGAAGGGCGCGAGCCCACCGCCGTAGGTGCCGGCGGACGACAGCGCCTCGTTGTGGACGGAGACCGGGTTGCCGATGGTCTCGGCGGTGTCCTGACGGGTCTGCTCGTCGAGGTCGGGGACCTGGCCGAGACCCTGGGCCAGGCCGTCGTGCAGCCGGGCGACGCCGTCGGTCAGCTCGCCCGACCCGTCGCGCAGCTGCGCGGTCCCGGTCGCGAGGGACGTGGCACCGTCGGACACCCGGCGGGTGCCGTCCGCGAGCCGGCCGACGCCGTCCACGAGCTGGGGCGTCGCGGCGGCGAGGCGGCCGGTCCCGTCGGCGAGGCGGTCGGCGCCGTCGGCCGCGGCCGCGATGCCCGACGTGAGCTGCGGCGTCGCGGCGGCGAGGCGCGCGGCGCCGTCGGACACCTGGCGCGAGCCGTCGGCGAGCTGGTCGAGCGTCCCGGACGCCGCGGTCACCTGGGCGACCGCGCCCTGGAGCTGCTCGCGCTGCTGGTCGAGCGCGGGGTCGACCTGCGCCTGGACGTCCGCGCGGATCCCGTCCGCCTGCTCCGACGTGAGCACGCCCTGCGCGACGAGCGCGGAGAGCCGCTCGTCGAGGGCCGTGCCCACGTCGCTGCGGATCGTGTCGAGCGCCGGGAGCACCTGGCTCGCGGCGTCCGCCGCCTGCTGCCCGTACTGCGCGACCTGCGCGTTGCCGTCCGCGACCTGGGCGGCGCCGTCGGCGAGCTGCTGGGCCTGCCCGGGCAGCGACGACGTCGCGCCGCGGAGCGTCCCGAGCCCGGACGCCAGGGTCTCGGCGCCGTCGTCGAGCTGTCCCACGGCGTCCGCGAGGGCACCGGTGCTCGCGCCGAGCCGGGCCGCCCCGGTCGCGGCCTGGCCCGCGCCGTCGGCGAGGGTGTGCGCGCCGTCGTCCGCGGTGACGAGGCCGTCGCGGACCTGGGTCGACCCGTCGAGGAGCTGCTGCGCGCCGTCCACGGCGTCGGCGAGGTTGGTGTGGATGGACGCGAAGCCGCGCAGGAACGTGTCGGCCGCCTCGGTGCCGACCTGCTCGGCGATCGAGTCCCGCACCCGGCCGACGATCTGGTCCGCGATGGTCCGGGCGAGGTAGTTGTTCGCGTCGTTGGTGATGAGCGTGAGACTCGCCTGCTGCGGCTCGAACTCGCCCGCGGACGCGAGGTCGGCGGAGAACGTCGGGCCGATGACGAGCGCGGCGTCGTAGCGGCCGGACCGCACGCCGTACTCGGCGTCGACCTGGCTCGTCTCGACCCAGCCGAAGCCGCCGTCGTCGAGGAGCCGGTCGGCGACGTCGCGGCCGAGCTCGCGCCGCGTCGTCGCGCCGGTGTCGGGGTCGGTCGTGGTGGTGCCCTCGTCGTGGACGACGAGCGCGGCCGGGATCTCGTCCAGGTTCGCGTACGGGTCGTGGTTCGCGAAGAGGTACAGCCCCGCGTAGAGCGTGGGGATGAGTGCCATCGCGAGGATCGCGAGGCGCGGGAGCGTGCCCGCGGCGAGGCGGCGCAGCTCGGAGAGCCCGAGGCGGATCGCGGTCATCGACCCTCCTCGGGGGCGTCCTCGGCGTCGGCCGGCTCGTCGGCGACGGGCGCGGGGTCGGGGTCCGGCGGCGCGGCGGGGCGTGTGCGCAGGACGACGACGGGCGGCTCGTGGAACGACGCGCCGCGCGCGGGGGGCAGGTCGGCGCCGAGGTCGCGGGCCGAGGCGCGCGTGCACTGCACGAGGACCCCGAGGCCGGACGCGGCGAGCGTCTGCGCGACCTCCCACCAGCCGGACGGCTCGCCGCCGTGCCGGTCCGGGAGCGTCAGCACGAGGAGCTCCACGCCCTCGTTCTCGGCCGCGAGCGCCGCGAGGAGCGCGGTCCGCACGACGCCGGGTACCTGGTCGATGCGTCGCGACCGGTCGGTGGCGAGCGAGTGGTCGGTGAGCCAGCGCGTCACGTCCGTGGGCAGCGACCGGCGCCCGGCCAGGGCGAGGCCCTCCGCGACGACGTCCGAGACGGTGAGCGCCTCGTCGGGCTCGCTGATGCCGGGCACGTCGACGACGGCGGTGACGTCGCGCAGGGTGGCACGGCCGGCCGAGCGGCCGGACGGGCGGGCGCGCCGTGCGGCGCGGCGCGCCGGCGCCTCGTCGTCCCCCGGCACGAGCCGGACCTGCCCCGCCGACGGCTCGAGCCGTCCCGTCGCGACGAGCGCGAGGGCGGTGTGCCCGTGCCCCGGCTCGCCCGCGACGAGCACGCACTCGCCGGTGGACCAGGTCAGGTCCAGCTCGTCGAGCATCGGCTCGCGCCGCCCGTCGACGCGGACGTCCGTCAGCGTGATCTGCATCCCGGTCTCCTCCGTGGGTCCCCGGCGCACACCGAGGACGCCGTTGACTCAAGGTCAACAACGCTACGCCCGGTATTGACTACGGGTCAACAGGCGCGTAGAACGGGAGGCATGGCCCGTACGACCACGCCGCAGCCCGACGCCGCGACGACCGGCGCGCGACGACGTCGCGAGCCCGCCGACCGCCGTCGCGAGCTGCTCGACGCCGCCGCCCGGCACGCCGACGAGCACGGGCTGGACGCCCTCACGCCCTCGACCGTCGCCGCACGCGCGGGAGCCTCCAAGGCCCTCGTGTTCCACTACTTCGGGTCCACGGCCGGGCTGCGCCGCGCCGTCGCGCTCGAGGCCGTCTCCGAGCTCGAGGCGGCGACCGTCCCTCCCGACGACCGTCCCCTCGCCGAGCGGCCCCCGCTCGTGGTCGCCGCGTTCCTCGACGCCGTGGAGGCTCGACGGCTGCTCTGGCAGGACCTGTGGCGCGGTGCTCTCGGCGAGGACGACGCGACCCAGGAGGCGCTCGCCCGGGTCCGCGAGGGTCTCGTCGCGCGCATGACGTCGAGGGTCGCCTCGACCGTCCTCCCGACGGACCCGCCCCCCACCGGCGACGCCCTCACCCCCCGCCTGCGCCTGCTGACCGCCGGGTGGGTCGCCCTGGTCGAGAACGTCACGGCGGCGTGGCTCGGCGGCAGCGACCTGTCGCGCACCGAGATCGAGCGGCTCGTCCTCGCGAGCGCGGTGGTCCTGGTGCCCGAGCTCCCGGAGCCCGCCCGCGGGGTCGTCCTGGCCATCGCCCGGGCGAACTCGGCCCCGGCGGGCTAGCGTCGGAGCAGCGGCCGCCCGGAGCGGCGCGGACGAGCTCGAGGAGGCAGCGCATGCGTGTGGTGGTCGTCGGGGCGAGCGGGAACGTCGGCACGGCGCTGCTGCGCCGGCTCGCGACGGAACCCGTCGTGACGTCCCTCGTCGGGGTCGCACGGCGCGTGCCGCGCGCCGACGGCTCCAGCACCGTGCGCTTCCCCCACGACGCCGCGACGTGGCGCTACGCGGACGTCGCCGCCCACGACGCCGACGAACGGCTCGACGCCGCGCTCGCAGGGGCGGAGGTCGTCGTCCACCTCGCCTGGGCGATCCAGCCGAGCCACGACCGCGAGCGGCTGCGACGCGTCAACGTCGAGGGCACGCGGCGCGTCGCCGCGGCCGCCCGGCGCGCCCGGGTCGCGCACCTCGTCGTCGCCTCGTCCGTCGGTGCCTACTCCCCCGCGGCCTACGCGGGCGACGCGCGCGACGCCCCGGTGGACGAGGGCTGGCCGGTCGGCGGCGTCCCAGGCTCCTCGTACTCCGAGGACAAGGCCGCCGTCGAGTCCCTGCTCGACGACATCGACCGCGAGAGCGGGATCGTCGTCTCACGCGTCCGCTCGGCCTTGGTGTTCCAGCGCGACGCGGCCTCCGAGATCGCGCGGTACTTCCTCGGCCCGTTCGGCACGCGCGCGCTGCGGCGCACGCCCCTGCCCGCCGTCCCGCTCCCTGACGGCCTGCGCCTCCAGGTCGTCCACGCCGACGACGTCGCCGAGGCGTACGCACGGATCGTCGTGGGGCGGCACCCCGGGCCGTTCAACATCGCCCACCCCCGGGTGCTCACGCCGCAGGACGTGGCGGACGTCGTCGCGGACGGCTCCCTGCGCACGGTCCCCTACGGCACCGCGCGGACGGCCGTCGCGGCCGCGTGGCGGGCGCGGCTCGTGCCCGTGGGCGAGGGCTGGCTCGACATGGCCATGCGCGTCCCCGTGCTCGACACCGCCCTGTCCGCGGAGCTCCTGCGCTGGCGCCCGGTCAACGACGCCCAGGACACCCTCGCGGAGCTCGTCGAGGGGATCCGGGAGGGCGCGGGCGCCTCGACCCCGCCCCTGCTGCCCCGCTGACGACGGTCCCGGAACCGCGCACCGCTCGTGACGTCGGGCGGTGCGCGGCGCCGGTCCCGACGCCGGGCGGCGGGTCGGTCAGCGATCGAGCGCGGCGTCCAGCGTGACCTCCGGGACGCCGGCGAGCGCCTTCGAGACCGGGCACGTCGCCTTGGCCGTCTCGGCCGCCTGCTGGAAGCCCGCCTCGTCGATGCCCTCGACCTCACCACGGACCGTGAGCGCGATCTTCGGGATCTGGAAGCCGCCCGCCGGGTCGGGACCGAGCGTGACCTCGGCGGTCACCTCGAGCGCGACGGGCGTGGCGCCGGCCTCGGCGAGCACCGCCGAGAACTGCATCGCGTAGCACGACGAGTGCGCGGCGGCGATGAGCTCCTCCGGGCTCGTCACGCCGCCGGCGTCGTCGGCGGCGCGGCGCGGGAACGACACGTCGAACGTGCCGACCTTCGAGCTCGACAGCTCGATCTGGCCCTGACCGTCCTGGAGGCCACCGTTCCAGGCGGTGCGTGCGATACGGGTAGGCATGCGAGGTCTCCTTCGGGATGGGGATCCGGGGCAGCACCCCGGTTCGTCCCGACCGTAACGCCCCCGCGCTCGTCCTGCCCACGCCGAGGACCACGACCCGGCGAGGCTCGACGCCCCCGAGGGTGCGCCGCTGGTCGGGCGACGTGCCCGGCGGCGCGGCGTGAGCCTCAGCCCACGGTGCCCGCGGGGCGGTAGACCACGGACGACGCCCTGTTGTCGAAGGAGCTCAGCGAGGAGCAGTTCGGCGTGCAGTTCCACTTCGCCCCGCCGTAGCCGTAGGAGTCGTAGAGCGTCACCCAGCACCCGGCGTACGTCGACGCGGACGACACGACGTTGTTCATGAGGTAGCCGGCGAGGTTCGAGAACCCGTACGTGGAGCCCGTCCAGCAGCCGTTGCTGCCCTGCCCGTACAGCACCTTCGACGTGCCCTTGTACCCCGTGTCGCGCCACAGGACGCCGAGGACCAGGGAGCTCGCGGCAGCCGCCGTGGTGCGCGCCGTGCGTGTCTCCTGCGCGACCCCGGCGTTGAGCTCGGTGACGAGCGCCGTGACGTCGTGCGAGGACGCCCCGACGAGGCGCTGCGCCCCGACGTCGGAACCGGAGACGAACTCGAGGGCCTCCTCGAGGGAGTCGAAGCACACCTCGGGGGCGGGCGGGAGGTCGGCGGGGTCCGCGCCGGGTGCGAGGGGCTGCGCCGCGATCGCGCAGCTCGCGCCGGTGGGCACGGGCTCGTCGGCGGCGGGGACGTCGCGGTCCCGGGTCACGGCCCGCAGGTCGGGCTCGGACGCGGCGGCGGACGTCGTCGTCCCGACCGTGACGAGGAGGAGCCCGGCCGCGAGCGCGGCGGACAGGACGCGGAGCGAGGATCTGGTCATGACTCTCCTTCTGCGTGGGCCACGCCCCCGGGTTCGCACCCCGTGGACCTGACGCGGGAAGGGGACTCCCACAGGACTGCCTCGTCCTGTGACCCCGCCCGCATCCTAGGGGCGCCCGGTCCGTCGTGTCTCCGGTGCGATCCCGCCCCTGCGGGCCCCGCCGCTGGGCAGGTCGCACGGTCGGCGGTTACCGTGCTCGGGTGGCCTCCGTCCCACCCGGGCGGAGCCGCTGGGAAGGCCTATCCACGAACCCTTCGCCGAACCGGCCCTGCCGGGGAGATGAGTGTCGATGAAGCACCGTTCTCTACCCGTGTCGCTGACCGCCGCCGCCGCGAGCCTGGCGGTCGTCGTCGCCGCCGCGGCGCCCGCCGCCGCGAACCCGCCGCCCGACCCGGGCAGCACGCTCGCCGCGCAGCCGGGAGCGTCCTTCGCGCCGACCGACAAGGTCGCCCCGTCGCTCGCCAAGGCGACCGGCACGGTGACCGCGTTCGTCGAGCTCGACGCTCCGTCGGCCGTCGACCTCGCGGCGCAGGGCGCGAGCCCGGACCAGGTCGAGGCCAACGCGCAGGACGTCGTCGAGCTGGCGGACGAGGTCGTCCCCCAGCAGGCCACGGCCCGCAGCGCCGGTGCACGCGACCCGCAGCAGCTGTCCGTGACGAGCACGCTCGTCGCGGGCGTCGTCGTCACGGGCGACGCGGCCCGCGTGCGCGACCTCGCGCGTGACGCCTCGGTGGTCACGGTCTACCGGATCATCCCCAAGGAGCCCACGAACAAGGGCACGGACGTGTTCACGCGCGCCCTCGAGACGTGGCAGAGCACGGGCCTCACCGGCGAGGGCGTGCGCATCGGCATCATCGACACGGGCCTGGACTACACCCACAAGGCGTTCGGCGGGCCCGGCACGCAGGAGGCGTTCGACGAGGCCTACGGCGAGCGCGGCGAGGGCCCGGTCCCCGACGGCACGTTCGACGAGCTGAAGTTCCTCGGCGGCCACGACTTCGCCGGGTACGACTACGACGCGAGCGGGACCGTGCCCGGCACGACGCTCGTCCCCACCCCGGACGAGAACCCCATCGACTCGCTCGACACGGTCGGTTCCGGCCACGGGACCCACGTCGCCGGCACCACGGCCGCGTACGGCGTCACCGCGGACGGCGAGACCTTCGACGGGGACTACTCGACGCTCACCGACATCGCCGACTGGCAGGTCGGCCCGGGCTCCGCGCCCGAGGCGGGCCTGTACTCCCTCAAGGTGTTCGGCGACCTCGGCGGCTCCACGGGCGTCGTCGTCGACGCGCTCGAGTGGGCGGCCGACCCGAACGGGGACGGCGACCTGTCCGACCGCCTCGACATCGTCAACCTCTCGCTCGGCTCCGACGGCTCCCCCGCCGACGACCCCGAGAACCTCTTCATCGACCAGCTCTCGCGCCTCGGCACGCTGTCCGTCATCGCGTCGGGCAACGCGGGAGACGTGACCGACGTCGGTGGCTCGCCGGGCAACGCGCGCACAGCCCTCACCGTGGCCAACTCGGTCGGCGACACCCAGACGTTCGACGCCGTGCGCGTCGACGCACCGGAGGCCCTGGCCGGCACCTACCCCGCCCAGAACTCCGTGGAGTACGCGGGCGGCACGGACGTCACCGCCCCCGTCGCGTTCGTGGCCGGGGACTTCTCCGGCTGCCAGGCGTTCACCCCGGAGCAGGCGGCCGCCGTCGCGGGCAAGATCGCGTTCCTCTTCTGGGACGACAACGACGCCACGCGCGCGTGCGGCAGCGCCGCACGGTTCAACAACGCGGAGGCCGCAGGGGCGGTCGGGGTGCTGCTCTCCTCGGAGCTCCCGTCGTTCGTCGCGGGCATCGCGGGCAACGCCGGCATCCCCGGCGCGCAGCTCACCGGTCCGAGCCACGACGCGCTGCGCCCGGCGATCGAGTCCGGCGAGGTCACGATGACGATCGGCCCGTCGCTCGCGCTGTCGTCGTTCGTGACGATCCCGGAGATCGGCGACACGCTCAACAGCGGGTCGTCGCGCGGCGTGCACGGTTCGCTCGGGGTCGCCAAGCCCGACGTGGCCGCGCCCGGCACCGGCATCGCCTCGGCGGCCTCGGGCCGCCTGAACGGTGCGAGCATCAAGTCGGGCACGTCGATGGCGACCCCGCACGTCGCGGGCATCGCAGCCCTCGTCAAGGAGGCGCACCCGGGCTGGGCGCCGGCCGAGGTCAAGGCGTCGGTCATGAACACCGCGTCGCACGACGTGTTCACCGGCCCGTCGGGCACCGGGACCGCCTACGGCCCCGAGCGCGTGGGCTCCGGCCGGGTCGACGCCGTCGACGCGGCGACGAACACGACCCTTGCCTACGCCTCGCAGGACTCCGACCAGGTGTCCGTCGCGTTCGGCGTCGTGCCGGTCGGGGCGGACACCGTGACGGTGCGCAGGACCGTGACCGTGCAGAACACCGGCGACACCGAGGCGACGTACGCCACGGGCTTCACGCAGTCCAGCACCGCGGGCGGCGCGACGGTCTCCGTCGCTCCCGCCTCGGTCACCGTCCCGGCCGGCCAGCGCACCGTCGTCACCGTGACGCTCACGGCCGACCCGGCGACGCTCGCCAAGGAGCTCGACCCGACGTCGTCGCCCGACTCGGGCCTCGGCGTCCCGCGCGACTTCACGTCCTCGCTCAGCGGGCGCGTCGTGCTCACCCCGACCGACGGCGGCCCCGAGCTGCGCGTGCCGGTGCAGGCCTCCCCGCGCCTCGTGAGCGACCTGACGGCGGCGCCCGTGGCGTTCGCGGGGTCGCAGGCCACCTCGGCCGAGCTCGCGCTCGAGGGCCGCGGCGTGGACCAGGGCGGCTGGCTCTCGATCGCCGCGCCGTTCGAGCTCAAGACGACGAGCCCGCGGCTCGAGGCCGACGCGGCGGTCGGTGCCTCGGCGTCGGCCATCGCCGCGGCCGACGTGCGCGCGGTCGGCTTCGCGTCGACGGCGCCGCAGGAGGCCGCGGCGGGCAACGACCCCGCCGACGGCATCATCGGCATCGGCATCGCGGTCGACGGGCCGTGGGCGAGCCTCGGCTCCGTCTCGATCCCGGCGGTCGAGGTCGACGTCGACTCCGACGGCACGGCCGACTTCGAGGTCGCGGTGATCAAGTACGACGAGGAGACCGACCTCACCCTCGCCGCGACGTTCACGCTCCAGGACTGGACGGCGCCCGACGGCACGGAGTACGAGGCCGGCGACAACGTCGACCTCCAGCCCGTGAACTCCGTGTGGGGCGACGTCGACACGTCGGTCTTCGACAACAACGTCGTCGTGGTCCCGGTCGGCATCGGCTCGCTCGGCATCGAGGAGGGCGACGTGCCGACCTTCCAGGTCCTCACGTACTCCCCGTACTCGCAGGCCGCCGACCAGCTCGTCGACGCCACCGAGACGTTCACGGGCGACCCGTACGACCCGGACTACTGGTTCGACGGGGCCGGCCAGCTCCTCTACGTCGGCGCGGACGACGCACCGATCACGGTGAACCGTTCCGCCGCGGCCGCCGAAGCGGGCACCGGCACGCTCCTGGTGCTGCACCTGCACAACGCGACCCCGACGAAGCGCTGGCAGACCGTGGACGTCACCACGGGTGCCGTCGTCGAGGCGACCGTGACCGCCGAGGCGCGCTGCCTCGGGGGCAAGGCCCACGTGGCGGTGCGCGTGCTCAACGAGTCGGGCGCGAAGGCCGACGTCGTCGTGACCACGCCCTACGGCGAGAAGACGTTCCCGAACGTCAAGGACGGCAAGAACGCCTACCAGTCCTTCTCGTCGCGAGCGCCCGCGTTCGACGCCGGGTCCGTCACCGCGACGCTCACCGCGGAGATCGACGGCGAGGAGGTCACCACGACCTACGACGCCGACTACGAGGCGCTGAGCTGCTCCTGACCGCTCGCCGCACCGCGAGGGCCGTCACCCCACCGGGTGGCGGCCCTCGCCGCGTCAGGCGACCCGGAGGGGCCCGGCCCGCGACGCCGGATACGCTCGCACGCGTGAGCGACTTCCCCACCCCTGACACGTTCTTCGCCCTGCGCCCCGGCCCCGCCGCAGGGACCGGCGCCGCCGACGGCCCGGACCTGCACCTCACCGTGCACGACCTGGGCGAGCTCGTCCTCCCCAGCGGCAGGCTCGAGGCGTCCGACCCGTTCACGCTGCTCGGCCAGGGCCTCGTCGTCCGCGTCGAGCCGGGCGGCTACCCCGTCCGCGTCACGGTGGCCGACGTCTCGGACGAGCAGGACGGCTCCCACCTGCGCGAGGCGTACCTGAGCGTCGTGCTCGCCGAGGGTGAGGTCGCCGCCGTCGAGCCGGTCGTCCCCGAGGGCGCCGACGGGCTGCCCGAGGCGGGTGCGGCGTACGGGGTGCCCGTGGACGCCGGGACCGTCGCGTTCGCGGACGCGGACGCCGTGGCGCGGCTCATGCCGGAGGGCGACTGGTACGACGAGGTGTTCGACGACGGCACCGGCACGAGCTGGTTCGCGCTCACGGACTCGCCCGACCACCTGCGCGAGGGTTCGGCGAACATCCTGCTGCCGGGCGCCATGGACGGTGAGAACGTCGTGCTCTCCCACTCGGGATGGGGCGACGGGTTCTACCCGCTCGTGCGGACCGTCGCCGCCGACGGCACGGTGCTCGGGCTGCACCTCGACCTCCTCGTCGCCCTCCCGGACGAGGAGGACGACTGACCGGACGGGCGGCGGCGTGCCGCCGTCCTGGTCGACCTCGCTCGTGAGTGGCGAGCGCGGTCGACCGGCGCGACCCTGACAGGACGCCGCAGCGACCGAGGCGGGGCACGACCCGTCGCGGGCCGGCGCGACCAAGGAGGTATCGCCATGTGCACGGGAATCAGGTTCTCGGACGGTCAGGGCAGCGTCTATCTCGCGCGAAACCTCGACTGGACGAGCGGCTTCGGGCAGCAGGTGGTCGTGACGCCCACCGGCTACACCCCGAGCTCGCCGTTCGGTGCGGTGCGCGGCATCGAGCACGCGACCATCGGCATGGGCATCGTGCAGGAGGACACCCCGCTCTACTTCGACTGCGGCAACGACGCGGGCCTGGCCGTGGCAGGACTCAACTTTCCCGGCTACGCGCACTACGCGCCAGGCCCGGTCGACGGTGCGGTGAACGTCGCCGCGTACGAGTTCCCCCTGTGGGTGTGCGCGCAGTTCACGACCGTGGACGAGGTGGAGGCGGCGCTCCGCGACGTGGTGATCGTCGACCGGCCGATCAACGACACGTACCCGAGCTCGATGCTCCACTGGATCATCGCCGACTCCCAGCGCGCGATCGTGGTGGAGCACACGGACGACGGGATGCACGTCTTCGACGACGACGTGGACGTCCTCACCAACCAGCCCGGGTTCACCTGGCACCACGAGAACCTGCGCAACTACCTCAACACCTCGCCCGACTTCCCCGAGGACACGGTCGTCGGAAGGGCGCACCTGGCCCCCTTCGGCTCGGGCTCGCACATGCGGGGGATCCCGGGCGACTACTACTCCCCGTCCCGTTTCGTCCGCGCGGCGTACGTCAACTCCCACTACCCGACCCGTGGGACCGAGGAGGAGAACGTCAGCCGGGCGTTCCACACGTTGCAGCAGGTCGCGATGGTGGACGGCTGCGCCGCGATGGGATCGGGCGAGTTCGAGATCACCGTCTACACGGGGCTCTTCTCCTCCAGGACGATGACCTACTACTGGAACACCTATGACGACCCGGCCGTCCGGAGCGTCGCGATGTCCGACCACGCCGCCGACGGCTCGAAGCTCGTCCTCGCCTGATGCCCCCGGTCGTACGCCTCCGGCAGGCCGTGGTTCGTGCTCTTCAGCGGACCGCGACACGACCCAGCCACCCCGCACGTGAGCACCTGAACGCCCGGTGGGCCACTGCGGACCCGCCCGTTGCTCTTGGGGTGATCGCTCGACCGCACGAGGCGAGGCGCATCGCCGCGCCGACCACGTCTGACGAAAGGGAAGAACATGTCCGGACCGACTCGTGGTGCACAGTCCGAAGAGCGCGACGTCGTGGCCCTCAACCCGCTCTTCGCCCGACCCGGGGAGGCCACCGAGCTGCCCCGCAACGTCCTGCCGCAGGACGAGTCCCTGCCCGAGACGGCCTACCAGATCGTCCACGACGAGGCCATGCTGGACGGCAACGCCCGCCTCAACCTCGCGACGTTCGTGGGGACGTGGATGGACCCGTCGGCCCAGCGGCTGTACGAGCAGACCGCCGACAAGAACATGATCGACAAGGACGAGTATCCGGCCACCGCAGCGATCGAGACGCGCTGCTGGAAGATGCTGGCGGGGCTGTGGCACGCCCCGGACCCGGAAGGAACGATCGGCACGTCGACCATCGGGTCGTCGGAGGCCGCGATGCTCGGCGGTCTGGCGCTCAAGCGGCGCTGGCAGCACGCGCGCCGGGCCGCCGGGAAGTCGACCGAGAAGCCGAACCTGGTCCTGTCGAGCGCTGTGCAGGTGTGCTGGGAGAAGTTCTGCAACTACTGGGACGTCGAGGCGCGATACGTCCCCATCTCGTACGAGCACAAGGTGCTCGACGGTTTCGAGCTCGAGAAGTACGTGGACGAGAACACGATCGGGGTCGTCGCGATCCTCGGGGTGACGTACACCGGGATGTACGAGCCCGTCACCGAGATCGCGGCAGCCCTCGACCGGATCCAGGAGTCGACGGGCCTGGACGTCCCCATCCACGTGGACGGGGCGTCGGGCGCGATGATCGCGCCGTTCCTCCAGCCCGACCTCGAGTGGGACTTCCGCGTCCCGCGCGTCGCGTCGATCAACACCTCGGGGCACAAGTACGGGCTCGTCTACCCGGGGCTCGGCTGGGTCGTCTGGCGCGACGTGGCGTCGCTCCCCGAGGACCTGGTCTTCCGCGTCAGCTACCTCGGTGGTGACATGCCGACGTTCGCCCTCAACTTCTCGCGCCCGGGCGCGCAGGTGCTGCTCCAGTACTACCTGTTCCTGCGCCTCGGGTTCGAGGGCTATCGGAAGGTCCAGCAGGCGTCGCAGGACGTCGCGCTGTACCTCTCCGGCGAGATCGCGAAGATGCCGCAGTTCGACCTGTGGAACGACGGGAGCGACATCCCCGTCTTCGCCTGGAGCGTCGCCGAGGGGTACGGCAAGAACTGGAACCTGTACCACCTGTCGGACCGTCTGCGGCTCAAGGGATGGTTGGTCCCGGCCTATCCCATGCCCGCGGACCTCGAGACGCTCACCGTCCAGCGCATCGTCGTGCGCAACGGCCTGAGCATGGACCTCGCGCACGCCCTGATCGACGACCTGCGCACCGAGGTCGACTACCTCGAGGCCCTGTCGGGTCCCATGCCCGTCGAGGGCCAGCACCCAGGGTTCCACCACTGAGGGGGCAGACATGACCACGAGCCAGCCGGGCGACCGTACCCGGTCGAAGGAGGCCCTCCGGGGTCCCTTCGTCCGGGCGGACGGAACCCACGCACCGGGGCCCGAGCACGTCGCCCCGCACCCGTACGGTCAGGACCCGCAGCACACCGGGCCGGCCATCGGCGCGCCCGCCGCGACCGCGACGACCTTCCTCTCGGTCTTCCAGCTCGCGATGCTCACGGTCGTCACCGTGGCGTCGCTGCGCTCGCTCCCCGCCATGGGGGCCTACGGACTCGGGTCGATCACCCTGTTCGTCATCCCCGCGATCGTGTTCCTCGTGCCGACTGCCCTCGTCGCCGCGGAGCTGGCCACCGGGTGGAAGGGCGGCGTGTACACCTGGGTCCGAGAGGCGTTCGGCAACCGGATGGGCTTCACCGCCATCTGGCTGCAGTGGGTCCAGAACGTCGTCTGGTACCCGACGCAGCTCGCCTTCATCGCGGCGAGCCTGTCGTTCGTCATCGGGAACCAGGGCCTGTCCAACAACGGTCTGTACACCGCGCTGGTGATCCTCGTCCTGTACTGGGGATCCACGCTCATCACGCTCAAGGGCGGCAACCTCTTCGCCAAGGTGGGTTCGTGGAGCGGCATCCTGGGGACCCTGTTCCCTGCCGTCCTGCTGATCGTGCTCGGCGCGATCTGGCTCGCCACGGGCGAGAAGTCGGAGACGTCCTTGGAGGCGTCCGCCGTCATCCCGCCGTGGACCGGGATCGCGTCGATCGTCCTGGTGGTCTCCAACGTCCTCGCGTACGCAGGGATGGAGGTCAACGCGGTCCACGCGAACGACCTGAAGAACCCCGGCAAGGGGTTCCCCAGGTCGATCGCGATCGCCACGGCCCTCATCCTCCTCGTCTTCATCCTGCCGACGATCGCCATGGCGGTCGCGGTCCCCAAGAAGGAGCTGGGGCTCACCAACGGCATCAACGTCGCGTTCGAGGTCTTCTTCGACAAGTGGGACATGCCCTGGGCGGTCACGGCGATCTCGGCGCTCATCGCGCTCGGAGCGTTCGCGTCCGTCGTCACCTGGATCGCCGGTCCCTCGCGAGGACTGCTGGCGGCAGCCAGGACAGGGCTCCTGCCCCCGGCGCTCCAGAAGCGCAACAAGGCGGGCGTGCAGGTGGGCATCCTCGGGGTCCAGGGCGTCGTCGTCTCGGTCCTGGCGCTGCTCTTCGTCGTCATCCCGAACATCAACACGGCGTTCATCGCGCTCATCGACATGGCAGCCGCCCTCTACCTGATCATGTACATGCTGATGTTCGCCGCGGCGATCCGGCTCCGGCGCTCCAAGCCGGACGTGGTGCGGACCTATCGCACTCCCGCGATGAAGGCGGTCGCGGGCGTCGGCTTCGTCGCGTGCGCCGCGGCCTTCGTCCTCGCGTTCGTCCCACCCGAGGGGTTCACCGGGGTCCCACCGGGCGCCTACCCGTTCGTGGTGGCCGCCGTCGTCATCGTGCTCGGCGGGCCTCCGCTGCTCTTCTACGCCCTGCGCAAACCCTCGTGGGACCAGCGGCCGCCGGGTGAGAGCGACACGGCGGAGAGCGTCCTGGTCAATCCGCCCTCGCGCAGCGACACCTAGGCCCCCGCACGTCTCGACCGCACCGGCATCAGGTGCGGTGCGGTCCGGGGGCCCGTCGGCGGCGCGGTCGACGGGCCCCTGGCCGGCCCGACGCGCACCGCGACGACACCGCTCCTACCCTGGGGAGGATCCCGCAGCATCCCACGAAGGACGCGCGCCATGGCTGATCACGACCTGTACCGGAGCGGCTTCGCCGGCGACCACGACCACGACTTCGAGATCCGCACGGTCTTGGGCGGCGCATACGCCGGGGCCGCCGACGTGGGCGAGGTGCTCGCCGCCGTCGGGCACGTCAAGGGCAGGGACCACGAGGCGTGGTTCGCCGCGTGGGACGGCCTCGGCGACCGGGTGGCGCACGACGCGGAGGCGTCCGTGGCCGCGGGTCACCCCGTGAGCGCCGCGGCGGCGGCGCTCCGGGCGTCCACCTACTACGCCGTCGCCGTGAACGCGGTGTCCGCGATCGAGCACGACTCAGCGCTCCTGCCGACGTTCCGCAAGCACCGCGCGGCCTGGGACCGCTGGGTCGACCTGCTGGACCTGGACGTCGAGCGCGTCGCGATCCCCTACGAGGGCACCACGCTCCCGGGATACCTCTTCCGCGCGCCGGGCACGGCGTCGGACGACGCGCCCCGGCCGCTGGTCGTCACGGTGAACGGCTCCGACGGGTCGCTCACGTCGCTGTGGCCGGCCTGCGTGTCCGGCGCGCGGCGACGGGGGTACCACGCGCTCGTGTTCGACGGGCCCGGCCAGCAGTCGATGCTGTTCGAGCACGGCGTGCCGTTCCGCCCGGACTTCGAGGCGGTCCTCACGCCCGTGCTCGACGCGATGGTCGCCCGGCCCGGGGTCGACGCCGACCGGGTCGCCGTCTACGGCATCAGCCAGGCGGGCTACTGGGTCACGCGCGCGCTCGCGTTCGAGCACCGCCCGGCCGCCGCCGTCGTCGACCCGGGCGTGGTCGACGTCGCGGCGTCGTGGGAGCGCGAGGTCCCGAAGAGCCTGCTCAAGCTGCTCGACAAGGGCGACGACCACGCGTTCGACCGCGACATGGCGATGGGCATGCGCGTGTCGAGGAACGCGGCGCGCACGTGGCGGTTCCGCGCACGCCCGTACGGCGACCTCGACGGGTACGCCGCGACGCTGCGCGAGGTGCGCCGGTACGACGCCGCTGACGTCGCCGGGCACGTGACCACGCCCCTGCTCGTGACCAGCCCCGAGGGCGAGCAGTTCTGGCCGGGCCAGTCGGAGCGGCTCGCCGGGCTCGTGCCCGGCGCGACGCTCGTCCGCTTCACCGACGCCGAGGGCGCGGGCGGGCACTGCCAGCCGCTCGCCCGGGCCCTCACCGAGCAGCGCATGTTCGACTGGCTCGACGAGCGCCTCGCCCGATAGCGCGCCGGGCGCGCGACCGGGCCCCGCGCGCCTGCCCTCAGACGCGCACGCCCAGGCCCTGCAGCTCCAGCACGAGGCCCTTGATCGCGGCCGCGGGGATCTGCCCTGACCCGCTCTCGACCAGGCCCGCGACCGACGCCGGCACCTCGGCGTCCGAGCACAGCACGAGCGGGGTGTCCGCGGACGAGTCCGGGAGCCGCCCGTGCGACCCCTTGACGTACGACGCGTCGAGCGGAACCGTGCTCATCGCGTACCGCAGGCCGACCTTCTTCTTCACGAGGTTGAGGCCCGCCTTCGCCTTGGCGAGCCTGTCGGCGGGGTCGAAGAACAGCTCCGCCGGGTCGTAGCCCGGCTTGCGGTGGATGTCGACGCCGCGTGCGTACTCGGGTGCGCGGGCGTCGTCGAGCCAGAAGTAGTACGTGAACCAGGCGCCCGGCTCCGCCACGACGACGAGGTCGCCGGACCGCTCGTGGTCCAGCCCGTACCGGGCCTGTGCCTCGCGGTCGAGCACCTCGTCCACGCCGGGCACCGAGCGCAGCAGGTCCGTGACGCGGCGCTCCAGCGCCGCGTCCTGCCGGTCGCCGAGGTAGACGTGCGCGACCTGGTGGTCCGCGACCGCGAACGCGCGCGACGTCCACGGGTCGAGCTGCTCCTTGCCGTCCTGGACGTAGACCTCGAGCAGGCCCTCGCGGCGCAGGATGCGGTTGAGGTGCACCGGCCGGTCGACGTCCGCGATGCCGTACTCCGAGACCACGAGGACCGTGACGCCCTGGTTCGCGGCGTCGTCGAGCAGGGGGGCGAGCGTCGCGTCGAGCTCCGCCGCGGCCGCGTCCGCCTGGGGCGACGTCGGGCCGAAGCGCTGGAGGTCGTAGTCGAGGTGGGGGACGTACGCCATCGTGAGGTCGGGGGCGTGCGTGCGGAGCACGTGCCGCGTGGCGTCGACGATCCACCGCGACGACGAGATGTCCGCCGTCGGGCCCCAGTAGGTGAAGAGGGGGAACTCGCCGAACCTGCCGACGAGGTCGTCGTGGAGGGCGGCCGGGCGCACGTAGGCGTCCGGGGACTTGCGACCGTCGGCGTGGTAGACCGGGCGGGGCGTGACGGTGACGTCCGTCGTCATGCCCATCGCGTACCACCAGCAGACGTTCGCCGACGAGTAGTCGCTGCTGGCCCGGCGCGCGGCCTCCCACAGCTTCTCGCCCTCGACGAGCCGGTTGTGCTGACGCCACAGGTACACGTCGCCGAGCTCGCGGAAGTACCAGCCGTTGCCCACGATCCCGTGCTCGGCGGGGCTGAGCCCCGTGAGCATCGTCGACTGCACGCTGCACGTCACGGCGGGCAGGACGGTCGCGAGCTCCGACTGCCAGCCCGAGGCGGCCAGGGCCCGCAGGCGCGGCATGTGCGCGAGCGCGGTCGACGTGAGCCCGACGACGTCGAGCAGCAGCACGGGCTTCATGCGGTCCTCCTGGTGATGGTGTCGTGCTGGCCGAGCACGGGATCGGCGACCTCGTCGGGGGCGATCCGGTCGGTTTCCCCGTGTTCGGCGGTCGATGGTCCCGTGGTCGGGAACAGCTCACGCGTCGCCCAGCGGAGCTCGGACGCGATGCCGGCGACGAGCGAGTCGGTGGCCGCGCCCTCGGGGAGCACGGCCCAGGTGTACGTCTCGACGTCGAGGTGCGCCTCGTCGCCGTGCGGGGCGGCGCGGACGGCGTCGACCGCCTCCCGCAGGACGGCGGTCGTCGCCGCGAGCGGCGCGGCGGGCTCGTGGTGCAGCGGCACGTGGAAGTGCACGCGCCACGGCCCCTCCCCCGGCAGGCCCCGCCGGACGACGTCGCCCGGCTCCGGGGCGGACGCCTCGCCCAGGGCGTCGGGGAGGTCGTCCGCGGCGAGCACGTCGCCCGAGGCCGTGAGCTCGCGCACCTGGTGGATGTAGCGCTTCTCGGCGAACGCGCCGACGGCGGTCCGTGCCGCCGGGTCCGACGGGTCCTCGACGTGCAGCGCCGCCGACGCCTGCACCTTGACCACGCGCAGGCCGGCGTCGGTGATGCGCCGGACGGTGGCCGCCGTCCCGGCGCGACGGTCCGCGAAGGACACCGCCAGGTGACACGCGTCGAGGCACACGCCGACGTGCTCGGGGTCGATGCGCCGGTCCTGCGGCACGTCGGCACCCGTCCGCGCCGCGAGCCAGCCCACGACGTCGTCGACCGTGTCCAGCACGCAGCCCGGCTCCGGCTCGACCGCGACGCGCACGACCTTCCCCGTGCGCTCGCGCAGGTCGCGCAGCCCGTCTCCCAGGGCGACGAACGCGCGCGTGGCGGCCTCGTCGTCCTCGGCGTCCCAGGGCTCGCGCCACGCGAGCGGGAGCGTCGAGATCGAGCCCGCGACGCCGTCGGGCAGCAGGTCCGCCAGGACCTCGGCGCACTCGAGCGTGTACGCGAGGCGCTCGGGCTGCGCCCACGTCGGCGTGTAGACGTCGAGCTTCACGACGTCCGCGTGGAACCCGCCGTACGGGAACGCGTTGAGCGTGTGGACCCGCAGGCCCCGCTCGTCGAGCACGGCGCGCAGCCACGCGCGGTCGGCGGGCGACCCGGCGAGCCGGTGCGCGAGCGACGCCGGCATCCACAGCCCGACGCCGAGGGTGTCCAGCCCTGCGGCCTCGCGCACCGGTCCCGCGTACGTGACGAGCTGGTCGACGACCCCGTCGAGGTCCTCGGCCGGGTGGACGTTGGTGCAGTACGACAGCAGCATGGCGGTGCCCTTCCGAGTCGTCCGCTACGCCCGCGCGCCGCGCAGCACGGACGAGCCCTCGAACTCGACGCCCGGGGTCGGCAGGTCGCCCTCGACGAAGCCCGGCACCGGGTCGAGCACGAGGTTCCCCGACTGCCCGTAGAACTCCACCGGGTTGCGCCACAGCACCTGGTCGACGTCGTCCTCGGTGAAGCCCGCGGCGAGCATGGCGCGACCCGTCTTGAGCGTCTTGAGCGGGTCCGAGCGGCCCCAGTCCGCCGCCGAGTTGACGATCATCCGCTCGGTGCCGTGCTCCTGCAGGATCGCGACCATGCGGTCCTCGTCCATCTTCGTGTCCGGGTAGATCGAGAACCCGGCCCACGCGCCCGCGTCGCGCACGAGGGCGACGTTCGTCTCGTTGAGGTGGTCCACGAGCACGCGCTCGGGCGCCAGGCCCGACTCGCGCACCACGTCGAGGGTGCGACGCGTGCCCGCGAGCTTGTCGCGGTGCGGCGTGTGCACCAGGACCGGCAGGTCGGCGTCGCGGGCCATCCGGAGCTGGCGGGCGAAGACCTCGTCCTCCTCGGGCGTCATCGAGTCGTAACCGATCTCACCGACGGCGACGACGCCGTCCTTGAGCAGGTAGCGCGGGATCTCGTCGAGCACCTCGCGGCAGCGCGCGTCGTTCGCCTCCTTGGGGTTGAGGGCGATCGTCGCGTGGTGACGGATGCCGAACTGGGCGGCCCGGAACCGCTCCCAGCCGAGCAGGGCGTCGAAGTAGTCGAGGAACGACCCCACGTTCGTGCGCGGCTGCCCGAGCCAGAACGCCGGCTCGACGAGCGCGCGCACGCCTGCGGCGTACAGGGCCTCGTAGTCGTCGGTCGTGCGGCTGGTCATGTGGATGTGGGGGTCGAAGATGCGCATCAGGCGTCCCTCTCGGTGCTGGTCTGGAGAACGTCCGGGGCGAGGCGCGCGACGTCGTCGGGCACGGCGCGGCCCGCGGCCCGGCGCTCGGCGGCGAAGTCGCGCGCCATACGGGCGAGCTCGTCGTCCGCACGGTCTTCGAGGCCGGCGACGGCGTCGAGGCTCACGCCCATGAACACGAGCTTGAGCACCGCGTGGCGCCACGCGTGCTGGTCGAGGTGCGCCGCCGCGAACGGACCGACGGCCGCGGCGACGAGGCTCTGGTCGTTGGTGCGCAGCGCGTCGTCGGCGAGGTCACGGCCGACCGCGACGACCGTCGGCGCGGCGTCGTCCGCGAGCGCCCCGCCCTCCGCGAGCGCGTCGAGACCCCGCAGCACCCCGCGGCGCTCGGCGGTGTCGCCGTGCTGGTACAGGTCGGCGAGGCGCGCCGCGAGTGCCGCGTCGGCGTCCGCGCCGTGGCCGACCGCGTCGGAGAGCGCGACGACGAGGCTCGCCCGGGCGGCGTCGTCGACGGTCCCGTGGAGGACCCCGGCGGGGTCGGTGTCCGGTCGCCGTGCCGAGCGGCCGACCTTGCGTCCGGCGAGCGCGAAGGCGCGCGACACGGCCGCCGGGTCCTGCGCGACGGCGGCGCGCGCCTCGGCGAGCCAGCGCTCGCCGTCGCTCGTCACGTCGGCCGGCCCGGTGTCGGGGCGGGTGGTCTCGGTCATGGCACCTCCTGAGGGTGGTGGGGGCGGGCTTCCCAGGCTCGCTGCAGCGCTGTCATGCTGCGCCGGGCGAGGCCGGGGGCGTCGTAGGAGTGGCGGGGCAGCTCGACGGCGGCGACGCCGGTGTACCCGACGTCGGCGAGCGTCCCCAGCACGAGCGGCAGGTCGATCTCGCCCTCGCCGAACGGACGGTGCTCGTGGTGGGTGCGCGGCATGTCGTCGAGCTGCACGTTCGCGAGGTACGGCGCCGCGGCGCGCAGCGCACCGACGACGCCCTCGGGCTCGACGACGAGGCAGTGCCCCACGTCGACCGTGATGCCCAGCTCCGTCGGGGCACCGAGCTCGTCGTGCAGGCGCAGGGCGTCGCCGACCGTCTCGACGAGCATCCCGGGCTCGGGCTCGAGCGAGAGCCGGACGCCGAGCGCACGGGCCTCCTCGACGAGCTCCGGGAGGCGGTCGCGCAGGCGGGCCCACCCGTCGGCCGGGGACGCGCCGTCGGGCAGGACGCCCGAGAAGAACGACACGCACTCGGCGTCGAGGGCCTCGGCGATCTCGATCGCGCGTCGCAGGAACCGCATCCGGGCGTCCGCCTCGGCGTCCACGAGGGTCGGCCGGTGCTTGCGGTAGGGGTCGAGGAGGAAGCGCGTGCCGGTCTCGACGACGACGCGCATCCCCGCGCCGCCGTTCAGCGCGGCGAGCCGCTCGCGCAGCGCGTCGACCCGGTCGCCCCACCCGTCGGTGAACGGGTCGAGGTGCGGGAACCCGAGCGTGAGCGCGACGGCACCGTAGCCCTCGTGGTCGAGCACGTCGAGCGTGGTGTCGAGCGGGTGGTCGGTGAAGCCGTTGGTGCCGTAGCCGAGGGTGAAGGGCAGCGTGACCGGCCGGGCGGTCGTGCTCACGTCTCGCTCATCTCTGCCCGGCCCGGTCGGCGACCGGCGCGCCGCAGGACGCGGCCGGCGACCTCGACGCCCGCGAGGACCGCGACCGACGCGAGGCCGCCCCCGCGCGCGGTCCACGCCGCCTGGAGCGGGAGCATGGCGCGGATGCCGGCCTTCGTCGCGGCGAACGCGTTGCCCGCGGAGGGCGTGATCGCGGCGTCGACCTGGCGCGGCAGGCACGTCGCGAGGTAGGCACCGGCGGCGACGGCCCCGGCGAGGGCGGTCGCCGTGCGTCGGCGCTGCCCCGGACCGGGGCGGGCGTCGCGCGCGCGACGCAGCGAGCCGACCGCGACGGCCACCCCGCCCACCGCGGTGGTCGCGGCGACGCCGGTCGCGAGGGACGACGTCGTGCCGTGGACCTCGCCGCGCGACACGAACGTGACTCCCGCGGTGTGGGCGGCCATCCCCGCAGCGGCCGGCAACGCGGCGCGCAGGTGCCCGACACCGGCTCCCATCAGCACGTCGAGGCCGCGGCACGCCGCCATGACCACGGGGCCGACGGGCCGTTCCTTGGCGACCGTGTCGTACGTCCACACGCTCGCGGCGAGCGGCAGCGCCACGGCGAGTGCGCGCCGGCCCCCGCCCGCGGCGGCGAGGCCCAGGCCTGCGGCGGTCAGCCCGACAGCGACCTGCAGCGCCCGCCGGGCGCTGATCCGGCCCGACGGGATCGGACGCTCGGGACGCTCCCGCGCGTCGAGGTCCCGGTCCGCGTAGTCGTTGAGCGCCATGCCGCCCGCGTACAGGCACGCGGACGCGACGGGGAGCAGCGCGCGGCGCGGCGTGAGCGCGTGCCCGGCCGCCGCGGCACCCGCGAGGGTGTCGCCCACCACCGACAGGACCGCGGGCGCCCGGACCAGGTCGAGGTGGTCGCGCAGCGCCTCGGTCACGGCCGGGGGTCCGCGTCGTGACCGACGCGCGCACCCGCCTCGCGGACCCAGTCCGCGAGCGCCACGGTCTGCGCCGCGAAGTCGTGCACGTCGCTGCCCCACGGGTCCTTGAAGAAGAACCCGAGCTCGGGCACCGGGCCCGCGTACCCCGCCGCGTCGGCGAGCGCGAGCAGGCGCGCCAGGTCGATGACCAGCGGCGCCGCGAGCATCGAGTCATACGCCGACCACGTCGTCTGGAGCGTGAGGCGTGAGCCGAGGAAGCCCTCGACGTGCACGTGGTCCCAGGCGACCTTGACGTCTCCCAGGTCGGGCACGTTGTCGATGTGCAGGGGCGTGACCTCGCTGCCCGTGAGGTCCTGCAGGCCGCGCGACTTCGACGCGAGCTTGCTCCGCACGGCCTCGGGGTCGGCGAGCGTCGCACCGTCACCACCGCCCAGCAGGTTCGCCCCCGCCCAGGACAGGACGCGCAGCCCGCGCGCCGCGAACGCCGGGGCGAGGATCGTGCGCAGCCAGGTCTGGCCGGTCTTGCCGTCCTGGCCCGCCACGGGCACGCCGTGCTCGGCGGCCAGCTCGAGCAGGACCGGAAGGTGCATGCTCGCCGACGGCGTGAACTCCGCGAACGCCGCGCCCGCGAGGACGGCGGCGTAGGCGGTGAGCGAGCTCGCCGGCAGGACGGCGCGCGCCGGGTCGTCGAGCGCCGCGCGCAGCAGGTCGCGGTCGGAGAACTCGGGCAGGTCCTCGGGCAGCGGCTCGGTCGACGTCAGGTCGACGACGACGACGCGTGCGAGGCCGTGCCGCTCGCGGAAGTCGACGATGTCCGCGGCCAGGCGCTCGGCGGCGGCCTGCTGCGACTCGCGTGACGCCGCCTCCCCCGCGTGGTGCGTGGAGTAGCCGGGGCGCACCTCGGCGTCGGCCCGCTCGAGCGCGCCGTGGGTGGCCGCGAGGAGGCGGGGCGCGATCATCCCCGCCTCGACGAGGAGCTCGGCGCGCTTGACCATGGAGACGTCCGAGACGTCGTGCCCGCCGACGACCAGGTCGCCGAACGCGGGCAGCGGCGCGGACGCGAAGGGCTCCTGCGCCGTCACGCACCCCGTCGGGGCGGCGCGACCGTCGGCGATCGCCGCGAGGCCGAGCGCCGCGGTCGTCGCGACCGAGCCGCGAGCGCCCACGAGCCACAGCCCGGTCCGGGCGTCCGGAGCCGGACGGTCGGCGGATCCGTCAGGGGCGAAGTGGTGCATCGTTGCTCCCGTTCCTGTCGACGGACGCCGGAGCGCCGCCGAGCACGACGGCGATGGCCTCCCTGCCACCGCCGGACCACCCGCCGCGAGCGAGGGCGTGTGAACGCTCTCCTACCCGGTGGCGACCGGTCTGGTGCGACCCTAGTCACACTTTTGTCGATGGTCAATCAAAAGCGACCCGACTTTCGTGGGGCCGGCGGGCCCGCGCACACAAAAGAAGCGGGCGCCGCCGGCTCAGGCTCAGCCGACGGGCGTGAAGTCGAGCCGGTCCTCCACGACGGCGACGACGGACCACGCGTTGCCCTCGGCGTCGCTCAGCTCGTAGGCCGGCAGCAGGACGGCCGCGCCGTCGGGCTGGTGCCGCACGGCGAGGCCGAGCCGCGCGTCGGTGATCGTCACGTCCGTGACCGGCCACGAGAACCGGCTGCCCGCACCGACCGTCGCCGGCACCGTCGGGGTCTCCGGCTCGACGGCCGTCTCCGGCATGGCCTGCGCCGTCGTCGCCCCGCGCGCGAACGCGACGGGTCCGCCCGCGCTGAACCGCGGGTCGCCCAGACGCTCGACCGCCTCGGCAGGGCTCACGACGTCGTAGGAGCCGAGCGGCACGCGCGGCGCGAGGCTCCCGTACAGCGACGACAGGCCGGCGCCGGAGAAGGTGGCGCTCCACGCCGTCCCGGTCCGCTGGCCGTCGACCACCTCGTACGCGGTGACCGTCGTCGCCCGCGGTGTCCCCTGGTCGACGACCTGCTCGTCGGCGACGACCTCGTAGCCGGCGGCGTCCAGGCCCAGCGAGGCGAGCACGGACCGGAGCTGGTCGGCGGCGGCGTCGCCCGCGGGCGGGGCGCCGTGGTCGGGCTCGGCGCAGGTGCCCGGCTCGGCCCCGGCGCTCCCCGTGCCGGCGGCGTCCCCGTCCTCCGTCGCCGGCACGGGCTCCACGACGGCGCAGGCCCACGGGTCCTTCGTCGGGTCGTTGAAGCTCATGCTCGCGAGGCCGTCGGGCTGGATCGACACCGTCGGTCCGGTCCAGTCGCTCGAACCGACCGCGTACGCCCCGTACTCCTCGCGCACGTCGCCGGTGACCCCCAGCGCCTGGGCGACGCGGAGCGCCGTCTCCTGCGAGTGGACGCCCGCCGCGTCGTACGCCCACGCGTCCGCGCTCGCGCCCTGGGTCGCCAGCCCGTCCTGGTGGAACACGGTCCGGCCTCCCCAGAAGCCGGGAGCCACCGAGGTGAGACGGGAGCTGGCGGCGAAGTCCTCGAGCGCCGCGGCGCCCGCGTCCGCCGCCTCCCCCGTGGCGACCGGCGCCCCGAGCTCGATCGGTGCCTGCATCGAGGACACGGTCGTGAGCCCGCCCCCGTCTCCCGAGGCCCCGACCGCGCCGGTCCCGAGCGCGTACCCGCCGGCACCCACCGCGAGCGCGCCGGCGACGGCCGCCGCGACCTGCAGCGGGGCGCGCCGGCGCCGACGGGCCGCGCGCCGTGCGGCGAGCTCGTCCTCGACCGCGCCGCCGGGACCGTCCGGCCCGGTGCGCGGGCCGGACGTGTCGCCCGCCGCGGTCGTGGCGACGTCGCGGTCCGGGGCGACGTCGCGCTCCGGGGCGACGTCGCGCTCCGGGGCGACGTCGCGCTCCGGGGCGTCGGTCGTGATGGCGGCCGCTCCCGTGGCGAACGCCTCGGGGACGCGGCCGCGGACGGCCGCCTCGAGGGTCCGGGCGTCGGGGGTCGTGCCGGCCGCCGGGTCGGCGGCGCGCAGGCGCTCGAGGGCCGCGTCGTCCGGCTGGTCGGGGGTGTTCGTGGTCATGTCGACCTCCAGTACCGCAGGGGGCCGTACCGCGGGGGGCGCGGTCGGTCGGGTCTACCCGTGATGTGTCGTCAGGCGCCGGTCTCTTGCGTGACGCCCGCCTGCTCCGCCCAGGCCGTGCGCAGGCGGGCCCGGGCGCGGGACAGCGCGGCGTCGGCGCCGCCGCGCGAGGTGCCGAGGACCACGGCCAGGTCGTCCCCGCCGAGGCCCTCCCACGCGTGCAGGAGCAGGATGCGCCGGTCCCGCGGCGACAGCGCCCCGACCGCCCGGCGCACCTCGTCGTCCTGGAGCACGACATGCTCGACGTCGGCGCTCACGTCCGCCCGCTCCGGCACCTCGGCCACCGGCACGGGCCGGGCCTTGCGCCGGTGGTTGGCGAGGACGAAGCCCGCGGTGCGGTACAGCCACGGCAGCTCGATGCCGTCGGGCACGTCGTCGCGGCGCCGCCAGGCGGTGGCGAGGACCTCGGCCGTCAGGTCGTCCGCGTCGGGGCCGACGCCGCCCGCGGCGCTCGGCAACCGGCGACGGAAGTACCGGTACAGCGCGGTCGAGTGCGCCGCGAACAGCGCGGCGAACCACGCCTCGTCGTGAGGCGCGACCTCGCGACGCTCGGCGGGCCCGGGGTCGGGCGTCTCGGCGGGCTTCTCGTCGGGCGACGCGTCTGTCGTCACGGCGGCTCCTCGTCGGCGGGCAGGGCTGTCAACCGCTCTGTGTCGTGGTGCGACGGTTCCTTGCACCGCGCGTCGCGCGATCGTGCGAGCGCCCGACCTGACGCGCCGACGGCGCACGCTTCACCCGCGACGGCACCGATCCTGCCACCGGCGAGCACCTACGCTGTGGGGCATGACGACGACGGAGCCGGCGGACCGGCCGTCCCCGGAGAGTCCTCAGGGCCCTCAGGGTGCGCGGGGACCGCAGGGCGCGGGGGCACCCCGGGGCCCGCAGGGGCCGCGCCACCCTCGCCGTCGCCCGCGGCGCTGGGGCCGCTGGGTGGGCTGGGGCCTGGTCCTGGTCGTGGTGCTCCTCGTCGTCGCTGTGGGCCTGCTCGCGCGCGACGCGCTCACGGCGCGCGAGGCGCTCCTCGAGGCGATGGACGAGGTCCCCGCGGCCGAGGAGGCGCTGCGCGCGGGCGACGTCGCGACGGCGGAGGCCGTGCTCGCGGACGTCCAGCCGCTCACGGCCCGGGCGCGCGCGAGCACCGACGGCCCGCTGTGGTCGCTCGCCGCGCACGTGCCGCTCTTCGGCCAGGACGTCCGCGCGTTCTCCGTCGCCGCCGCGACGGTGGACGACCTCGCCACCGAGGTCCTGCCGTCGCTCTCCCAGGCGCTCGGCACGGTCGAGGGCGACGCCCTCACCCTGACGGGCGACGGTGTCGAGCTCGCCCCGCTCGTCGAGGCCGCCCCCGCGATGGCGAGCGCGGCGCAGGCGTTCGACGACATCGACGCCCGGCTCGCGACGGTCGACGCCGACGCGTTGCACGCGGAGGTCGCCGAGCCGTACGCGCAGCTCGTCGAGCGCGCGGACGACCTGCGACCGGTGGTCCGCACCGCGGACCGGCTCACCGCTCTCGGCCCGGCCATGCTCGGCGCCGACGGACCGCGACGGTACCTCGTGGTCGCGCTCAACAACGCCGAGCTGCGCGCGAGCGGTGGCATCCCCGGAGCGCTCGCCGTGCTCGCGGTGGACGGCGGCCGGCTCACCCTCGAGCGCCAGGCGACGACCGGCGACGTCCCCCCGTTCGCCCAGCCCGTCCTGCCGCTCGACCCGGGCGTCGAGCAGCTCTTCACCGACCGCGTCGGCCGGTTCGTCCAGGACACCCCGCTCACCCCCGACTTCCCGACGACCGCCGCCCTCACCGCCGCCATGTGGGAGCAGTCGCAGGGCGAGACCCTCGACGGCGTCGTCGCGACGGACCCCGTCGCCCTCTCGTACCTGCTCGAGGCCACGGGCCCGCTCGACGTCGAGGTCGCCGACGACGACACGGTGACCGTCGACTCCGGCAACGTCGTGCAGGTCCTGCTCTCCGACGCCTACTCCCGGCTGGAGCCCGGCCCGCAGACGGACGCGTTCTTCGCCGAGGTCGCGTCGCGCGTCCTCGGCGCGTTCCTCGGTGGCGGGGCCGACCCCGGCCTCGCCCGCGACGCGCTCGTGCGAGGGGCCGACGAGCACCGGGTCCAGGTCTGGTCGGCGCACGCCGACGAGCAGGAGCGCCTGGCCGGGACCGTCGTCGCGGGAGACATCGACACGGCGGACCGCGCCGCGACCTCCGTGGGCGTGTTCCTCAACGACGCCACCGGCGGGAAGATGGGCTACTACCTCGACACGGACGTCGCGCTCACCGCGAGCGCGTGCACGGCCGAGGGTCGGGTGGACGCGTTCCGCGCGACCCTCACGTCGGCGGCCCCCGCCGACTCCGCGACGAGCCTTCCGTGGTACGTCACCGGAGGCGGCATCTCGGGCGTCGAGCCGGGGTCCGTGCGCACGATCGTCACCCTCTACCCGCCGCGCGGGGGCCAGGCCGGCTCGGTCCGTCTCACGGGCGCCGCGGCGGGCACGCTCGTGGCCGACGTCGCCGGTCGCCGGGCGGCGTCGCTGCCCGTCCAGCTCGCCCCGGGCGAGAGCGCCACGGTGACCTTCACGACCACCACCCCGGCGCCCGGGACGACGGGCGCCCCGGACCGCGGGAGCATCGACCTCTGGACCACGCCGACGGCCTCCGAGCCCGGCCTCGAGGTGGTCCCGGTCGCCTCGTGCGGGTGAGATAGCACGGATTGCCGATCACGGCGCGGTAACGATGCGACGCACCGCTGCTTTTCACCCGGACGAGCGTCCAGCTCGGGGTCAGAACGTCGCTACCCTGGGCCGCATCCGCACTTTCCCGTGCCACCGGTCATCGTGCACCGATGCATCACGGAACGCGTTCCGGGACTCCCTGTGTACCGGAACATCTCGATACTCCGATCCAGGACGGGTGAAGAAGCCATGCGTACCTCGAAGGGTCCCCGCGGCAGAGGACGGACGGTGCTCGTCGGAGCCCTGTCCGCTGCCGCCGCACTCCTGACCGTTCCGGTCGTCGCCACCGCCGCGACCGCCGACACGGACCCCGAGACGTACGTCCCGGAGATCACCGTCGCGTCGCCCGTGTGCGACGGCGACGTCCCCTACCTCGAGTACGTCTTCGAGCTCCCCGAGAACTACGAGGGCGACGACGCGCTCACCATCACCTGGGTGAACCCGGGCGGCGACGACGTCGTGCAGTCCGGCCTCCCGCTGACGGGCCGCGTCCTGTGGCCCGGCGCCGTCGTGGACGGGTCGGGCAACCCGGTCGACTGGCCGGGCTGGCACCTCGAGGACGGCGAGTGGGTCGTCGGCGACGAGTTCGACTGGGTCCGCGACGGCGTGACCGTGGTCTTCGAGGTCAACCCGACTGCCGAGACCGTGGTGCTCTACCCGCCGTCGACGCCCGAGTGCGCGACGAACCCGCCCGGGACGCCCGAGCCGACGATCAAGGTCGACACGCTCACCCCGCTCTGCGAGGCCGGCGTGACGTACCTCGAGTACGGGGTCAGCGTCGCCGGGACGCCGAACTCGACCGTCACCCTCACGTGGCACAACCCCGACGGCGACGACGAGGTCATGGCCGACCTGCCGCTCACGGGCCGCGTCCTGTGGCCCGGCGCGTACCCCGAGCGCTTCGTCGACCTGCCGGCCGACGAGGGCTGGGAGCTCGTGAACAACATGTGGCTCAACACGGCGACCCACGGCTGGGCCGACGGCACGGTCGACGTGACGTTCGCGGTGAACCCGGAGGTCACGGTCCCCGTGACGTACCCGGCGGACACGGAGAACTGCTTCCCGGGCGTGACCACCGTCGACAACCCGGTCGCCGGCAGCCAGAACCCGTCGCTCGCCTCGACCGGCGCGACCGTGGGCCTGTACGCCGCGATCGCCGCGGGCCTGGCCGTCGTCGGTGCCGCGATCGTCCTGCTGACGCGCCGCACCCGCAAGAGCTGATCTGCCGCCCGGCCGGCGACGGGCGGACGGGAGACGGCGGGGGCCGCGCACCCCTCGGGTGCACGGCCTCCGCCGTTCTTCGTGCGCGGTACGCGGTGCGGTCCGCCGTGCGCGGTCCGCCGTGCGGGCGCTCAGGTGGCCGACCAGTCCCCGGCGGCCAGGCGTGACTCGAGCCCTTCGAAGGCCCAGCGATCGACGACGAGCACCGGCCCGCCCGGGGCGTCGGGGACGTACCACTGCAGCTGCTCGACGGTGCGGACCTCGGCCCCGGCGGCGTCGACGCACGAGAGCGTCCAGCGCGCGAGCGAGGCCCCCGTGCCCGCGACCTCGACGTCCGTCTCGGACGCCTTCTCGACCGCCCGTGCGGCGAGCGCGTCCGTCCCGGGGCACGTCGCGCCGTCGGGCACGTGCGCGTCCGCGGGGTCCAGGCCGTCGAGCGCCGGGCCGGTCAGGATCTCGAAGCTCGGGCAGGCGGCGTCCTCGGGGCACCCGCCCGCACGCACCTGGGTGAGGCCGTCGGCGGGGTGCAGGACGGACCAGTACTCCGCGGCCGGGAGCTCCAGCGGGCCGACAGGAACCTGGCTCCCGTGGTCCGCGTGGTCGCCGTGACCGTCGTGGCCGTCGCTCGAGGCGGGTCCCGACCCGCCGGCGAGGTCGTCGGCAGGTGCGTCGGGGCCCGGGCCTCCGGTGCAGGCCGCGAGGAGGCCGACGGCGAGCACCGCCGCGCCCGCCGCGAGGACCCGCACGGGCGGAGAGAGGTGAGCCGGCGCGCGGCGCCGCTCGGAGGTGGCGCGTCCGGCGGACGCGGCGGGAAGGACGTCGCGGTGCAGGGGCACGGTGACTTGCCTTTCACGAACGGAGAGCCCCCGTAGCCCACTGGGGCGGGCGGCGGGGGCTTCTCGTCGGTCCCTCCACGCTAACGAGCGCGAGGGCTGGTCGGAGTGCGGGAGATCCACACGATGCCGGCTCGCGGGTACGGGTTTCCCCGTACCCGCGAGCCGTCGGTCAGGACGGGGCGCCGGGGCGACGCCAGGGCGCGCTCAGCACGCGCCGCCGTCGGCCCACGGACCCCACGCCGAGGAGCCCGGCACGTCGCCCTGGGTCCAGTACCGCGCCGACCACTCGCGGCCGTCGTGGCTCACGACGGCTCCCCCGGTGTAGGCCGTCCCGGCGGCCCAGGCGGGTGCGGTGCACTCGCCCGTGCCGCCGCCGGGACCGCCCGGGGCCCCGCCGCCCGCGGGCAGGTCGACGACGGTGACCCCGCGTGGGTGGTCGTAGGTGGTCGCGTAGCGCTCCCCGTCGACGGTGACGACCACGTTGGAGAACTGGGCCGCCGGCATCGCCCACTTGAGCTGGTTCGTGATCGATCCGCCCGCGGGGATGCCGCCCGCCGGGACGGTGAACTCGACGGTGTGGAAGTCGCCGTCGAGCCCGCCGACGTTGTCGCCGGTGTGGCCCCGGGCGACCACCGTGGTGCCGTACCCGCTCCAGTCGCTCATCTCGCCGGTGTCGGTGGTGCCGTACTGGAACGAGACGGTCGCGCCCGCCGGGATGTCGCGGGCACCGCGGTTGGCGAAGACGACCTTGGGCGAGATCGGGTAGTTGTTGTCGCCCAGCGCGAACTCGGTGTAGCGCAGGTCGAGGTCGAGCGCCTGCGTGGGCATCGCCCGGTCGGCGTTCGCCTTGGTGGCGCCGTACGGCGTCGTGGCCGAGAGCCTGCCGTGCATGAGGTCGACGAGCGTGCTGCCGATCTCGTACTGGCCCTTGGCCTGGTCGTAGCCGAAGTCGCCGGCGAGCTCCCAGATCATGATGCCGCCCAGCCCGGTGTCGGCGACGTAGTCGGCCTTGGCGCCGATCGCCTCCGTCGAGTCGCCGGAGAGGAACGTCCTGGTCTGCTCGTTCCACCACCACTCGTTCTTGGTGACCGGGTCGAAGTGGCGCTCGTACGTGCCCTCGACCGGGTCCGTGACCCCGTACGACGCCGCGTAGTCGCCCGTGATGCCCGCCTCGAGGTTGAGCACGTGCCAGATCGGGTTGACGCCCGCCGGGATCGCGTTGCCCTGCGGGTCGGAGTCGAACCAGAGGTTGTCGATGCCGTCCGCGCCGTACCCGCACCTGTTGTTGGTCCCGGGCGGGCAGAGGAAGCCGGCCGGCGCCTTGGCGGTGCCACCCATGCCGTGCGTCCCGCCCTGGACGCCCTGGAAGCCCCGCGTGTAGAACGGCACGCCGAGGTTGATGCGGCCGCCCTGCATCGCGCCGCGGAAGTAGTGCGCGGCCCAGTCGCCGTTGAGGTAGCCGATGCCCTTGTAGGCGCCGTACACGCCGCCCGCCGCGAGCTCGGGGTCCTTGCCGTCGTCGAACAGCGCGCCGTTGCCGCCCACGTACTCGTTCCAGGCCCCGTGCAGGTCGTACGTCATCATGTTCACGAAGTCCGTGTACTGCGTGACCTGGTAGACCTCCATGCCGCGCAGCAGCCAGCCGGACGACGGCGTCGCGGTGGTGAGGACGTAGTACTCCCCGTCCTGGGCGCCGGCGGCGTCGAGCTTCTCGCGCAGCGTCCTCATGAGGTTCACGTAGCCCTCGAACAGCTGCCCGCGGCGCGCGTCGGAGAGGTGGAAGTCGTCCGGGTTGCCGGCCTGGTTGTTCGACGTCGGGTACTCGTAGTCGATGTCGATGCCGTCGAACCCGTACTCGCGCACGAAGTCCACGACCGAGTCGGCGAAGGTGTCGATGCGCTCCTGGGACTCCGTCATCGTGTAGAAGCCGCCCGACGCCACCCGGTCGCCGTTCGCGTCGAAGAAGCCACCCGTCTCGGCCCAGCCGCCCACCGCCGGGATGACCTTCACGCCGGGGTGGTCCTTCTTGTACCTGGCCAGCAGGTTGAAGTGGCCCGTGTAGTCGAGCGTCGGGTCCATCTCCGCGCCCGCGACCCCGGGCCACGTCATGTCGGTCGCGGCGTTGCCGGGAGCGTCCGCGTTGACCGAGACCTCGTCGTTCTCGTCGATGTGCGCGAACGCGTAGTTGATGTGGGAGAGCTTGTCCCACGGGATGTCGCTCGCGAGGTAGCGGGGCTGGTCGTTGCCGCCGGTCCGCCAGCTCGTGAAGTAGCCGATGACCCGACGGTCCAGGCCGTTGGGGAGCTTCTCGCGCCCGTCCTCGTCGTAGACGTCGCAGTACGGCGTGGCCACGCCGGGCGTCTGCGCCATGCCGTCGGGACGGCACCGCTCGTCCGGGTTCGCCGACGGGTCCGTCGTGGGCTCGTCGACCGGCTCGCCCGTCGGCTGGTCGGTCGGCTGGTCGGTCGGCTCGTCCGTGGGCTCGTCGGTCGGCTGGTCGGTCGGCTCGTCCGTGGGCTCGTCGGTCGGCTCGTCCGTCGCGTCGCCGCACGCGCCGAGGGTCTCCCACGGCCCGTACTGCTCCGCGCCCGGGACGTCGTCCTGCGTCCACCACTTCGCGCGGTAGTTCTGGCCGTCGTAGGAGACGGTCGCGCCGGCGCCGTACGCCGGAGCGGGCGACCAGGCGTCGGCGCACTCGGTCGTGAGCGCGGCCGGCAGCGGGGCGGACGCACTGGCCGCGACGGCGCCGGCGAGGCCGGAGGCCAGGAGCGCCATGGTCGTCAGGGTCGCGACGACCTGGGGCCGTCGTCGAGAGGCGCGCGGCACGCGCGGCGGGGTCGGGGACAACCTCATGGGTACCTCGTTCTGCTGGGGCGACGGCGGGGCGTCGTGTGGGGACGGTCGTGGGTCGACCGTGGGGGGTGGGTGTGCGAGGGGTCGAGCGGGGCCCGCCGCGGTCGCGCGGCGAGGGACGGGCACGGGCGGGTGCACGACGCCGCCCGGGCGGGCCTCGCTCGACGGGCGCCGGCCGCGCAGTCGCGACCGGCGCCGTCGGGGGGCGTCAGCAGGCGCCCAGCGCCTCCCAGGGCCCGTACTGCTCCGCGCCCGGGACGTTGTTCTGCGTCCACCACTTCGCGCGGTAGTTCTGGCCCTGGTAGGAGACCGTCGCGCCGCCCGTGTAGGCCGCGCTCGACGACCAGGCGGCGAAGCACTCGTCGGTCGGGTCCGTCGGGTCGGTCGGGTCGGTCGGGTCCGTCGGGTCGGTCGGGTCGGTCGGGTCGGTCGGGTCCGTCGGGTCCGTCGGGTCCGTCGGGTCGTCGCCGCAGGCTCCGGTCGCCTCCCACGGGCCGCCCGCCGTCGGGGTGTCGCCCTGCGTCCACCACTTCGCACGGTAGTTCTGGTCCTGGTACGACACCGTCGCACCACCCGTGTAGACGGCGCTCGCCGACCACGCGGGCTCGCAGTCACCGGGATCCGTGGGGTCGGTCGGGTCCGTGGGGTCCGTGGGGTCCGTGGGGTCGGTCGGGTCCGTGGGGTCGGTCGGGTCCGTGGGGTCCGTCGGGCCGTCCGTCCCGTCGACCGGGCCGGCGGGAGCGGCGCGCAGCGCGTCGGTGAACCCGCCG